>Ga0080006_1188183_pt1 | contig 115785 bp, 110 predicted proteins | sample RS3BMetagenome_FD_69209 | JGI IMG/M metagenome (GOLD analysis project Ga0080006, IMG submission 69209) | Ferric oxide microbial mat and aquatic microbial communities from Rainbow Spring, Yellowstone National Park, USA - RS3B (SPADES... ...
TACTTTGCGTACCGTTTAGAGAGAGCAAATAATAAAGGAGAGTTGTCCCCCCATACCAATATGAAAGTCAAAGAGCCAGAAGGTAACTCTGTGACAATACTAGATCCGGTTCACGGGTTCCTTCGATTGAATCAAGCCGAGTTAGCAGTTGTCGATACAAATGTATTTCAAAGGCTTCGTTTCATTAGACAGCTTGCCAGTGCTTATCTTGCTTATCCTGGGGCAAATCATACTAGGTTCGAGCATTCATTAGGCGTTATGCATGTATCTGGCCTCAGCTCGGGGATTCTGGAGGAGAAGGGTTACATGAATTATGACGAAAGAAGGATGGTTAGACTGGGTGCCTTGATGCATGATGTGGGGCATGGTCCTTTCTCCCACGTACTCGACGAACTAATTTATGAAAGGGGTGGGGAAAGCCACGAAGACACAAGCCAGAGAATAATCAGGAAATCCACACTCGGGGACGCCCTATCTGCCCACGGATATTCGCCGAAGGAAATGGCGGAGCTTGCTGTTGGCAAATCCTCCTCCAAGAAGAAGTTCATGAATGAACTCATAGCAGGAGGGTTGAGCGCAGACCTCATGGACTATCTTCTTCGTGATTCATACTATACCGGCGCAGGATTCGGACGGGTAACAATCGAGCGGATAATAGATTCGTTCGAGGTGTACCAGGACCACCTTGCATTGCAGAAGGATGCTCTCTCAACCTTTGAGTCACTCGCAATTGCGAGATACGAGATGTTCAAATCGGTTTACTTCCACAAGACCGTTAGAGCAGCCGAATCGATGGTGTTGCGCGCGTTTCAGCTATGTGACAGCCAACTGCAACTCTCGAATACCAAAAACTTAGAGCTGTTTCTGAAGAGAACTGATGAATCTGTGATACGGGAGATACTCGCACTCGAGGGTAACAGCCAGGAAATTCGCAAGGCACAGGAGCTCATCAGGGGATATCTCAGCAGGCGACTTGTCAAGTGTGTGTACGAAAAGGTGATGCTTAGAAGGGAAAGAATAGCGGAGAAGATACTTAGCCAACAACCTATGAGAGATAAGCTCAGGCAAGAGCTGGCCGAAGATACTGGTGTGGATCCTGACCATATATTCATTGATATACCCACCACTCCTTCTGTTCCATTCACTTCTGAGAGGGAATCCTTTGCAGGACTTTCGCTTGTAAACAGGAAGTATGGAAAGGTGGTGGTCACACACGTGAGTATAGCGGACCTGCCAACGGTGCAGGCTATCAGCGGATATATGGATGTGCTCAGAGTCTACACCACAAGCGAAAACAGAGAAAAACTAGAGAAAGCTGCTCGGAAGATTCTAGGAACCCAAGATTACTCGGAAAAGATATCAGTTTAATAATGAATTACACCTCCAAATACCCTTTTTCCCCGTTCAGGGTCGCCATCTTACCTTTCAATTTTACAAGTTTGGATATATCAATTTCTGCTATCAACGGAAGGTTGGAAATGGCGCATCCCGAGACCAGATTGATATCGCCAATTTGGGTTACCACACCGGATGGAGCTGTACCACTCTTTGCCATGCCATATATGACATACGCGCCTACGCTACTTCCAACTGTTCGCGGAACCGCGAATATCTTCCCCTTTATCGATGTGCCGAAAAGCTCGTGTTGGGGATCCCTTATTACACCGGTTTTGGGATCGACACCGCCCAGAAATGACACCGGTTGCAAAGATGGAAGCAATTCTCCAGTAACCATCCCCCTAACGTATGCCCTGCCCTTGAATCTCAAATTATGTTCTCCCAGTCAAACCCGGGTATCAATGGCAATCTTTAACCTTCTTGCAACCCTCTCCAACCCAGGTATCCTTCCTCTTTCAAATCTGCTCCAACTCTTGAGCAGCGTCGCCGTAGCATCGAGGCCCATTTTATCTGTTAGAAGGTTATCTTGGTCACTCGAAGGATCCAAGCTCGAACCCTTGGCCCCCCGTATCATTATCAACCCCTTACCAGCCTGAAATCTTGTTGCTATTGCATATTCTACGCTCTTTGGGTCTTCTGGGTCGATGTCTTCGTCCACCACAACAACATGCTTGAGCGAAGGGTGTGCTGCAAAGGCGGCAAGTATCGCATTCTTCGGTTCACCCTCGAGCCGCTTCTTTATCTGGATAACTGCGTGGAGCCAATTGCAACCTCCATCCGTAAGCACTACTTTTTTTGTAGTTGGAACAACATCTGTCACAGCTCTTGATAACTTCAACTCCACAGAGTAAGACATCAGGAGCCTGTGTTCTCTTCCACCCGGAAGTATATCCCTGAAGATGGCTCCAGGCCTGACGTAAACCCTTTCCGCTTCGAAAACGGGTTGCCTTCTTTCAGTATCGTAGTTTCCAAGCATCTCCACCATCGAATCATCAGCCGTTCTATCATGCAATATCCTGCCCTGAATCACTATCTCGGCATTGGTAGGTACCAGAAGGCCGCTGGAGAGTCTGGAAACCCGCAACTTCCCTCTAAGAAAAGAGTTTGCTATTTGAAGTTCGTCAACGCCATAGGGAGCCTGGTACGATGCGGCGATTTCAATGGCAGGATGGGTACCTATGATTATGGCCACCGGCAGATCTTCACCCCTCTCCTTCATGAGATTGAAGGCTCTGTGAAGATGTCTGCCTTCCACCATCCTTATCGCATAATGAGTGCCATCAAGCCTGAGCAGTCTGTGAACCGAAAGGTTTTGTGTACCAGTTTGCTCATTTTTTGCTATAACGAGCGAGCTGGTGATATAGGCTCCTTTATCCTTTTCAAAATGTGTGACAACCGGGATAAACGAGGTGTCGCTTCCTGCATCCTTCCAGACGTGTTCATTAGTTACTTCCGGTCCGATCGGGTTAGATACAGCCCTTGCAACAACTTGGGGAACTTCTGCCTCACTTGTATTTAATGCTAGAGCATAGCTGTTCTTTGAGGAAGTTATGTTAAATATGATAGGCATTTTATAGCTCTTCACATTTTTGATCAGAGTTGGTCCCGAGTCGGATAGAAGTTGTTCCACGGCAGCTACCTCAAACATCGGAGAGAGTGGAACCTTTATTTCCCTCAGCGCTTTCATTGAAATAAGCTTTCTGACGAAGGTGTCAAGCCCAGGATCATGACCCATGATTACATGGTAGTCAATAACGCATTATGAAGTTTGCTAGGTATTGTGATATTAGCTGTGGGCTTTTTCTTGTTCTGCCAATGTTATGCTGCGTAAGGCCAACCTTTTAACCTTTACACAGACGTACTTACCATAACATACCCATACGCAGCTCCGAGACCCGGTCGATTCAGCTTTCAAATTTCATCTGCCGGATGGCTTTTGATGTAAAGGATGCGCCTGTGAAGGCGCCATGTGGGTTCAGTAAGACCGCCTCGGGCACTGGATGCAGCCTGCGAATTGGTGTCAGAATATGGTTTTGGTGTCATATATGCAGTGTGAATAAAAAGGCGAATTGACAGAGTGATGGAAGAGCCTCTATACCTTACGGAGATAAAAGGGACAAGAACCTCTGTTTTGTTAGGAATTTATTATGGTTGTCTTCCAGGTACTAATGCTTTAGATCCGAGAAGCATAGAAGCGAAATCAAGGGATTCAGGATCTAACGTGAACTAAGTCTAGCTGGATGTATTCTCCTTTATTCTGATTTTCACACCACAGCATCTCCGTTTAATTAGGACCACCAAAGATAATCTCCCTATTGCAGAACGAAGTTTCGGGGATGTATTCAGCTGGAGTTCATTTTATCATAGTTCAACCAGGTCGAGCGCAGAGAGAATTTCTAAGACTGGTAATATCAACGGGACCGACACTTATCATTGACTTGGATGGGATAACGCTTAATCAGGTTCACCTAGAGAAGGGTGAGTGGAGGCTTGTTCTTTCTGGTGACGAAATACAGGCGACTGTGCAAGAAGCTGTCAACTTAAGACAGGTCGTCAGCAACATTGTGATCAACAGCGTCAATACATTGCGTGCCATCTGCCAGCAGAAGGCAGAGCGAAAGTACTGGCAAAGAATGTTTTTCAAACATATGGTTCTGCTATCAGCAGTATTCGGCACCAAGGAAAGGCGATTATACTTTATTCATGTCGATCCTTCAATGACCGTAAGAGAAGGACAAGTACGCAGAGGAATCCCATGCAGAATTTACGAAAGCCTGGGCGACGTTTGGATGTTCAAGATAGGGTCGGGCGGGGTAGCTTCTATCCGTAAATTTTAAGGCTCCAGTAAGAAAATATCATAACGAAGGTTACTAATATTAATGCGATACCCCCAAGAAACATGAACCCCGACTCCCTCTTTACCTGTTTTGAGGAAGCACCCCTTGCAATTAGGTAGAAGCCACCCGAGCCCATAGCGATGGTTACAAAGTAGATTATCGTTTCGATTAAACTCTGCGCCTGTAGACTTCTTACAAATGTGCTGGTTGAGGGGATCAGGTTGGCGTTGAGTATGTAAGCGATTGTGCCTGCACTAAGTATAACGCTAAGGTATAGGTATATGAGTTCCACTCGGAACAGCCTAACTAGTAGTCTTACAAAGCGGTTCGCAGATTCACTCAGAAGGATCACCTAATCCATGCGCGGGGCAAGGTAAAACTGAACGACGCCGCCCTTGCCACTCAACGGGAACTCCATCTTTATCGGCATCTTGGACGAAAACTGTAGTGTAAGCACTTCTGCGCCTGTCATCGACTTGGCGAAATTTGACAGATACTCTATGCTGTATGTCGCGTCACCCGCCTCTTTCACCGTAAGTTCCTGAACGTCGGGGTTCTTCTTATCTATCGTGACAGAAACTTTGCCCACCTCGCTCTTACCCGAGAATATCAGTTTGTCCGGCTCGGCTTTGATGGAGACATGGTCTGAGATGCTCCTTATATCGTCAAGTATCTGCCTCAAAACACTCGTGTTGAGTTTGGAGGTAATGTTGAACGCTACCTTTGGAAGTGGGGTCTGAGCATACTGAGCCTCTACGAGATGTATCGTGAAATCCTTCTGATAACCATTATGAAGCACGAATTCCAGTGTGTTATCTTCTCCCAACCTCATCTCGACCTTGTCCTTTGTGTCTGCCCTTCTAAGCACTTTCAAAAGGTCTTCCACCCTCACAGTAAGAGTGTAGTTTGAATCACAGACATACTTTTCAAATGAGGAGCTGGGCCATTTGAGGTCAATCAAGGCTATATGAGATGAATCCATCGCCCTTAAGTTTAAACCCTCAGGAGTGGCAACAAAAGATGCTTCTTCAATAAGAACGCTTATAGCTTGTCCGACGGACTTCCATTCTTCGCTGGAGCTGGATATCGCTTCGAGCACACCAAGGACTCCCTCTTACAGAATATATGAACCTTCTTCGAAGCTCGGTGTTGGTGTTTTTGCGTCGAAATAATATACCCCCTAACGTTAGGTTGCGGATGGAAAATTTGGAAGCTGCTACAAGGGCCCACATCAAAGCAGAGTTCCGCAGATATTACTTTGAGCGAAATCTAGACATAAAACTGCCAACAGATGTCCCAAGAAGAGAGTTTGGCTTCCTAGACTTCGATGGAAGGATGGTAAGACACATTTCATTTCAAAACGATGGTGATCTACATGCTTTTCTGGTAAAAGACTCGCCAAGGGGAGCGTTTGTTTCTTCGGCGAAGTACGAGTATCCATCGCTGCCCATGGAGCAAAAGTGTATACTTTCTACCAATCTGATATTTGATATAGACTCGGGCGACCTCAACCTCCCTTGCCAGAAGGAACATGACTTTTACGTCTGTGAAGCTTGTGGAACCTCGAATAGGTCGAATGTTGATAGATGCCCATCTTGCGGATCGGAAAAAGTCCAGCTGCTGCACTGGGCTTGCCCTCACTGCATGAAAGCTTCTTTGGACGAAGCGTTAAAACTTGTCGATGTTCTGGAATCCGACCTCGGGTTAAAGAAATCATCGATATCTCTCTATTTTTCAGGTAACAGAGGGCATCATGTTGAGGTATCCGATTCGGAATACGACCAGCTGGACCAACGCGGAAGGGCGGAGCTTGTTGATTATGTAACAGGGAAGGGGTTAACTCCTAAAACTTTTGGGTTTACGAAAGGTTGGAGCAATTACGATGTATCGAAGATACCGACAATACAAGAACCAGGATGGAGGGGAAGGTTCGCTAGGTACATATACAGGGCCTATAATCAGGACACAAAGCATTTCATAGTTACATTGTATACCAAAAACAGGAATGAACTCACAAATTTAATGGACAGCGTGGTTGGTCAACTCACTACCAAGGTTGATGCGGCTGTTACGACAGATATGCATAGAATATTCAGGATGCCGGGAACCCTGCACGATAAAAGTGGGCTCGTGAAGAAGCTCTTAAAGGATCCAAACGAAGATCCTTTTATATCCGCAGTTGTGCTTGATTCATCTCCGGTAAATGTTTACGTGAATTTCGCTCCAGAATTTACACTCAAAGGTCAGAAGTTTGGCCCATACAAAAGGTCACAGGTTAAGCTACCATCATTCGCTGCGGTCTATCTGGAATGTAAGGGACTGGCAAAGGTTCAGACATCTTCTCCAGCGTAAATGACCATAATCTTCGAGTCAGTACGTTCAGAAATGTACTGTCGGTGATTTAACGCTTTTATAGCTTTTATACGATGGCAGGGGTTGTTATGAGCGAAGAACTTCTCACCATTTTACAAAGAAGTCTTGAAGAGGAACTTACAACAGAGTCGATGTCGAGACTGGATCCTGATCTTTATACAGCGGTGGCGATCAGGATAAGAGAGATTAGAGAATCCATGGGTAATGGTGACTCTGCATTTGTTAACAAGCTTCTTGAACGGGAGATTGAAATGTTTGCTTCTCTGGCCGAGGACCTTTTGAAAATCAGGCTACTTAAATTTCTCGACAGAGCGATGAAAGGTACCAATGAGATAAGTCTCACCCCGGAGGAACGATATATGGTAGAGCCATTATATGATTCTGTGAAGAGACTTTTCAGAATTAGAGAGGCGGTTTACGAGGGACATCCCTCTGTATTGGAAGAGTCCTCGGATAGTTACTCGGTCAAGTATATAGCGGTGAGATTTCTGCAGCAAGCCCCGAGGATGGCCGGTGTGGATGCGCGATCGTACGGGCCATTTCAGAAGGAAGACCTTGCGGTTATTCCCATGGATAATGCCAAACCCCTGCTTGAGCGTGGGGTTGTCGCCGAAGCGTGGGTGAGCCAGATTTGAAGTATCCAAAAAGCAGAATGATGTACTGTCCTAAATGCAAGAAGCACACAGAACATACTGTGACCCTCTACAAGAAAGGCAAGGAGCGTGCGTTTGCGGAGGGTGCGAGAAGGCATGCTGAGGAAAAGAAGGGCTACGGTGGGCAGAAGTATGCAGAGCTGGTAAGGACGGCGAAGACCACCAAAAAAGCAACGCTAATGATGAAATGTAAGGTTTGTGGTTTTGTGGTTGGGAAGAAGGGTATCCGTGTGCGTAAGGTGGAGCTCGTTGAATCATAGATGTGAAAGGAAGTCATTGCTTTTCAAGAAGTTTTACGAGGAAAATTGGTGAAACCAAATTGGTAAGAAAGGAAAGAGTGCTGTATCCAAGGCCAAGGTCTTCTTTTCTGCTTGTCAGGTGCCCTTCCTGCAAGACTGAAAGGGTGGTGTATTCCCATGCTACAGTACCGACGAAGTGCGATTCATGTGGTGAGATACTTACCGAACCCTCTGGCGGAAAGGCCGTAATTCGTGCGGAGATCATAAAGAAGCTGGATTGATTCCAATGTCACAGGAACTTCCTGACGCAGGAGAGATAGTTTTCGCAACCGTAAGTCAGATTACACAGTTTGGCGCCTACGTCACTCTTGATGAATATAACGGCCTCAAGGGTTTTCTACACATATCCGAAGTGTCCACTGGTTGGGTAAGAAACATAGATAAGTACATTAAACCCGGTCAGAAGGTTGTCCTGAAGGTTATAAGGGTAAATCCTGAAAGAAGCGAGGTAGATCTATCGCTCAGGCAGGTATCGAATGAAGAGAAGAAAGAAAAACTTATTCAGATAAAGAGGGAATCAAAGGCAAAGGGTATACTTGATGTAGTCAAAAAGATACTAAATATGAAGGATGACTCTGCAATCAGGGCCAAACTTGAAGATGAATACGGTACCCTTTATGACGCCCTCGAGGCAATAGCGAAAAAGCCGAGCGAAGCTTCGAAGCTTTCGCTGGATAAAGAATATGAGCAAACACTCGTTAAGGTGCTGGCAGAAAGGTTCAAACTTCCGACGGTTGAAGTTAAAGGCCTGTTCGAGATTTCATCACCAAGGTCTGACGGGGTAGAATTGATCAAGAATTCCTTTCTAACCGCTATGAAGCAGATGCCTGAAGACGTCAAGGTAGAAGTGACGTATGGTGGTGCCCCCAGATATTATGTTAAGCTGCGTGCGGACAATTTTAAGGTTGCAGAGAAGCAACTGAAGGTTCTCGTCGAAACAGTGACAAAGCAAGCCGGCAAGGGCGGTCAAGTGAACTTTACAAGGGAGAAAAGCTGAGTGAGGCAGATGCACTGGCTTATGCGTCGATGTCCCAAATGCTGGAGGTACACCTTTGCCCAAGAGTGCCCGGTTGACGGGACGAAAACGGTTCTACCACACCCTCCAAAATTCTCGCCTGACGACAGATATTTAGAACTCAGGTTCCAGAAGAAGTAGAGTTCGTACCGGCGGCAGTAGTTGCAGGCGCCGGGTTGTATTTGTAGATGAACACCTGAGCAATGAACCCTTGACTGTCAGGGGTTCCTGATGACTGATAAACAAGTTCGAACGGATGCGAACCTGGTGGGAAGTTCTGTGAGATGGTGTATATAGGAAGCTCTATGTAAGTTGACGCCGCGGTGGGGTCATAGTTTGGTATTATATTAACAACCTGTCCCGTACTTGGGTTTATTTCAGCGTATCCCTGGGGTGAGAGTGGAAACATCCTTCCGAGCGTCGTGTTCGTGAAGAAAGCGTCTGTAGGCATAAGATTATCTGGGTTGAGCAATCCCTCGGCCGTTAAGTTAACCCCCGCTATTGTAGCCATTGCGTCAAACTTGCCATCATCTCCCCCGACGGAATAAACCCTGCCAAGTGTGTAGTAACCACCAAATCCAAGATTACGAAGCGTGAGGAACACCACAACGTAGTTTCCACCCATATCTGCCACGAGCTTAGATGCTGTCGTAACGTTTGATAGAAACATTGTTGCCACTTCTGCCATCCTCGTGCTGTTCAATGTACCGTTGTCTATGAAGGTGGTACGGTTACCCATTACGGATATCCAGTATCCGTAGTCCCACCATGAAATTATCTTGGCGTTTTGTGGTGTGTTCTGACTTATCCATGTGAGAGCTTGGAGCCAGTCAGGAATGTATTGTGTCGTAAGGGCTGTTCCTGCTGTGGTAATGGCATACCCCTTGTTTGCGAAAGGAAACCAGACGTACATCGATGAAAGAACTACCAGTATTATAATAATCATTGCATAGAAGCCCTTTGTAAGATTCACAGAACTGTTTCTGCTGCTCTTGTTCTTCGGGTCAGTAAGTGAGAATACCCTTCCGCTTATCTCACCCAAGGCAACAGCGCCTACAAGCGCTATTGCTACCGATACAAACACCTGAAGCCTGGCAAATGAAGAAGCAACGTACAAGGCCGAAAGGGCAAAGATTGCCACGGCTATTGAATATGGTTTCTTTCTCCGCAAAAGGAAGTACCCCCCGAGTGGTGCAAGGAAGATGAATATCGTATAGTAATCAAGCATCTGCGCCCCAGTGGTTGGTTGTTGTTCGGCAACAGTTTGAACGGCCGGGGCTATCGACCTCGCAAATGGGTCTATCGCTGTAAGGTATCTTGCTGTTATATCTTTAAAAGGACCAAGGAATACGGCTACAGCCCCCAACCCAACCATCCCTGCTGTTGCTACCCACTTACCGAGTATCTTGTTCCGGTCTGGAAGGTGCTTGGCAACCATCGTAACAACAAACCCCCCAAAGGCCCCAAGGTACATCACAAGCATTGAAGGGTTTGTAAGGTAGCTTAAACCCGGGTTCGCAAATGCAAGACCTATCGAAAGGTCCACAATTGTGGCCGCGATCGCGTTTGTAACTTTGTTATAGTCAACCGACAGCAGCAAGGGAACAGCAAAGAATGATACACCTATTATGCCGTTGAAATATTCTCCCCCTCCCCAGTCCACGTTTGAGTAACCAAGGAAAAGGCCAGCAAGCATAGCCCACATCAAAGACTTTCGTCTATCCACAGAATCGTACGATTCTATCATAAAATAAAGCGCAAAAACCCCAACAAGCATCGAGAGGGGCTCATGCTTGTACCATCCAAGGTCGGCTCTCGATATGAATCCAGGGGTTATAGTTGCGAACATGGCAGCTATTATTCCAGCAGAATTACCGTAGATCTTCCTTCCGATAAGAAACACTGGAAGTATCATCAGAGTGGAAAGATAGGCCTGCTGTATTATCACGTAATCGTATAGGCTGATGCTCACACCGAGGACCCTAGTAAAAAACTCATAGAGTAAGGCTGATGTATAATAGAATCCAGAATAGGTAGTTGTTGCGAGGTTGTATCCCAGCGGATACCAAGCCTGATAGTCAATTACCTTATAGAAGTCGAAAAGGCCTGCAATACCCTTCGTGTTAAGGTCGTTAACAATGATTGATGTTGCATAATAGTGGAAGTATGGATCGAACTCGTCCAGATAATAGCCGTAAAGTCCCATCTGCAATCTGAACATCATACCCAAGGCGAAGGCGATAGACAAGCCAAGAAATGTCGCAGCTCTGCTCGGACTTACGGTTGGCCTCCGAATCAATCCTTTAAGACGAGCTATCAAGCCGGGATTCGCCAATGACCGTCGCCACCCTGCAAAAGCAACAGGATAATAACTATACCTTTAGCCCAACAGCGCCTTTAAATATTCCGAATATGCTTTGGAATCCATCAGGTTCTTTCTTTCAGATTCAATATCCAAGGGTGTCAGTTCGAAAAACCAGCCTTCGCCATAGGGAGACTGATTAACCTTTTCCGGATGTATCGAAAGTTCATTGTTTACCTTTGTTACCTTCCCGGAAAGCGGGGATGTCACATCCGCTGAAGACTTTACTGATTCTACGCTGCACGCCCTCGAACCTTGCTTCTGTTGACTCCCAACGGCGGGCAATTCTACGAACACGATATCATGCAGTTGGTCAGCGGCATAGTCAGTGATTCCCACAACTACGTTACCGTCGGACTCTATTCTCGCCCATTCATGTTCCTTCGTGTACAGTAGATAGTCCGGAATATCGTACTTGTCAACTTTCAACCTTTCTTTTCCTCCTGTAACCGTAGGTCTCCGGGTCGTAAAATGGCATCTGGCTCGGCTCTGCCCTACACTTTGTCCCTCTTATCTCGATTTCGAATGAGCCATCCGTTATTGAATCGCTCTCCACCATAGCCATGCATATAGCCCTCCCTATTGTAGGAGAATATGTGCCACTAGTAACGAAGCCCACTTGTTTACCGCCTTTAAAGACAGGGTTGTGAGACCTTGGTATCATCCGCTCTTGACACACCATCCCTATCAGCTTTCTTGAGGTTCCGGTAACCTGTATCTTATGAACACTTTTCCCGATATAGTCCGGTTTCGTGAGATCCACGAACCTTTCCAATCCTGCCTCAAAGGGGGTTACTTCCTCCGTGATATCGTTTCCATGAAGCGGAAGTCCAGCCTCCAATCTGAGTGTGTCCCTGGCCCCAAGCCCTGCTTCGAGTCCATTAACAGATAAAAGCTTGGATTTTAGTGTATTCCAAAGTCCCAATCCAACTGATGGCTGCTCCTTTGTAACTCCTTCAACAAGAATCTCAAATCCATCCTCCCCCGTATACCCCGTCCTTGCAATCAGAGCAACGTGTCCTTCATAGTGCGTAAGTTTAAAGCGAAATCTCTTGATATCAGATATTTCGAAGTCCTGCAACAACCGGTTCGCGTTTGGTCCCTGAACCGCGACAAGTATAGAAGCATCCGTGATATCTGATACGAGTACATCCTTTCCAGACGACCATTTGTTTAACCACTGAAGGTCCTTTTCTCTGTTGGAACAGTTGACAACCATATAATAGTCATCCCGATCAACCTTGTAAACAATGAGGTCATCTATTATACCACCACGTTCATTGCACATAAAACTGTACATGGCTCTACCGGATTCGGCCTTGGCCACGTCTGTGGTGAGAAGTAGCTCCAAAAGAGCTTCAGAGCCATCACCCTTTATCCTAAACCTTCCCATGTGAGAAACATCGAAAATTCCAACACTGTTTCTTACAGCAAGAACTTCTTCTATGATTCCGGTGAAAAACAAAGGCATGGTGTAACCTGAAAACTCTGTAAGTCTAGCCCTATCCTTGTAGGCTTCAAACAGCTGAGTGGATTTTAACATGGTCTGCGCACCAAGAAGTCATGATATAAAGCTGATTTTTCTTGGTATGAGCGTGGAACTTATACCTCTAAAGTCCAGGATTCAAACAGGAAGGTTCGAACCGCTTGAACAGATTGAAAGAATGGTCAAACGAGCACGCACTACACTGTTTGAAAATGATATTCTCGCTATTTCGGGTAAATACCTTGCGATGGCGGAAGGAAGGGTGGTAAGACTGGGGAAGGTCGCCCCATTGGAAGATGCGGTAAAGTTGGCAACCAGGTATTCAATGTCACCCGCTATGACCGAAATTGTGTTGAGGGAATCCGATTTGGTCTTGAAGGGCTTGAATGGTTTTCTTTTAACAGTGAAGGATGGAGCGTTTGCTCCGAATGCTGGGGTTGACAGATCCAACGTAGGCCACGGAAAGGTGATCCTTCATCCAACATTTCCCTCTAGGCAGGCAAGGGTGATAAGAGATTGGGCCTTTGTCAGGTACGGCGTTCAAGTAGGTGTTATTATAACTGACTCTAGACTTCAGCCGATACGAAAAGGGACGGTGGGAATAGCCATCGGCGCATCCGGAGTACCTTCCACCGTTGACGAAAGAGGCAAAAAGGACCTGTTCGGCAATCTGATGAAGGTAACAAGAAGGGCTATAGTAGATGATGTTGCATCGGCAGCACAACTCGTGATGGGTGAAACCTCTGAAGCTGTACCCGCCGTCATAATCAGAGGACATGGAATACCTGTAGACCAAAAATACGATGGGCTGGACATATCGATCCCGCTCTCGGAGTGCATATATGTCAGGGGGCTCAGCGGATATCTGAGAGAAGCTTCTTGAAATTTTGGGCGTCGTTGTACATTTGAATTCCGTGAAAAGCGAGGTAGGCCTTCTTTGGTTTGGTATTGTTCAACCCTTCTAAGATTGAATTGTATTCTTGTTCTGTAAAACCCGTTCTTGCGTATCTGTTTAACCCGAACAACCTTGTGTACAACAATTCGCCAGTGAATTCAGGAATGCTTCGTGTAAGGTCAACCGAATGTACAATTCCCATTTCCTTCATCTTCAAAATCGTTTGTTGTTCAATAACGTTTCTGACCTCTAACACAGGGGTTATTCCACGACTTTGGAATGCGGTAAATACAGGTTTCGCTTCATCAAGAATCTTGAAGTCAACGTTCAGGGAGGAAGGAGTCTGGAAGATTATGCAGTTTGCCCTTAATATTTTGCAAATTTTTAACATGTAATCAACTTCAGCAAATACCTCTGGATCCGGCCTCAAAGAATGTTCGTGTGTTATCACCCTGTTACATTTGACTGAAAATTCGAAATTGTCCGGCACTCTTGACCTCCATGAAGAAACCGATCCCAGGGCGGGATTCGAGTAAAATGTACTGTTAACCTCCACAAAATCGAACAATTTAGCGTACGCCTTGAGTATATCGCCAGTTGCCGACAGATATCTCCATCCACCGGTGCCAATACGAACTTCCAACTTCAATTATCAACATCCGACCGTTCATACTTTTATCGGTTATCTATGAGACATACCTCTTTTCTGTGTAGTCGTGTATAAACTGTTAAAGCACACCATGTTTTAATTGGGTGCGGACATTTGCCCGACAGAAATCTTCTGATGGGAACTAGTGGATGGAGTTACGACGAATGGGTGGGAAAATTTTACCCCAACAAAAGCACGCCAAAGCTCACCCATTATTCGGGTATCTTTCAAACCGTGGAGGTCGACAGTAGTTTCTACACGATACCTAATCCGAACGTGGCATTTGGATGGGTCAAGCACACGCCTGAAGATTTCAGATTCAGTTTGAAGCTGCCAAAGACCATCACACACGAGATGAAGCTTAGAGATGAACGGGTTGAAGAAGAGCTCCGAACCTTTTTCAAGGTTTTATCCCCTTTAGTTTCATCTAATAAGATTGGGGTAATCCTTGTCCAACTACCGCCTAGCATGCGACAGGATCTTCAAACACTTAGAAGATTTCTGGAACTGCTCCCCAGGGATGATATGAAATTTGCAGTAGAATTCAGGCATAGGTCTTGGTGGAACGAAGAAACGTGGGAGGTGCTTAAAAGTTTTGGAGTTGCTAACACCATGGTGGACGAACCTCTTCTACCTTCCCAGGTTGTCGTAACCGCCCCATTTGCGTACATAAGATGGCACGGAAGGGGGGAAAGAGTATGGTACGATTACAGATACAGCAAATCAGAGATACTAACTTGGGCACATAAAATAAGAAGCGTAAGAGCTCGAGAACTGTTTGGGTACTGGAACAACCATTTTCATGCTAATGCGGTGCTAAATTGCTTGGAGATGATGGATGCCCTGGGTACAATAAATAGCGCACAAAGACAGGTGCTGGAGTTCATGAGGAACAATGAAAAGCCTTCCAGAACACTTCTCGATTTTCAAGGTCCATCTTAATAAAGCCCTTTACTTGCGGAGGCAGTCGATCATCGCATGGCGAAGTGGATAGTCTGTGCCGCTTGGCCTTACCTGGACGGGAAGCCCCATCTAGGCACATTCATGCACCTGTTATCGGCAGATGTTTACTCGAGATACCTTAGGCTGATGGGTAACGAGGTTGTCTCTGTGTCTGGCTCGGACATCCACGGAACCCCCATCGAGGTCGAAGCGCTCAGGTCCAACACCTCGCCAAGGGAACTGGCGGAGAAGTATCACCAGCAGATGGTCACACTGCTGAATGCTTTTCTGGTGCAACTTGACAACTATACCACAACAGAGTCCCCGGTTCACATAAAATTTGTGAGAGATTTCTACACCAAACTCTACGAAAATGGTTTTGTATATTCAAAGAAGGTCAGGCAGTTGTACTGCGAACGTGATGCCATGTTCCTTCCGGACAGGTTCGTTGAAGGAATATGTCCGTATTGTGGCAAGGAAGGGGCAAGAGGAGACCAGTGTGATAGCTGTGGGAGGCTCCTAGATCCCTTAGATCTTCGTTCTCCGAGGTGTGTTATCTGTGGGCTAGGGCCGATAGTCCGTGAGTCCGAGCACTGGTTCTTCGACCTCCCACAACTTTCGGTTGAACTAGAGGAGTACATCAGATCGAACAAAGAATTTCCGGAAAACGCAAGAAACTTCTCACTCACTTGGTTGAAGGAAGGTCTAAAGCCCAGAACCCTGACCAGAGATAACAGGTGGGGAATCCCCTCTCCTTTTCCCGGTTCAGAGGGTAAGACGATATACGTCTGGATGGAGGCGGTGCTAGGATATCTATCGGCCGTCAAGGAGTTCGGCGAGAAAAAGGGCGACGAAGGGATTTTTGAACGATTCTGGAAGGACGCCAACACAAGGAGTGTATACTTTATCGGAAAGGATAACATTCCTTTTCATACTATTATCTTCCCGGCGCTTCTGATGGCTTCGAAGCAGAATTATGTGCTTCCCATGCAGGTTTCATCGACGGAATTCATATTACTTGAGGGGAAGAAATTCTCCAAAAGCAAGGGAATCGGTGTATGGCTTGAAGATGCTTTGCGGGTATGTGACCCGGAATATTGGAGGTTTGTCTTGATGTATTTTAGACCTGAATCAAGGGACTCAAACTTCAGCTGGCCAGAATTCGAAAGGTGCGTGAACAGCGAAATGAATGATGTTCTTGGTAATTTCATCCACCGGGTTCTCACCTTTGTTAAAAGGTTCTTCAATACTTCTGTTCCGGACCCTGGTAAGCTGGATGAGGATTCGGAGTCCCTTTTGGCTCTACTTGAGGATGCATGGGCATCTTATGTAACCCACATGGATTCCTTTGCTCTGAAGGATGCCGTCAGAGATATTTTGGATATTGCACGAAGCGGAAATGAATATGTGTCAAACAGGGAACCTTGGGAAAAAGCCAAGACAGATGTTCAGTCTGCTGCTCAGACCGTCTATGTAGGTGTTCAACTAGTTTATACGATCTGTCTTATGATGTATCCATTTTTACCAAGGTCCTCTATCAGACTCTGGCAATCACTCGGTCTAAATAACGACCTCCTTACTGTGGGAACAGGAGGGGCAGGGAAGGCTTCTATCGCACCTGGACACAGAATATTACCACCTTCCCCGCTTTTCAGTAAGGTGAAAGTAGACCCTTCCCTGGGAACGCAGGCTACACATGCCTGAATAATATATGTTTCGCATTCGCCTGTCTCTCCTTGGCCTCTTATGTATGAGTGGAACGGCTGGGCTAAACACTGTATAGACTGTCGCTAGGTTCCAGCATAGCCTCTTCGACCATTATATGTGCATCGTAGAAAAGGGCAAGAGCAATTGCGTCGGAAGCCCGGTAACCATCGAGCACAAGAATATCATTCCTTCCTGTGAAGTACATATCTCCCCTCAACGCTGAGCCGCTCATGTAAACCTCCACTTTTTCCAAGTGCATCCCAAGATGTTCAGCCAACTCTTCAATGATGTTATAGACGGACGGGAGAGACGACCTATCTCCGCGAATGAACCTCGACATGTGAAGCGCCACTTCGCCAGAGAACGACCTCATGGAAAATTTCTTGCCTTCACTAGATTCCAGTGTCAGAGCGCCCTCGAGACCTTTATCATCGACGAACCCTACCTGGACAACCTTTGCTTCCACGTACCTACCGCTCTGCACGACCTCTTTAATGTGAGCCGTAAATATAAGCTTGTTCCGCTATTTTGAAAAACAGGAATAGACTTTTAACTATGGTTTTGAATATTATGCTCGTGTCTTTCAAGGAACACGTCCCAATTCTTATTCTTGGTAGCGGGCCCGCTGGTCTTACAGCTTCTATATATGCAGCTAGGGCAGGTTATAGTCCACTGGTTATAGGAGGATTCGAGTTCGGTGGTCAGCTAATGCTTACAACATACGTTGAGAACTTCCCGGGTTTCGTGCAGGGTATAATGGGTCCGGAATTGATGGAAAACATGAGGAAGCAGGCAGAGACGTCCGGCGCAAGGATAATCGATGAAAATGCTACGGCTGTTGATTTTAGCCAAAGGCCGTTCAAAGTGCATGTAGGCGATGACTGGTACACATCCGATGCTGTAATAGTAGCCACAGGGGCTTCAGCTAGGTGGTTGGGACTCGAATCTGAGAAGAGGTTGAAGGGTAGAGGTGTTTCATCGTGCGCGGTTTGCGATGGTGCCTTCTTCAAGGGTCAGGATGTTGTGCTGGTTGGAGGGGGTGACGCAGCTATGGAGGACGCGATATACCTTTCGAAGATATGCAGGAGCGTAACGGTGGTACATCGGAGGGACAAGCTCAGGGCGAGTGCAATCATGCAAAGCAGGGCGTTTTCTCGCTCTAACATAAAGTTCGTATGGGATAGCGTAGTTACCGAAGTGCTTGGCGAGAAGAAGGTTGAAGGCGTGAAAATACATAACTTAAAGACGGGTGAAGACAACGTCCTACCCTGTGCTGCACTTTTCGTCGCGATCGGTCATGTACCTAACACTGAAATATTCAGAGGTCAACTAGAGATGCATGAAACCGGTTACCTCAAGGTAAGAGATGAAACGCTGACCAACGTGGAGGGAGTCTTTGCGGCGGGTGATGTAGCTGACCACGTATATCGTCAGGCTATCACTGCCGCTGGACTCGGTGCTAGGGCCGCACTGGATGCTGTGAGGTATTTGGAATCGAAGACAACTCAGAGCACACCGATACAGCAGGCCGTAATAGCGGAAAACAAATCTAACCTTTCTCAAAGTACGCAGTAAGGGGGGTCTGTTTCTGCTGTTTAACCAAAGAGGATACGGTCAGCCCTATTCTCCTCGCCGCTGTATTTCGATTTGCAGCAAAAAACTCTTCTGCAAGAGAGAGTGCTACCGGAACAGCGGACAATACATTAGATTCAGCCACCCTAAGAGTCTTGCTTCTTGTATGCTGCTTCAGGTTTGAATCTATCACCACCAATGTAACGGTTTTGAATGCCAGATTCTCCGCTGACAGCTCGGTGGATATTTCTAGCGCCATCTTTTCAAGCGGTTCAGTGAGTTTGCTGGTTTTTCGTGTGTCCTCCTTAAGCGTCACTATTCTACCGATCTGCTCTCTTTCGTGCTCTACCAGGGGTTCGTCATCAACACCCTTGGATGCCAGAAAGAAATAAAGGCCCAGCTTTGGTCCGAACTGCGATTGTAACAGATGCAACGGTTTTTCGGCCAAGTCCTTTATTTTCAATATGTTCATTTCCTTTAGTTTCTCGGCTGTTTTGTTTCCTATTCCATATAATGCTTCTACGGGCTTCTCTGCGAGGAAGGCGCTTACCTCGCCGGGCCTGACCACCTTTAACCCGCCTGGTTTTGCGTCATCGCAAGCCATCTTTGCTATGAGTCGGTTCGGTCCTACACCAATGCTGCACGCAATCTTTGTCTCTCTCAGAATTCTATCCTTGATCTCTTTAGCAAGAGCTTCCGCCAATTCGAAGCTGCCTCCCGTTCTGGAGGAAACATCGATGAAAGCCTCGTCTATACTGGCCTGGAGAAATATGTCTGAATACTCTTTTATTATGGACATTATCCGGGAAGACATTTTTTCGTAGTAGGCGAAGTCGGCCTTAACGAACAGGGAATCCACGCCCTTGAGAATAGACTTTGCCCTAGCCAGTGGGATACCCGATTTCACGCCATACTTTCTGGCGGCATAATTGGACGTGGCAACGGCTCCAGATATCTCTGTTCGACCTGAATACATTCCAACAACTATTGGTTTATTTGCGTATGAAGGATTTCTGAGTTCTTCGCATTGCGCATAAAAGTAGTCCATGTCCACGGCGATTATTATCTTCTGCTCGCGTGACGCAATGGAATTCGAAACTCACTCACCCCAATCCTTTGTTGCAGCCGCCAGCAACCCCGAATATCACTCTTCCTCTTGGTTTCTAAACCAAAAGCGTCTTGTATATATGAACCCATCATCAATGCGTGGTACGCGGGGGTCGCCCAGCCTGGTCAAAGGCGTGAGAGTATATTCCGCGAAGCTTAGGACCTCATCCCGTAGGGGTTCGTGGGTTCGAATCCCACCCCCCGCACCTAGGGTCGAAATATTGTACGTTTCCTCCTTTAATGCAAGACAAGCGATTTAGACTCATACCAAACAGAGAGCAAATCTGTGTATAAAACCCTCCACAACTACGTCCGAAGGGGGATTTTGAGCCAGTTTAGGTTGATCGAGTAGTCAGTTCGGGTCCGAGGGGGGCTTGGCTTGACAGTGCTTGTGCTGAGTCCCCCTCATAGCTCGTCTCGGCATATTCTTGTCATAGTCTTTCAAACATATAAATGCATGTTGGTTGGCACCAGGTTCAATCTGTAGCAGTGTGGAAGGCTTTAGCTGACGCAAATACACAAAGAACGCGAGCCGGATTAGTTATGCGAGGGTCGATCCTGCTACTGGAGAGAGGATACTAGTGATGATCGGGGGCTCGATCTCCAGCATCAGAGCGGAAAGGAGGCGGAGAGCATAGCAAATATGCTCGGAACGTTCATGTTCGGAACTGTGATAATGAAGTGACAGAAGGTCATTGCGGACGAAAGCTTGAAAATAGATACGATAACTGGTATCCCTGGTTGAGGCGTAGTAGGTGTGCATTTTCACTTTTGATCAGAAAAAATGCACGTCGTGGATTCTCTCATTAATGGAAATTGTTTGCACCTTTCATCCGGCAATGAAACTGCAAATCATAGAATCGACGGGAAGAGGATGACGAATTCAGACAGTGAGAAGAAGATCACAGCCGACAGCCACCTGAACAATTAAGTTCTGCTGACGAATGGCTTCTCGACAAATCGATCCAAATCCTGTTGCCAGAGTTCGAAGCGAAAGAGCCCTTGTGGGAGGGCCTTGGACTCTGTGAGCTACCCTAGGTTGGCTACCACTTATGCTTTCACGGAGACATGAGCGAAGAGGTAGCAGACCACAGATGTAGAGGGCATCAAATGATGTGCCTTGATTGGGGTTCAGGAACCCTACAGGAGGGTGGGGCTTCCAAAGACTAAGCTGAAAGCTCTTGGTTTTATGTCAAAACAGAACCTCCATTTCGGAGCAAGGACTAAGTGGCGTTGGAACATTTGGATGGTGATTAATCTTATCTATTCACCGAAGATGCTTGAAGTTCCCTTGCTCGAATCATTGGGACATGCACTTAAGATTCTCGTCCTGCGCAAGGTAGAATTAACTGGCTAACTTGGGTTTCGCAGGGAAGGTCTTGAAGGGCAGGAAAGAATAGACTGACCCATAATTGTGGTCCGGTGTGCGACAGGGGATATGGACCCCGCATGCGGTGTTCAAATCCCGGCGACCGTACGTCCGGGGAGAATCGGCATTCGTTATCCTTTCCCATCATATCAACTTCTTTCCAAATCAGGTTTTCATGTTCAGCTGCTCACATACCTTTATAACTGTCTTAATTGATTGTAGTGTGCGTGAAGAATTTTTGCGTATCAAGAAGTCAAACAACCCTCTCAGCCATTCCCTTTGCATTGCTTCTACTTATCATCGGGTTACTAGTTTTGCCAGTGCCAGTTATGGCTGCCCAATCCTATCAGATAGTCCTGTCTTGCTCAGGTGATGGCGTCGCCGGTCAGAAGACCAACCCGTGTTTCGGATATAGCTCACAGCCGCCAGGTGTCTCAAACATTTTGGGGTTCTGGATCTGGTGTGAAACCTCGAGTATGAACCCCTACAACGGACAGTGTACGGGATCGCTGTACTATGTCAACGTTGCCACAGGTGCCTACGTCGCGGTCCACGTAGAGGATTCAGGGCCGGTGTCGTCTAGCTCGGTAACGGTCACAACATCAGACGGGCAAATAACCTGCACCCTGACGCCACTTAGCTCGAACCCTGGCCCTACGAATTCGATCGCTGGTAGCTGCAGCGGTCCAGGAGCCTACACCTTCCCCTTCAGCCAAGGAGCACCAGTCTCTGGTTTCGCTGGAATATTTTCAAACGCAGTGGTTAAGTAGAACTGGCGAAGGCTCTCTATTTTTAGACGTACTTTGGCTGAAGCATCTCTAAACGTTTTTTGGTCGTCGATAAACTTATTGCAGGGAACGATCCACTGAAGAATTTCCGACTATTCTTTCTAGTCCATAATTTCAGCGATGGTATCACATTCGGGTCTCGAAGCGCTTGCCAAATCGGAGAAAGTCAACTCAGCGTGCTTGACTGCAATCTCGACAGCCGCGCGATCGTGTGCAGCGGACAGGAAAGTTGTAATTCTGCCTGCCCATGAATATCATGGACTCGTCCTGCATGGCAATTGCCATAAAATTTGCTACGTTGTTGCCTTAAGCTGTGATAAGCTTCTTCGAGTCTAATACCAAGATGTTGTTCTGCAACAGAGAGTCTTGTCTGCTTTATACGGTGCCTTGAAGCTATTCGAACGCGTTGCCTGCGAGAGTTAGCTTCAGTCTCGAACCTCTGCTCTGGGCTTTTCTCAATTCGTCAGCAATGCCGCTGAGAGGCGAATCGCCAGCAAACATTACAAGTACCTCTTTCTTCGATTCGCTTGTGGTCTATTTCATTTCCTCTACTATGCTCCGAGAGCCCCTTAATGACGTAGGCGAGTTCTACGTCATCATTGCCCGTGAAGGTGTATAGCGGCTGAACCAACTTCGCAAACTTGCTCTTCTAGGCAGAAATTGAAACAAGAAGTTTCAGGAACCAATTTGCTGTGGTATACTGGTATGGTAGTTTGACCACAATATTTATAAAAAGAAGGCCGACCATCCATTCATATGAACAACAGCAAGACTGATCAGATACTGACATTTCCTGATGAACCCCTGGATGAGAAAGACAGGCAGATTTTAATGACCTTGAGAGACGCGGGCACCGAAGGTTTAGGCTTCAACGCTCTGGTAGAAAAGCTCCAGCCGACGGTTTCGAGAAGTACCGTAGCTGTGAGGATCGAAAAGCTTCTAAGGCTAGGCTATCTAGACAAAAAGCATGATGACCGATCCGGGAGATCCAGACCCATATGCCTTTCACATAAAACACAATCAATGTTTGTTTTCATCGATAAGAGTAAGGAACTGAGCAAATATCTTTTCCAAAGACTCGAAGATCTTAAGATAAGTAATTTTGATCTGGAAGGACTTGAAGACTGGTTCAACGAATTCAGGGAGAAATACAATGCTATATTCGGGATGACTGCAGTGGTGGCGGTACTTTATGGGGTCTCTGCAGCGGGAGACCTTTTCTTGCCACTCTTAATGGATGACTATAAGGCCCTATTCACAAAACTTGCCGAAATCATAAAGGAAAAACCGAATACCTTGAAGGCGATCAGAGGTTTGATCGATTCGAAGCTTGGCGACAATGACACCAGTCTTGCAGAACTAATGAAGGAAACGCAAAATACGTTCAAAACTAGGTAAATATTTTATCCAGAACTCTTGAGTTTATTACGACACGTAACCACTTAATACAGCTGGGATCGTATGACCTTTCGTATTGATTTTACCTACAGACACTTTATTTTAACCTGATTGATGGGGCTTCCTGTCTTCCGAAATTATGGACCATGCCCCGGCAATATAATCCCGTTCTGATAGATGGCAAACTCGTATCAGAACTGCCCGGTTTCGAACTCCTGATAGAGCTCTTGAGCATAATCCTATGATTGATACATACCTTGGAGTTGAAACTTTTTTGGAAGGGCGACCACCAATAATCTCGATGCCATGTCTTCAGAGTCATCCTCCCTGTGCGCACTCAAATTTCGATTTGGCCGTCTTCGACAATTATGTGATCTGAAACCTTAATATTCAAACATGTCTTCAGATAAAAGTGTAATGTTAGTACCATTTTACCAACACTTGCAGCCGACACCAATTTTTCAGTTGTCAAGAATCGGATTGCAGCTCTCGTTCTATAGAGCCTAAACTACGAGCTTAAAAGAGGAAACGTACAATATTTCGACCCTAGGTGCGGGGGGTGGGATTCGAACCCACGAACCCCTACGGGATAGGCGCCTCAGGCCTACGCCTTTGACCAGGCTGGGCGACCCCCGCCCGTTCTCACGATGAATTTTGAGATTATTTAAGCTGTACCAGATACACATATGGCTGTGTAGAAAGTCCTCATGATACCATAACCCACTATTTTGAAAATCGGCAGCAAAACCATTAACTACTTTGTCGGTTAGGGTGTAAATGGTAAGCGGTTAGGTACGATTCAACTCGTTCTCCGGTGCCGGCGTAGCTCAGCCTGGTCAGAGCGCACGCCTCGTAAGCGTGAGTGCAAGGGATCAAAGCCCTTCGCCGGCTCCACATATCCAATGATCTTTAGATATACAGATAACATATCATGCACCAAAAAGAAAGACTTATTTTGAATAGGCTGTAACTTTTCGAGGAGTTATCATAAATGGCAACGCTCATGGAGTCGATTTCAGGATTGCGTGGTGTTTATGGGTCTGGTATTAATTCTGATTATGCATTTAAGGTAGCCTGTAGGTTCGCGGGTTGGCTTGGGTCTTCTGATGTTGTGGTAGGGATGGACACACGAGACTCCTCACTTGTGCTTTCGAAGGCTATTCTTTCAGGTTTGATGCACGGAGGTTGCAATCCTCTGTGGGCCGGATTTACCACCACACCCGAACTTTTTCGCCACGTCAAGAGGGAATCTTTGAAGGCTGGAGTAATGGTAACTGCCTCACACAATCCCAAGGAATGGAATGGAATTAAGCTGATAAAGAGTGGAAGGGGGGTGTTCGAAGAGGAGCTCGAGAGTATCCTTTCATCAGACTGCACAATATCGCATTTCGGACAACCTATGGTAACTGATACGGTTCGTTATTTCGATGAGGTTTTGGCCGTTTTAGGTAGAAGAGGAGTGTCAGGCTTGAAGGTGGCCCTTGACCTGGGGGGCGGCAGCGCATGTTATCATGTACCATCCTTATTCAGGGACACCGGCGTGGACGTAGTTGTGATAAACGGGACGCCAGGAATATTCTGCCGAACGATCGACCCTACACAGGATGAACTGGTGCAGTTAAGGCGAATCGTTACCTCAGAGGGTTGTGACGTTGGATTTGCCTTTGACTGTGATGGAGATAGGCTCCAGGTGGTGGACGGCTCGGGACATAAACTGCCGCCAGATTTCGCCCTGTTTGTTTACGTGAATCGTCTGAAGAGTGGCGAAAAGGTGGCCCTCAGCGTGGATACGTCTGACGTGGTCTTTGAAGCTGCGAAGAAGGTTGGGGCAGAAACTGTAATCGCACCCGTAGGCGAAGCGAATGTAGTAAGGGCCATAATCAAAGACAATTGCAAGCTCGGTGGGGAAGGGAGCAGCGCAGGTGTAATCGACCCATCGTTCAGCCTTTGCAGAGACGGCCTCCTTGCAGCGATGGGTATTTTGGCCGAGATATCAAAGAAAGGAAAACTGGAACTCGATTCTTTTAAGAATAGATATACGCTCAGGACCAAATTGGAGATCGAGAGGAGAATCATTCCGAAGATTTTGGAACTCTTTTTGAAAGAGCATCCTGACGCTCTGACCTTAGATGGCATAAAGTATAGAACGGATGAAGGTTGGGTGCTTCTGCGGCCTTCCAGAACCGAGGACGTGCTTCGTGTTTCGATTGAATCCAGCTCGGAAGCCAAGGCGTTACGATATGCAGAACATGTCAAGAATAAAATATCGAAGCTAGGAGGTAAATTAATCCTTGGATGAAAAGCAAATAATAGAATTATTCAGGAACCGCTTTAGGGCAAATCAGAAGGAGAACCGTGGTTTATATGATGATGTAGCCTATTTAGAAAGAAGTTCCGGTTTTGTACTTAAGGTGGATATGTTCGTCGCGGGCACAGATATGGTACCCGGTATGACACTGTCTCAGGCAGCAAGAAAGTCGGTCGTTGCATGTTTGTCGGATATTTCATCAAAAGGTGCCAGAGCCTTTGGATTCTCTCTCTCACTGGGGATTCCTAGGAGAATAGCAAACAGGAGTAGCCTTAATGCTTTGGCAGAGGGGTTTTTGCTGGCCAGCAGAGAATTCAGGCTGAAGCTACTTTCCGGGGACGTTAACGAATCAAGGGAGCTCGTCATAGATTGTGTAATGGTTGGTAACACAGAGAGGATGGTGCCTCGAGACGGAGCTAAGCCTGGTGATATTGTTTTCTCAACTGGACCCTTCGGGTATACAGGTTTGGGCTTAAGACATCTTATCTATGGTGACGATCTGCCCGATGAACTCAGAAAGACTTGCACCAGTTCTGTGCTTGAGCCTAAACCAAACTTCTGGTTAAGCAGAACCCTTGTCTCGTCAGGTCTTGTATCGGCCTCTATGGACAGCAGCGATGGTCTGGCTGCCACATTGAGTGAGATAGCTTCCCAAAGCGGCGTCGGAATCCGAATAGAGAATCTCCCAGTTGACAGAGTAGTCCTAGATAGCGGGCTCAGCAGGGAAGCGATATACCGCGCGGCGCTTTACGGTGGTGAAGAATATGTGACTGTGCTCGCTGTTGCCCCAGATGCCGTTAAACCAATTTTTGAAATCGCGAAGAAATCTGGTGGAGAGTTGTACAGGATAGGCACCGTGACAAAGGGTTCGGGTGTATTCATTGTCACGGAAAGCGGGTTAAAGAGGGTTAGACCGGGGGGCTGGGTTCACTTTGACCATGGCTAATAATATTCTTTAACAAGAAGTCAAGACATGAAACACGAAAGACTTTTATCTACGCTTTCATACGATTTGGATTAGAGGGATGAAGAATTATGCCTTATACTAAGGGACAAACTTGGGGAGCCTTGAAGAAGGCCTGGAAAGCTTACAAGATTGCCAAGGTTCAGGGAGATAAAGCCAAGATGACTGAATATGCGAACCGTATTAGAACGCTTCAAGAAGAACTTGGCGTGGCCAAGGCAAAGTTTCCCGAGCTCGGAATAAACTGAACCAAACTATCTGATTTTTCTTATAATCTGTTCGACAATATGCGTATATTTTTTGTATAATTCCTCTGCCCTAGATTCGTCTCTGGACTCTGAAAACACCCTGATCAGTGGCTCGGTTCCGCTAGCCCTGACCAGAACCCAAGATCCGTCCGACTCTGTAACTTTGACGCCATCGGTCATATCCACATTTCCTTCATCGCTCTTAGCTACCTCCTCAACAACCTTGTACTTTACTTCATTGGGTGCAGGGATTTTCCCCTTTCTTTGGTAGAAACGAGGAAGCCTCGAAAGTGCCTTAGAAAAGTTTGTTCCATAGTAGGAAAGCGCCCAAAGAACCAGCCCAAGGGTCATAGCGCCGTCTCTGACCGGTTGATGAGGGAGGTAGAAGAAACCGCCATTTTCTTCAAAACCAGCTATCGCTTTCTCCCTGATCATAGTTTCTGTAACATCTACGCTCCCTACTCTTGTACGAATGAGTTCCGAACCTGTGGATTTGACGGCCCATTCGGCCAAGGAAGATGTGGCTACGGTTGTAACAACTTTGTTTTTCCCTTTCACATGAAGTATAAAATCAGCCAAGAAGCTCCCAGATCTGTCCCCCGTGAGTATCGTACCTCTTTCATCGCAAAATACGGACCTGTCCCCATCGCCGTCGAAGGCTACACCAAGGTCATATCCACCTCTGGCAACTTGGTTGGAAAGGTTGCCCAGCTTTTCTACGGTTGGCTCAGGACCCCTTCCGGGAAACAAACCATTCACATCACAATTGATACACTTCGTGGTTGCGCCCAGCTCCTTAAGCAGAAGGGGGGCCGCGAGAGCCTGCATACCGTTACCTGCATCCAAAACTATTCTGAAATGTTTCATCTTTATAGATCGGGTATCCAACTGCGATTTGATTCCGGCCACATACCTCTCCACGGCCGACCCATCCAAATACAGTTTGCCTGGTCTTTCGGCCGAGTGGATACCGCTTTTCGAGTGCACAATTTCTTCTATCTCTTGCTCCACCTTCCTTGGGACTTCTACGCCATTTCCACCCATCACCTTCAATCCGTTGAATTCTGGAGGATTATGAGATGCGGTTACCATGATACCACCATCAAATTTTTTCCGTGAAATATAGTACTGTAGAGCGGGTGTGGGAAGCATTCCGATATCTGTGACGTCGGAACCGGTTTCTAGAAGGGCAGAGATGATAAGTTCCTTCAATGCTGGACTTGATGTTCTTCCATCCATCCCAACAACCAGAGATTTACCCAGCCTCTTGGACACTCCTTTGGCAACGGAGCTTACCAGCTCGGGGGACAAATCCTTTCCCGGTATCCCGCGTATCCCGTTTGTTCCGAAGAGACGGCTCAATTTTGGCGACTGTTTCGAACAGACACTTTATACGGCTTTTGTCGTCACTCTTTTCTCAAAATCAAAGAATCCCATCCGAGCGAATGTTGGTTTTCCGACCTTTATTACGGCCAGCGATATTGGAATAAATATGAGGTCCACCATGGTCAGAAGGTCTGAGGAGGCGAGCTCGAAGCCAGCCAGCAGACCAGAAGGTGCACCGTAACCGAAAAGTCCGTATGCATAAAAGAGTCCATCTGAGATGTAGAAGGCGAAAGTTTCGTATACGGTGGCAAGGATCATCATAAGTATGATCCATTTCCAACTCCTCCCTCTGGAGAATCCAACTATAAGCGCTTCCGGCCCCCTCGCCCAGATCATACCAAAGGGATAGATTATTGAACCTCCGCCGTAGAATGTAATGTTAACGAGCTCTCCTATGAATGATCCTAACGCGGTCGCGGAAAATGATGTTCTTCTGTCAGTAAGGTAACCCAGTGCCAGATATACGGCCGGCGCCCAAGTTATTTCATAAAGGGGTTTTGGCATTCGTATCGAAACTATGGTACCAATAGCAATAAGCGCACTGAATACAACAATTACAGCTAGAGATAGAGTCTTCTTGCCTTGCTGAGAATAAGATGACCGGTTGGACTGACCCATCGTAAACACCAGACAAAATTAATTGTGTTTGTTTATAAATCATTCAATAAACGATTTATAAAGCCACCCATGGTGATCTTTTTACCCCATATTATTGGGCTGCTTAGATTGTTTATCTGTACACAAGAAATTCTATCCCACCACATTAATGTTCTTTAAGAGTCTTCTTTCCTTTGCTGGACTGGGCCCGTAGCTCAGCATGGACAGAGCACCGCCCCTCTAAGGCGGGGGTCATGGGTTCAAATCCCACCGGGCCCGATAAATGTATTAATGCATTCAAGAAGTGATATAATTCATGCCATTGTATCTGGATGTGCGCAAGAACAACAAGTGGGTGAGAGCCAGGACGGTCGGTGAGACTCACAAGAAAGACTTAGAGCACTAGGGAAAATACGGCGTGCATTTTCTAAAGTGCTGTGTTGACGAAAAGCCTGAATCTGTTTTCTTCCTTGTCAACGCCCCCCTACAGCAAGGTCCCCAACAGGGTACACAAGGGAACTCACGGTCTGGTAGCAGACGAAATTGGCGAAGTGGTTGAGGGGAGATAAGAGGCTCGCCCCGAATCTGTTTCTAGCGTTCGTTTAGGGGGTCTTTCTTTGACAATGACAAAGCATTATAGCAACATAGTAAGGTAGCTGGAGGATTCTGCCAAGGGCAGCAGGGACGCTCTTTCATGGATGAATTTGTAGAATTTCCCACATCCGCGAAATACTGATTTTTACCTCTACCATGACCATACTTTGCACATGTTAACAGAGCTTTTATCCTCCCAGCACATGCATCCGTCGTATAACTGGAGTCAGGGTTGCGTCGTCATCAACCGGGTATCGCTGAGCCATGTATTCGTTGCCACCTTTACCCGTCATCTCTCTTCACCCAGAACCCTCTACCGTTTCAGGCCCGTGCATTATTCAGGATTTGGGTATTTGGTCTTCACATGAGCCTACTAACCTTTTGGCTTGTGCCATTCGGCTTAAGATGGTCACTGACGCCCAAAGTCTAACCTGGCTAAACAGCGACTGAAGAACTTGGTCTTGCGTTCTGCGTATGGTTAGAGTTAGAGTTAAATAACCACTCAATTTTCCACGGTGCGAGGAGAAATGTGGGGGGATTCAGTTCATAGGAGTTGGTTTAGTTCATCGTTCTCCCTAGTTGCTTCTCTGTCCTGAAAAATATTGCTGTTTTTGCAGCCTTCTTCTATCACAGCCGCTGCAGTGTAGCATGTGTTCTAATTCCTCTTCGAGCCATTCCCAGCTGGTTAGTGAAATTCCAAGGAGGTCCTCGATATGAATGACAGGTTAAAGCTTACTCTGCCCAAGGGATCTCTGGAAGAAAGTACAATCGCTATATTTCGGTCAGCTTTCTATGAGTTAATCGGACATGAGAGAACGTACAGGCCAATCATAAATGATGAAGAGATAGAAGTAAAAATATTGAGGCCTCAGGAGATACCGATCTATGTTTCACGAGGCGTGTTCGATGTCGGTATCACCGGACTTGATTGGATTGTGGAGACAAATGCTAACGTTAAACAACTTCTTGACCTCGAGTATGGTAGGGTGAAGATTGTATCAGGAATACCCAAATCCGTCGATAGGTCTCCTGACTTATATTTGGATGAGTTCTGGAAAGATGGTGGGGTGGTCCGAATCTCTACCGAATACCCCAACATAGCATCAAAATATATCATGTCACTCAATTCATATAAAAGAAGATTTGACGCTGTACCACCCACCGTTGTAACGCCATGGTGGGTAAAGGAAGGTAACGACAAGGCTGTCATTTATCTATCTTTTGGAGCGACCGAAGCAAAGCCACCTGAAGAGGCTGAGCTTATTGTGGAGGTTACGGAAACAGGAATCACTCTAGAACAAAACAATTTGAAGGTGGGCGACAATATACTGAAATCATCCGCCCGTTTGATTGCGAATAAGGCCTCATTATCGATTGCGTGGAAGAGGGAAAAGATATTGAATCTTATGGCGATGCTAAAAGGAGTAGTCGAGTCTAGGAAAAGGGTTCATATCTTCTTAAACGTAAGGAAAGAAAACTTAGATAGACTGTTGAATGAGCTTCCTGCGTTAAAAGCACCCACGGTTAGCAGTCTTTCAAAAACAGGCTGGGTGGCAATAAACACAGTGATAATGAAAAAAGATCTAGCCCAGTTGATGCCTAAACTGAGGAGGCTTGCCCAGGGTCTTGTCGTTCACGATGCAAGGCAGATCCTTTCACTTGAGGAGGTTGAAGACGGTGTCAGATGAACAAAATATGTTGTTACCTGAAACGGTCGTTACAGAAAAAAACGTGGCTTCATTCGTTGAAAGTATCAGGTCTAAGGACTATCTCAGACAAGAAAAACTTGTGGAGAAGATTAAGGAGGTGATATTGGCTGTAAAGATGAATGGGGATAAGGCGATCCAACACTACACAGCGTTTTATGATGGGGTGCCGCTGAACACTGGCGAATTCAGAATACCAGGCGAATTGTTGATGAAATCTGTCCAACAGGTTGATGATGACTTCCTTGAAGCAGTGAAACTATCTCTACGAAGACTGGAGGTTGTTCAGAGGAGGATTATAAAATCAATTAGCTTCAGTATGATACTATCGGGTTTCAAAATATCTCTCTCCCCTGTCCCTCTTTCTTCCGTCGGTTGTTACGTTCCGGGAGGAAGAGCTCCTTATGCCAGTACAGTGATAATGACAGCGGGACTTTCAAAGATCGCAGGTGTGAAAAGGGTCGTAGTTTGCACCCCACCAAGAAGAGATGGCGGGGTAGACCCCCACATATTGGCAGCCGCAAAACTGTGTGGGGTAGACGAAGTGTACAGGATAGGTGGCGCACAGGCTATCGCCGCACTAGCATACGGTACCGAGAGCGTACCAAAAGTGCAAAAGATAATCGGACCCGGTGGTGCTCCGGTTTCCTTGGCCAAGCAGATACTGTCCAGCGAAACTGAGATAGATTTTGTAGCTGGGCCAACGGAATTAATTGTGTTAGCCGATAATTCCGCAAATAGTAGGTATGTCGCGTTAGACCTTATTGCTCAGGCTGAACATGGAGCAGACACCATCTGCGGCTTGGTGACATTTTCGAAAGAGATGGTCAAACAGATAAGGTCCGAATTAATCAAGGTTTTACGACACACTGGTAGATTAGAATATGTTAGAAGTTCCTTACAAAGGGGTTTCTCTGCGATATGCAACAATGAATCCACTGCCATCCAACTCCTGAACAGGCTTGCCCCGGAGCACCTTGAAATAATGACAAAGTACCCCGAGAGGATATCCACCAAGGTGAAATCAGCCGGTTTAAAGTTGCTTGGGTTGTATTCCCCTGCTGCAGCAAGTGATTACCTGGCTGGAACAAACCATGTAATACCTACTTCTGGGAGAGCTACATATACAGGTAGCCTTTCCGTCCTTGATGTCACGAAATTTGGTTGGACGATAACAGGATCAAGAAAAGGGCTTTCAGCAATTCATAATCATATCAGGACCCTCGCTGTCGCAGAAGATCTCAAGAATCATTACCTTTCGGTGGAGGAGAGATTAAGGTGATGGAAGGCATCGATGACAACTGGCTTGGTCGCAAACTGAAGAAACTATTCTATATGGAAGGCTACTCGTTACCTGAGCTTTCTTCGGGCGATCTGATTCGACTCGACACGAACGAAAACTGGAACATACCAGCAGACTACGTAAAGGGATTGATCGGTAAGGCGTTGACCAGCTACGACCCAAGATCATACCCGCACGGCTGTTCGGCGAAACTAGCCGATGCTTTGGCTGATCTGTACAGTATTCCATCAAAATGCTTTATCCCCACCAACGGGTCGGATCAGGCAATTGGGCTGATCTGCGAAACCTTCTTGGAAAGTTCAGACTCTGCTTACATAGTTTCGCCAACCTTCAGTCTTTACAGAATTCGATCAATGGCCAGAAACGCAAGGGTGTTAGATGTGAATATGAATCAAGACTTCTCACTTCCGGTGGATGAATTGGTTTCTTTCACGCGGAAATGTGGGGGGGTGATATTTATCTGTTCACCAAACAATCCGACTGGAAATCTTTTCAGGGAAAGGGACGTACTTGACCTACTGGACAAAACATCGGCCCTCGTGGTTGTAGATGAAGCGTATGCTGAATTTGCCAGAGCCAATCTATTGCGTTATGTACCTGAGTATGAAAATCTGGTGGTTCTAAGAACATTCTCCAAGGCGTATGGACTGGCAGGATTCAGATTGGGTTACGTCACCTCAAATATTAACCTAACGTCTGAGATTAGAAAAGTTCAGTATCCATACCCTGTGAACGGGCTAGGGGTCGAAGTGGCTCTTCTTCTGTTAAAAGAGATAGAGAAGACCAGGGTATGGATCGAGAAGGTGAGAATTGAAAGAAGTTGGCTGATCGAGCAACTTGCTGGTTTAAAAGGAGTGAGGGTCCTAAACTCTGAGGCAAACTTTCTTCTTGCGAGTCTTCCACGTGAATCGAATCTGGTAGTAAGACGGTTGGTCGAAAAAGGAATTAAAATAAAACAAGTAGGAGACGTGCTTGGACTGAGGCACTGCGTAAGGATAACAGTTGGCAATCATGAAATGAATGAGATGCTTATGAAATACATAAGAGAGGTGTTGGTAGAATGAATAGCTACAGAGAAATCCGAGGGACTGGTATATACGTTCGGGAGGGTTTGCAATCATCAACATTCAGAATCGATTCGTTGGCATTTGATTGCGATGGTGTGTTGATCGATGCCAGGGAGTCTTATGATGTTACCATTCTTGAGACGACTCGCAGACTCCTTTCCGAATGTTTAGGGTTTACCCCCTCACTGCGTGAAGAAGGACGAGACCTAATACACCTATTGAGAAGCACCGGTCGATTCAACAACGACTGGGACAGCACGTACGCACTTGTAATGCTCACTGCACTGGTCAGGGGCTGCGGGCAATCCACAGAAGGCGAGCTTGTGAAGAAACTGAAACTGTGCGTCGCTGGATTGTCAGATATCAAGGAGGGGATAGGTCATGAAGTGGTGGACAAATTTTTGGATACACGCCTAAATAAAATAAAGAATAACAAAATAATTCACAGGCTGAGAAGATCGCTAGGGTATCCTGGTAATCCGCCATACAGTAAATTGGCCACACTCTTCGATGAGCTTTTCTGCGGTTCTGAGCTTTTCAGAAGGGTATATGGCGAACGGCCAAGGTATTACGATGGGGAAGGATATATAACGAAGGATAGGCTTCTGGTAAATCAAGATACGCTATCCCAGCTCAGCAAAGTAATGAATAACAAGCTATCAATATTCACCGGCCGACCCAGAATTCTGGCGGAGTACACATTGGGTCCTCTCTTGGATTACTTTTCCCGAGAATCGTCCATATTTGTGGGGGACATGAATAGCATCAGGAACAAAGGTGAAAGATTGAGATTCTCTGCCTACAGAAAACCGAGTGGAGTGGCGTTCCTTTACATGATGGAGAGACTTGGCGCCAGCCAGCTTCTGTACGTTGGAGACTCGGCGGAAGATCTGCTCAGTGTAATGGAAGCAAAAAAGAGAGGAAGGAATGTGCTGTTTGCCGGATTGTATTCTTGCGCGGCAAACGTGGAATCACAGATAAATTTGTTCGAAGCTCTAAATGCGGATATCATTTTGCCATCCGTGAACCAGCTACCGAATTTTATATCTTGGATGATTAAAAATGAGAAGCTCCCAGCTTAGAAGAAGTACAGCCGAAACCGAGGTTTCCGTGAAGGTGGAGATCGACGGCACGGGGAAATGTTCGTGCGATACCAGCATGAAGTTTCTTAATCACATGATAGCCTCCTTTTCAACACACAGCTTGATTGACATTACGGTGAGTGCCAGAGGAGACCTCAGGCACCATATAGTAGAAGATGTTGCTATCTGCCTTGGGAAAACGATTGATCAAGCTCTTGGCAAAAGATCTGGTATCAGGCGTTTTGGAGATGCCATAGTTCCCATGGATGAGGCGTTATCCATGGCGTCGGTGGACCTTGTTAGGAGAAGTCATTCCCATGTCGAGCTAGGGCTCAAAAGACATGCCATAGAAGATGTGGCCAGTGAAGATCTTGTCCATTTTTTTGACTCATTAATCAGCAACATTAACTGTACTGCCTACGTTAGGGTGTTACAGGGGGATAACGATCATCACAGAGTGGAGTCATCCTTCAAAGCTTTTGCTGTTGCTTTCAGAGAAGCTTCTGAGATCGATGAGAGGCGTGAGGGGAACATTCCATCGTCAAAGGGGGAGGTCTAAGATGAATATAATGATATACGATTATGGTGTGGGTAACATACTCAGTATCAAAAATGCTTTTCAAAGGCTGGCGGTTCAAACTTATGTATCAAGGTCCACGAATGAAATTCCTAACACAGATGCGATCATACTTCCTGGTGTTGGTAGTTATAGATCTGCGTGTAAAATGATCGACAGGGCTGGATTGGAGAAGGCGTATTTGGACGGCAAGTATCTGGTGGGTGTATGCCTAGGCTTCCAGCTCATGTTCGAAGCCAGTGAGGAGGGGCTAGGGAAAGGATTAGGCTTCTTCAAGGGCACTGTGAAGAAGTTCCCGGAAAATGTGAAGATACCTCACATGGGCTGGGACACCATTCAGATAACTAACCAAAGCAAACTGGTGGAGGGTCTTCCTGATGTGAGCTGGGTATACTACGCCCACTCCTACTATCCCTCCTTCTCTGACGAGCATCACAGGAGATGGGTCATTGCTCAAACTGATTACGGCGTTACTTTTCCTTCACTAGTGGCTAAGGATAACATAGTTGGGGTTCAGTTCCATCCTGAAAAGTCGGGCCTTGCCGGAGAAACCATCCTACGTAATATTGTGAATCTTATGAAGAGGTGAAGATGCGAATGCAAATATGGGGTGCATTGGACATTCTTGACGGAAAGGTTGTAATCCTTTCACAGGGCTTGGCCTCGAATCCGAGAATTGTTTCACATGACCCTGTGAGGACCGCACTGGAGTTGGAGAACCGGGGTGTCTACGGAGTGCATGTTGTAGACCTTGATGCCGCTTTGGGAATCGGAAACAACAGAGAAACAATATTTCGATTGATAGATGCACTGAATGTTCCGATAGAGGTCGGGGGAGGCGTACGACGACTGGATGATGCGACCTCACTGGTTAGAGCAGGCGTCACAAGAATTGTGATAGGGACTCTGCCGTTGAAATCAGCTGAGGAGACCAAGTTGATCATAAATAGCATTGGGAGAGACAAAGTTGTTGCTGCCCTTGACTACAGTAACGGACTGGTCAGGACGAACGGTTGGAAGATAAAAACAGACATTACTCTAAGCGAAGCTATCCGTAAGGTGAGGTTGCTGGGTATAGAGTGCTTTATCATTACAGCGATTGACAGGGACGGCACAGATAGAGGGCCGGACCTTCACACCTACTGTTCTCTCTTGAGACAGTTCCCCTCGCTCTATCTATTTGCTGCTGGTGGGATAAGAGATTCCGAGGATATATCGATACTTGGAAGTGCTGGCGTGGCTGGGGTGGTAATCGGCAAGGCTTTGTACGAAGGTAGACTTGACTTCGGCAAGACGAATTCGCGTGAAATCCAACCGCAAGGATGAGCGTGAAAATTCATGGTTTTAGCGAAAAGAATCATACCATGCCTTGATTTCAGGTCGGGCAGAGTGGTCAAGGGGATCGGTTTCAAGAACCTCAGGGAAGTGGGGGATCCGACTGCTCTTGCAAAAAAGTACAGGGATGACGGTGCGGACGAAATCGTTTTTCTTGATATAGCTGCTAGTCTTGAAGAAAGGGAAACTCTTGTTGACGCTGTAAAAAGAATAGCCTCAGTATTGGATATACCATTCACAGTTGGGGGTGGCGTGCGGTCCATAAGTGATGCGAAGAAGCTTCTTGAGAACGGGGCAGACAAAGTGACCATAAACACATCAGCTATAGAACATCCAGACATAATAGACGAACTAGCTCAGATGTACGGTTCGCAATGTGTGGTGGTGTCAATTGATGCCAAAAAAGAAGGAACACGTTATACAATCTTTACGCATTCTGGAACGGTCAGGAGGGAGCTAGACGCCCTAGAATGGGCTAAGGAAGCTGAATCAAGGGGGGCTGGCGAACTTCTGGTGACTTCGATCGACAACGACGGTAGCTCCAAGGGTTATGACACGGCCCTTCTTCGAAGTGTAACCAGTTTGGTCAACGTTCCGGTGATAGCAAGCGGAGGGTGTGGGTCACCCTCACACTTTCTTGAGGCATTTGAAGCTGGGTGCGATGCTGCATTAGCTGCCTCTATATTTCATTCGGGAACTTATTCGATCGGCATGATAAAGCGATTCCTTTCAGAAAGAGGTGTTAATGTTAGGTATGAAGAGAGAAATTAAGCTAAGCGAACTGGATTTCGACAAAGGGGGCGGATTATTACCTGTGGTTGTCCAAGATATACATTCCAAAGAAGTCCTTATGCTGGCCTACGCTGACGAGTCCGCAGTAAGAGCTACATTATCTACCGGCCTCGCCCATTATCACAGCAGAAGCAGAGGGAAATTATGGATGAAGGGCGAGCAGTCAGGTAACGTCCAGAAGGTTCGAAAGATACTCGTTGATTGTGACAACGATTCTCTTATTTATGTTGTTGAGCAAAAGGGGGTGGCTTGTCACACCGGGAACTGGTCCTGCTTCTTCGGTGAGATCGTATTCAGTGAAGAAAGTCGCTGAACAGAAATGTGATTGATAGGCCTGTGCCCCATCACCTTTCTTAATTCGTAAAATCAGTATTCATGCTTGCTCATAATATAGGTTTTACCTTTTCAATCTCTTAAGCACACCCTTCAAGCCCTGACTGTTAAGCACCGCTCTGGACGTAAGCCAGCCTCTTCTGCCAACAAGAACGCCGTATCTCATAAACTGTAGTTGCTCTGTTGAGTGAGCGTCTGAATCTATTACGAGTGTAACCCGCTCCTCCCACGCCCTCCTTACCCATACTTCGTCAAGATCCAGCCTGTCAGGCTGGCCATCGATTTCCAGTATCTTATCGTTGTCCCTTGCTGCCTTTATTAATTTAGGAATGTCGATCTGGTGTCCTTCACGCCTGCCTATCAACCTGTTTGTGGGGTGAAACAGGATATCAACTGAAGGGTTTGAAATTGCGCTCACAGCACGATGAGTCAGCTTGTCTGGCGATTGCCGATACCCTTGATGGATTGAAGCCCCAACATACTCGAACTCTTCAAGGAATTTCCTATCAAAGTCAAGGGTACCATCCCCCCTTACCTCAAGTTCTACACCCTTTAGAATCTTAAAGGGGGCCATTTCTTCATTAATCGAATCTATCTCTTTCCATTGTTTCCTAAATCTTTCCTCCGAGAGACCATTTGCCACCCTCATAGACAGGGAATGATCCGTTACGCCCAGATACTCGTACCCTAATGCCTTAGCCGCCATCGCCATACTCTTTACATCACTCTCACCATCACTCCATGTACTATGAACCTGGAGATCCCCCTTGATCTCTTGAATTTTCACCAACTCTGGGATCTTACCAACGAGGGCAGCTTCTACTTCGCCTCTGTTTTCTCTCATCTCAGGAGGGATAAACTGAAGCCCGAGGGCAGAAAAGACCTCCTCCTCGCTCCTTCCCGCTATGACTTTGCCTGATGAATCGAACAATCCATATTCATTAAGTTTCATCTTCTTGCTTAGTGCTAAATTTCTCATGGTTATGTTATGTTCCTTGGACCCCGTGAAATACATCATAGCCGCGCCAAACTGAGACGGCTCAAACACCCTCAGGTCAACCTGAATTCCTGTAGAAAGTTTAACGCTCGTTCTCTTAGGGCCATGTTCGATTATGCTTTCAACACCCGGGAATCTCATAAGTATATCTCCTGCGCCCGCTGTGGTACTGACGAAATCAAGGTCACCCACAGTGCTTTTGCCCCTTCTAAGACTTCCCGTGGAAAAGACCTTCAGACGATTTTGTTCCATATAATTTGAAATCTCTGCAGCCAGAGACTCGGCTTCAGGCAGCAACATTCTTCTTTCTACCGTTTTGGACTTTTTAACCTCGTCAAGAAGCTTCTTGCTCTTTTGCTCACCAAGCTCCTCTTTCAGTCTTCCAGACTCAAGTTCCCTTTCTAGTTCATCCAGGCTTTTGATGCCAAACTGCTTTGCAAGTTTGTAGGCTGTTCTGGGTCCAATTCCCTGCAGCTTCATCAGCTCAAGAGCTCCTTCTGGTACCTTTGCTTTGAGTTTATCAATGAATGTTGCTTCTCCAGTACTCAGGTACTCGTCTATTTTTTTGGCGATCCCTTCGCCCACATAGGGCAGGTCAAGTAGACGATTTTCACGCCAAACCTTCTCGATGTCTTCAGAGAGCTCTTTTATCGTAGTTGCTGCTCTTCTGTAGGCAATAGATTTGAATCTGTCCTCTCCGGCGGCTTCGGAGAGAAGGCTCATCTGCATCAATAGATCTGCCACTTCGGCATTTTTCATGTATAAACTAGCTTTCAAAAGGGCTGGTCAAAAAGTTATCTTTATTCCTGTTCGCCTGTGAGAGATGGTTCTCTGAATACCCTTCTTAGGAGCTTCCCACTGAGAGTCTTTGGTATCTCATTGACGAATTCAATGTTACGGGGGACCTTGTAAGGAGCCAGCCGCTTTCTGCAGTGTTCTACGATATCTCCCTTGAGTGTCTCAGACGGTGTCCAGCCGTACTTCAAAGAAATATATGCCTTAACTGTTTCCCCTCTGTAACTGTCGGGCACCCCAACAACTGCGGCTTCGGATACTGCTGGATGCGCGAAGAGTACCTCCTCGACTTCCCTGGGCCAAATTTTGAAGCCAGATGAGTTTATGATGTCCTTTTTCCTATCGATAACGAATACCCAACCGTTGTATATCTTGGCAAGATCACCCGTAAGAAGCCAAGTTCCAAGAAATGATTTGGCTGTGGCCTCGGGCTTGTTTAGATAAGTATCAATCACTTGAGGGCCCATCACACAAAGCTCCCCTGTCTGACCTTCAGGGAGCTCCCTGCCTTCATCGTCAACAACCTTTACCTTTGTGTCGAAGACCGGGGTCCCTGCGCTTACAACGCCTGTTTCGGGGTCTACCGGTAGAGGACCACTGTACGGGTATGGCCATAATGTTGCAGGGGAGCTAGTTTCTGTCATTCCCCAAGCTACGTATATCCAGTCGCCCGTTAATCTTTTCCAATCCTCCTCGAGCTGACGCGGGACGGCCATGCCTCCAGATGACCATAGCCTCATAGACGAGAAGTCGAACTTCTCATGATCAGGGAGATTCAGAATAGACAGGTACGCAGTCGCGGCGAGCATAGTTAAAGTGGTTTGATGCTGATGCACCTCTTCAGTCGCAAGAAGAGGGTCGAACCTGCCTGTGAACACTACACAAGCCCCTGAGAGAATAACAGCGGCAAGATGAAAGACCAGACCGGTTACGTGAAAGAACGGAGCGAGTCCCAGAATTCTATCAAACTGAGTAAAACGAAACCATCTTTTGTAGATGTCGGCGCCAGCATGGATATTCCTGTGCCTAATCACTGCACCCTTCGGTTCGCCCGTGGTACCGGAGGTGTAGACAAGAAGTGCTGGGTCTTCGGAAAGAGGCGCTTTGACCCCTTTATCGTTGAGATATGGTGTGCTGGAAAGAGGTATCAAATCAAGTGCCTCTTCGCCATCGACGAAACCCCATTTCTTTGCGTACCTTTCCGGCACATTAAAGAAAGTGTGAGAATTCGTCGGTATAACGTGGAGCGATGAACCCAAAGACCTTGCAGCCGCCTCAATACTGGGCTTTGATTCACATTGAGCCACCGCGACCTTTGCTTTAGAGTCTTGGAGTACGTATGTAAACTCGCGGGAAGTATAGGATGGGTTGACAGGCAGAACGACCAGCCCCAGCTTCCAAGCTGCGTATTCAACTACGGGAAACTGGGGGATGTTTTGTGTGCAAAGAATGATCGTATCTCCAGAAGTCGCAAATTCGGAGAGCTGTCTAGCCACCCCATTAGATAGCAGATCGAGTTGATTATACGTGATCTCCCGTTCATAGTATTTCAGTGCGACTCTATTCCCGAATTCCTTTACTGTCTGGCTCAAGTCATCGATCAGAGTTGTCACAGCACGAACCCACCGGAAACATTGATAACTTCGCCGGTGATATAGGATGCTTCATCGGAGGCAAGAAAGGCAACTAAAGATGCTACTTCCTCGGGTTTTCCAACCCTTTTCATGGCTATTCTGTCAGTAAGCTTTCGTCGAATTTCCTCAGGAACCGCCCGTGTCATAGGAGTGTCTATAAATCCCGGACATATTGCGTTTACTGTAACCTGGTATTTGGCTAGTTCTCTGGAGAGAGTTTTGCTGAAACCAACCACCCCAGCTTTGGCAGCAGCATAGTTTGCCTGACCCACATTCCCAAGCCAGCTCATTGATGATATATTGATTACCCTCCCCCAATTTTTTTCAACCATTTTAGGGACAACCTGTTTGCACATATTGAACATGCTATAAAGGTCAACCTTGATCACTATGTCCCACTGTTCGGGGGTCATCTTCAGAAATAAAGCGTCCCGGTTTATACCTGCATTGTTCACCAGAACGTCCGCACCGGAGTAACCCGACGTTTTCAAGGTGTTTGCGTAAAATTCGGCACATGAGTCGAACTCCTTGACGTCTACAATGCCGGATATAACCTTCCGACCTGTCCTCACAGATATATCTGACGCCACGTCGGAAATGGATGGACTGATGTCTCCAACTATCAGGTCGGAGCCTTCCTCGGCGAGTTTTAATGCTATTGCCCTTCCTATTCCACTGGCAGCCCCTGTAATTATGGAGAGTTTACCATTCAGTTTCAAAATGATCAGTCTATCCCCGATGGTTTCGTTCCCCCACTATAATCATTGCGGATGGGTGGTTCGCTTGCATTTGCCTTGAAGAATGGTATTTTGCCGAACTTCGTATCTCTCATCGTAACCCGAACCTCCAAACCTATCCTTGGAGACCAGGTCTCTAACAAGTTCGTATACATCCTGAAACCTTCCTTCAGTTCGACCATGGCGTACATCGAATCCGGTAAGCCTTTCCTGTGAATGACAGTATAGGAGAAAATGGTACCGGATCCGCAGCTTTCGCACAGTGCCAGTTCAACCGAGCCGCATTTCGGGCACCCGTCCCTGGGGTAATAAAAGGAATGATTACATGCTGTACACCTGAGGTAGGGTAGCACTCCCCTTTCAAAACTTTCCTTATAATGCTGAAGTATCTCTCTGACACTGAATTTCATTTTGGTTCACCCAGAACCAGAGTTGTCGAATGGCTCCTGTTCCAGCCTCCTATCCCATTGATGTAGACAACATTAGCTCCATCTACCTGCCTGCCCTTGGCCTCCCCATTGAGCTGTTGAATGGCCTCCTCTAGGATGACGCCGCCAGACATATATGCGGGTTGGCCCATGTTCAGGCTGCCACCCCCTGTGTTTAGAGGCAGGTCGCCGGAAGGGGAAATGTCTACATCTTCAACCATCTTTCCGGCTCCCCCCTTTTTCGTGAGCCCAATATCCTCAATCTGTAGCATGACGGTTATCGTAAAAGAATCGTAGAGCTGAAAGCAATCAACCTTGGAGAGTTCGAATCCTGCCCTACGAGAGCTTTCGGAGGCTGGCGTTGTGACTATGTCGGGAAGTTCCACAGGTAGTTCGCTCCAGTGAGCTTCGCCGTAAGCAAGCACGTCTATGTCCCTCATTCTAGAAGAATTCTTGGATACAAGAAAGGCGTGAAAGCCGTCCACAGGATAGACGACCTCCAGCATGTGAAGTGGATCGCAGACCAGCGGGGAAGAGAGCACGGCTTCCTCTGTGAGGGGTTCTCTGTAGATTGCGTTTTCGTTATTCATCGCATTCCTCCTTTGCTTGACCGCCAGGGTCGCCCTCTGCACATCAGTAGTTTTGAAGAGTTCCGAATGACGTTTTGCCACAAGGGCGTAGTCTGATACAGGATTCATATCATCGTACACCCTCAAAAGGTGGTTGAATGGTGAAAGTGATACTCCTCCTTCCACCCTGTCAAGACCGTCAACGGTTACCCCTCTGGTTCTGACGTCAGAACCTTTGCCACCGATCAAGCAAAGCACATTGTTCGCCTCCCCCGACCTGATGGCCTTCGTTGCCCGATATAGCATCGCAAGCGCGGAGGCCCCACCGAAGTCAAGGAGTTCGATGAATCTCGCCCTAATGCCAAGGTACTGTAATATATGATTAGTAAAGAAATGAAGATGGGTCTTTCCATCAAAAACGCCAGGAAGATAAGTGGTTGCTAGCCCATCAACATCCTTCTTATCCACCCCTGAATCTTCGAGGCAGGACCTAACAGTTTCGCCCAAAAGCTCCATGACTCCTCCTTCATATTTTTTATATATTCTGAATGAATGTCCCGATATCATTTAGATTGATGTATGCCTCAATTGGCAACTTATATGTTTTTGAATTTCATAGGTGGTCCTTTTTCGATGCAGTGGCAGACTCTTTAAATGCCGGCGTGGCTGGTGGAAATCAACTATGATTTTTTGACGTCTTTATTCAGCTGATATGATGCCGCGAACTTCTTGCTGTGCATGATGAAACCAAACATCATCACCAAGGCAAAACCTGTCATTAACAACCAAGACTCGCGTGCACCGTACTGCAGAGCCTGGAATGATGTCCCAATCCATGCAGCTGAAGACCGTCCAGTGCTAGCGGCAGCAGAGTAGTACCCTTGGTAAGCTCCCCTTCTTTTCGCGGGTGAACATAATGCTACCCACACTTGTGTAGGCACGACAAAGAGGATTTCAGCCAAGGTCATAACTGCCATGTCAAGGAATAGACCTATCTGATCCACGGTTAGGTAAAGCATGATAAATGATAGAATGGCCACGATAGAAGAAAGCATAACGATTTTGTGCGTTCCTAATCTCCGTAGCAGCTCCATTGTTGGTAGTTGTAACAAAACTATTAGCAGACCGCTGAATGAGAATATATAACCAATCAGAGCGTCCCCAACACGCAAGGTATCGCCTGCGTAAACAGCAAATGGCTGAACGTCCTGTCCTATTACTATGTACCCTAGAAAGACAAGAATGACGAAGGTGAACATACGGCTGTTCGGCCTTACGCTTGGTTTTTCGATGGCAAGGTGGTATGATGCCTCCTTAAGTAGTAACGATAGAAATAAGGTTATGAATCCGGCCACAGCATTGAATGCGAAGAGAAGGGCGTATCCTGCATAGGCAGAAAGGAAACCACCGAGGGCGGGTCCGATAGCAAAGCCCAAATTCGAAGCCATGGCTAGCATTGAAAAATTTGTTATTTTATCTGTAGTTTCATCCGCGAGCAGAGCTGACTGAGCTGGGATTGATAATCCCCTAAAAAGTGAAAGCGAAGGATAAAGCAGGATTATCTCGATCGGCGGTATTTTGTAGAAGATAGCAAACGCCATAATTATGGCGGAAGCTGCTGAAGAACTGTTTCCAAATAATACAGTAAATTTTGGACCAAACCTGTCTGATAGAATTCCGCCAGCTATTTGAGAAAGGAGGGTGACTATCCCTTGCATAAGATACATTAGTCCAACCAATGTGAGCGGAATTCCCCTAACAACCGACAGGTAAATTGCAAGGAACGGTATGGTGGCCGAGAAACCGGTAGATGACACAAGTCGGGATAAGGTGACAACACGAACGTTGCCTGACAAGCCAGACAGCAAATTCTCCCCTTCAAACTACTGTTACAGAACCAATGTTTGTTTGCCTAGCCGTTTCGAACCAAACATTTCTGGTAGCGCTTAACCCATGTAGGTGCGAATCGACTGTGTTTCAAGATATTCATTCAATCCCTCAAAGCCAAGTTCCCTTCCTAAACCACTTTCCTTAACGCCTCCGAACGGAGCCTCGGGAGTGCTGAACGGCCTAAAGTTGATGAACAGCATACCAGCCTCGATCCTTTTCTCCGCTTCCTTTCTTTCTCTTTCGTCATTGGTCCAGATTGAAGCACCCAATCCGTACCTTGTCATGTTTGCCTTCTCTATTGCTTCCTCAATGTCTTTCACTGAAACAACAGGAAGGGCTGGTCCAAAGCACTCCACGTTCAGAATTTCTGCGTCATCCGGAACATCAGTTAGCAATGTTGGCAAATAAAAGAATCCGTTCTTCAACTCATCTGGTCTGGCCCCGCCTGCGATAACCTTGGCATTCCTTTCCTTTGCATCCTCTACAAGAAGCTCTACACTCCTCAACTGTTCCACATTGTTAAGTGGACCCATGGAACTCTCTCTATTCAGACCATGACCAAGTTTTACCTTTTCAATGTGATGTTTTAGCATCTTTAGAAATTGATCAGCAATAGTTCTTTCGACATAAACTCTCTTTACTGCATTGCAAGATTGACCGGTATTTCTGAACCTGCCCGTGAATATACCGGCTGCGGCACGCTCAATGTCTGCGCTCCTCATAACAATCGCAGGGTCGGAACCACCGAGCTCCAACGTGACCTTCTTTATCGAACTTGAAGCGAGTCGTAGAATCCTCTTGCCAGTCTCCGTCGATCCAGTGAACGCCACCTTAGCCACTTTGCTATTGGTCACCAACTCTTCGCCCAAGACCCCGCCGGGACCCGTAACTATATTCACAACACCCTTTGGAACACCAGCTTTAGACAAAAGGTGAACCATCGCGATCTCGGTTAGGGGTGTAGTGCTGGCCGGTTTAACAACAACGGTGTTGCCACAGATAAGCGCAGGAGCAACCTTCCAAGCGAACAGCGAGATTGGGAAGTTAAATGGTACTATGGCGACGCACACACCCAGAGGATTACGCCTCACCTTCAGCTCCACTGGCTCCTTTCCATATCTTGTGTAGGTCAGTGTTCCATTGATCTTCCCTCCAAAGCCGCTATAGAATTCAAATGTGTTCTCTAAACTCTGTATTTCGGCCCTAGCTTCGCTGAGGACTTTGCCGTGTTCCTTCGTAAGAAGGGTAGACAACGAATCCTCTTGTTCGCGCACAATCTCAACAAATTTGGCAAGGATCCTGCCCCGATCCCGGGAATTGAACATATCAGACCAGGTTCCTCTTTTAAACGCGTCTTCGGCAGCATCTATAGCCTTCCTTGCATCCTCTCTACCACCGAGCGGGACCGTGTCAACAACCTCCTCTGTTGCAGGGTCTAGCACATTCATTTTTTCGCCGGTGACCGAATCAGCTTCGCCACCATCGATATACATCTTCAAAGAATTGACACCTGCTTTGCCAACGCCTGCACTCACCCGCCGGAATATAAAAAATGATGTTGATTTCAAGAGAGGCTTAAAAGCGGCTGAACGTGTATGTGGTAACATGATAAAATACAGGGTCCTTGGAGTTGCTTCGGCTATAGTTCCATATATTTTCATTTTTGTTTCCATAGCCGAATCTCACTGGTTCAACTTCTTCAACAATGCACTATCGGACCTGGGCAACTACAGGAACATACCTGCTGCGTATGTGTACAATTCAGGTCTGGTTATAACGGGCCTTATGATAATCACCTACTCCTGTTTGATAAGTCTGTACAACAAGAAATACAGCTTCTACCTGTGGAGCGCCCTTCTTGGCGTTTCAGGTGCATTTCTTTCGCTCATAGGGGTTTTTCCTGAGAATGCTGGCGCGATACATGGTCAGCTTTCCCTTGCATTCTTTGCAACAATTGCTATTTCGTTGTTGGTGTACAGTTACATCTCCTGGCCTGTAGGCTCGCCTGGTACTGGGGCGGTCTCTCTAATCTTAGGTATAGCTTCGGTGGTTGTGTGGATCGTGCATTGGCCTTGGCACGGAGTTGCCATCCAAGAAACGATCACTTCGGCATTTGCCGCAGTATGGCTGATACTGACTTCTCTTTTTGCCTTGAAGAGTGGGTCTCCGACAAAGGTTTAATTGCATATCCTCCTCGCCGAACCCAGGTCATACCGTCTTGTCTTCAGAGGATAGGCTGAAGAAACTCGAAGAAATGAACAGATTAGCAGAAATGGGGGGAGGAAAAGAAAAGATAGATGCACAGCATAAAAAGGGGAAGCTCACTGCGCGAGAAAGGATAGAGAAACTTGTTGACCAGGGAACCTTCATTGAGCTAGACAAATTCGTCACGCACAGGGCACAGAATTATGAAATGGAGAAGATAAAGCCACTTGGCGACGGCGTGGTGACCGGCTATGCAAAGATAAACGGAAGGCTGACCTACATATACTCTCACGATTTTACCGTATTCGGGGGTTCTCTAGGTGAAGCGTTCGGAAAGAAGATCATAAAGATAATGGACCTCGCCCTAAAGAATGGTGCGCCCATAATCGGCCTGTGCGATTCTGGAGGGGCAAGGATACAGGAAGGTGTATCATCTCTCGCCACATACAGTGAGATCTTTTTCAGGAATACGCTCGCTTCCGGCGTCGTGCCTCAGATCAGTGCCATTCTCGGGCCAAGCGCCGGAGGTGCCGTATACTCCCCCGCTTTGACAGACTTCGTGATAATGACGAAGAGGATAAGCAACATGTTCATTACAGGTCCCGATGTTGTCAAGGCTGCCCTTGGCGTGGAAGTGGATTTTGATGAGCTTGGTGGGGCTGAGGTAAATGCAACAAAAAGCGGAGTGGCCCATTTTTTGACCGAGAATGAAGAACAATCTTTTCAGGTGATAAGGAAACTTCTGTCATTTCTACCACAGTGCAATTCTGAGTCGCCACCGAGAATGCTCACATCCGACCCACCGGACAGAAAGGAACCTAACCTGAGAAGTCTGGTGCCTGAAAACCCTCAGGTACCTTACGATATGAAACAGGTGATAAGGGCGGTGGTCGATAACGGAGATTATTTCGAAGTGCACGAGCTGTGGGCCCAAAATATTACCGTGGGGTTTGCGAGGTTTGATGGCTATCCCGTAGGAATAGTTGCCAATCAGCCGACACATCTTACCGGCGCTCTGGATATCGATTCGTCAGATAAAGCGGCTAGGTTTGTGAGATTCTGTGATTGTTTCAATTTACCCATAGTCACCTTCGTGGATGTGCCGGGATACATGCCCGGGGTTGAGCAGGAGCATAATGGAATCATAAGACATGGTGCAAAACTGCTCTACGCTTACTGCGAAGCAACTGTGCCAAAGGTTACAGTCATAATCAGGAAGGCGTATGGAGGAGCCTACTGTGCAATGGGCTCAAAGTTCAGCAGGTCAGATATAAATTACGCATGGCCTTCGGCCGAAATAGCGGTTATGGGTCCTGAAGGGGCTGTGAATATAATCTTCCGCGGTAGAATAGCGCAGGCTAGGGATAAGCAAAAGGAGAGGGAAAGGCTGATTAGAGAATACAGAGAAAAGTTCGCGAATCCATACGAAGCGGCGGCAAGAGGTATCATTGATGAAGTGATAGACCCTGCCATAACAAGGCCCAGGCTCATATCAGCGCTAGATTCATTGAGAAACAAAAATGAATTCAGACCGACGAAGAAGCATGGTAACATTCCTTTGTAGGTGTATCCTATGTTCAAAAAGGTGCTCGTAGCAAATAGGGGAGAGATAGCAGTAAGGGTGATCAGGGCCCTCAGATTTATGAACATAAGAAGCGTGGCTGTATATTCCGATGCTGATTCTGAAGCGATGCACGTTGCTCTAGCTGATGAATCTTATAGGATAGGCCCCCCCTCTCCCGCGGAGAGTTATCTTAATCAGGATGCAATAATTAAAGTTGCCAAGAATAGCGGGGCTGAAGCCATACACCCTGGATATGGGTTTCTTTCCGAAAACTCGAACTTTGTAAAGATGTGTGAAGAGAATGGTATCGTGTTCATAGGACCGTCCTCGATGACACTTGAACTGACTGGAAACAAGTCAAAATGCAGAGAAAATGCTGCAAAAATAGGGGTGCCTGTCACTCCTGGCTCAAAGGGTGTTATCGAAAGTATAGATGAAGCGCTGGAGGTTGCCGAGGATATAGGCTATCCTGTAATGATAAAATCCGCATTTGGTGGTGGTGGGCTGGGGATAAGAGAGGCCGAGAACCGAGAACAACTAAAAGAAGAGTGGAATCGAGCGATAAGCGAAGCCAAGAACGCGTTTGGTAGGGCGTCCCTCTACCTGGAAAAGCTGGTAAAACCTGCCCGTCATATAGAAATTCAAATCTTTTCAGATAAGTACGGAAATTTTGTGCACCTAGGCGAAAGAGAATGCAGTATTCAAAGGAGGCATCAGAAGCTCATCGAAATCACACCAAGCCCGATAATCGATGATGAAACGAGAAATAGGGTTGGGGAGTATGCTTTGAAGGTCGCCCGTTCTGTCAAGTATCTGAATGCGGGAACGGTAGAATTTCTCAGAGGTTCGGATGGCCAATTTTATTTTATGGAGGTTAATTCGAGGCTACAGGTGGAGCATCCCATCACTGAGGAAACCACAGGCGTGGACATAGTTGTTGAGCAGGTGAATGTGGCGGGAGGGGAACCGTTATCCTTCTCGCAACCATTAATTAAGCATGAGGGGGCCGCAATCGAATGCCGGATAACTGCTGAAGATCCGTTGAATGATTTCACGCCGGATTCTGGAGTGGTGAGAGAACTCAGAATCCCAGGGGGTAATGGGGTCAGGGTAGACACAGCCTTGATGGAGGGAGTCAGGATTCCTGAGTTCTACGATTCTTTGATAGCCAAGGTGATCACAAGGGGAAAGAATCTCGATGATGCAAGAAAAAGAATGATAGTCGCCTTGCAGGAATTTAACGTGTCTGGGATAAGAACCACTCTGCCTTTCCACCTCCATGTACTCAACTCAGAGCCCTTTTCAACTTGGAAGCTGGACACAAATTTCATAGAAGAGAATGATATCGTTGGCAGTTTGAAACGAGAGGAGCAGGAGAAGAGAAGTGAATCCGCTAAGCGTGTGGCGGCGATTGTGGCTTACTTGCTCTCAAAGGGAATCCATAAACAGTTGAAGTTTGAAACAGGTGAGGATAAGAGGACAAAAATTACCCTGAACAAAAGCGGGGGTAGGTTCATTGACTACGTTTGAGCTTTTGCACGGAGGGAAGGTAATCAGGGCCGAAATTGAGGAAGTGCCCAACCAAGAAGCCATAGCCCGTGTTGATGGGAGCCTGTTAAGAGTCAGGTACTTAGGGAGGGAGGAAAATACATTGCACTTCAGTATAGATGGAAAGACGTTAACTGTTGAATATGTGGACGAATCCCCAGGAAAGATGATACTGGAAGTATCTGGTGAAAGGCTCGAATTCTACACGGGCAGCGGGATTTCAAGACCCGAAGCAAAGTCGACCGAATTGGTTCTAAAGTCTCCTCTTCCCGGGAGGGTAATTGATGTGAAGGTTTCAGTAGGACAAAGGGTGAAGACGGGGGATCCACTGCTCGTTATGGAGTCAATGAAGATGGAAACGATCATCCGCGCCGATAGAACATCGGTAGTTTCAAACATATCTGTCCAAAAGGGAGAATTTGTAAAGAAGGGACAGGTTCTTATAACATTCGAATAATTTATACTGATTCATGGTTTTAACAGAACTCTCCCGAGCGATTCCCTCTTTCTCATCATTTCATGTCCCCTTTCAGCCTGTTCCAAATTCAGAATCGTGTGTATCACCGGGCGAATCTTTCCTTCAGCTGTCATCCGTAGAGCCTCTTCTACCTCCTTTCTAGTCGAACTCACGCTACCAAGTATTGAATTCTCTCTAAGAATTATGAGTCCTAACGACATGTCTGTGGGTCTGGGATCAACGTTCCCAACCACCACCATTCTTCCTCCCCATGCCAAGCTTCTCAATGATTCTGACAAGGTCGGGGTGCCTACTGACTCGAGCACAACATCCACTCCCTTTCCCCCTGTTAGTTTCTTAACCTCTGCTGACGGGGAAGGGGCTCCCTCTATTACTTCATCGGCTCCAGATTCCCTGATCCTCGGGGATTTCCAGGAGGATGTAGTTGAGGCGATGACCCTACACCCAATGGCCTTTGCGATCTGAACAGCATGGATACCGACGCCGCCTCCTGCCCCGGTGATCAGAACCGTCTCCCCACTACTCAATGAGGCCCTGCGAAAAGCATGAAGTAACATGCCTGTTACACAGGCAGATATAGCCGCGCCTTCTGCGGAAACCTCCGGCGGCACCTTAACAAGAGCCCTTTCACTCACAGCTATATATTCTGCATATGAGCCGTCCACATCCTCTCCAAAGGTTTTCTTTTTCCTGCACAGATTCTCCTTTCCAGATATGCATGACTCACATTCGCCACATGGCTCATAGATGAGCGAAACCACCCTTTCTCCCACCTTAAACCCTTTTACTTCATTCCCCACCTTTTCAATCGTACCAGTTATCTCGTGCCCCAAGGTTATCGGGTATTTCGTATTAGGGAAGAAACCATCCACGGTCAGAAGGTCTCGGTAGCATATGCCTGTCATTTGAAGTCTAATAAGCACTTGATCGTTTCTTAACTCTCTTGGAACTTCTACTTCCCGAAGCTCTGGTTTACCACCCTTCTCCAATCTAACGGCTTTCAAGCAGCGACCCCCGTTGTTGATACAGATGTTGGTGTTGATAACTTTGAAGGCAGATTTGAGCAGGTTGTTGTGGTTGCATCACTCTAGCAAGATTAGGGGTTTTAACGGAAAGGGAATTCTGCCCTTTTTCCGAACTTCGTTTTGTGACCATTGGGAAATTTTGACCCCTTTTAGTCCTGTTTCCTCTATTATGAAATCAGAGGCATTTGAGAGAATCAAATTCTCATCCAGACCAGCCTGAACAGATATCAATGCCCTCTCCAAACCTACATCCCTGCAGTGTCTTATGGCTGATTGAATCAGTGTCGAATAGAATTGGCGCTGCTCTATTGGTGCTTTGCCGACGAGCTCCCTTATTATATCGTTTTCCTTCTTTCCGCTAGCTATTAGCCTCGCTGTTTTCTCAAGCACTTCTGTGGTTTGGCTGTTGGAAACAAAGATCCTTGCGTTACTTGCTGGAGATTTAATGATCTGAATAATCCCCTTTATGTCATTGACCACCTCTTGAACCAGTTCCTCAGCAGCTTCGGCCGATGGCGCAATCAAGGATTCCTCTGTGTTCGGCCAATGGGATGAAGATACAAATCCATGCCCGGTAAGAGATTCGTAAACTTCTTCAGCTACGAAAGGAATAAACGGGCTTATCAATTTTGTCCAATTTTCGAAGAATTTCGAAAGAGTTGATCTTCGCGGAGAAGTCCTCCTAAGGTACCATTTGAGGTCATTCCACGGCGCAAAGAATGCGTTGTAAAACGCAGTTCTGGTTCTCATCTCTTCAAGTGCTGACGTAACGGCCGAAATCCTCCTTTGCAACTTTGAAATCAACCATGTGTCCAGCATATCCTCTTCTCGTTCGACCGCCTTAGACATGGTTTTGTTTACAAACGATGGGAGTAGCTGTATCTTTTCTTTCATATCGGAAGCGTTTTTCGCACGCCAGTCAGGGTCGTCCAATGCTTCTGCGCTTGCAAGTAATGTCGCTCTTGCGGTATCGGGCCCGTAACTGTTTATGATCCCCTTAGCAGAAACAAAGTTGCCGTGGGATTTGGACATTCGGGCACCCTCCAGCTGGACCATTCCGTTGACCCCTATTACCCTGGGCCAATGACGCTCTTCAAACAGCGCGACGTGCTGCATGATAAAAAACGTAAGGTGGTTAGAAATAAGGTCCTTTCCGGAGTTTCTGACGTCCACTGGGTACCAGTATAGAAATTCATTTCTAAGAGATTCAATTAACTCGGCTGGTATCTTCGATTTTGTCGATAGATCCTTGGGATCCCCTTTCCCCAGAAAGATATATGTTAGAACATCGTCTGTAATCTGTTCTGGACTTATCTTATTCTCCCTGAGCTGAACGATTATGGTGTAGAATGCCATGTAGATAGTCGAGTCACTGAGAGTCTCCACCAACCATTCTTCATCCCAAGGAAGTTTGGTCCCTAACCCAGTTTTTCTTGTACACGGGTACTCCTTCAGCCATAAGACGGTTTGAATGAATTGCTGTCTAGATTCTTCTGGCAACACTTTCATCTTCTGAATAGCTTCTATTGATTTCTTCTTCCATTGTTCGTCCCCATAAGTTAGAAACCATTGGCCCTCCAGCATCTTCACAATGCATTTTGTGTTGCATCTGCACACCACCAGCTCAGGAAGGTCGAAGAAAGAAAGGGCATCTCCTGAGTCCTTCAATTCCTCTATGATGGCCTTCTTGGCCTCAGAAACCGGCATTCCTGCATATCTGCCTGCGTTATTCAACATGGTTCCCGAATGAAACTCTTTGTTATAGAGGTCTCTGGTGGCCAAATCTGCCTTTGGGTCAAGCTGGTCCTTCACCCCAAGCTTTTCGACCGCTTGTTCTGCTGGTACTTCAGAGAATCCTTGGGTGCCGATTACTGGTATAGGAACTATAGACGCGGCCATTTCAGAGTAACCTTTAGGCAGCCTTGTATCCCCCCTAGAAAGGTCATTAAGTGCTAGAAGGTCGTATGGTGCATGAGCCGGCACACTGTAAACGATGCCCGTAACACTGTCAGTCTTTACGAAGAGTGCAGGGAGGATCGGAATCTTTCTCCCAGTTAATGGAGCATCGCACAATTTCCCGAGCAACTCTGAACCCTTCATATGTGAAAGTACTTCCACGTTCATCAGCTGCTCTGCAAGCTTTGGCGGAGTTTCTGAACTTACGATCCATACCTGACCATTTACACTTGCTCGAACATAATCTCCTGCCGGATTCACCCACAAATTCGTTACACCGAATATGGTTTCTGCCCTCAGAGTCCCTGCTACAATGTATTCATTGGTTTCGTTCAGCCTGAACTTGACCAATGTGTACTCTTCGGGAGAAACCCCTTCCCCCTCAAGTCTATCGTGGTCTTGAGTGGGGCTCTTGTCCTTGGGACACCACACTACGGGATGGGTTCCCTTCACAACGTAGCCGAGCTCCCGTAGCCTGTTGTATTGCCATTTGACGAATCTGTCGAAGAGGGGTTCGTAACTGCTGGTGTGAAACTCGCGCCGCCAGTCTATGGAAAGACCCATAGCCCTGACAACTTCCCTATTTTCATTTGTATAGTATTTTGCCATGTACACAGGGTCTGTGAACTTAGAAAGCTCGGTTTCCGGCACCTTATCCATCTCAACGAATATCCTTCTTTGCACTGGATCCCCCTCTCTCAGCCTCTGCGCGGCTGCTACAACTGGTTGACCAGTCCAGTGCCAAGCCCAAGGGTAAAGAACGTTAAATCCCTGCATTCTTTTGAATCTTGCAAACGCATCTAATCTGGAGGCGGAAAATATGTGCCCGGCCGTGAGGGGGCCATTCATGTATGGAAAGGGAAATGTAACGAAAATCTTCGTTCTTCTAGGGTCTGGGTTCGCTTCGAAGATCTTTGCTTCTTCCCACCTCTTTATCCACTTTGACACATATTCCTCCAATTTACCACCGGCACAAATAGAAACACCCTACTCTGCTTGGATTATAAACCTGACTAAGCCTGGTCTTGCCTTATAGCCAACTTAATTTGTTCCAAGACAAATCTTCGCAAACTAACAGTATCCTTCGGAACCTCACCACCCCCCTGACCAACCCTCGCTGATCCTCCTCCAGAACCATTCAACGTTTTCGCCATGGCTCTAACGAGCTGTGCCGCGTTAACACCCTTTTTAATAGCTACTTCTCCAGCAAAGGCGACCAGCCTGCTGCGACCGTCATTTGAAGATACGCCCACGTAAACGAAGTCGGGTCTCCTTTGAACAAGTTGGTCCCCCACCATTATATGCGCCTGTTCGTCCAGATATTCGTCAGACATAAAGAGAAGTTTCAATTCTCCCACCTTATCTGCGTTTGATTCGGCCGAGTCTGAAATCAGTTCCCCAAAGCGACGAGACAGGTTCTTGTACATCTTCCTGACCGCTTCTAGCGATTGTTTGGTGGTTGATACCACCTTCATCAAATTCTCGGGTTGGGTCGAAAGTAAGGAAGCTAATCTGTTCACGGTTTCATCTCTGTCCTCAACAAACTCGAGTGCCGGCTCGCCAGCCAAAAACTCCAATCTATCGATTCCATCCTGAACCCTTTCAAATTTTATTATCTTTATCAGGCCTATATCACCGGTTCTCTTGCAATGTGTTCCTCCACACGCTTCAACATCGAAATCGTCTATTCGCTGAACCCTAAGCACTTTTGTGGGAACAACACCACCCTGGTAGAGAGTGAATCCATATCTTCTTTCTGCTTCAGACCTGGGCAACTGTTCCAGGGTAACAGGAATGTTCTGACGTACAATATCGTTGGCTAATCGTTCTATCTTTCTGACCTCATCAAGAGACAATGGCGAATGATGAGTGATGTCAAGTCTTGCACCCGAGACGTCTTTAAAGGCAGAATGCTGCCATACCCAGGGACCGAGAACCTTTCTGGCTGCGCCGTTTATTATATGTGTGGCTGTGTGATGACGCATTATAATGGAGCGTCTCCTTTCATCGACATGGCATGATACTTCCATACCTTCGCTTGGAGGGGCTCCCTCTACTCGGTGTAGAACCACACTACCGTATTTAATAGCCTCCACGACCTTCGAGCCGTCCATAAACCCATGATCGGGCTCCTGCCCTCCTGAGCGGGCGAAGAAAGCGGTCCTGTCCAACGCAACCCATTTAGAGTCATAAACCTTCAGAACCTTCGCTTTAAAATCAAAAATGTTCTGGTCTTTGTAATAAAGGAGCTCAGTGTCTGGAAGGCCCGACGTATCGAACTTCAGGCCCTCCTCAATTCGTCTTTCCATCATGTGTCTGGCAGTTACTTTCTTGTAGAAGTCAGGGGGGATATGTATTTCGAGGCCATTTTCCTTTAGCAGCTCTGGTGTTATACCTTCAGAATCATACAGCCTAATCAGGTCATCCTCGGATGGTGGACCCTTTCTCCTCAATCCTTCAACAATTGAGGCAGCCCTTGACCTGCTCGAATCGTACCTTTTCTCTTCCACATCGAGCACGGCTATAACCGACTCCACGGATTCCATCAGCTCGGGATACATATCCTTGAGATTTTCTACATGAAGGCGTATTATATCACCGATACTTATCCCCCATTTATATTCATCAAGTATGGCTTTTGCCCTTCTGTAGATGACCCTAAGGTTATACCCTCCAGCAACGTTGCTCGGTAACGCCCCATCCGTGATCGCGAAGAGAAGTGTCCTTGTGTGGTCTAAGACGGCAAACATACCTTCGAGGGGTGCGATCTGTGTTTTAACAAAAGAGTCAGGTATGCCGAGCTTTGCAGCAAGCTCGTGCTTAACGTTTGATGCATCTTGTGTCTCCGGTATATCCAACTTTCCTGCAAGTGTGTAGTACTTTGCGAGAATTTCGTCATCTGGACTGATGCCGGATTTAGATAGTATCTCCTCGTATACGCGACTGAAAGTTGACTGGTAACTGGATGGAAATCCATTCGAGAGCCACGACCATCTTTCAAGTCCTGCCCCCATGTCCACCACCGGCTCGAGCATTGTGCGGTAATCATCAGGGGAGCCTTCGAATTCTGTGAAAACCGCATTACCCATTTCGAGACCCCTAACGAAGTATTCGAGGGAATAACCAAACGCACCGTAGCCCAACCAAACATCCTCTACGAATGTTATTTCTTCCTTTGGTATGCCCAGTTCCTGAGTAAGAAGTTGAAAATCCAAGTCTATCGTTCTGTCCTTCCAATATCCTTCCCGATTGCTAAGTGCCTGCTGCCCCATCATACAAAAGGATGTGTAATGTCTTCCCGTAACACCTACGTTTTCCACATCGTTGAACCTTAGCACCATCTGGGGAACAATCAAGGGATTTGCCGGGAAGTCGAACACAACCTTACCCGCCTCAACTCTTTGAAAGTCTATAATAGACGCCACTGTGAAATAGAGGTCAGGACGCCAACGTGCAACGACTGGGTATCTCTTTATCGAGGTGTGTCCGTTCCTCACGAAGAAGCTTTCTACAATTTTCCATGTTTGTGTGTATCCTAGTCTACGGTTTGTTGGAGGATTCCCGATAAAGCTGTATCCTTCGCAGCTGGGACAGACAGACTTTTCGCTGGAGAGTGTCCAAAAGAAGGATCTACAACTCGTGCAAGATTTCCTTTCGAAACCGAGTCTGTCAAACAGATCCACCTTATAGTATCTCTCAGGGTCTTTGGAAAACATCTGTTTGAGAGACTCTTTTGAAGGCAAAGTAGGAATAACCGGCATGGTTTTCATTCGTACGACTTAAAAGCTTTGAGAAAAAGTTCGTTATTCATTGGGACAGTATATTGTTTTGATTGGTTGTTATATTATGAATCGGACAGCAATTGAACAATCGTTGCGTTGAAAATATTGAAAAAATACATTTCATGATTAATTATTAATAAGTATAGAACAGGTTATATATTATTGTTAGGATATAGTTGTTGTGCCGGTGATAAGTCTTTCGTTCCCAGAACAGTTGATAAAGGAGATGGACGAAGTACAGGAGTCCCTAGGATTTACCGGACGTTCTGAGCTTGTGAGGTCTGGGATTAGGTTACTTTTGCAGGACCTGAAAGAGAAAAGCCTTCTTTCTGGTATGGTCACAGCAGTAGTTGTGGTTACTCATAATGAAGAGAATGAGGAGGCTGTAACCAAGATAAAACATAAATTCAGTCAGATAGTCAAGACGCATATTCATAACAAAATAAACAAGAATAATTGCATTGAGTTGTTTTTGCTCGAAGGGGATGCAAAAGATGTTACCGCAATGACGAGGGAGTTTCAGAGAGAAGATGTAATCAAAAGCGTTAAACTTGTCACACTATGAATGATTCTCCGGATGAATATGCGACATACTTTTTAATGAGGCTGATACGACACAAATAGTGGCGCAGTTGATGAGAATGTTTCCGGGTCGGTTTATGAGGGAGATTGGTGCACGTTCGCGTGAAGTGTTCGAATTCATAGGACCTGCTGTGGATATGTTCGAAGATGGGTCTGATCTTGTGGTTGTTATAGATCTACCTGGTTTCGAGAAGGAATCGATAAGGACTAGGTTCGGCGATTCGTACCTAGTTGTAACGGCAAAGCGTAAAAAAGAGGAGTATGACGGTGTATCCTACTGGGAGCAACGACCACTCCGGCTCAGCAGAAGGATACCGCTTCCTGTGAAAGTGAAAAAGGAGGAAGATACAGAAATAAAGGCGACCTACAAAGATGGCGTGCTTACGATAAGACTTCCAATGGAATCTGCGACCAGTATAGTTGTTGAATAAGAGTTATTATCGTCCGATCAGGTAAGACGAAATGAGTAAAATTAGCGCTACGATGATTCCTATCTTTCCATAGTTTGTGTCGATGTACAGATAAGAGATTATAGATAGAAACAACCCTGCACCGACAAGGAGGCCCGCAAGGAAAGCCCTGCCTCTTCTTGTAGGTGCAGGTAATGGTCGTACGGTCCCATAGTTTTTAAGAAATTCCTTCAGCAAAGGTGCGAGTTCCACCGAGGCTTCTATGGCCTCGCCAAACTTCTTTACAGCCTTCCTCAGGTCTTCTCTGTACACCTCTTCGGTAAGTCCTTCCTGCTCAAGCAACCCGCCAAGGACGCCCAAAATTCTGAAACCTGGATCGAGGGTAACCCCAATCCCTTCGAGTATAGATGACATTCTCATATAGAGTACAAGGTTTTTTGGAAGTTTGAATGGAAACTGATATATCGTTCTGTTGGCAACTTCGAGCAAGGCTCTTACCTCTTGCTCTTCCACCTTCTTTCCTCTCATATCAGCTATAGCGAGTTCCAGTCCCCTCTGTATGACGTACCTATTTACAGTAGGTTCAAGAATACCGAGATCAAGCATCGAATCAATAGCGCGGGATGAGTCACCCTGCGCTATAGACGTGTAAAGTCTGATCAATTTTATCCTAGTTTCATCATCGAGCGATCCGGCCATCCCAAAATCATACAGAATTATTTTTCCTTCCTTTGAAACAGATATGTTTCCAGGATGCGGATCGGCGTGAAAGATGTCTTGACTTAGCACCATCTTCAAAAATAATCTAGTGATCCTTCTAGCAAGTCTCTTCCTGTCGAGCCCCAGCTGATCTATTTTGTTAACATCTGTGACCTTTACGCCCGGGATGTATTGCATAACCAGCACCTTTGATGTCGATATCTCAGGAAATAGAGAAGGTATGAGTACATTATTGTCATCCTTCAAATTTTTACGAATTCTGTTAAGATGCTCGGCTTCGAGTTTATAATCCATCTCTTCAGCTATTGTTTCCGAAAACTGGCTCACTATGGATTCTGCTGTAAACCTGAGGCTAGGGTCGACCAATCTGCCTACAAGCGGAACCAACCTTTTGAGAACGGAAATATCGAGTTTCACCAACTCCTCGACGCCAGGTCTTCTTACTTTGACCACCACCTCCTGACCGTGGTAGACTGCATGATAGACCACACCAAGGCTAGCACCTGAAATAGCCTGCTCGTTGAATCTGTCGAAGACGTTCTCAAGCTTTCCTATCTCAGATTCAAGACTTTTCTTCACTTGGTCAAATCGGGGAGGAGGCACTTCATCCTGAAGTTTTGCAAATTCATCTATGTATGGCTGCGGTAGAACATCGGGTCTCGCAGATAGCAGCTGGCCAAGTTTTATGAAGGTCGGGCCCAACTCGATAAAGGCGCGGGCTGCTTTTTCTCCGTTCCTTCTGAACCTTTCGTAATCAACGATCTTTCCTTCAGACCTAATTATCTCTCTTCTGTCCCGTCTGTACCTTAGGACAGGCAGGGCCAGCTTCAGAATAACTTCCAGAACCCTCCTGTTCTCCCTGCTGAATGGGTTTGCCATTGGGCAAGCACCGGCTCATTCCCTATTACGAATGTACGGTCGAGATTTTGGGCTGGGAGATCCAACAAAAGGTAGCGCCATTCTGACCAGAGAGACGAGGAGCAAAGAAACCGAGATTCTTAACACCATCGGTGCTAGTACATCTAGTAAAAGATGCCCAAGGGAATCTCTTCGCGGGTCGACTCTATCCAAATGAACCTCGTAATGCCCCGAGTATTCCCTCACGTGAACCCCTGACGGATGACGGTACTGCACGATAGAACATCGTGGATTACCGAGGTAGGTTTCTACAAATCCTTCGGGCAAAGACACAAGAAGTTCCTTCTTGATCCATATGGAATCCGAGGACATCGACCGACATGACGATCGAGCAACATTTAATCTTTCCATAAAAATGGCATCTTTATATCAAAACATTGTGTTTTGAGTCTAACACTGACATCGATCGTTTGCTTTAATTCCACATATATTGTTTGGTAGCCCTTCAAAAACCTGGTCAACTTCCGATCTTTGTGTAGTTCCTTCACGTTAGCTAATACTGCACATTTAATCATGGGGCTTGCCAACAATCATAAACGAACCAACAGATAACTTAAATGAGTCCCACTATGCCGGTCTTAAAAGGTTCTTCTAGGGTGATGGTGGTTGGAACAGAGAAGCTCGAAACGGAATAGCTTGAGCAAATCAGGTGTAGAACAAATACGGTCGAACAAGACAAAATATATAGCTACAGTGGCTGTAATCGCGGCATTTTAGGTCTGCGAGAAGGGTGTTAAAACATTGAAAGTTGTGGCCGTAATGTCCGGTGGTCCGGATAGTGTTGGGTATGCAGCCATATGGAAATCCAGGGACTGTAAAATCCACCCTCTGGTGTTCGACTATGGTCAAAAGGGGAGAAAGGAGGTCGAAGTCCTTGAAAGTTTACGACCCAAACTCGGCTTCGAGAGAGAGGTTACAGTTAACATATCATCGCTTAAGGATCTTTGGTCTAACACCCAGCTCACTGACCCTAAGGTATCGGTGGAACCTGAATATGCAACAAATGTAGTTGTTCCGCTAAGAAATGGTGTCTTTTTGATGATCGCCAGTGCTTACGCTGACTCTATGGGTGCAGAATTGGTCATTTATGGTGCACACCTCAGCGACGCTGCGAAACATAGAGGAACGGGGGAACCGTTGTACCCTGATTGTACCCCTGAGTTTGCTATCGCCCTAGAAGAGGCAATCAATAGAGGCAGATTCGTGACCTCGGGTAAAAGAATAGGAATTCAAAGCCCGGCAAGAGAGGGTCTTACAAAACCACAGCTATTGAGAAAGGCGTACGATATAATAGGGGATCTGATATTTGAAACCTGGTCATGCTACCTTTCAGGATATTTCCATTGCGGAATCTGCGAATCTTGCAAAAACAGAAGGTTGGCCTTCGTGGAGGCAGGAATTCAGGACAAGACGAGATACCTCAAATGACTAACCTTGGTACACTTCATGGAGTTTTTGAATTATAATGGACCTTGCCCTTCTTCTATCCTCCTCTGTTTCTAACTTGAAACCGAGATTAAAACCAGCGGCGAATTCATGACCACCTCCACCAAGAAGTTGGGCTATCGATCTGCAACTCACCCTGTCGTCGTTCCTTCTTACACTGCCAGAACCATCTTCCGTGAATCCCACACAGCCACTAAATTCTTTGTCTTTTAGTACATCATTACATATGGCTGAACCAGAGAATATCTTTGGATATTCGAATACCGCGAACCTGAACTGACCAACCGAAACTGTCTCTACGTGAGAAAGAACTCTTTCCCTTTCAGCCTCTTTCATCCTTTCATAACTTTTTACCTGTTCTACCTGATAGGGTTCTAAAAGCCTATCCAAGTCTGATTCAACCTTAGGAAACGCAAGATGAAGTGCGAGGTGTATCAGGTTTGGGTGGAAAAAACTGTCTGCATCCAGATAGTTATAGTAGTCTATCAGTGTTACAAGCTTGCCAGTAACAGGAAACCTATTTTCCATGAGGTCTGAATCTCTACCCAATGAGGATATCATCTTCGCGTGTGGATCTTCTATACCATTCATTGAATAAAGCCTGTCAAAAACGATCATAGAGCCAGTGATTGTGCTGGGTCTCAGGTCCAGCACATCAACCACATCATGCAGATCCCTTATAATTTCGGGGCGAGTGGGGTGGTGGTCCATCCATGTGATTTTGTTGCCATTGGATTTGATCCTTCTCAGCCGTTCGATAACGTCTTGAATGAATTTCTGATCTGTTGCGAGGTCAGAGATATAGAGTTCGAAACCTGATGTGTTGAGCAGTCTGTCATCGATTACGCTTGGACCGTCTCCATAATCTTTGAGTGTCAGGAAAAAAGGAAGAGGCCTGTGCTTGGTAAAATATCTTACCATCAATGCAGCTGAAGATATTCCGTCGAGATCTTTTCTGTGAGATGTTAATGCGGAGCTCATGCGGCAGCTAGTATATCTGGAATAAATAAACACTTTATGAAAGTGAGGCCGCTTCTAGGAGCTTCATATCATCCCTTGTGAGCGACCAACCTGCCGCTCCAGCGTTTTCTTCCGCCCGCTCTCTAGATGATACCCGTGGGATGGGGAAGACAGAACTGCTCTTCTCCTTTAGCCAGTTGAGCGCTATCTGTGGATAGGTTTTCTTCCCATATCTACCCGATATTATATCCATGGTTTCCCTGAGTTTACCTTTCGGGTTCGCAAGAACCCCGTTAGCCAATGGTCTGTAGGCTACTACGGCCAAACCCATTCTTTCGGAGAAAGGTAGAATATCCCTTTCCACATCTCGTGCCAAGAGATTATACTCAACCTGGTTCGACACCAACTCATGTCTGGAGAGGGAATCCATGGCCTCCTGTGTCTGTTGAACGGAAAAGTTACTGACCCCAATGTATCTTACCTTACCCTCATCCACAAGCCTTTCCATAGCCCTCATCGATTGCCTTATAGGGACACTTCTACTGGGCCAGTGTATTTGATAAAGGTCGATGTATTTTGTTCTTAGCCTGTTCAGGCTTCGTTCGGCGGCCTTTGGAAGTTCTTCGTAGGAAACGCGATTCGGCCAGACCTTTGTAGCTAGAAATACGTCGTCCCTCCGAAAACTCCGTATCGCCTCCGCTACAAGGGTTTCTGTTAGGTAAACCTCGGCCGTATCAATGAAGTTAATGCCGAGTTCCAAACCCCTCTTCAAACCTTCAATCTTACTCGTTTCTTCAGGCCCAGGGGATCGCAGGAATACGTCAGGGGATGTTTCCAACTTGTCGTAGTAGGTACCCATACCAATAACTGAAATCTTCTCCTTAGATCTTCCAAAACGCCTTCTCTCCATGGGCCTATGTTAATTTTGCTTAATTTATTTGCTTTCACAAAAGTATTTTTATCTTATCACTCGCGTATAAAACGTGAGCACATTACTGTTTCCCCTTAGAACAAGGGCTTTGGTAGCACTGGTACTAGTAGGTTCTGTTGTATCATTCGGCACCTTTGGCTACGCGTATATCGAACATCAGTCGATTTTGCAAGCGTTCTATTTCATGAGCATGATATTTACAGCCCAAGGACCGCCATCCGAGCCAACAACCACGGCCGGTCTGTTATTTGCAGCTGTGATGGCATATATATCGATAGGTGTGCTGGTTTCGTCGATTGCCTTTCTGTTCGGACCTCTGTTTGTTCACGCCATCACAGACGTGGTGAAAGGGGTCGAAGAGAGGTTTGAGCTCAAAGATCACGTAATACTGTGTGGGTATAACGAGCTATCGAGATTGATTCTTGAATTCCTCAAGGAGAAGAAGATACCTCATGTTTTGATAGATCTGGACCAATCGCTTGTGAATAAGATGATCCTAAACGGAACCCCAGCCATCTGTGGCGATGCTTCAACTGTAGCATCGTTAAGAAGCGCGAAGGTAAACGATGCGAAGACGCTTGTGGCCTGCTATCCCGATGACTCGAAAAATGCGTTTACTGTTCTCACGGCCAAGAAATTGAACCCAGACATATGGTGTATAAGCAGGGTGACTCAGGAGGAGAATATAGAGAAACTCAAGATGGTTCGATCTGACAGGATAGTTTCTCCCACAATGGTCGGGGCGAAGATGATGACTGAAGAACTCTTTGAAAAATACAGGGGAGTATGAGTCCTGCGATGGAAACCACATCCTCAAACGTTTACGAATTGGCGAGGTATCCTTTCTTGCCTTCTGCAGAGGGATATCTGAGGGAGATCGGCTTTACCCTGGAGGACGCCACCACTTCATCGGTACTAAGCAGGGCACGAGAAAGGATTCTTGCTGCAGTGGAAGGCAAGAAGATCGATCTAGCTTTGTCTGACACGGACAGGGAAATACTTAGTTTTTACATCGCGATGCTTCTCGTGAAATACACGAATAGCGGCTGGCTTGCTCGAGTTTATTCTAGGGCAGAGGGGGATAGGTCAAGTGATGCTTTCAAGGATGAAGAAGACCAAGCGATTTGTCGCATTCTAAACCAGCTATTTGATATGAACATTATGAAGGTGGGGAAGCTTCCTTGGTCCGAGAATCCCAACTACATGAGAATATCTTTTTCCGCCCCCGTTGCATCATATCTTAGAGTGACCTCAAAGTTAGAACAGCTGGACAACCCGAACCTAGCCCTTATCGAAAATGTCGTGGATAGGGGTAGGGTCTATCTGACCCGTGAAAGAGTTCTTGAGCTGGTTGAAGGCCAATTCTCTGTATTAATACTTGAACTGATAAGAAGGATGAAGCCCCCCGTCTCCCTGCCTCAGCCTATGAAAGAGGTCGCAGATGAGATACTCTTGAGGATTCCAAGACCAAGGAAACAAGACATTACAAAATATCAGTACATAGAAAAATTGCTAAAGGTGAATGTACGGGATGGAAGACATAGAATTCTTTGGTTGATTCTTCCACCTTATCTAGTGAACGTAAAGCACTTATCAGATGAAGAGGCGATGGACATAATAAAGAGCTACATGGAAAGAGTTGGCTGGAGGGAAAGCAGGGCTGATAGAATAATAAGATATAATATAAAGAGGGCGAGAAGGATAGGTTTAATGCCTCCAACTTTAGAGAGGCTTGAGCAAACCTCTCCAGGTTTGTACAAAATAATTGTTGAAAGCATCAGGGGAATAACTTAGCCGCAGAGATCGATTCCCTTAAAATCCTCATCCCTAGATGCGCTAACTCTCTTGCCTTTTTTCTGGTTGTAGATTCGGCATAGCATCTTACAAAGGGTTCAGTACCAGATGGGCGTAAAAGCATCCAAGATTTATCATTGAATTCCACCCTCACTCCGTCCAGCGTAGTTACCTTTTCATGGCCAAACTCCCTCAGGCATCTGTGATGGATTTCTTCTAATATTCTTTCCTTCGAGCAGCCTCGGTACCTGAGCATTCGCTTCTCTAGTCGATATTTTGGAAGCTTATCTACCAGACAACTCAAAGATGAGCAGGCTGAGGCAAGTAGTTCGCACATCTTAAATGTAGAATACACACAATCGCCGTAGAGCAAGGTTTCTGGCCAAATATACTTGCCTGTTTCCTCAAGCCCAAACACAACATCAGCATTCTTTCTTATCGAAGAGATTATGGCTGGAGGACCTACTTTCGTAATTATCAATCTTGATCCATGCCTTTCACACACATCCGTGATTAGATTTGATGAATTGATAGGAGCGACCACAGAGCCAGAATGAGTCGATAATTCTCTATCGGCAAAGAGGGCCCCTGATATATCACCCATTAAAACTCTGCCCATATCGTCTACAAATATCGCACGATCACCGTCCCCATCTGTACCAATGCCGAAGTCTGCCTTGCATTGTTTGGTCGTTTCCGAGAGACTTTTCAACGTCTCCTTCCTAGGATAAGGTAAACGATTTGGGAACGTACCATCGGGTTTATCGAACAATGGGCGCACGCTGGCTCCAGCATCTATGAGGATTCGTGTAGCCACACCGCTCATAGACCCATTTCCGGCGTCGAAAGCAATCTTATAATCTTCGAGCTTTCTATCGAGCAGTTTGGTTAATCTGTTTTGATACACAAACAATGCATCAACGTTTTCGATGGAACCTCTGTTACTCGCAGTGGTAAATTTACTCCCGAAGTATATCCTTTCTAGTTTCCGTTCCATTTCTTCGTCTGATTCTCCTCCGTCATCCTTGAAAAATAGTAGACCGGTTACGCCAGGAACCGTATGGCTGCCCGTAACCATAATAGCAGCGTCGGCCTTTACTTGGAGTTCGTAATGCAGTAACGCAGGTGTAGGAACCTCTCCCGCAGATTTTACTTCGAGGCCAGAATCCCGAAGTGCATTCAGAACTCTAGGATAAATCAATTTAGATTCTGGTCTAAGATCGCATCCGATAACCACTACCCCCGAGTTGTCAAGGTATTGACCAAGCGACAGACCCATTTTGTAGAAAAGTTCTTCAGAGACCTCGTGGCCAAGCCTACCTCGTATTCCAGAAGTGCCGAAAAGCTTCAGGCCGGTTGAACTAGGTTCCTTCAACCAGCTCACTGATCTTTGGTCTGGTTATGGTAGAAGTACGGCCGCAGCCACAACGGAAGACCAGTATCCATGCTTGTTCCCCTCAGCTGACTGAGTTATGTTCATCGTCTTGTAGAATTTTCCTGAGATCTTCCATTCCTGTGTTTGGGCGTTCCAACTCTTGTCTGGGTCGAAATCCAGCCCAAGGGTTGAAGCGAGCATATAGGCGCTGACATCCTCCGCATGCTCTCCCAACTTTTCATCTGTGACACCATATGCATGTAGCTCTGATAGGTAGCCGTGTAATGTTGGGTCCTTAGGTATTGCAACCCCGATAGACGCCGCAATCAGCCTATTTGGTTCGTCTGTTTCTAGCCTGCTCAGCACCACATGGATTATCTGACCTGGTTTGATCAATTGTATCCCCTTCTTTCTTGGTATTATCTTTGCTCCGGGCGGAAGTATGCTCGAAACAGGTACGAGGTTGCAGTGTGCTATCCCAGCGTCACGTAGAGCCAGCTCGAAACTTGCCAACCTATCCTTATGAACTCCAACACCTTTCGTAAGGAATACCTGACCGGGTACGTACGACAATTTGACACCAAGATGTTAAGATAGACTTACTTAAAGTTAGTTTATGGGTTCCTGTAGACATGTTCAAACGACTTGACTTATGAAAATAAATACCAGTATGGGTACGTGTGTTGTACTTGTTTTGGCTGTAATTCAGATTGCCTAGATAGAAAATTGCAATCCTCGACAACCACTTTTGTGTGATCTGGAACCTAACTTATCGATTGGACCTCTTAAAGCGAATTGCTATGATTGATGCTACTAGTACGGATAACAGGCTAACAAAATAGATCTCAATCGGGAAGAAGGAGAGCGTAGACGCGATATTTGGTTCAAGGAACATCTGCCCTGATTTGGTGTCAAACCAAATGCCGTACCCTAGGTATACGTATGCAGCTGACGAATTCGTGGGGATTACTGCATTTACCTGGCAGGAAAAAATAGGGAATATGTTGTTGTAATTCTTCGTTGTCATGGAACTCACTCCAGGAAAAATGAACGGATTTCCTATGATGTATTCCGATACATTTAATCTATAATAAGATAAAATACCAGGAGAAGAGGAATTTTCTATCACAATTATTTGATTTCCGGTTTGTACTATCGTTGGTACTACAATAGAAATATACCCTAACGATTTATATGGTCCACAGACAAGATGAGATATATTCATTGAAGGTTTGAGAACTGTTAGAAGAAACGTGGGAGTTGTGTACGTGTTGTTTTCGGAGTCTAAAATTTTAAGGTAGAAAGTATGGTTACCTGGCTTGAGAACTCCAAGTGGTACATCTAATGTGAAGTTAGTGTTTGCCGGGGGAGACGAATTAAGAACTCCGGAGTGTCTGAGACGTCCGTCAACAAACATCGAATATGTGTAAGGTGGGATACCTCCCCATACCTGCGCCTGCATTATAGTTGTTATGTTATAGCTATCGCCAGTAACAAGTCCGGGGACAGATGGTAAGACGTATTGAAGGGTTAAGGGTGGAGCTGTAATCGAGGCAGTCAATTCCAGGGAACCTGTTATCACATGCATGCTGTCCGCCAGCACAAACAACGTGCCAAGTGAAAATTTGACCATGGCCTGACTTGTCAGATTGAGTAGCCCGCTGGATGAATAGTGAATTGTTGTGAAGTTCTGAAGTAAGTATTCATCAGCCCAAAGTGTGCCTTGGTTGACCGTTTCGCCCAGCCAATAATCTGCCTGTCCCTCTGAGAGAGATATGATGCTTGAGTTGGTTCTGTACCATTCGGTCATTACGCCAGTAAAGTAACCCATTTGATTTGACACCTCTCTTAGACCCACAAATTTGGTTGCTCCACTCGAGTTATATGTTGCCTCCGCATAAAGACCGGTTCTCAGGTCTAGGGCTTTAAGGTGGATGTTTGATCCATTTATCGAGATGCTGAGCATTACTATATCACCTGCCCTCACCTGAGGAAGAAAGGTCGTAAGGTTCGGTGTTCTATTGTTAAATGAAGAAACAACACTTTCCCCGGATGGCTCGAAAGCATCGTAAACGAAGCTAAAACCTGGTATGGCAGAGCTGAAATCTTGGTTTGGCCAATCGTAAGCCACCCCAACTTGGTACCACCAGCCTTTATCTGTAAGACCGTTGAGAAGTAGACCCGCTCCGAAGCCTCCAGGATCAGATAAGGGTGTGGCTACAATATAGGCTGTGATTGCAGTAAAATTCTGGTCGAAGGTGAAGCCTGCTTGCTCATCGTAGAGGGGTGATATATAATTTGGTCTTCCTCCCGTATGAGATAGGCCTTGATCTGCCGAAGCAATCTGAATTGTGTTTTCAAAGAGCAACAGCAATATGATCGAAATCTTAAGAAGGTTTAGATTCCATCTCAAACTAACCTAACCCCTTCTCGGTTTCGATATTCCATCAAACCCAAGACACAGCAGATACCAGATAACATCATAATGGCTTCTGATTTATATCTTTCTTCTGAAGGAATGATACGTACTCATCCAGTTAATGAATTATTCCTTTTCGTTTTACATTGCTTCTTCAGATAAAGAAGATAGTCTGTTGTAATGCTGTTGAAGTATTTTTTATCATTTTCATTATTGGTGCCGCGGGCAGGATTTGAGCCTGCGACACATCGGTCTTCAGCCGATTGTTAGAGGGCTGCGCCTCTCTCCCAGGCTGAGCTACCGCGGCATCATGAAAGAGCCCTATATATGACCTATATTTTCTTTTCCAATCAAGCTATCATTCTGTACAGTTCGGACGGTAGAATCTTCAAAACTTCAATCGACCTTAGATAATCGGATATTTCGATCGACTCCGATTCTGAATGTTCGTCTAAGGTGTTCCCCGGCCCGTACGTAACACAATGAATGTTGTGCATCACGGCGTGGTTCATGTCACCTGAACCGGTCTTTCTTATACAAATCCCGGGAGTTCCAGTCGCTCGGTAAATTGCCCTCCGCATCGCCTTCACAATGGGATTTAAGGGATCTATCAGCACAGCATCGGAGGCTTCCACCAGTTTCATTTCGCATTGAGCACCCTCGGCAGACTCCTTGACTATCAATTGAAGGTCATTAATTATTGCATTCAAAGGGCGCCCCGGTGGAATGCGTACGTCAACCGTTACAGTCCATTAAACCGATAGACCTCGTCTCCTTAACTATTCTAAAGTCAGAAAGCGCCTTCAGTTCTTCGGAAAACAACCTCCCAAGGTTCCATGCTCGTTCTACGAGTTTTCTATTCTGTATGACCGAGAGCACCGCCGTGGCAGCTGCGCACGCTAGTGGGTTGCCACCAAAAGTAGTAGAATGGTCTCCTTGTGTTATATGAGAAGCGACATCTTGATTAACGAGCGTGACACCAAACGGAACTCCTCCTGCTATCCCCTTCGCAATGGTCATGATGTCTGGAGTTATGCCAAAATGTTCGTGGGCCCACATCTTCCCTGTCCTCCCCAACCCCGACTGTATTTCATCCACAACCAACAGGGCGCCATTTTCTCTGCTCAGCTTTGCGACTTTGGTCATAAAATCCTGAGTTGGAATTTTTATCCCAGCTTCGCCCTGCACAGGTTCGATAAATACTGCGGCTGCTTCTGACCATGGGAGAAATTCTAATCCCTCCGTGTTGTTATATTCTGCAAAGGTAATGGGTTCGATCAGCGGCTCGAAGGGCTGCCTGTACCTTTCGGTACTAGTTATAGAAAGTGCGCCAAATGTCTTACCATGATAACCGCCGTTAAATGCGATGAATCTTTTCCTTCCGGTTGCCTTTCTTGAAAACTTCATGGCGGCCTCTATTGCTTCAGCCCCGCTGTTGCATAAGAAGAAAGAGCTAAGACCGGCGGGTGCTACGCGTGAAAGGGTTTCAAGAAACTCCATCCTAGCTACATTGTACAAAGACCCATGGCATGATATCAACCTGCCAGCCTGCGATTTGATTGCTTCGACAACATCCGGGTGGCAATGACCCAGTATTGCGACGCCGTACGCAGCCATAAAATCCAAATAGCGCATCCCTTTAACGTCATACAGGTAAACTCCAGAGCCTTTTGAAGCAACCAGGTTCAGTTTGTGGTACGTGGGGAGCATGTAAGTATCCTCAGGCGAAGAGAGAGAGGGAGATGCCTCACTCACGTTTTACCACCGTTCCCACCCTTCCTGAAAGTGCAGTGGTGATGGGGTGTTGTAATTTACCGGGCGCTATAACACACCTGCCCACACCTGACTCCACGGCTTCAACTGCCCCTATGATCTTTTTATCCATGCCAGCCCCGACTTTTGGTAGAATTTGTTTTGCTTCCCTGATAGTCAAAGATCCTATCACATCGCCATCGAGTATAACTCCTCCCACATTCGTAAGTATAACGAGGTTGTCGGACCGAATCGAAGATGCCACAAATGATGCTGCCCTATCACCGTCTATGTTTAGTATCTCGGACTCGTCGCCGATGGCTACAGGGGAAATGACCGGTGTGAATCCCATGGAAAGGATGTTTTCGATTATTGCTTTATTAACTGATTTCGGTTTCCCCGTAAAACCGCCCTCGATTGCAATCTTCCTTCCCCTATCATCAACCATCAAAAGCCTCTTCTTTCTTTCAGCCCTTATCAGACCGCCGTCTATCCCAGAAAGGCTGAAGGCAGGAACTCCATGCTTTGATAATTCTGATACTATTCTTCCGGCTATGAGTCCCGACATAACCATTGAATATATCTCTGCCGTCTCCTGATCAGTATATCTACTCCTAACACCAGTGGGGGATGTGATAAAACGCTGCTCCTTTCCAAGCCTCTCGGCATACCTAGTCACTATCTCGCCGCCACCGTGTACCAGTACGAGATTGTCAGTCTTCAAAGCATTCGGTACGTCGGATAGCACATTTTGTAACTTTCCTTCAGCAACAAGGCTCCCCCCGACTTTAACAACTGTTACCAATTTATGAACTCACACCGGATGAAGGGGGGGCGATTTTAACCCCTCGCTCTCGTCCATGCCAAGCATAATATTCATGCATTGTACAGCGTTACCAGCTGCACCCTTAACCAGATTGTCTAGAGCTCCAATCGCCACCACCCTTTTTGTCTCCTGGTCTACGTCAAACCCCACGTCCACAAAGTTAGAACCGATAGTGAACTTGGGGTCAGGGAACTTGTTCACACCATGAAGGTCGCGGACGATCCTTACAAAGGGGCTGCCCGAATAAAACGCTCTATAAACCTTCCAAAGGTCCTTTACAGATGGTACATTGGGAGTGAGTACGTGTGATGTGGTTTCTATACCCCTCACCATATTCACGCTATGGGCACTCATGCTGACTTCTACGTTACGTTTCTGGAGCAAGCTCAGTTCCTGTATGATCTCTGCTGTATGTCTGTGCCCAGTCGGTTTGTATATTCTAACTACGTTATATCGCTCCGAAAAATGTGTTGCCAGGGAGGGTTTGCCTCCAGAGCCACTGGACCCCACTTTGGCGTCAACTATGATTCTTCCATCATCTAATCCCTCTCTAACGATTGGTGCCAAGCTTAGTATGGCAGAGGTTGCCATACATCCGGGCACCGCTACCTTTCTTGTTGTAGCTATCTCTTTCCTATGAAGCTCGGGCAGACCATACACGAATTCATTCAGTAAATCTGGCGCAGGATGTTGAAACCCATACCACTTTGAATATGCGCTCCGCTCCTTCAGTCTAAAGTCTGCGCCTAGATCAATTATTCTGATATTTGACTTCGCTATTTCCGGTATGATCTTTGAACTCTGCCCATGTGGCAAACAAAAGAAGGTTATATCTGACGAAGTAGCTAGTTCAATCGGGCTGTAATCTGTGAAGGTCATGTCCAGTATGCCTCTCAGATTAGGGTGTACTGTATGGATGTATTTCCCCGCTTGAGACTTTGAATAAGTTGCTTTCAGTTTCACTTCTGGATGAAGGTATACCAGCCTAGTAAGCTCTCCACCAACGTACCCTGATCCGCCAATTATCGTGACACTTAGCATTCTACCTTTTCACCAATGAAGCTGCGTAACGTACAATTCTATCCGGAATATTGACCGGAGACACCGAGGCGGCACCCTTGAACTCAACGGTACCATTGATTTCGTGTATTACAAGACCAGATGGGCCTTCCATAGCATCTACACCAAGCACCCCTCCTCCGACCGCCTGCGCAGCCTTGATGATCAGCTCAGTCTGCTCTTCCGAAAGTTTTGCGAGCTCTGCCTTACCCCCACGAGCCACATTCGTGCGCCAGTCGCCGTCAGGCTGGTATCTATATATCGAAGTTACTATATCATCACCGGCTACTATGACCCTAAGGTCCCTCTGAGGTCTCTTTACGAACTCCTGAATATAGTACACCTGATTTATCGAATCACCGACGGCCTCCCTAGCCTCAATATGAGACATCGCCTCTTCTCTGTCCCTTACCCTTGCAACAAGCCTTCCCCAAGACCCGACAACGGGTTTTATCACAGCAGGATATCCAAGTGAGTCCAAAGCCCTCAACGTCTGCTCTGGTGAAAAAGTTACCAGCGTTCTTGGCGTTGGAATATTAGCTTTGGCGAGGGCTAATGAAGTCAACATCTTGTCACCACAGAGGGCAGAGACTGTGTATGTATTTACTGTCCTTACACCAACACTTTCGAATGCCGCTGATATGTGCAATCCCCTTACATGGCTCACACATCTTTGCAATACCAGTGACGCGATTTCCTTTAACTCGTGCCTTCCTTGGGTTACATCTATAGTCAGCTCGTCAAGATATAACATGAGGGGGTGCAAACCTGCCTTCTGAGCGGCGCTGAACAGCTCCTTCTCTTCAAACCTTAGTCTATCATAGGCTATGGCGAGCCGCACCTGTTACTACTCTCCCCAATCTTCGCCTATCTTCTCCGCGGATTTGAGCTCGATGGTTCCCTGGCTGCTTATCACTGCCTCATATTCCGAGCCGCAATCCTTGCAGGAAACTATTTCACCAGATATTGCGTCAGTAGGGACAACCACCTCGCCTCCGCATTGTTGGCACTCCATCAGCACTTTTTTCTCACCTCCTTTATTATTCTGTCAGTTTCCAGAGCAAGCGCCTTCGAAGCCTGTCTCAGGTTCTGGCTTCTTTGCTCTGTCCATTCGAAAATGCGGGTCGTTTCTTTCTTCAAGTTATTCATCATGAGCTTGACCTGGGCAGGGCTGGGCGAGCCGATCGTTTTCTTATTGGCGATAGAAGCGAAAACTTCGTAAGAGGCTGGCAATTGATTCTCTGTTATAGATATGCCTCTGACCCTTGCCTCCTTTACAAGTAACGCCTTAACATCATCGAAGGTGTAAAACTGCGGTAGGTTTGAAGCAACAGCACCTACAATATGATGAGAAGTTCTAAAGGGAAGACCGAGCTTTATGGTAAGGTATTCTGCCAGTTCGGCGGCGGCAGAGAAACCGGAAGCGGCTCCCCTTTCAAGTGCCTCCTTCCTGAACTTCACTCCGCTCACAAACTTTGCCAGTAACTCCAGTGAACACGTGAGGTCATCCGACGCCTTCCAAACGTTAGAATTGAATTCTTGTAGGTCCAAGTTGTAAGATTGAGGTAGGCCTTTTAATATAGCTGCGGATGAAACGATGTATCCAAGGATGGTTCCAGCTTTGGCCCTAACGATCTCTAGGACGACCTGATTCTTCTTTTGGGGCATTATACTGCTCGTCGAAGATAGCTCATCTGGCGGGTCTATGTACGAAGCCTCTTGGGAGGAGAAGAAAATCATATCTTCGGCGAACCTGCTTAGGTCAAGTTGGGTGATCAGTGCGCCTGCGAGAAATTCGATTATAAAGTCTCTTGAGCTTACGGCATCCATACTGTTCTCCACTATCCCGTCGAAACCAAGCAACTTGGCTACAGTCTTCCTATTGACCGGAACAGTTGTACCCGAGAATGCAGCAGCGCCCATCGGCGAAAGGTTAACTCTGTCGTAGCAATCGATCAGTCTTTGTGAATCCCTCAACAGAGCCTCTGCATAGCAAAGAAGATAGTGTGCAACCGTGGTCGGTTGGGCTACTTGAAGATGCGTATAACCTGGCATCTTCAAGTTGATGTTTTCCGCAGCTACTCTTAAGATCGAATCAACTAAATTTAACGTACAACCTACTATCTTAAGAATCTCATCCCTTGTAACAATTCTAAGCGCCGTGCTTACTTGATCGTTTCGACTTTTGCCTAGGTTAAGAAAACCTCCTGCCTCACCAGAAGCTTTTAAGACATATTCTTCCACGTTCATATGTACGTCTTCCAGACTGGGATCAAACTGCAGGTTTGTTGGAGCAGACCTCAAAGCGTCCAGAATTTTCACCCCCGTTTCAGCATCAAGTACTCCATCTCTGGTCAGCGACAGAACATGTGCGATATTTATCATGATGACTGGCTCTATCAGTCGTTTGTCGTGATTTACGGAACTTGTGAAGGCGGCGGCCTTGCTATCCATACTACCTAATCTTTTACCCCGCAGAAGGCTCAACTTGCAGTCACTTTCTGAAGTTTGTTGCGCGAAGCTGAGACACGTGATTGTAATCCCCAGATTTCAATGAAACCTTCTGCCAGCTTCTGGTTAAAGGTGCTTTCGGAGGAGTATGTTGCAAGTTTAGAATCGTAAATACTGTACGGAGAGCTCCGCCCCACGACCCTCATCCCCCCCTTGTACAACTTCATAGTAACGGTTCCTGAAACTCTACCCTGAGTCGAGTCCACGAAAGCGTCAAGGTCCTCCTTCAAGGGGTCCACCCACAAGCCGGTGTAAACGAGTTCGGACCATGCAGTGTCGACCAGACGCTTGAAGTTTAGTTCATGTCTGGTTAGTACAAGCTTTTCCAGCTCCCTGTGTGCCTCCAAGATCACTGTTGCCGCTGGACACTCATATACCTCCCTAGATTTTATGCCAACCAGCCTGTCCTCAATATGATCTATAATTCCAACGCCATTCGAGCCTGCTACTCTGTTGAGAAGATTGATCAATCTGATAGGCTCGAGTTCGACGTCATCTACTGCCGATGGAACTCCGCCTTCGAACGTCAGCTTGAGATAGGTAGGTTTATCGGGTGCCTCTTCGGGTCTAACTACCCACTCGAACGCATCGGTAGGTGGTTCAACCATCGGATCCTCCAGAATTCCGCTTTCTATACTTCTTCCCCACAGATTTTGGTCAATACTGTACAAGCTCTTCTTTACGGAAACAGGAACTCCTCTTTCCTGAGCGTATGCCATTTCCTGGTCTCTTGTCAAACCCCATTCCCTTACAGGCGCGATTATTTTGAGTGTAGAATTCAACGCTTTAATCGTGACGTCCAAGCGGACTTGGTCATTCCCCTTTCCTGTGCAGCCATGAGCAACAGCCTGAGCATCCTCCCTTTCAGCCACTTCGACCAACTTAGAAGCTATCAATGGCCTACCTAGCGCTGTGCTGAGTGGGTACTTTCCCTCGTAAAGACCGTTGGCTTTAATGGAGGGAAAGACGTAACTTCTTACAAATGCTTCACGAACATCGATTCCGTAGTGCTTGACTGCACCCAACATTAGTGACTTTGCTTCTGCGGCCTTCAGATCCTCCTCCTGGCCAAGGTCAAGGGTAAGCGTTATCACATCTGCCTGGTATTTTTCCTGTAGCCATTTTATCGCGACAGAGGTGTCAAGCCCACCCGAGTATGCAAGAACGACTCTCATGGATGTCAATGCCTTTACGAGCCGGATGTGTAAGGTTTTTATATCTTTTGGCTTTTTATAGCCCATAAATGAGCAATGCGACCAAAATTGGTCACACAGGGTCTGTAGCCAAACTAGTCAGAGATATGGTTCAAGTGGATGTGACTTTGCAAGACGGGATATACAGAGATGTGGTGAATCTTTCAGCAGCGGCCAGGGAGATCAAGCCCTCTATTGAAGAAAGATTGCATCGTCAAGTGGACTTGGACAGCATCGTCTCTGCTATAAAAAGGCTAAGAAGGTCTGGACAACCGCTGAGCGATTCCATTAAGAAGATAATGGCCGAAAGCAGCGTATCCGTGAGGACTGATGTTGCGAAATTGGTAATCGATAGGAGCAGACAGGCTCTCGATACCGTACTCCGTGTAATAGCCAATTTTCCAGATGCATTCATTCACCTTAGCGAAGGAACGTCGGCTATCACTCTGATAATAGATGAAAAGTATATCGATAGAATCCTCTCAAATTTGAAAGGGCTTCAGTTTCTTGAAAGAAAGACCTCGCTTGCATTGATAGTGATGCATAGCCCGCTATCAATAATCGAAACACCAGGCTGCGTATTTACGATTTACAGCAGACTTTCTAGAAGCGGTGTTAATATAGAGGACACCACGAGTAGTTTTACAGATACGATAATACTCGTCAACCTAGAAGATTCTGGACGGGCTTTCGAATCGCTCACAGACCTAGTCAGGATGTGTAGGGAAGTGATTAAGACCAAGAGAGATAAGGCTTCGACATAAACGATCTCGGGTAAATCAGACGAGACGGACACTTATTCTTGCTTGATTATTATACTTGGCCCTTTTTGGCGATTTAGTCCTGTGCGATTCAGATAACATCATGCCCGATGTGTTGGTTATAACAGGTTTTTGTTAGCTCAACAACAGAACTAAAGTACCGCCACCTGCAACATGAACAAAATCTTATTTGATGCTGCAACTGGGCATGTGTGGCCTTAAGGCTGGAAGGATGGAAAGGTGACTTCGGCTGAGCGTGGCGAAACGAGTGGGTTAGGTTCAAGGGCACTCGTCGCTGCAATACTTGCTCATTTTATCAACGATGGCAATTCGATAGTTTTTTCCGTGCTCATAACTTATTACATAAAGCTAGACATTTCTCTCGCCTTTCTCGGGACGGCCCTCGCATTTTCAAACCTCGTCTCTGGCTTCCTTTCAGAAAGAATTGGATTTTTGGCCGATAGGTCAGGACGTAGGGGTAGCATGATGGCGCTGGGAATCGGACTAATGGGTATTGCCCAGATCGTATTTTCTGCATCCTTCTTCTACAATCAAATGGCACCTTTCCTTCTTGTTCCGGGAGTTCTCGTCCTTGGAATCGGGCTCGCTTTTTACCATCCCCTTGGGGGCTCGATAATAGCTTTTGCAACAAAGGGAAAATCCTTTTCAAAACATATGGGAATAAACGGGAGCTTCGGTAGCTTGGGCAGGGCAGTCTTCCCTACGATAGTTGTGGCCTTCATAACAATCTTCGGTGAGACCATTGGAACGTTTTCTTTCGGCTTGGTGCTCTTAACCTTTGGTGTATTGATATACTTTCTCTCTAGAAGTTTTGACAAATTCATGATGAGTGAAAGCAGAAGGCCTCCCTCCAACAGCTTGTCACTCAATAAATACAGAAGGTTCATCTTGGTCATGACGTCTATCTTCCTAATGAATGCAGTATTTTCATCGAGTATTACTAACTACATTCTGCCCTACTATGACCATGTCTACAACTCGAAAAGCCTTGCAGCAATCATAACTGGAATAATCTTTCTGACCCCCGTGATCGGCCAGCCGGTACAGGGGGTCGTCGTGGGTAAAATTGGGGGACGCAGGGCTCTTTATATCACAATCACAAGTTCTGTGCTAGTTTTTTCAGTCTTTCTCTTAACGTCGAATGTAGTAACACAAATACTGAGTCTAGCTGGCCTTGCCTTTTTCGTCTTTACAGGGTTCCCCGTGGTGATTGGATATGCTTCTATGGTCACGCCAAGGGAGTATATCACACGGGTGAATGCGATAATATGGGGATTAGGCAGCACCTTAGGTTCGTCGATAGGCTCGGCGATTGGGGGCACTTTGATCCAGTTTTACGGATACCATACGGCCTTTTCCATCTGTTGGTTGTTTGGAATTGCCGCGATATGCTTTCTTCCGTTGCTTCCAAGACGAATCGAAGGGTCCACGGTAAATCTCTAATCCTTTGGTAAACTCGGTGGTTAGTTTATGTGCCACTGATCCTTGTTGCAGGTCGTGCAAGAGCAAAATAGGGTTTCGTTCGATAGAGTGTTGTCTCTCTCATACTGGACATGGAGGTCAAGTCCAGCTCTTTCTGTTCCAACGATGATGGCAACCTCTCTGGGGATCATGTCCGAACTGATCTTTGGATTGTTCGGACTCGCCTTTGTGTTAAGATTAGAACATTCTGAGGTGCTTACAAGGATAGTCCAAGACCTAGGTAAACCGACGCCATCCAGCCTGACAGATGCAGGGAATGCCCTGTTATCAAAAGGTTTTCTTACGCCTTTTTTGGCTTTTATGTTGCCTGCTGGGGTTCTTACAATTATAGTAGTGATCCTTGGATCGGGTTTTGTATATTCTGCCGAGTTTGGTTCTTACAAAAGGGCTCTTGAGGGCGATCGTGTTAACATTCCAATAGTGATGATGGAATTTAGAAAGAGGTGGAAGCCAATGGCATGGACCGTATTTATTTCTTACCTTCTTACATTATCTCCAATCATATTGTTTGGTTCGGCTGCAGCAGTAGTGCTCTCATTTGGAACAGAAGGACTGATTTTATCAGCTTTCTTTTTCTTGATCGGTTTTCTGGGAGTTGCTATTGTTTCGGTCTTGCTAATTTACTGCCCTGTAGCTGTTTCCTATGATGGTCTTTCAGGATTGAGGGCGATAAAGAAGAGCATTTGTACATTCATAAAATGTCCTGGAGCGTCTCTGATTTATTCTGTAGTTTACATACTTTTGAGTGCAGTAATTACAGCAGCTGCAGGTATGGTTCCTCAAGTGAGTCTACCCCTTGCGTCTTTGGTCTCGGTTGGGGTACTCATCTTGGCGGTTCCAGTTTTACATCTATCTAAAACGTCACTGTATAAACAGATAACAATGGGTCCGCAAGAGGATTTCGTACTCATTCCGCGGTTCGAAAGGATGTTCGATGTGTCACTCGCTAGAATGATTTGGGCCAGGTTCAGGGCTGGGTTAACCGAGATCAGGCAGTACGCCCTGAATAAAGGGAATGTGGTTTATCACTTGGCTGCAGTGTTTTCAATGGTCATCGGACTTATAGTCGGCGTCACGCTAGGAAGGGGTGGCATTGACCAACTCGCGTATGACCTCGGTTATGTTCCAGGTAGGATAAACCCGCTTGTTACAAACAGTATCCCGATTTCGCTTAGCGTCTACATATTTTTGCACAACTGGCAGGTTAGCTTGGGCACTGCGCTATCCGGCGTCTTCATATCTGTATTCCCAATTGCAATGCTTTTCTTGAATGGTGTCATAATCGGAATATTTTCGACCCTTGTTCCAAATATTCCGATGCTGGCATCGGCACTTTTACCCCATGGAATAATAGAAATACCTTCATTCATAATAGCCGGTTCTGCAGGCCTGAAACTAGGAATTGCATTCGTAAGGATGATAAAAAACCAAGGAAAACAACCCTATCAGGAAGCTCTGGGCATCGTTGCTACTCAGACTGTGTACTTGGTAATTGGGCTCGCCTTGCTCTTCTTGATTGCTGGCTTGATTGAAGGAAATATTACTCCTCTAATCATGAAAATCGCTGGCTGGAAATAGATTGCTGAAAGAATAGTCATCGTTGAAAAGATATTCAACAAATTTGTATTAAAATATCCTCCGACAGGTGAACTCTGGGCTTCCGTACTTTTCCTTCTGATTGTCAAAGTGCTAGTTTCCTTACAAAATGTCCTTTAGGCGTATTGCGTGGATACTCCTGTTGTCAGTGGCTGGGGTTTTCCCCTCATCCAGGTGACCTTGGAACCATACCATTCTTCATTGGATTATGGAGCTCCAAAAGGTTCGGTATCCATCAGTCCAACCACAACAGCCTTATTACGGTGCCTTGGCACAAATTTCTTCCTTTCCTTAGGAAGAGAGGCTTCTTCGTTGCTTAGGGTGTGCACCGTGGTAGCAACTACAAATATTATCTTATCCTCTATGCGTGCTGGTTCGATGGAAGGCATAAATCCATATCACCAATAAATGGTGCGGGTTTTTGTTTCTCCAAACTCCTCTATTCGCTAAAGCTAGTGATCATAACAAATATGTGAGAGGCCAAGAATGAGTAAAAAGGAACAACATGATCCGGGGTATTGACTACGACGACTCCGTAAACATACAAGCTTTATTTCTTGCTCATATTGAAAAGATGAAGATCTGTAATTAGTAAATAGAAACAGGGACCGCCAAATCTCACTTTCATAGATTTTGAACGTTCCTATAATTACTCCTCACGTTTGCTAAATATTTGGTCGAATAATAATTTATCAAGGGTCGTAACTGCCAGGTCCGGGAGAGCGATGAATTTAGGAGACGAAATCGAGGCTGAGCTTAAAAGTAGAATTTTGTACCGTAGCAATCTAAAACCCAGTTACAATGGTTACGGGGTGTCCAACATTCCGGCTACCATATCGAGTCTTTTAGGATGTAGGACACACGCCAACCCACCGCTAGCCAGGAAAATCGAGAACTACGATCGTTCTTACTCGACAGTTGTTTTGTTGCTCATTGATGGGCTTGGATGGAACCTCTTGAAGAGATCGGTGAAGTCTTCCGATAATCTTGCTGAACTCACAGAGTCGTTTCCGCCAGCCCCGATAACAACTGTATTTCCATCCACAACTTCAACAGTTATCACAACCCTAAGCACAGGTCGAACGCCCGCTGAACATGGTGTTGTGGGATACACAATGTATGTAAAGCAGTTAGGTTCAATAATAAACATGTTGGATTTCAAATCTGTTAATTCTCCGAAAGACGATAATATATTCGACAAGGGGTTCCCCCCTGAGGATTTCCTCGGCGTGCCCACTTTTTACCAAAACCTTTCGAAGGAGGGAGTGCAATCGTTTGTGCTTACCAAAAACTATTTGCTTGGATCAGGTCTTTCCAGAATGACACATATCGGCGCTCATCAAAATGGATACGTCGATGTAGGTGATATGTTTGTACTACTGAGAAAACTTCTTGAAAATAACCTTGGTTTGAGGAAATATGTGTTCGTCTATTGGCCATCGGTCGATACTGCTTCACATATTTTCGGGCCATGGAGCGAAGAATCTGCGGCTGAAATAAGGAGTCTCTTTTTCTCCATGAAAGCGGAGTTTGCGTCAAAGCTTACCCAGGATGTATGCAAGGATACTCTCTTGATGTTAACAGCAGACCACGGCCAATCCCAAATACCAGACGAAGGCGTTTATGATGTTTCAGTCGACAGGGAGTTCATGGATATGTTGGTCATGCCACCCACCGGTGACTCAAGAACCGTCTTCCTTCACGTTAAAGAGGGATTGAAGGAAAAGGTGGAGGGTCACCTGAGGAAGAGATTCGGAGAAGCTTTCAAATGTATGGATGTAGAGAGTGCGATTGAGGGTGGGCTCTTCGGACCAGGGGAAAAGAAGAAAGGGCTCCGTGACAGCTTAGGAGACACCATAATTCTAACAGACGCGGGTAGAGCTATATTTTATCCTTTCAAGATAGGGAGCAGCTATAACCAGAGGGGCGCCCACTCAGGTCTGACGGAGGACGAATTACTCGTGCCTTACTTTGGAATTCCACTCTCAGAATTAAGGACCTGATGCTGTCGAAGAGCAGTACAGTAAACTTTGTTCCACACCAGATCCATAGGGTGCATCTTAAAGAATTATGGACAACAGTAGAAGTGTTGCCGCAAGGCCAATCACCATGAAATCCTTCTTGCAGAAAAGTATCGGGTTAATGAAAGTTCTACTCCTATATGCGCCAAAGGCACGAGTCCCTGTTGAGATTGCAGTAATTCTTGCTCCTCTCAGCAAGAATATCATGGTGGGGATTATGGCATATATGGCTGTTGCGATCACGTAGAATGGTCTCAGAGATTTGTGACCAAAGGAGCCAAACCCTCTCATAAATTGCACTTTTATTACAGAATTTATACTGTCGAATATAATTGGAACGGTTCTCATCCCAACTATTAGTGAAAAGCTTATCCCATTGGGCATTCGAATCTTCCTGAGCACGTGTAGCACATCTGTGGGCGTGCTTGTCATAATGAGTATCAATGCCATCAAAAACACACCGGCCGCCCTTATATTATAAAGGAAGGCGTTGGAAGCTAGATGATATAAGAAAACATACGCATTCTCACCCCTGAAAGTTCTTCCTGTCAAAGCGAACGGTAGAAAGTCGGATATGCCCCCCCACGACGTAGCCCAGATGAAGGCTATTGTTAACGATAGGGCTGTAAGAAACTTTCTAAATCCATCCTTCAATGTCAAATATGAGAGCAATAAGCATCCCACAACAAAAATAGCAAGCCACCATTTTTCCAAGGGTGCAGATAGAGCCATCGAGACAAGAAGGCACAGCTTGCTACCCGCATTCAATCTATAGTAGAATGTAGAATATCGCTGAAACCTGGTGATTTCCCTGAAGCCCGCAAGCCCGATTATACCAAATACCAGATATATAGGTACTGTTGCTCCAGCCAGAAATAAAAGCCAGCTTGCTGTGTAGGTGGGAAACAGGCTCAAGGCGTACATTCAAATCGTGTAAAACAAGGTTTGATATAGGCATGTCGTCCAGGCGCAGCAAAATAAGTGAGCGTTTTAACAAGAATTATGTCATATTTGGTTCCATCACTTAGAGTTGTTATGTCGCATTTCATTACGATCTAATTTGTGCTAAAGCCTTCTGTTGTCCAATCATTTATCTTAAATAGCCACTTTACGTATAGATGGTTGACGTTGAGAAGGAGAACCACAATTGTTCTCTTGTTGATTATATCATTACAAATTCTAGCTTCGTCAAACCTTGGGGTTGTCGCTTCAACACGAACCCCTATAAAACACGTCGTAATAATAATGATGGAAAATCATTCTTTTGACAACGTATTCGGTTACTTTCCTTATCCGAGTCCTAACTCCACAAGTCAGTTTCTTTTGACAATACAGAGACCGAATGACCTGCTCGATGTAAATTCAACTATTGACCTCTCCGCTGTGCCCGCGGGAACGTATTCAACACCAAATCCTGTCGAAAGTGTGTATTATGCGGACTGGGACAACGGCAGGATGGATGGTTTTAAAGCAAACTCAGGTGCCCAGGCTATGACTTATTTTACGTCGAATCAGCTCGCGATCGAGTGGGATTGGGCTGAATTGTATTCGATAGCCGATAACTACTTTGCGGGGTGTTTGTGTGAAACCAATCCAAACAGATTGATATCCCTGACAGGATATTCGGCAGGACTAACGGGTGATCAGGGCCCACCACCTTACATACCTGTCAATCAAACGATCTTTTCCGAGCTTGACAAATATGGGGTGAGTTGGGGATATTTTGTTCCCGATCTTGAGGGTGTACCATTCCCACTGGATTATTTCTTTGGTATCAGTAATTATATGTCAAACGTTGGAACCGTATCTCAATTTGAGAAAGATCTTGTCACGAATTCTCTTCCTTCAATATCATGGGTGATGCCGCTTGGGGGTACGGAAGATTTTAGCCAGCATCCTTCTCAAAATGTCACGGAAGGAGAAGTATGGTTGAATGGTGTAGTGAGCCATGTTATGGAAAGTGGCTACTGGAATTCAACTGCAATATTTATCACATATGACGAAGGTGGCGGCTACTATGATCATGTCCCCCCTCCTTCTCTGGATGGTGTACAATTAGGATTTAGGATTCCACTCTTCGTAATATCTCCATTTTCTAAGGAGAACTACGTTTCTCACTCTATAATGAATCATGCATCTATATTGGCTTTTATAGATTATAATTGGGGTTTGCCAGCACTCAATAAATTCGTTGCAGATTCCACCATACCTCTGGACATGTTCGATTTTGACATCAAATATCAAAATGGAGGCGTGATTAGGCAGCCATTTGTACTTCCCAACAATACAGGATATCCTCTGCAACCTCAGATCCCATTTGAAGAACTTCCTTACGCCAGGTCTGGTTCTTCTGATTTTAATCTCTCTTCAGCAGATGCAGGACTCTACATCCAAGAAAACACGACCTACACACCTGTCTACCAGTCCTTTCCCTTTGTAATCGCAATAGCTATACTTCTCCTAACTGCGGCTTATGTTGCATCAAAGAAATTAAGAAAAAAGACGTAATCGAGCCGCGCGAGGGCTCAACTCAGGTCTTTGGGAGTTTTCTGACTAGAGAAACCTCATAAATTGATGAAATAAATAGAATGAGGCCCCCAAGTGTGCTAATGGACGAAAGATAATTCTGAACGTGATATTCGCCATGGGAAGCAGGAATGTAGAATGGGTTACTTGCACCGCCGATATCTATCGGAATAATATAAAGATGATACGTTCCGACCCATGGGGTATCGAATGTATAGGAAAACAGGAAGATAGAAACGATACCAAGCAAAAGAACAAGGTAGGGCGCAACGCTTCTGCGGTTATCCTTGGCTCCCATGTAGTCCCAAATCGATGCAAGAAGTATGATCAGCCCGAAAACGATTCCCACAGCAATGTCGTCGTAGTTGACTACCGGATACGAGTAGAATGAAACAGGCACTCCTACGATGAAAAGAACACCAACAAACATATCCGCGTATGCAAGCCACTTGCGCGGTATTTGTTTTTGTACATTCGTTCTTGTGCTCATGGCCGGCGGTTGACCCGTCGAAACCGCTAAGAGAGAAGTTTGCATTGCGTACATCTATGGAATAACTCTTTTTTAACTATTTGTTCAACGCAATTCAAAATCCGTTTATTTAGCGTCAACAACAGTTCAAGCCTTAGACAAGAGACGAATTGATTATATATTTGAAATTTTTCTCTATTTCGGCGTAATTTCCATCTTACGCGTTACATTGACATCATCAAAAATATTTCTGAGCAGAAAATATAAAGAATTCTAAGAATTCCTCTTGAGCCATGACAATAAAAGTTTATTAGCGTTAAATGTAACTTTATTGCGACCGACGTTGGCCTTCAATGGCATCAGCGGTGCGGTTGGCGTTCCTGGCCAGATACCATGGGAAATCATTGTTGCGTACTTCGTTATCGCTCTCGCCGTAGCATTTATTCTTGGCAAGCGTACAGGCGGTCTAGCTGCATTTACAACGCTTGACTACGTCTTTATAGGTATAGGTGCCGCATTCGCAGTAGTATGGGAATTCTTCATAGGCGCCTTCCTTGGGGGATTTATCCCAAGAGGTCTTTCAACATACATCTCGATCGGGTTCTGGGGCGGTCAGCTGTTAACAATGATGGTGGTTGCAGCCCTCGTAAGAAAAGTTGGTGTTGGTATGATTTCCTTTGTTGTCTATTCGTTCCTTGGCGACCTGTTTCATTATGGTTTTGGAGGAGAACCGATATACTTCTTCTATGAAGCCCTGACATATGGTCTTTTCCTAGATCTGATGATTGCTTTTACTGGTGGGGATATCTTCGCTGTGAAAAGTTCCCTTAAGGCCTCGGCTCAGATGGAAACGACTTCGCCGGACGGTCAAGGGGCAACAGCAGTTACACAAACAAGCGTATCATCTTCTAAGCTGGTCGCCCTCATGGTGATTGAGGGTGCCATCATAGGTTTTCTCTTCTCCTTTCCTGATCCGCTGTTTTATGATGGGTTCTTCGCACCATTCTTAACTGGAGGTACTGTGAATTGGCAAACTATCTACTTCCTGCTCTCAGCTTTCATTCCTGGCGGAGTGATAGTCGGTGGTTTCGCAGGTATTGTGGCCAACCGGATTGCCAGAGCCCTTGGACAATGAATCCCGTAGAAATTAACAAACTTTATTTCAATTATGCTGGTGCAGGTAGAGATGTTCTTTCAGTGGATCATTTTGTAGTAGAAGAGGGCGAAGTTGCCCTAATTGTGGGGAAGTCAGGAGGTGGGAAATCAACACTTGTTAACTGCATTAATGGGATAATACCACATGTTTTCAAGGGCAACAATCCTTCCGGAGTGACGGTATACGGCAAATCTGTTAGAGATACTCCCCTCCCGGAACTTTCTACAATGGTAGGTACCCTGCTTCAGGACCCTGAAACACAGGTTTTGAACTATACAGTTGAGGAAGAAGTTGCCTTTGGTCCTGAGAATCTTTGCTACCCGCCAGACGAAATACTCAAGAGGGTTGGTGAAGCGATGGCGACCACGGGAATTTCATCCCTGGCTGAGAGGGAAACGTATACACTATCTGGTGGGGAATTGCAAAGGGTAGCTTTGGCTGCGGTGTTGTCCATGAGACCGAAGTTGATTATAATGGATGAACCAACGTCAAATATCGATCCAGAGGGTACGGCTCAGATATTCGAGACCTTAACTCACCTAAAGGGGCGTAGTACTCTTATAATAGTCGAGCACAAACTGGAGAGGGTACTGCCTTTCGCTGACAGGATAATTCTGGTCGATCAGGGAAAACTTGTATTCGATGTACGTAAGAACGAGCTCGTAAACCATGTTGAGGAGCTCCTTGCAGCTGGTGTGGATGTGCCAGAACATTATATCTTGGCGAAGAGGTTCGGTATAGATCCTGAAGATATAGAATCTATCAGGAAGAAGATAATTGAAGATGGTATAGAACTCGAAACCCCGCCCAGGGATACCAGCGGACGCCTTTTGATGCAGGCGCAAGCTGAAGTTCAAGCGGGTGGCCGGACGCTTGTTGATGCAGATATGTCTCTAAGGGAAAGGCAGATACTGGCCATCATGGGGCGCAATGGTGCAGGCAAGTCTACTTTTTTGAAGGCCATTATGAATTTCCTTGATAAAGATGTCATCTCTGATAGTAAGCTGATCATAGATGGAAATGATTTGAGTAAAGCCTCCATACAAGAAAGAGGTAAGCACATTGCATATGTGCCTCAAAGCTTCGACCTTATGCTCATAAACAAAACTGTGGAGGATGAAGTTGCCTATTCAATGAGGAAGAGACACGAGAAGAACTACCAAAACCGGGTCGAAGAGTTCCTTAACCTTTTCTCCCTTCAATCCGTTAGAAAACGTGATCCGCTCATGTTGAGTGTCGGACAGAGAAGAAGAGTAGCTATGGCCGCAGCCTTATCTTCCGGCGTAAAAATCGCCATGTTGGATGAGCCCACATCAGGTCAGGACCATTACCACAAGGAGCTTATAGGAAAAGAGCTTTTGATGCTTAAGGACCGCGGATACTCGTTCGTTATAGTGACTCATGATGCGAAGTTTGTCTACAAATATGCTGACCATGTAGTTGTGATCAACTCTGGGAAAAAGGTGCTTGAGGGAACTCCAGACGAAGTGTTCAAGGAATCGGAAAGGTACTCTATCGTCCCTCCCACAGAATTCTACCTCAGACATCCCGAACTCCCTATTCCGAAGTTGATCACAGAGGTGCAATCCAACTGAATATACTATCAGATTTGGTCGTTAATTTCGTGAGCTGGTTCCTGTTCCTATTTAATGTTGCACTTCCACTTTATCTTCTGCTTGGAGCAATAGGACTGACAGGATTCAGGGAGATCTCCTCCTATCAGAAACATACAACCTTTTATTATAGATTGAACCCTATATCCAAGGTAGCACTGGCAATTGTAATTACATTTGTGGTAGCATTCACCGTTTGGTGGATAGATTTGGCGATTCTGCTAGGTTCGTTACTTACTTATATAACACTAAAGAATGGAGGAAGAAAGATTCTTGTTGGCGGGGCACTCGCCTTTTCTTCTACGGTAGGCCTGATGTGGTGGTGGGCTACAAACACCCCTTACACACTTCTTGATTATGCTCTCTTTCATGAATGCGTTACCAAGGTGACGGATATCAGCAACCTAGGACCGATATGGGCATGGCCATCATATTTCACCATTATAGGATACCAACCAGTACTTACCTTGGGTGGAATATTTTACGGGATGCAGGTGGCGACAAGGGCGTCCGCTGTCTTCATCGTGGCTTTGATACTGATAATGACAAGCACCCCTTCTCAGATTTTGAGAGCGCTAAGAAAGGTGAAGGTTCCTATTCTTATAATTTTTTCTCTAGTGGTGGCGATGCGCACTGTGCCCAGAATCTTTGACTCCCTAGATACCGCAGTAAAAGTACAATTCATGAGAGGTTACGGCTCAAATGCGCCCTCATTCCTTAAAGTGTTTTATCTTGCTGGAGCGGCACTTAGTGGCATAGTACCCGCCATGACGTTCCTGTTTAGGGGTGCCAGGAACACTGCAATATCAGCCGACACTCGCGCCTTTAGGGCATTTAAGGACAGGACGTACATTAGGCCTGTAGTATTCTCCAGAGGAGACTACATCATGTTCGGTATAATCGCTGCACTCATAATCATGACCGTGGTTGCTAATATGTATGGTTTTGGGAGGGGGATTCCCTATGCGGCTGTTGGCTCCACATGCGGTGGGGTCGGTTATGGTTGAAGTCGAACAGCATGTTTCCTTACTGCCTGCAACAGAAAAGTTTGTTTTGATTATACAAAGTTGATAAATAGCATTCATCAGAGTGTGAGGAATGCAGGTCGTAAAGGTAGCGGTTGGAAGCACGAATCAGGTCAAGATTGAAGCTTCAAAACAGGCGTTTGAGAAGTTCTTTCCTATTTCGGTCATAGGTCTGGAAACGTCTTCAGGTGTACCTGCCCAACCGTTTGGCGAGGAAACATTTACAGGAGCTCGGAACAGGGCTAAGCAGGCACTTTTGGCAGATGAGTTTGATTTTTCTGTAGGAATAGAAGGAGGCCTTATCAACATGTACGGCCAAAGATTCGGCTTCGCTGTGGTTTGTGTAATGTCAAAGGATGGCAGAACCGGTTATTCAGCCTCAGGAATGTTTCCGCTACCCATGGAGGTTCTGAAGATTGTGGATGAGGGAAAAGAGTTGGGCGATGCTATGGATCAGATAACAGGCATGAAAGATACAAAGAAGGGTCCAGGCGCGGTTGGACTACTGACAAGGGGGGTCATAGATAGAACACAATTATACAAAGACGCCGTGGTGTTCGCCTTGATCCCTTTTGTGAATTCAGAGCTGACGTGGTGGCCAAAACCCACAATCGATAAATAATCACCTTAGACGACTTCCCAGAACGTGCGGCGATCGTCTAGAGCATCGGCGGACAGCCTGGTCTAGGACATCAGCCTGCCACGCTGGTAACGCGGGTCCAAATCCCGCTCGCCGCATATCTTTTCCTAATTGAAGTGATTCTTTGCGGAGCACCATGCCTGCCTTGGCGCTACCGAAATACTCTTCTGAGGCTTCGAACATCTTCATTATCAATGAGCTTCTCGCTATGATTAATTTCGTTTGGTTTGCAGGCTCCAGTGACGCAAGACCTTCTCTCATCCCACCCTCCAAAACTTGTCCTTCGGAACTCACAACTGCACAATATCTTATTCTATCATCTAGGTTAAATATACGCTGGACGATTTCAACATCCAAACTCAATGTTTGAATACGGGGTCTGGTTAATAATTAACCTTTTTCACCCGGTCCCGAATGCTAGGCCGAGCTTCTTTAACCATCTCCTATATTCGATCGCGGTCTTGTCAGACCTAAGGTGCAGTTCAGCCTGAAGGTCTAGCGGAAGCAGCTCGGGCCTTTGAGATTCGACCACCCTGACATCTTGAGAAACAATCTTGTCTTCAAATGATCTTATCTGCTCAGGAGGCACGTCGTAGGAGTAGTTCATAGCTATGATCATCCACATCATGCTGCTCACAGCATCAATAGGCGTCACACTACAGAAAATAGAGAATCCCTTCTTTTCCGAATCCTTTACGAAGTAACAAGTAAAGGGCGTGAAAACCCGATATGTGTATGTCACCGAAGAACCTACGCCTGTGCCATCAGGGTCGGGTTGCCATACCTTAATGTTCTTCGCAGTTATTCCCTGGTCATCCGTTATCACTTCATAATCTTCTATCTTGGCATGTGCTCTGTCACCCAACAATCCCTCGTGAACGAATGGAAGGTGAGCGACATCAAGGAAATTCTCTACCAATCGTGGTGCACTTGCCTTCACAAAATAGGGTCCACAGTGAATAAGCCTGTATCCTTTTCTACCCCATTCGGGAAAATCCGGGACCTTACATCCTTCGGCGCGAAGGCGAATCCATACATATCCATATTTCTCTTCAACATCGTAAGCTTTGACCCTCGCCTTAATTGGAGGCGACTGTCCCGGGTGTGCTGGGATGGTAACACAACGCCCATCTGCTCGATAGCTCCATCCATGATAAGCGCATGTTAGTGTATCCCCGTTAATAGTTCCGAGTGATAACCTAGCCCCTCTATGTATACATAAATCACGCCATGCGTGCACGGTCTTACCTGTCCTCCATAGCAGGATGTCCTCCCCGATTACTCTTGCGGGATACAGAGTACCTTCGATCAAAGAAGAAGAAGGGGCCACTATATGATAGTAACTTGCAGCCACAGGATCGAGCCCTTCGCCATGTGGTGACCTGAGTGCCAATATTCCCACACTACTCCGGAGGGATTTCTTTGAATGACAAAGAGATGTCAATTCCCTTTCTTGCATGTGTTACCTTGGAGTACTGGTACAGCGCTGCGCCCAAAATCACAGAGGCGATAATGTAGCCGTATGCCAACTGATTCCCTCCCCAAACATTTCCGTAGGCTAAAAATTCGTATGTCAGATAAACGAACACGCCTGCACTGAGAAGTCCCGAAGCAGTAAGAATAGCCCTTATTCTACCCCTTTCATTCCGTCTTGCCCAAATGGTTGCAGATATACCGACGAATATGAAGTAAATCATTGAAGCCATTATTGCGCCATAAAGTGACGTGAGCGTTCCATAGAAGAACGACGCCATGCCTACGAGAATGACCGTAACTATCAGATCAACCAGATGTGCCAAGACTGGTGAACCATATTTCGGGCTGATGTAAGATAGTTTTTCGGGTAGGAATCTATCAAATGATTGGGCGAATATGTATCTAGATATTCCAATTATACCGTACGCCAATATACCTATGTTCCATAATATCCAACCCAGTCCGATAAATCCCGCAACAAACCGATTACCACTTACACCCATTGCAAGCGTCCAGAAGTTGAAAGAATAATCATTCACTAGAGTCGAGTTGACAAAGGCAGAAGTGACGAATCTGTATTACCCGGTAACGCCAGTGGGAGAAAAGATTGGTAGCCAAGCGACACGCCGACCGAGCCTATTGCTAGAACAGCGGCAATAACAATCAGAGCCAAAAAAGCCATCGTCTCAACGGTGTACCCCATGAAGGCAACTGTGCTTCCCACAAAGCCACCAAATGCCCTGGAGGTCCAAACATAATCGCCGCCCGTCCTAGGCATTCTCTGGGTCATGATAGTGTAAACTACCATTTGTGGAATTGTGATCAAGAAAGCTATTATTGAGCCATAAACAAGATTGATTCCTGACGCTGAGTCCAATGCATTGGGAACAAGAAGCATAGTAAATGCTATTGTGGCCAGTGCCGCTCCAGCCGACATACTGCTCACATTTAAAGAGATTGCATCTAGTAATGACACGCTCTTTACTAAACCGGTTGACTCACGGACGAACACCCCACTTTTTTGTTCGGTCATGTCTTCGCTTTTGATTTTCTGGTTTAAATTCCTATTGTGTTCAGAGGTAATATTTACATATGGGTGTAAATTATACTCCGATACACATTGGGTAAGCAAGAACCAAATCCCGTACAGACGTTCGTGGACTCGGTTGTTGAAAGGCTCCGTATCCTAAAGGAGATTATGACATACTCTGAGATGGAGAAAAGAACTGGAGTGGATTCTACGCTTTTGTGCAGATACGTCACTGGTTCTGTAAGACCCTCAAAACCCCAAGCACAGCTCATCCTGGAAAGGTTGAAGGACGCACCCGCCTTCAGAAACTTGGTAGAACAAAGGATGCTATTCAAAGAGGGAGGGTACCTTGATATGCATGAGGTATTGGGTGATCCTACGATTTTAAAATGGATAGCTAGTGAGGTTTACTTTGCGTTCTCAAACAAGAGGATCGATAGAGTGGTTACGGCTGCTTCGTCCGGGATCCCCCTTGCTACTGCAATAGCATTAAGGCTTGATGCTGATCTTACATTTGCAACTCCATCAAAAACATCAGGTAAGGGAGCTTACTATGAATCTGAGATCTCAACGTCAAACCCTGCCGAAGTATTCGCTCTTTATGTGCCTGTTAGCTGGATTAAGAAAGGTGAAAAGATTCTCATCGTAGATGATGTGGCAACCACAGGCCGTACAATGTCAGCCCTGATAACACTAATCAAAGACGCCGGAACCGTTATTCAAGGTATAGCGGTGCTGGCGTCTAGGGGGAATCGTTGGAGGGAACAGATAGCCCCCCTTCTGGAAAAAGATGTACCTGTATTTGTGTTGTTCCAGTTTTCAAGGTAATTATAATTCGCTTCTTCTACCAAAACTAATCCAGACGATTATCTTTACTGAAGTGAGCAAGGGAGGCATGAAATCTGTTTCTCAAACCCCCTTGAAAAGTTCCATTAAGATCAAATTTGTTTCGAATGAGTTTATGTCTTATGTTTGTGGAGTCTCTTCAGTTGTCTTGACCGCCGAAGAAGGTACAACGATTTCTGTTTGAAGACCTTCAACGGCTGGGGAATCTTGTGATGGTTGCTCGATCTGCTCAATGATTTTCACTGCTACCATCTGTTCAGACGAACCTGGTGCTTCATTGACCTGCTGAACCTTTGCTGTGGTCTCGAGTACAACAGTGGCCAGAGCCTCACGGACAAGTGACGTAATTTCCGACTTCAATTCGTCAAGTATCTTTCTTGGTACATAATTGGACATTGATGTTTCCAGTTCCTGAATTCTTGATTGGGCTCTCGACAGCTGTTCAGCGGGCACCATATTTTTGATTTTTTCTTTCAGCTCCTCGTAATCTGATCTCGGAACCGTTGTAGCTTTGAGTTCCTGTATCTCTGCTTCAAGCTCCCTTATACGCTCGAGGCTACGTGTATAATATTCATTGGGTACGGTTCCCTTGTCTATACGTTCGGAGATACGCTGAACGAGACCAGTTTGTTCGTTTAATGTAACCTTCTGAGAGTCTAAAGAGGAACGAATGTCTTGGGCCCAAGTACTTGTAGAAATTATCCTGTCGAGTTCAGCCCTTAACTCGGTAAGTTGATTAGATAGTGCGTCCACTTCGGCCTGCTTCTTGGCTAGGGCCTCTTCATATTCCTTCTTTGGCACAGATTGTTTCAGTTGAGCTTCAAGCGCCCTGCAGGTCATTACAAGGCGTCTTACCTCCGATGTTATTTCTTCAGCTCTACTCAATTTTCAAACGCTCGGCTTGAAGTATGTTCTTTGTGAACTTAACATATTGTATCAATACGTATTGACCTGTGAATTAGGTTTTGTAGAATAAGCGATATCTGATTTCGCTATACGAAATTCGCTCCTTCCCACCTTTTGTAAAGCTTGTGTTCGATTCCAATTATATCGAGCACCTTACCAACGACATGGTCCACAAGCTCTTCAATAGTCTTAGGCTTGTGGTAGAACGCAGGCATTGCAGGGAGCACGATCGCACCCGCCTTCGCAACCTTCACAAGATTTTCAAGATGTATAAGTGTTAGAGGAGTCTCGCGTGGCACAAGAACAAGAGGTCTACGCTCCTTTAAAGTGACTTCTGCTGCCCGTAAAAGAAGGTTGTCCGCATAGCCCGAAGCTATCCCGCCAATTGTTTTCATGCTGGCTGGTATCACCACCATGCCATCCGTTCTGAATGAACCACTCGAGAGTTTCGAAGCAAAATCTGCAATCCGATAGTTTTCACTCGCCAAAGATTCTACTTCTGATATTTTATAGTCTGTCTCTAGCCTGATGGTTTCTCGACCCGCGGCTGTAACTATCAAATGAGTTTCGATTTTTCTTTGTTTAAGTACCTCAAGCAACCTTATCCCGTATATGACGCCGCTGCCTCCCGATATTCCTACTACAAGGCGCACGTTAGTTAACCACGAATCACTAATATTTATACTGAAGCATCATAGAATATGAATAATAAAGTCGACAAGACCGACAAGCCAATGACGCCTATTTACCTGTTATTATCGGCTTTCATGAAAGAAGCGATGCTATCCTTTCTGCCACGGTGAGTATCAAATCGTCATCACCTACCCTTCCGCTTAGCATAAGGCCTATCGGCATCTTATCTGATCTGCTTATAGGGATGGTTACAGAAGGCGCTCCCACTAGATTAAACAGTTCTGTGTTTCCGATCAGCTGATCTCTGAAATCGATCTCATGGCCGATCACCTCATCTATGAGAGGTGCTGTTACCCGTGTGGTTGGTGAGAGAAGAACATCTATATCTCTCATCTTACGATCGTATTCATGAGTCAGCTCTTGCTTGAATCTGACTGATTGAATGTACTGTGCTGCCTTGACATTTGTTCCCCATTGTAGCGTGCGTCTGACATCAGGAAAGTAATCTTCGGACCTAGAGGAAAACCATTCACGATGATATTCTGCTGCCTCCGCATATGTAATAGTACGCCTAACATCGCTCCCCTTCGATCGCAAATCATCCATGTCGACCTCTTGGATTCTATATTTTGATGATATCTTCCTGAGAACAGATGAAAGCGCAAGGGAGGTCTCATAGTCCCCGAACAAGAAGCTTCCAAGCCTCAGGTCTGGGTTCACACGGCTGTGTGTTTTGCGCACTCTGAACCGACTAGACATTATTGTGTTGAATGTCCTACGGATTAACTCGAAGCTCTTTGATATTATGCCCACGGTGTCAAACGTCCTACTCAATGGTATCACGCCTATTGTTGATATCGCACCGATGGTGGGTTTGAACCCTATGACACCGCAAAGAGCTGATGGCGTTCTCACAGAGCCTGCAGTGTCAGTTCCAAGTGCCACATCGACCAGACCTGCAGCTACCGCAACCGCAGAACCGCCACTTGAGCCCCCGCTTATTCTTTTAAGGTCGTTTGGGTTTCTAGCCGGCCCGGCAATTGAAGATGTGTTTGTGGCTCCACATGCAAACTCATGAGTGTTAGTTTTGCCAACGATAGTTCCTCCTGCTTTAAGTAACAGTTCTACAACTTTGGCATCTGTAGTTGGAATATGCTTCTCCAATATTTTTGATCCTGCCGTCGTCCTGATCCCCTTTGTGAGAATCACATCCTTTACGCCTATCCTTATGCCAGTAAGTGGGCCCTTGACTCTACTTTCAATCTGCTGAAGAGTTATGAAGGCGTTCAGCTCCTTTGTCGACGCAAAATACCCCTTTGTCAGGCTCTGCCGCCTCCCGTTACTTTATATCTAAAATAATTCGTTACTTTAGGCAGTATCATATAACCTTCATCGGGATCGCCTATAGCAATATAGTTGTTTTCCAGATACAACTTACCTACTAAAGCAGAGGTGATGGCGTCAAGTTCGTCCCCATCAATACAATCCCTGCTTACATCTCCTTTCAGGCCATAATTTAGTAGTGCATTTCTCAACAGGTTTTTTCCTCGCTGTTTTCTGGGCATCCCTAAAATGTCCTGAACTGCTCCAGGGTAGCTTTCTATAACTGTTAATCCACTCACGATAAACCTTTTCCTCAAACTTATCCCTCTTGAAGCTAGCATTCTCATTGGACCAAGAGTTATGGGAAAGAACCTTATTCCCATTCTTAGAAGCTCCTTATCGCAGACTCTAAGATGTGGTGGACCAACGCTTTCAAGATTTTTTCTACCTTTAGGCAAAAACAACGGGGCGTCTATACTCACAACGTCGGGCTGATAAGATAGCGTATTTTCCACAATCTCCTCATCGGTGTGAAGAATGCTGACCTTGCAGTTCAAGTCACTATCCATAACACAGAAACCTGTGTTTCTTCGCTCACTTCCGGCGAGGTCGATACCGACACTGATCAAGCACATTGTGTACCATAAGGGGCCTATTCAGGTTTTTTATTATACCGTTCGCCCCATTGCCCTTTCATCCACTTCATGGACAGCGGGATCGTTAATAAACAGTGACAGTAGTGAGGATGGTATTGTCTCACTCTGCATTCGCGATTTACGGTATAAGCCTCTCAATTCCGGAGAGTTGGACAGTTGAGATAAACCCCAAGGGTAATCGGCAAAAATGTGATGTTGCCTTTCATACACCGGATGGTACAAAATTTTATGTTTCTTGGGGGATACTTGAAGAGGCTCAAAAGAGATTCAAGACACTTGATGAACACGTTGACTACAGTCTCAATCAAGTAAAGAAGGGTAGGGATGTAGACTCGGTAAAGGTGGAACAGAGAAGTGAAGGAAAGATAAATGGCCACAGGTCAGTGTTTACCAAGGTCTCTGTGATGATCAGGTCAGGCTTCTTTGGTAGAACACTGATCAAACGAACATTTCTCTCCACACACTTTTACTGCCCCGATCTTTCAAGGTTTTATGTTGTCTACATGCTTTCAGGTACCTCGCAGGTTGACGAGGAATCGATGTCTAATATCTACGAAGAGGTGTTGAATTCGTTAAGATGCCATCAACCCTGAGTTTGAATAGTGATTACTGCATGGGTGGAATTTCCCTTGGGATGTGTAATCTTTCATAAGCCTCCTTAAGATGTCTCATTAACCCTTTTTTCCATTCCAGCCAACCTGAAGGATTCTCAGGAAACTGAAGGTTGTGTTCTATCAGGCTTTGGCTCTTTTTGGCCGTGTATTTGAGGCCGGTCGCCAACGAGGGTTCACTTAGTATTCTAAACCACATCAATGGGTTCAACATTTTAACCCTGTCAAATTCGGGATGCTGTCTCTTTGTAATATGGGCAATATCATCTTCAGAAAGAAAATACTTCATTCCGTAGTTTATCTGCTCATTTGTTAGGGTCTGCAGGTATGCCCTTAACACCTCAAAGCTCGCCATCTGGTAACCATATAGCTTCATGTAGTCAACGTTGTACTGCCAAAGGCCGGCTTCGCTTGTGTCGTTGGCTTCAAGCGCATGGGCGATCACCCTTCCAAGTATCACGCTAGAATAAATTGAAGGGCCGATTCCACCCGCGTCGATGGGTCTCGGCATCCAGGCAGCGTCACCCACCACCGCGTACCCATTGGCAACCATGCAGTCATTATGCCTTCTTACGGGAACTTGCCAGTTTCCTTTTGCGTTACCTTCATCTTCAGGACCTGAGGCTAGAATGGGGTTCCTGATGGCCTTGTTCTCGGTAACATACTGGTCTATAAGCGACTGAAGGTTATCCTTTTTTGCGTATCTTAGATTACGTGCGTCCATGGCCGATTTCTGCACCCCCAGTCCAATATTCACCTTTGTCCTGCCTTTCGGGAACGTCCATTTGTAACCACCTGGAGCAAGGTACTGGTCGAGGTGAATTATGGCGTAGTCTGGGTCGAACCATGTGGTATCCTCCACCCCTTGTTCAAAGTTCAAAATATAACGACCCGTGGCTTCGAGGTCATCTCTGTCTATTTCACGTTCTATCTTTGTGGAGATGGGCAGGTGCTGCCTGAGCTTCGTAGAAGAACCAGCCGAATCTACAACTACCCTCGCGGTTCTGGTAAAAGTTTCGCTTGTTTTTACGTTTCTGCAGTTGACACCCTTTACCCATCCATCTTCCGCATAGACACTTTCTGCGCTAACGCCGAAGAGAAATTCAACCCCCATCTTCTTGGCTATCTCGACCTGCTTCTTTGGAAGTAGTTTTCTGTTGAGAATGAAACCCTCGCCTTCGAACAGCACTTTGGTCTTTCTGTCTGGGGAGAATACAAGAACTCCCTTAACTGGATGTTCAAGTTCGGGGCTTCCATACCTTATTCCCGTGTGCTTGGCTAAATATTCCAGACTTCCCTTAGATGTTGCGTCACCACAGGTCCACCCGTTGCTTGTCTTCTTGCCAGGCTGGTCCTCGGGGTTTCTGTCCACAACCAAAACTCTCGCATTCTGGTTGGAAAAAGAACAAACCGCAGCTGCGGTAAGAAGACCAGCCATGCCACCGCCAGCTATTATGACGTCATAATCAGTGTCGTGGGGCAATTTTTGTCACTATTAGTAGCAATCGCTACTAAATCCCTATATATAAGGTATTAGCGATTACTGAAGTTTGAAAGAAGAAGATCTGGTTGCAAGGCTCAGGGAAATAGGTTTGACTGGGTACGAGGCAAAATGTTACATTTCTCTTGTATCACTCGGCCCATCCGATCCCCGTAAGGTGGCACGACATGCGGGCATTCCACATCCAAATGCATACGAATCGATTAGTAGGCTTGTCAGGACGGGTTGGGTTGAACTCGTACGCAAGCGTCCCGCCCTCTATAGAGCAAGGAGACCCCGTGTGATTGAAGAACAAATAATATCTGAGATGGATGAACTTTTTGGAAATCTTGAAAGATTGTACAAAACTGTGCCTGCCGTGGACGCCGAGCTCGTTTACACCATTAGGGACCCGCGTAATGTATCTTCAAAGATACATGAGCTTATGTCGGGCGCAAGGGATATGGTAATGATGGTTGGTCCATGGAGTTCGATATCGGAGTTACGACTCGATAGGTTGTTGAGACAGATTATCGATGAAGGAGTTGATGTGAGGGTGGTTACAGATTCTTCCCAAAACTATCTTCCTCGTGGTGTCCATGTGAAGCTTGGAAATCCGGTCGCTTTTGACCTTTTAGTAGATGGCAGAGTTGCCTTGATAGCGCTTCCGGATTTCTCGGCATGTGGATGGATTGATAGCCCAGCTGTAGCTACTCACTTGATGCAATTTTTGGAGCTACTCTGGCAGAATTCTGCCAATGTACAAACTCAACCAAAAGCGTAAATAATACCGGTCAACCGACCATTGAACTGTATGCAAACGACAAAGCCGCTAATCGAGCTCACACCGTTAGCTAAAGCCAAGCTTCTGGAGGCTATGAAGGAAAGGAATAAGGAAAATGCGCTTCTCAAAATAGGGGTTGCGCGCGTGGGTGGATGCGCCTGTTCCCCTGAATATCAATATTTCCTGAGTTTAAGGGATTCTCCCGAACTGGAAGATGTTGTCGAGGAGGTTGATGGTCTACGACTTGCCGCTGACAAGGCTGACGTAGAATTTCTGAGGGGTGCAAAGCTCGATTATGTTGAATCGCCTGAAGCGTCAGGTTTCAGTATAGAAAACCCAAACGTGATTGAAGGAAGCTGCGGTTGCGGAGGGCATTGACCCCCGGTTGGCCATTTGACCGATTTTTAAAAAAATCTGCATTCAGGACTTGATATGATATCATGGTTTTCTTGTCTTGGTTCAACATAAAGCTGTTCTTGCCAAAGAATACACGACAACATCCCTATTTTCTAAACCTTTATGATGAAGCTGACGATATCACTTGTTATCTGTCATCGTTAAATAACACATGAAAAACGGTTTTACAACTTGAAGATACCTAAGGTAAATGTATCCCTTTATGATATTCAGGATGCATATAAAAGGATCAAGGACGTTGCGTGGAGAACACCGATTCTCCCACACTCCCGAAACGAGGAACCTAAAATTTATCTTAAGCTGGAGTGTCTTCAAAGAACTGGGAGCTTCAAAATCAGAGGCGCATGGAATATGATGAGCCGGTGTACAGATAAAGAGCGAGCCTCAGGATTTGTAACCGTTTCGGCAGGGAATCATGGGCAGGCCGTAGCATGGTGTGCGAGAAGGTTGAAATCACCCTGCAGCGTTTACGTTCCTGAAGCCGCGGTAGAAAGAAAGCTAAGGTCTATGGAAGCCATGGGGGCCAGGATAATCAGGAAGCCGCTCGTAGAAATAATGGAGTCAATGGCTGATGACAGGATGTACAAGACTGGGATGACATACGTGCCTCCATTTGGGGATAAACACGTGGTGGCAGGTCAGGGTACAATTGGGCTGGAGATACTCGAAGAGTTGCCCAGCGTTCGTTCTATCTTGGTTCCAGTAGGAGGAGGCGGGCTAGCCGCTGGCGTAGCTACCGCGGTGAAATCGCTTCAGCCAAAGGTTGACGTTTACGGTGTTCAGTCACAGGGAGCAGCTCCTCTGGCAGCTTCTTTAAAGAGAGCTTCACCGGTAGTCATAGACTCTGTAAATACTATAGCGGATGGGATAGCGGCAAACCGGGTTTTCGACTTCATGTTCCCAATTTTACGTGAAAAGTTAAATGATTGTTTAGTGGTCAGTGATGATGAAATAAAGAGTGCAATGAAGCATATTCTGACAGAAGTTCATGCCGTGGTTGAGCCCGCCGGCGCAGCTTCTCTTGCTGCAGCACTGAAATATATAGACCAACTAGCAGAACCTATACTTTGTGTAATAAGCGGTGGAAACGGGGATCCAAGACTTCTTGCCGAATTGATTTCCAGTGTACAGTAGAGTAGAAAAGTTAATCCAAAGGTTTGTGACGGTTTGTCGCCGATGAACAACAAGGTTGTGATCTCTACAGAAAAGGCCCCCAAGCCTTCTGGACCATATTCTCAAGCTGTGATGGTTAACCAAACTGTGTTCGTGGCTGGACAGCTGGGTATCGATCCGGATACGGGTAAACCGGCGGAGGGCATAGAAGCTCAGGTGAGGCTTGCCTTGAAAAATATTCAGGCTATTCTTGAAGCCTCAGGAAGTTCGGTTAACAATATAGTGAAGGTAGGGGTGTTTTTGAAAGATCTTTCCGACTTTCCGATTTTGAACAAAGTGTTCCAAGAAAAATTTCCAAAAGATCCTCCGGCAAGAACAACCGTACAGGCTAATTTGCCGGGGAATTTTCTGGTAGAGATAGACGCAATAGCTGTAATTTAGATCCCATAAGCTCAAGGGCCTCATCTATAGCCTCTATGGGCTGGGTCACTGACCACCTGATGTAGCCCTCACCCCCCTGCCCGAAAGCGGTGCCAGGGGTAACCAAGACCCCAACACTAGCTAGCGTTTCGGCGAATTTCGCCGAGCTCTTCCCAATCTTCTGCCAAAGGTAGAATGTGGCAGTCGGAGGGGCTGCGGCAAATCCAAGCTCTGTCAACCCCTCAACCAACCTCTTCAGCCTTTTATAATATACATCGACGTAAGACTTTACAACAGGCGGCCTAGATGAATTTGTGTAACTTTCTAACGCCACACGAGCTGCATGTTGTATGAATTTTGGAGGCCCAGAATCAATCTGGCTTTTGACCCTTTTGAGACCTTCTATTACCTTCTTGTCACCGACCGCGAATCCAATTCTGAATCCTGTCATAGAAAAGGTTTTGGAACATGAATGGAATTCAATCAGCCCTTCATGGTCACTCCTAGATTGAAGAACGCTTGGGGCGATGTAATCACCGAAGGATATTTCGGAATACGCGTTGTCATAACACATCACGGCCCCCGAAGCCGTAACCATATCTGCAAGATCGGAAAGTTCCTTACTGGTTATGGCCGCACCAGTAGGGTTGTTTGGATAGTTCAGGAAGACAATCTTCGTTCCCTTCAGCTGTTCTGGAGTAAGGACAGGCTTAAAGTTATTATCCTCTGACAGTACCAGACTCTTTGGCATACCACCAAGGAGTATCGCTCCTCCGTTAGAGTATACTGGGTAGGCCGGATCAGGGCATAAAACTGAATCTCCGGTGTTTAAAAATGCTCTAGAAATATTGGCCAAACCCTCCTTCGAGCCAATAAGGGCGCACACCTCTGAGGATGGATCTACCTCGACTCCAAATCGATTTCTGTACCAACTTGCAACAGCTTCCTTGAACCAAGGTTCTCCGTCAGAGGATGAGTACCCAGAATATGCGGAGTCGCGCGCCGCGGAAGACATAGCGTCGATTATGAAGGGGGCAGTTGGAAGATCAGGGTCTCCGATGCTAAATGACATAACCTTTAGCCCTTTGCTTCTTCTTTCACGGGCAAGCTGTTCTATCCGGACAAAGGGATAAGGTGGTATCTTCCTCAGGTTATCAGAATATTCAGGGATCATTTATGCAACAACCTCGGGGGAATAAGCTGGGTTGAAATGAGGTCAGACATTGTTTCTCTCCGTCGAATAAGCTCAGCCTGATTCCCAGATATAAGCACCTCTGAAGGCCTGGGCCGATTGTTGTATTGGCTTGCCATTGAAAAACCGTACGCTCCAGCATTAAATATCGCAAGTAAATCGCCTTCTTTGACACTCGGCAAAAGTCTATCTTTTGCAATCATATCCGTATTCTCACACACCTGACCACAGATATTCACTGCAACCTCTTCCTTAGAATCGAGGTTGTTTGCAACAAGAATCGGATGATAGGCCCCATAGAGGGCCGGCCTAAGAAGAGTGTTCATGCCAGCGTCCAAGCCAACAAATATTTTATCCCTTGTTTTGATATGGCAGACCCTTGCGAGCAGAACCGAGCTGTCCCCAACCAAATATCTTCCTGGCTCCACGGCAAGTTCGGGATTATTCATTTTGTACTCTTCTGATTTGGCCTTGAATACATCAACCACCGATTTTGCCACTTCGTCGATGGGCAAGGGCAATTCGTCTGGCCTATAGGGTATCCCGAAACCACCACCGATATTTACGAACTCGAATTCTATTTGCAGTTCGCGAGCTATTCTTCCAGCGATATTCATCAGAATTTCTGTTATTTGAGGAAAGTATCTTGGGTCAAGAACATTCGATCCTGTCATCATATGAATTCCAAATCTTTTGACACCCATTTCTTTTGCCCTTTTGTATCCGTACCGCGCCACATCTTCAGGGGAGCCGAATTTCGAATCAGGTCCAGCAAAGACAAGCCCCTCTTTTCCCCCCTTCCCTATTCCAGGATTTATTCTGAAACAAACAGCCTCTGGCACGGCTCCTGTTGGGATCTTGTCAATGATCGATCCGTCATCAAAGTTTATTGTGACTCCAGACTTCAAAGCGAACTCCAATTCTTCCCTTGAATTGTAGTTTCCCGTGTAAAGCATCTTGTCCTCTGGAAAACCAGCCAGTGAAGCTTCGTAGATTTCTGCAGGGCAAGAACAATCTGCCCATGCTCCTTCAGACCTGAGGATGCTTAGTATGGCTAGATTAGAATTGGCTTTTACAGCATAGTACAGTCTGAAGTTTGTCCCGTTCGAAAACTCCTTATACAATCTTCGGAAATTGTTCCTTATTCGTTTTTCGCTCGTGACGTAGATTGGAGTTCCGAACTCTTCGGAAATCTTCTTTGCAGATACGCCCTCGATGTAAAGTTCCCCCGAACTGTTCGAAAAAGTATCGCTTAAATGCCGAAGAATCCAGCTATCCAACCCTCACATTCTCCTCCAAAAGCCTCAGTGCGGAATCAACCACTTCGCCGTCCAAGAAAAGGGACATGCTGCCCTTGCTCGACGTGACTTCATATATGTTTATACCGTTAAGAGACAATATCGTAGCAACTTTGGCAACGACGCCGGGCTGATCCACAAGTCTTGGATGTATCAGTGAAATGCAGCCGACACCATCACGTCCTGAGACGGCTTTTACCCCTCTCATCCCATGCACCTTCCTTACGACCTCCTTCCAGTCAAGACCTTTAAAGAAGAATGTTGTGCTCATTGAGGCCGTACCTATCCCAACGAGTTTTGGTCCGATGAGCTGAGCGATTTCGGGAAGGGTGTTGGCTGATTCCTCGGGCACAACCGTCACCTCCAATAGAGATTTTTCGGTGGTAAAGATCGGTCTTTCCGGAATCATAAAACCGGTGATCTCCGACCCTCCTTCGTCCAGTCTTGTTCCGAACTGTACTATACGCAACCTTTGGTTGGGGGATTTGTAGAAAAGTGCCTCGGGTCTTACAACCTTCGCGCCACCGTGTGCCAGCGCATACATCTCACCAATTGAAATGGATTTGACGTTGTGTGCGTCTCCTACAACCTTTGGGTCGGCGCTCATGATTCCTGGTGTATCTTTGACCAGAATAACCTCGTCGGCACCAAGACAGTTTCCAAGGACGGTAGCTGTAATGTCAGAGCCACCCCTTCCAAGGATTGTTATCCCTTCTGGGCACCTCCCCACGAAACCAGGGATCACTACAACAGATTTCTGAAGAAGCGGAATTATCTGTGATCGTGACGCTTCCCTTGTCAAATCCATTTCTACTTGTGCGTTGAGAAAGTTATTGTTAGTAATTATTGGGAAGTTGGGTTCAGACGGGTCAAATACACTAACCGAAACACCAAGCGCTCTCAGGGCTGAGGCGAACACCTTTACAGAGGTACGCTCACCCATGGAAAGAATCTCCGAGTATTCTTTCTCATCTATACTTTCTTCAAAGCTCGAGACAAGGTCGAGAAGTTGATCTGTGGTCCTTCCAGGCGCCGATACAACAACAACCTTCTCGTCATACTTCGCCTCCTTCACCGATTGAGCGGCTATCCGAACCTTTTCTCCCGTACCTAGAGATACGCCCCCAAACTTGATAATCGCCCTCATGCGAAACCCAGCACATCCTCCATAGTGTAGAATCCTGGCTTTTTACCAATCAACCAAGTGGCGGCCATCAGAGCACCATTCGCAAAGGACGACCTAGAAAAGGACTCATGCTTAACCGCTATAAGCTCATTTTGGCTAGCGGCCAGAATAGTATGTTTGCCTACTATTCCTCCTGCCCTGATCGAGAGTAGTTCCAGCTCGCCTAGCTGTCTTTTTGATTCACCCTGTCTTCCGGTAACGATCTTGGTGTATTGTCTTTCCTTCATTATTATATCCGCGATCCGTTTCGCCGTACCGCTCGGCGCGTCCAATTTTCCTGAATGATGGGCCTCAATTATCGAAATCTCAAAATCCTTTGGTAATTTAGACAATAACCTCGCTATATGAAACATGACGTTTGCGCCTATGGAAAAATTGTATGAAACCAGCAAAGGGGAATTCTGGACGCTGTCTTTCAAGGACGAAAGCTGCTCATCTGTGAACCCTGTGGTTCCCACCACTATTGCTCGACCATATTTGGATATAATGGGAAGGTTCTTCATCTCAGCAGTAGAATTAGTGAAAGATATTATTACCTGAGATTTCTCTGCAATATACTCGAGTTTGTCAGGACCCATAATTTTGACTTCAGAATTGCATATACCCGCCTCTTTTAGCGTCTTTCCGAGAGCCACGTTCGTGGAAGACGAAATCGCGCCGACCAGCATAAGGTCATTACGCTCAGCTATCAGCCTTGCCACCTCTCTTCCCATTCTACCGGTAATTCCAATTATCCCTACTCTAATTAATTGACGATCAGACATAGATGAGACCTTCGACAGTCTTATCGCAACTGATCCTCTCTTCGATAGAAACATCAAATGAATCTTCTATGGGTTTTAGAACCTCCGGGTTTTCAGCCCAAACCTTCGATATCGCCTCTCGCACGATTCCAAGACCCTCCCTATTCAACCTGCCAAGCGGCCTTCTGCATGGTCCTGCGGGCAAACCCAATATTCTGGCGATAGTTTTGACAGGTACTGGATTTCTGAATTTGATCGGAAATTCTGTTTGGCCCTGTCCTGCTGTCTTCACGGTAACAACCTGGAAGAGGGGTTTTAAGATGTGCTCCAATTTGCGAGCCTTCTGAAAATCTCCTTGAGCTGCCGCATGAACCATTTCTCTTACAGCCCTAGGGGCTATATTCGACATGACAGATATTACTCCATTGGCACGAATCCCACTGTCAACCATCATAGCAAATGTCCTATCGTCATCCCCTGAAAGAATACTATAGGATTCCCCACACAGAGACCTCACGTCACGGGCGAAGGAATCGCTTCCGGTAGCGTCTTTAACCGCTGAGATATTTGGATGTTTTGAGTAAAGAACCGACAGATCGTGCGCGGAAATCTGTGTTCCTGTTCTTCCCGGGATGACGTAGGGAATTATGCTAATAGAGGGATATTCTGAAGCAACTGGCTCGTAGTACTCCTCTCTTATCTCAAGACTGCTCGGACAGTTATAGTAAGGATCAACCATCAGCACATTTTTGCAGCCCATCCTGGTAGCTTCCCCCGTCATCTCTAGCGTCTTTTTAGTGTCATTCGTACCTGTGTTGGCTATAACAACCGCTCTATCTCCGACCATGTCTAAGGTCTTTAAAATCAATCTCCTCCACTCTTCATGATCAATCGTTGGACCCTCGCCGGTGGTACCCGCCACCACTATTCCATCAACACCCTCCCGTAACTGAAAATCCACAAGCCTTGCGTACCCGTCCAGATCAAGTGAACTGTCCTGCCTGAAGGGCGTAATTATCGCCGTTATACAACCTTTCAATACGAATTCCGTCAATCCCCCAGGGGCATGGTTTATAACTATTGTTATTTATGTTCGAATTTCGAACATAAAACGCGCGATGCGAGATATTCAGGATAACTGAATTATGATGTATAGAGATCCGCTGTAAGCACCAACAGGAGTTCTTATTGTGAGCATTAATTCAGCGGGGGAGCCAGGGTTTATGATAACGTTAGAGGAGGGAGCCGATGATACAAGGGTAAACCCCGCGGTGGCCACAATTATGGAGCTGACCTGTAGTACTAGAGGTGTGGGGTTGGCTGGAATTACAAGAGGGATCACAAACTGCGAATTGGAGTATTCGTTGTAAGGGCCAAGAATCGAGTCTGGGATCGAATTAGAGTATGCAGAAGCGGCGCCAATCAATGAATAATGGACCTGTACCTGGTCTATCGTTATTGGGTACATGCTTCCGGAGGAGGGCTGGCGTAGGAAATCAGTAACGGCGAACGCAGCGACCACCACAATAATTATTATTAATATTGCACCTACGGTCGGCCCCTGTTTACTCGACTTCTTTTCCGTCACCACTTCATGCAGGGGGTCTTCTCGAGCCAGAAGAAACCCACATCGTGAACAATAACTAAAGTTTCTTCCAACAGTTTCGCCGCACCTTGGACACTGGTAACCCTTTACAACGGTCAAGAGTGTCTGCAGATCGCCCCTGCATCCAGAGCATACACTTTGGTCGTGACGAATCCTCTCACCACACTCTGGACAAAATGGCATTTCCCAACCGGCTGCGCAAGCAGAGGATAAAAATCTTGACGAAGATGCCTAATCCAGATCCCAGCGCTTTGGCCCAGTGTTAGCCTGGGCCAAGTAAGGGGTCGCAATACAAACTCAAGCCGAACAGGAAAGGCTAAAGGTAAGCAGGGGCGGGTGCAAACCAAAGTAAGGTGCCGGTCTCAATTGTGCTTGAGAGGTTCAGGCGCGAAAGACATAAGATACAACAACAAACCCTAGGGTTAGCAGTTGCGGGTTGCGAATGGTGCAGCCCTCGCTTATGGCATCGGATAATAAATGCGGGAAAGTAGAAAAAACATATGAACGTTAGAAATGTGGTCGTGACAGAAATAATAACAAGAATCCCCCGAGACCATGGTAGACCACAAGAATTCGTTTGTTGAAGGTTGCCGAAAATATTCCGATGAGAAAGGTCAAAAGCCACTCAAGCCATATAGGTGTGACACTGTTGTCTTCAGACCTTAGCAAACCGAAGGACGATCTGTTCAAGCATGATGTGGTGAAACTGATTCTGTCCAGAAGGACCGAGGAAGCCATAGAAATGTTGGCGGATAGGTTTATGGTCGAAGTTCCAAGGATAAAAGTTGGTCATTGGAAAGGTCGCAAAAATGTGCTTGCGGTCTATGTTAGTCAAAGGCAAACTATTTTCGTTGCAAAGAGTTCTGAGATGTGGAATCCATTTGTTATACTACATGAATTTTACCATCATTTGAGGAGCAGGTCGGGAAAACATAGAGGGACAGAGAAGCTGGCGGATTCTTTTGCAATAGCTTTCATAAGGGCTTTCCTCGACGTCGAATATAAGGGGACCGCAACCCCCACCTCTCCTCCCTGACCCTGCTCTCGATATGCTCTATGATCGTCTTCAAAGGAGTTCCTGGTCCATAATTCCCGGTTATTCCCATCGATTCTAGTTTCTTCCTGTCTTCGTCTGGGATTATCCCTCCGCCGACCACAAGAATTCTTGAGCCACCCCTCCGTTCGAGCTCCCGTTTTACCGCAGGAAACGCTGTCATGTGTGCTGCATTTAGCAAGCTCAGAGCAACTACATCAACATCTTCGTCTACAGCCATCTGCGCAACTTGTTCGGGAGTTGGAAGCAAGCCGGCGTAGATAACCTCCATCCCGGCGTCACGGAACGCTCTGCACAGCACCAGCGCTCCCCTGTCATGACCGTCCAGCCCTGGCTTAGCCACAAGAATCCTAATCTTCCTTTCCGATCTCTTTGTAACAGAGGACTTCAGAGCAGTGGTGGTTCGGCCCATGTCCCGTACACCTCTCTCCCGACGTTCATTATTTCACCCAGTGTTGCCCGTGCGCGGACGGCATTGATAATCGCGACCATGGTGTCACCCTTGGGGTCGAGGAAGGCCTTACGAAGTTCTTCGAGGGCTCTCCTCACTTCCACCTGATCCCTGCTTCTCTTCAGACGCCTAAGCTTCTCGATCTGAATCATTTGTGCCTTTTCGTCTATCCTGAGTATTTTTATAGGACGCCTTTCCCTTACCTGATACGCGTTAACTCCGACAACTCTTCTCTCTCCTGATTCAAGTTCCTTTTGAGACTCATACGCTGTATTGGCTATCTCACGTTGGAGGTACCCCGTTTTTATAGCCTCAAGCACACCACCAAGTCTTTCGATCTTGTCAAAATATTCGTAAGCTCCTATCTCTAACTCTCTTGTCAACCATTCCAAATAGTACGAACCACCCAATGGGTCAATCACGTCCGGCACACCAGTCTCTTCAGCAATGATCTGTTGAGTACGTAGCGCAATGGTGGCCGCTTTTTCAGTTGGCAGGGCCCATGCTTCGTCATACGAATTTGTATGTAAAGATTGGGTGCCACCCATGATAGCTGCGAGCGCCTCTATGGAGGTCCTGATTATATTGTTAAGTGGTTGCTGCCAGGTCAGGGATGCCCCCGACGTTTGAGTATGGAATCTCATCAGCAGTGACCTAGAGTCCTTTGCATGGTACTTCTCCTTCATCACCGTGGCCCATATTCTTCTGGCTGCCCTGAATTTTGCAACCTCTTCAAAAAAGTTCATTCCACAATCAAAGAAGAAGGACAGCCTTGGAGCGAATGAGTCAACCGGAAGTCCGGCGGATATACCAAGGTCGACGTAGGCGAAACCATCTGCAAGCGTGAAAGCAAGCTCCTGAAGGGCGTTGGCCCCCGCTTCTCTTATGTGATACCCGCTTATGCTTATGTAGTTCCACAACGGCATCTCGCGTACTGAAAAGGACATCATATCTCTGATTATTCTCATATGTGCTTCGGGGGGGAATGCCCACTCCTTCTGAGCTATGTACTCTTTGAGTATGTCTGTCTGAGTCGTTCCCCTTAGAAGCTTCAGGGGCACGCCCTGCTTCTCGGCTACTACCGCGTACATAGCCATAAGGACGGCTGCGGGCGCATTGATTGTCATAGAAGTGCTTACATCCTTTAGTGGTATACCTGAAAATATTGTATTCATATCATCAACCGAGCTAACATTCACGCCACATTTGCCCACTTCTCCTAAAGCCCTAGGGTCGTCTGCATCGTATCCGTACAAAGTGGGCATGTCGAACGCTAGACTAAGTCCCGTTTCACCATGCTTGAGAAGATACTTGAGCCTCTTGTTCGTATCCTCCGGTGTTCCAAATCCTGAAAACATGCGCATCGTCCAGAGTTTTCCCTTATACATTGTTGGGTAGACACCTCTCGTATAGGGATATGTGCCGGGGAAACCCAAATCCCTTTCAAAATCTATGTCTGCGACATCATCAGGCGTATATACAGGCTTCAGGATAAAATCAGAGGTGTTCCTGAATTCTTTTTTTCTTTCAGGGAACTGTCTTGCGAATTTTGAATATACTTCCCTGTGCCACCGCTCGTATGACTTTGAATATCCGGAAGTTTGTTGCCTTAAGCGCTTCAGCTCTCTTAGTTTGGAAATAAAGTAGCTGTCTGGCGATTTTACTCGCATATCAACCAATTATGATTGTGTATAGGTGTATTTCACCTTTATTATTGAACGCTTGGTTCTGGCTCCTCCACCTTTCAAGGGTCTGTCTTTCCTAGTTGGAACAACCAAAGCGTTAAGGGACCCGCGATTGCAGTTCAAAGCGAATCCGGATTCTTGACTGTACAGAGGCGGTTTGTTCTCAATGTGGAGAGCCGTTTTAAGTGTGTAATCTTTTCGGATGATGTTCGAATGTTTTGGAGGCTGTCCTGACATCATAGACTCACTAAACGCGAATAAATAGAGAATTGTTTCGTCTTGATCTGTAGGTTTAGCTTAGATATGCATCAAAGCGTAAACCGTACGGCCTGCTTTGAATACCGCGATTTTTATACCAGACTAACGTAACAACGGCAACCAGAAATCACTTGATAAGATTTTGCAGAGTCGAGTAAACTCGCGTTTAAAAATGATTTTTGTATTGAGCCACACGACTAGGATAAATACGGGGTTTCACATGGTTTAACCAAATTGGCCAGAACCAGCCTTGCCAAAGACGTGTTGTTGGGAAACAGATCGGCAATATCAAAGGCAATTACCGTTTTAGAAGACGGACTTCCCGGTTCCTCGGAAGTGTATCGCATGCTTTCACGGGCAGCGGGAAGAGCGTTCGTGGTTGGAATAGCCGGTCCTCCTGGCGCGGGGAAAAGCACCATCATCAATTGTCTGATCAAGGAATTCAGAGAGAGGAATTCAAAGGTAGGGGTGGTTGCAGTGGACCCTTCAAGCATGATAACAGGTGGGGCGCTTATGGGGGATAGGGTAAGAATGTTAGAGCACTCTTTGGATAAAGGAGTTTTTATTAGAAGCATGGCATCAAGAGGTAGTCTCGGGGGTGTTTCAACAGCTACAAGAAGAACGATTCTTGTGCTGGATGCCGCAGGTTACGATTATATTCTGGTTGAGACTGTTGGTGTGGGGCAAACAGAACTTGACATAGCGAAGATCGCAGACATGACAGTTGTTGTCATGATGCCACAGATGGGGGATGAGGTTCAAGCAATGAAGGCAGGACTGATTGAAATAGGAGATGTATTCGTGATAAACAAGGCTGAACTGGAAGGTGCAGACAAAGCTGTACTTCAACTTACCCTAGCAGTTAAAGAAAAGGACGGCTGGAAGCCGCCCATAATCAGAACTACCGCCCATCGTTGCGCCGGTGTGAAAGAGCTTACCGAAGCTATAGAACGGTTCAGAAAACACATGACGCCCGAGCGTAAATCACAGATTAGAAAGTTGAGAACGAGGGAAGAGGTACTTCAAGCTCTAAGGAAGAGGATCGATGATCTTATACATGAGAGGCTTGACTCGGCCGAGGTGTTAGACAAAGTTACAGAACAGGTGCTTGCGGGAAGGTCTGACCCTCAAAAGGCTGCTTCGGAATTGATGAAGTTTCTTTTTGGTTCCGTTGATGAATATTAGCCTCAGGATTTTGCCCTTTCTTCCTTTATTTGTTTCACCAATTCTGAAACCCTGTCGAATGTCACTGCGTGTCCGGAGCCTAGTCTGTTCATCACTTCATCAAGCATGTCTGGGGTTGCACCGGCTAGAATGGCAAGGTTTCTTGCATGGAGCTTCATATGCCCCCTGTTTATACCCTCGAGAGATAAAGCCCTGAGAGCGGCGAGATTCTGGGCCAGGCCAACCGACGCCATTATGCAGGCAAGTTCTTGTGCGGTTTTAACACCAAGTATCCTGATTGCCGCCTTGGCAGCAGGATGAGTGGATGTTGCGCCTCCAAGGATCCCTGCTGCAATTGGTAATTCTATGCTGCCAACAAGGTTTCCTTCCTTATCCTTCTCATATTTGGTAAGCGATTCGTATCTACCGTTCCGTGCAGCGTAAGAATGAGCCCCAGACTCAATGGCTCGTGTGTCATTTCCAGTCGCCAGAGCCACCGCTGTTATTCCATTCATGATTCCCTTGTTGTGGGTGGTGCACCGGAATTGGTCGGCTTCGGCGAATGCATAAGCATCCAGAATTCGGTCCACCACATCTTCTCCGCCCAGGCTCTCTTTGTCGAAGATCCCCCAAGCTCGCGCGAGGCGTTTGACGGCCAGGTTAGAAATTATTCTGAGCCTCACAATGCCACCCGTTAACTCTTCTATGTGAGGGGCCAAAGTTTCCGCCATGGTGTTAACCGTATTAGCCCCCATCGCATCCCTGCAATCTACATCTATTTCTACGATGAGCATTTCCCCACGAATGCTGTCCAAAACACGAGCACCCACTCCCTTTGCGCCTCCACCCACCTTAACTAGAGTTGGGTTTGTTTCATTACAGATCTTCAGCAGTTTTTCTGAGTCTGATAGAACCCTCTGTGCCGCCGCATAGGGGTCCGACACACCAAGGACTTGGATTTGACCGATCATTATCGGTGGGGTAGTAATAGCGTGAAAACCGCCTTTGGCTCTGGCCATTCTAGCCGCGTTGCTGGCTGCAGCTACCACACTTGGTTCCTCGATGGCCATCGGAACTAGCACCTCCTTTCCATTTACTATAAAGTTGGTCGCTATACCAACAGGTATCTGTATAGCTCCTATGACGTTCTCTATCATTCTATCTGCGAGGTCGCGAGGAAGTCCTGACATAGAATAAATTGCATCTGCTTCGGCCTGACCTATACCGGTGAATTCCTTTACTCTTTCTATCCTCTTGTCCATCGTCATTTTATACAGATGACCTACCATGCTTTCTTGCAATCCTGTTCGGGATCACGGTCAGGCGGGGGATAAATAAAGTAATTGAGAGTGTCGATCCCACTTCGTCGATAAGCTTATGAGTTTATGTGGCAAAACCGGACCGTAACGACGAAAAATGCATTAGATATACTCATCTTTCGATTTTGCGGAAAAATCTTCACCTGGGAAAGCAAGCCAAAAATCCTTAAAAGAACAGCATTTTCGCTCTTAACACTCAGTGGGCCGGTCGTCTAGTCTGGTCTTGGACGTCGCTCTGACACCAGTGGCAGAAAACGGCGGAGATCACAGGTTCGAATCCTGTCCGGCCCATTAATCTCATAAAATATAGATCCCAGCTTTAAGCATCTTTTTTAGCATTTGACAACTTTGCGAGTAGCCAAGGTAACGCCTCCGTAATAAAACTTGGACCATGATGTGCAAGAAAATCCAGTGGGCCGGGTGTCATAAAATAATTTCCCAACATGATCGCACGCATGCTTCTCCAGCCCCTTTTGTTTATCATTTGTTCAAAATCATCATTGTTAAACTTCGAGAACATTTTGGCTTCGTAAACGAACACGTCTGGGTCCATTTTGGGCACCTCTTCCAGTTCCGGTTTAAGCCATTCGGTCATAACTTCGTCGTAGAGAGTTGACACACCAAGATAGTTAAATGCATCAACTATGTAACTATAAGCGCCAAAGCTTACTGGACCTCCTAAATCTATTTCTATGTATGCCCTACAACGGTGCCCGACTGACATCAATCCTGACAACCTTCTCAATAACGACGAAGCCAGATTCCTGGCACGATCCACCCTTCCAACCACTAGTCCGACCTTAATAATGGTGTCAACTATTCCTGATACAGAGACTGGCAACGCGATTGGATATACAGAAAACTCATCGGAAAGCTTTAACCCGAGTGGTCTCTGATAACCCGTGATAGTAAATATTAGATCAGGCTTCAGGCTTCTTAGAACATCGATGCTGGTCGTGCCGTAACTTCCTACCTTTCTCTTCTTTCTCGCTTCAGCTGGGCGAACGCAGAATGCACTAACGCCAACAATATTATCATCCAATCCAAGGAGAAAGAGAGACTCGGTTATTGCAGGACTGAGACTTACTATCCTGCATGGTTCTTCAGGAACATGAATCTCCTTACCTAACACTTCATTAAAGATTGACCGCATATACGTAATATCAATTCCGGACTCCATATAGATATTTATTGTGATAACAGTCAGATACAGGTGAATCGAACAAACCAGAAACCATTATCAATGGAAGGGTTTATTTCAAGAATGAACGAGGAGCGCATTGTGGGCCGGTAGTTTAGGCTGGTAAAATGCTCGCTTCGCATGGAACATCCAGAAAGAGCGAGAGTCCGCGGGTTCGAGTCCCGCCCGGTCCATATCTAAAACAATTTTTCCCGTAAAAATTGCATTTTGCTGGTTATGTATGTTTCTGCATTAAAGATCGGTATTCTGTTGCTCATGGGGTGGCCCTGTTTATAATATCATATGCTCTATGCGCCGTATTTTCTTCGACTAGCAATATAATTGTGTCGTAACTCATAAAGCCGCTTATTATGTCAACACCTTCTCTCATAAGCAGTTCTGAAACGAATGGTGCGATGCCTGGGACCAAATGTGCTTCTTTTGACAATGAAATTTCCAGCCTAGCGACATTTCTTGTGCGAAAATTAGCGACTCGTATGGTTTTCGTTAAAATATGCATATCACTTTTGCCGACTATAATCTTGATCATTTTGCCAATCTTGATTATATCGGCTTCAGTATTGTTTTGAGTAATGATGTTGATGGTTCTGATCAAAACATCATACGCATTTTCTATGGGGAAGAGACTGATCTCAACCATACCTCCCTCAAGTTTAACCCTTGCGCCTTTGAGACTCGATTCGGCTACCCACTGCTGCTCTTTGTTGAGTCTGTCTGAGTATCTCTTTATCGTAACAACGATTGATTCTTTCTTTGGTTCAACTCCAAATCGCAGTTTTATACTCTCCGAAATCAGTGAGGCTAGTGCATGATAATTTATGACCCCCATTCTTAGAGCTTCCCTTAATACATAATTGTCGTTCAGTACTTCTGAGACCATATCAACGATTGTATTCTTTTCGACAGACTTGGATGGTTGCACGTTTCTGTATCATATTGTTATAGATATAACATTTTGCAATAAAATATAAATACTAGTACTGGTATATGTATGCCGGTGATCCCAAATGCAGGTGACCACCACTCAAGTTGAAAGCAAAAAGAGTATGATCTTTCCCTCGCTTGCTTTCCTGTCCGTCGAACCAGGCTACCTTAACAAGGTCGTCGAGCAGCTCAGGAGCTACAGAGAGATCCAATTCCTATCTCCTTTGACAGGAAGGTTCGACCTTCTGCTACAGGTCAACTCCAGCGACATGAACGAGGTCTACTCACTCATCAGCAAGATAAGGAGCATTCCTGGAGTTAGAGCTACTCATACGTATTTCCCGATTGATGGATTTTTGAATGCCACTCCTAAACGCGACGAAGTCTGCGCTTTCATGCTCATAAATACCAGAGCAGAACCGAAGACTCTGATCAACAACCTAAAGACTATAACCGGCGTATGGGGCGCCTACTCCGTGCCTGGTGAATTCGACATCATTGTTTCCCTGCACGCGAGGGACTACAACGAGCTGCTCAGCACCGTACAGAAGGTAGCTGAGGTTCAGGGCGTATATGCAAGCGAGACTTTAATAGCGTTCAGGCCTGTATGGGCCTGAACGCCCAGCTTATTTTTTAATTATGCATTAAACTGAGATTCAACAGGAAGATTTACGTATAGTGAGGCAGTTTTATCATAGGATGACTAATGAAATGTAAGTCTTGAATATTATTATCTGAAGATGTAAAAATTCAAGATTTTTGATGGAATATATAAGTTTAAAATTTGATACGATTGACTAAAGTGACATCCCCCAACGGGTTCACCCGTTGGCTTCCGTACTTTTTCTATAGGTTGCCGAGGTGCTAGCTAGCTTGTTTGCTTATTTGCTTTGTTGTGCAGTCCTCTGGGAGTTTTGTATGGAAGCTATCCCGTTATCAGGGGCTGGGCGGGTGAGGGTTCTTCCTTCATCCATGGTAGATTGGAGCCGTTGCCATTCTTCATGGACTTATTTACATGGTTCCAGATGTCCTCATGTTCACCAGTCCAGCATC
>Ga0080006_1220929_pt1 | contig 115358 bp, 101 predicted proteins | sample RS3BMetagenome_FD_69209 | JGI IMG/M metagenome (GOLD analysis project Ga0080006, IMG submission 69209) | Ferric oxide microbial mat and aquatic microbial communities from Rainbow Spring, Yellowstone National Park, USA - RS3B (SPADES... ...
AATACAATTTATGTTACTGATAATGGGTCAAATGAAGTTTCTGCAATTAATGGATCAACAAATACTGTTGTAGCAACTATAGCTGTAGGAACTGAACCTGAAGGTATAGCAGTAAATCAAAGCTTATTTATAAAAAGGCAGTGAACATAAAATCCTCTTAAGTGATTAATGAAAAGCTAAGTACTGTAGCCCAACATATGCTACTACTGTGGGATTTAAATCAAAAAGAAAGGTAGGAATTGGTCATGTACCACAGAGACGATTATACGAAAATGCGTTAACTAGCATGAGCTCTGCTGAAGGTTAAAAAAGAGAAAATGGATAAAACTTCAAAAGTAGCTCTTAAGATAACTTCCAGCTGCTGACTTCAGGAGTAGGTAAATATAAGGGGCAACTAATAAATATGTTAGCTGGTGACAAATTTGTTAAAGTCTTTAACTGCCATAAAGATGAGATTTCAACTTTTGTCTTAGATTAAGTAACTAAATACCAAGCAAAAACAAATAAGCAGGGTTATCAAAAGGAGTCAAATTAGTCTCTAATATATTAAAGAGTTCACAGAGCGGAGGGAGTGGGATTCGAACCCACGGTACCCGGACGGGTACAACGGTTTTCGAGACCGCCCGATTCGGCCACTCTCGCATCCCTCCGTAAAAACAGTTAACCTAGACAATGATATGATAGTTGGTTTTGACATAAAAGGATATATAGCCCTGGTTGGCGGTAATGAGTGGAGCCAAGGATGTGATTTTGATAATTGGCTCGCTCAACGTATTAACGCAACTTCAGTTGTTGTTTTGCCCACAGCTGCAGCTTTCGAGAGGCCTGAGTTAGCTGTTGAAAACGCAAAAGCTTACTTTTCTGAATTTGATATAAAGGTAACTCCAGTGATGATTCTTCACAGGCAAGATGCCTTTAACGATGAGTTAGTTGATCAAATCGCAATGGCAAAGTTTTTATATATTTCAGGGGGCTCACCGCTTCATTTAAAATCAGTATTAAAAGATACGCCCTTATATCAAGCTATTTCTTCAGTAGCGGCAAAAAACAATACTGTTTTAGCCGCTTCATCAGCTGCAGCAATGGTCTTAGGGGATCCGATGGTTGATCCGAGGGGTGGTGCTTTTACTCTAGGGCTCGGGCTTATACCGGGATTATCGGTATTGCCTCATTTTAATTCTTGGACTGAAAGCCGTATAAAGCGTAGCCTAATGTTTGCTCCACCAGAAGTGTGGTTAGCTGGAATTGATGAGAAAACAGCTCTAATTAGGTTACCAGATAAAACTTGGAAATCGATGGGAGAGGGGAAAGTAAAGCTCTTTAAGTCAGGTCAAGAGCTACCGTTAGATCAGTTATCGCTTTAATAGTAATCGCTTATTTTGTAATGATTACTTTTAAAAGTTTGTGCAGAACTTTGGGTGTTCCATTTGAAGAGCCGTCCTGATTAATTTTTTCAACTACTGACATGCCAGAAACTACGTTACCAATTATTGTGTATGGTTCTGCGCCATGTGCTACGTCCTGATCTAATATGCTTGGGCCATTAGGTCCTACTACAAAGAAAAATTGGCTGCCAGCTGAATTACCAGCTCCAGTATTTGCCATTGCAAGTTGTCCAACCTGATAAGGGGTCGAGGTTTTAGCTCCTTTTGGGTACTCATCTATGACGCTATAGCCTGGACCACCGTTAGGATTATTAGGATTCGGGCTTCCACCTTGATCAACAAACCCAGGTATTACTCTGTGAAAAACTGTATTGTCATAAAAGTGGTGACAGGCTAAAAAAATGAAATTGTTGACATTAACAGGGGATAATTTAGGGTCAAGCAAAACTTTAATTGTTCCAACATCTGTATAGAAGTTGGCGTAATAGGTTCCGTTTTTATTAATTAAAAAAGGCGGCGGTGATGTAAATGACTTTACAATTGCCGGAGATGACCACTGCGGGGGACAGCCACTTGAATTAGATAAAGCCGAGGATGTTGTCTTTTTTGAAACTGTTTTAGTCCCGCCATTGTTTAGCAAAGCAAGTATTACTATTACTACTGCTACGAGAGCTAAGAACACTACTGCTTGAGTTATAATCCTTTTGCGTCGGCGCCTAGCGGCTTCGGCGCGAAGTCTTGCTTGTCTGGCAGCCTTTTGTCTGGCTCGTTTGTTAGATGGCATGGTCATTAGAATACTAAAACTTTAAGTTTTATTGAAGTTATTAGGCGAAGTAATCTAGAATGTGTGGGTTTAATTGTTCAAAAATATGGAGGAACTTCAGTAGCTAGTGCTACTCGTATTAAAGAGGTTGCTGATCATATAGTAAGAACTTTCAAGAGCGGCAATCAAATAGTGGTTGTTGTAAGTGCTATGGGTGACACCACTGACGAATTGCTTAAGCTAGCTAGTGAAGTTTCACAAGTTCGCCCAGCGCGTGAAATGGATATGTTGTTAACGGCAGGTGAGAGAATTTCTATGGCACTTTTATGTATGGCCTTAGCTGAGCGAGGAATAGATGCTGTTTCCTTTACGGGTTCTCAGGCGGGAATTATAACAGATACTACTCATCAAAAAGCCAAAATCTTAGAGATTAAGGGTGATCGAATAAAAGAAGCCCTGTCTAATGGAAAAATTCCTGTAGTAGCTGGTTTTCAAGGGGTTTCAACTCAAAATAATGTAACTACTTTAGGTAGAGGTGGCTCAGATACGACAGCGGTGGCACTTGCCGCAAGCTTAGGTGCCGAGCTTTGTGAAATATACACTGACGTATCAGGAGTCTTTAGCGCTGATCCCCGTGTTGTTCCTAGTGCCAAAAAGCTTAGAAAGCTTAGCTATGAAGAAATGTTAGAAATAGCTGCTACGGGCGGCAGAGTGCTAGCTTTGCGCTCTGTTGAGTTTGCTAGAAACTACGACGTAACTCTGCATGTTAGATCCAGTTTTACCTGGGAACCAGGAACGATTATATCAAAGGAGGATGATTTTATGGAACAACCAATCGTATCTGCAATCACTCATGATGCAACCGAGGCAAAGGTTACAGTACTTAGCTTGCCCGATAAACCTGGAATTGCTGCAAAGCTTTTCAGAGCGTTAGCAGACCAGGCAATTAGCGTTGATATGATAGTGCAGAACACCTCTATAGATGGATTAACTGATATATCTTTTACCGTAACGCGATCAGACCTAGAAGCAACCCTTAAAATTACTAATGAAGTTACTCCTGTTTTAGGAGCAAAAGGAGTAATTAGCGATGACAAAATAGCTCGTGTTTCATTAATTGGGGCCGGTATGAAGACACAGCCCGGTATTTCTGCCAAGATGTTTGAAACACTTGCTGAGCAACGAATAAACATCGAAATGATTTCTACTTCGACAATTAGAATTTCCTGTGTGATTAAAGAAGAAGAGATTGAAAAGGCAGTTAATGCTTTACATGTAGCCTTTGAAAAGGAGCTGATAAATAGCTGATTATGGCAGTTAAATTAGCAGTTTTAGGAGCCACCGGTCAGGTGGGATCAGTAATGATAAATATTTTGCAGGAGCGCAAATTCCCTGTAGATGATATAAGGTTTTTTGCCACTTCTCATTCGGCCGGCAAATCAATAAAGTTTTTTGATAGCTTCGTGGAAGTTGAAGACATAAGCAAGTGTGACTTTAAGGGAATAGATATTGCCCTTATGTCTATAGGAGCAGACGCGTCAAAGGAGTTTAGTCCTTTACTAGCAAAACAAGGTGCTGTTGTAATAGATAACTCAAAAGCTTTTAGGATGGATCCTGACGTACCACTGGTTGTCTCTGAAGTTAATCCAGAGGATTTAACTAACATTAAAAAAAATATTGTTGCTAATCCAAATTGCACAACGATGGTGGCTATGCCGGTTTTAGCACCGCTTGATAAACATTTCGGGCTTAAATCGATTAATGTCTGTTCTTATCAAGCCGTATCTGGTGCGGGAAGGAATGGCGTGAAGGAATTTGTTATTCAGAATGAGCAAATTAGCAATGTTGGAACTCTAGCGTTTTCAGCTGATGAATCTAAAAAACTTAATGAGTATGTAGCAGTTTTTCCTGAAAAAATTGCTTATAATGTGATTCCACTAGCTGGTAGCTTATTAGGAGATGAGACAACTGAAGAAGAGAAATTAAGAGAGGAATCGCGCAAAATATTGCACAATCCATCTTTAGCTGTAGGTGCTTTGTGTGTGAGGGTTCCGGTCGTAACTGGTCACAGTCTTGCTGTCACAGGTTGCTTTGAGCGTGCTGTTGATATAAAAGCAGTGAAAAAGATTTTAAGCAACTCAAAAGGGGTTCGCATTGAGGAAATTCCGACTCCTTTAAAAGCAACTGGAGCTGATGAAGTATTAGTTGGCAGGATAAAACTAAATGGTGCTTTCCAAAATGCAGTTGATATGTTTATTTGTGGCGATAACTTGAGAAAGGGCGCTGCCTTAAATGCGATTCAAGTTGCTGAACTTCTTTTATCTAAGTTTTAAAGTGATTCAACTAGCTCAGCAAAGGATTCAAGATGGTTTTTTAACTGATTTTCATCAAAGAAAAATGGGGTGGTCACAACTCGATGAACGCCAAGATCAGCAAAAAATTTAAGCTCGTTTTTATCAGCACGTGCTCCCACAGTTATTTCAAAACTGTCTAGGTTTTTGCCCTGCTGGGTGGCTTCGCGCCTTGCTATTTCAATTAAATTTCGTACTGTTTCTGGGTCAGAAACTGCCGGAAAAAAACCATCGCCAAGTTTACCTGCTCTTTTGGCTGCACCTACAGAATGACCACCTATGATTACAGGAGGAGGACCATGCAGAGGCTTTGGGTTCATCTTTAATTGGCTAAAGTTTACGTAATTGCCTGAATAGCTAGCAACATCTTGTGTCCAAAGGCATCTTAAAGCCTCAATGTATTCTTCTGTTATCTTGCTTCTATTTGAAAAGTTTGCTCCTAAGGCCTCAAATTCCTCTTTTAGCCACCCAATGCCAACACCTAGAATAACTCTTGAATTAGTCAAGTAATCTAGAGTCGCAATTTCTTTTGCTGTGATAATAGGATTACGCTGTGCCAAAATTAAAATTCCAGTAGCTAGTTTTATTTTGGTGGTTGCTCCGCCTACATATGACAGCCAGATTAACGGATCCGGAATATAGGCATCTTCACCGCCAGGCATTCTGCCATCTTTAGAATATGGGTAAGGGGACTTAAAGCCTTTGGGTAATACGACGTGTTCAACTGTCCAAAGCGAATCGTAATTAAGTTCTTCAGCATTTTGAGCTAAAAACAAGGCCTTTGGTCCAGCCCAAAGTAGTGTGTTAGCAAACATTACGCCGTATTTCATGGAGCTCCTTTCTTAATATTTTCAATCAATTTAGCACAGTTAAACGTTTTGGTGTTACTTGCGGTATTCTTTAAAACATATTTGGATTAAGCGTATCTACTGATTTACGCTTAGTATTAAAGGAGAGTCCTATGAGCTTTTTACTTGATCCGCCATTGTTAGTTGGTACTGGTGCTGTGATTGAAGCACGAGTTAAAAATGAGAAGCTTAAATCATTACTTGAAATATCTACGTTAGCCGTTTTTGTGGGTACCTCCGTTTCTCTTTATTTAGAAAAACCAAGTGTGAAGTGGTTGTGGAAGGTTTGTGGCGCAAAATCGGGGCGCGATTGGATGCTTAACTCAGGAGTATTTCGTTTTGAGTATGACAATGATGAAGATGTGTTAACTCACCTAATTGCAGGTGCAATATTTGCCACTTATCCCATATGGATTAGGCTTGGGCGTAAAGCGGCTAAAACAATGAAGGGCTGAAATACTAATGTCGACCTTTGAGGGTCTTTACCAATTAATCTTGCCGCCTGAAGATGGTGGAGAGAACCCTAAAAGAATGGCTTTACTTTTAGAAAGTTATTTATCAATGGCGCCTGGAAACCTTTATAGTTTAGTTAAACAGGGTGCGTTTTTAATCAATGTAATTTCAAGAATTTATTTTAAAAAAAATTTAAACGAGTTAAGTTACGATGAAAGGCAACAGTTATTAAATCGTCTCACAAGGCTGAACTTATCCGCTGCCTTGCTAGAGGGTGTTAAAGCTCTTTGCTTACTTGTTTATGGTGCAGCTACTCATAGTGAAGAAATAATAAGTCGCGCTAATTTAAACCCTGTTTCAAATCCAACTCCAGAGCTTGATATTACTGATGGCTTAAATTGGCCGAGTTACTCTACTTGTGATGCTATCGTAATTGGATCAGGTGCTGGTGGAGCAATGGCTGCACGTACCTTGGTCAAGAAAGGCTTAGAGGTAGTCATTGTTGAGGAGGGCGATTATTACACTGCGGATTTTTTTCGGTCTGCTGATCCGCTCGAACGTTTTTCAAAACTTTATAGGGATGCAGGTACCACTGCATGCTTAGGCTTGCCTCCCATCGTGATGCCAATTGGAAGAGGAGTAGGCGGGACCACACTTGTTAATTCTGGTACGTGTTATAAAACGCCAGAAAGAGTATTAAAAAAATGGCATTCTCAGTGGGGTGTTGATTTTTGTGAGCCAAAAGCTTTTGAGCAGTATCTAGAAGATGCTTTTAATACCTTTAAAGTAGGGCCAGTTCCTTTTGAAGTGATGGGTCAAAATGGCAAAACGGTAATAAAAGGGGCTACTAACTTAGGATGGCAAACAGGACCATTGTTAAGAAATGCACCAGGGTGTGATGGATGTTGCCAGTGTTCAATAGGTTGTCCCCATAACGCTAAGTATGGCGTTCATTTAAATGCTCTCCCTGTGGCATGCCAATACGGTGCCAAAATAATTACAAATTTAAAAGTTGACAGAATTTTAACAGCCGACAGCAAAGCATTAGGTGTTTCAGCAGTTCGAAAAGACGGATCAACTGTTATACTGCTAGCCCCAATTACAATTTTGGCAGCCGGTACTACTGAATCGCCGTTAATTTTAAGAAGGAGCGGGCTTGGTAAGCATCCTGAAATTGGAAAAAACATGGCTATTCATCCAGCTGTTGCGTTAGCAGGAAGATTCAAAGAAGAAATTTATTCTTGGATGGGGGTGCTACAATCTGCACACGTGTCTGAGTTTCATGACAGCGACGGTATTTTACTTGAGGCTACTTCAACACCTCCAGGGATGGGGTCTATGGTTTTACCGGGTTTTGGCAGAGACCTGCTTAATGAGATTGAACAGTCTAAATATCTTGCAACTTGTGGAGCTATGGTGGCTGATAAGCCTAGAGGAAGGGTGGTTGGGACTAAACATGCAACCCTTATTTATCAGATAGCAAAAGATGATGCTAGGCGATTAATAAAATCGATATTAATAATGGGCCGTGTGATGTTTTCTGCGGGAGCATATGAAGTATTAAGTGGAATCCCATCTGCTCATCCAATAAGAACGATCCAGGAGCTAGAAGATGTGTTGAGTAAAGCAAAAATACGGGATTTACATATCGCCGCGTTCCATCCGACTGGCACGTTAAAGGCGGGCAAGGACGATCAAAAATGTCCTGTTGAGCCAACGGGACGGTTGAGGGGCATTGAGGGTTTATACGTTACCGATGGCTCGGTTTTGCCGACCTGTCCTGAGGTTAATCCTCAAATTTCAATTATGGCATTTTCTCTCGCAGTTGCTGATAACATAAACTTGTAAGTTGTAAGTCTTAAGCCAAATGAGTTGTCGAACTTCTGGGGCTGTAGCTCAGTCGGCTAGAGCACCTGCTTTGCAAGCAGGGGGTCGTGGGTTCGAGTCCCATCAGCTCCACAAAAGTTCTCTTATATACGTCGAACTTTCTAGTGGGACTTTGTATTAGTGCCAACAGTTTTTAAAAGTCAATAACTCAAAGCTCAACGTAGCTAAACTTCAAATTGTTTGACAAAAATACTTTTGTTTGGTAGCCAAAATATAAATCCTGCATTGAGTAATTACAATAGGAAAAACGTTGTTTTTGATAATACCTAATTTTGAGCTATTTAGTGCTTAGAATGTAGGACTAAAGTATAATGAATTGAATAATTAGGCTGTTTAAAATGGAGGTGAAGTGAATTTGTTTGTTTTACACCGAGTCCCTTCTTTAAAAAAGTCCCAACTAGTCAGTGTTTTTGGTGCAGTTATAGCGGTAGTTACAGCTTTGTTTGCAACTTCGAATCAAAGTGTGTTGAGACATTACAATTTAACTTCTTGGGCACCACCATGTTCAGCAGCTCCTAATAGTGTTAATATAAACGGACAGATCCCATTTCCATCAATTTCATCTGCACTTTTAGCAGCCTCTAATGGTGATGTTATATGTGTAGGACCTGGAACCTATACAGATACGATTAATGATTACAACAAGTATGTGGTTATAGAATCCTCTGGAGGTGCTTCGCAAACAACTCTTAAGCCCCCTTATCCTGAACCAGTTGTTGTGTTTCAAGATGTACCTTTTACCGGAGGTTACCAAGCTGCTCTGATTGGTTTTACCATTACGGGTGGTTATTCATCTGGCAGTACTTCTGGTCAAGCTGGCGGCGTAACTTTAGCAAATGGAGCAGATGTACAATTACGTCACGATGATATTACTGGTAATTCATCAGTTAATCCCGGAGGAGGTGTAATTGTATATAAGTCAAATCCAGTAATTTATGCAGACACGTTTTCTTATAACAGCTCATCTTCTTACGGTGGAGGAATGTTATTAGTTGATTCCTACGCATCAATTACTGATTCTCAATTTGTTAACAATACAGCAGCAGCAGGTGGCGGTGTTTGGGTAGATAGTTATTCACAGCCAGCATTTGTTAATGACACCTTTAGCTCTAATTCAGCCCTTGTTGCTGGATCCGGGGAAGGCGGTGCTATAGGAATGAGAACAGGCGTGGCTGGCATAATTGAAAATGACACTTTTTCAAATAACGCTGCCTTCTACGGTGGGGCAATTGAATTAGAAACAGGTGGTGGCGCACCGGTTATTGAAGGCAACTCGTTTCACAGCAACTTAGCTGAAAATGATAACAGTGTTTCTGGCTCTGGTTACGGGGGTGCGATTGCTGTTTATAGCGGCACACGAGGTGCAATTACAGACAATGAATTTCAGTCAAACATGGCTGCTAATGGTGGAGGAGCTATTGCAGTATCGCAAAACGCAAATGTAACCATTAACGACAATGTCATTTACGGCAATTCAGTGACTTCTGGCGCAGCTTCAGCAGATGGTGGAGGAATATATGTAAGTTATGCAACTATAAATATGGATAATAATTGCATTTCAAGTAATTCTGCTACAGTTGGGGGTGGGTTAACGGCTGATACTGGTGCTGTTATTACATCGAATCACGATGCGATAGTGAATAACACTGCAAGCAATACTTCAGCAGGGGCATGGATACCAGGTGGTATCCATGTGGTTGGAACGGCAAGCGGTTTTCAAGCAACAGGAGATTTAATTTACGGTAATAACGGTACTCAACTGTTTGATGAGGGTCCACCCCTGGGCCACTATGTCAGTGATGATTTTCAAACTCAAAGTGGATCGGGAAACTTGCTAGCTTACTCAATTCCTCCAGTTGTTGCTAGTTCACTACAGGGTCTGCCTGGGCAGTTTTCTAATCCTGTGCAAATTACACCTGTTTTTTCTAATGCGAGTACTTGTATTCAATCCTCAAGCTCTCCCGCACTTTCTTATGGCTTGTATCAACCGTTACCATCTTATTACACGCCGGTTTATAGATTTTTTGGTTCAATGGAGCAGGTTCATTTCTTTACGATCTCGCAAACGGAGCGTGATTACACTTTAAGAGTTCAACCAATTGGCTTTTATCATTACGAAGGAATTGCATTTTATGCTCTTACTCAGCCTTCTAGTATTACTGTTGGTGGTCAAACTTATAATACGGTACCTGTAATGCGTTATGATAATATTGCTAACCCAGCAATTCATTTTTTTTCAGTCTATCCACCAGAGGAACAATTACTTGAAGCTAGTGGGCAATGGATAGATGAGACACCTCCGCCAGGTCCTCCAGCGTTTTATGTATATCCACCCTATGTTCCTGGACTAGATCAGGTTTGCAGATTCAGAAATGCTTATAATGGGGTAGCTCATTTTTATACGGCATCAGCTGCTGAATGTAGTTACATCCAAAATACTCCATCCTTGGCAGCGGAGTGGATTTATGAGGGAATAGCTTTTTCTGTACCTTATGTGCCCTGATCGCACCAAAGCTTTATCAGCTGTTTAGAGGTAGATATTAAGAAAAAATCTTTTGATTATGTGTGAAAATGCCTCGCGTATTAATGCTGGCAACTATTTGTAAGAATCCTACAGACAAAAACAACCTTAAAAAATTTTTGAGATTTATCCAAAACATTTTTAGTTGATTTTAAACAACTATGATGTTGGTGTATTTAAATCTTTTAGTGATATTTACTTGCTGTTTAAATCAAAGAAAATTTTTTAAGGATTAACGACGTTAATATATCAAACAAATAACAATCCAATAAAGGTGTTAGCTTATAGAATTACCCTTAATGACTCTAAAAGCCTTTTGGGTTAAAGTAGCAGTTACCTGGTGCTTTGTTTGGGCTATTTTTACAATTTGGGCTTTAGCAGATCCTTTAATGAGTAGACCAGATGAAGTTGCTCAAATTTACAGAACTGAATCTATTGTTAGGGGTCAGTTATTAGGTGTTCCTGTTAATCCAGCTACTGATCCGCAAAATCAATATTTTTTAACTAAATATCCCAAGCTTGCCAATGCATTTGAGCAAGGGGATCCAAATGTTTGGGTTAAAGTGCCAGCCACGTTGAAAGATATAAGCAAAACCGCATATTGTTACTTTTTAAAAAAACAAACTACTCCAAAATGCAATTTGAATTTTAAAAATCGAAAAGGCTTAATAACAGTTGAAACCTATGTTGGTAGGTATCCACCTTTTTATTATTATCTTGTTGGATGGATTACATTGATAAGTCCCGGTAAAGCTGGTCTAATTGGGACTAGGATTTTAAGTGGACTGATCAACTCCTTTTTTGTAGCAATATCATTATCTTTAACGCTACAAAGAAAGACAATTTATCCGCTTGCAGGAGTCGTTGTGGCCTTAACTCCTGTCGTTTTTTACTATGGAGCCTCACTTAATCCTAACGGGTTAGAGATTAGTAGTGCACTATCATCGTGGGTCGCATTAATTTATATTGCAAATGTTTATCCAAAACAAAAAAATATAACGCTCCCTATTTATCTTGCAGGACTTTCACTTACTACGTTGTCTTTATCGAGGGCATCGTCTCCGTTGTGGTACTTATTTATAGTTGTTTTATTTTGCCTATATATAGGCGTTGTGAAATTAAGGGAGCTAATTGCTTTAAAATCAGTCAAACTGGCCTTTCTTACCTCGTTTATTGCAGCAACTATAACAACGTTGTGGGACTGGTTAGCTCATGGATTTGATGAGTTACACATACCTTTTCCCCCCTCTGTTGGGGAGTCTGAAATTCTTACACAAGCTTTAAATCTTCTTTTAAAAGTACTAAATGAAATGATTGCTGTGTTTGGGTTAAACGATATCTTTATCCCTGAATTTTTAATAATTCTTTGGGGGGCAATAATTTATACGGGCCTTATTGTTGTCCTGTTGGCTGTCAAAACAAATAAAAAAATAGTATTAGCAATTTTGGGGCTGGGTCCTTTTGTATTACCAATGATGGTCGCCCTTTTGACCGCACGCAGTTATGGCTTAATTTGGCAAGGTCGTTATAGCTTGCCTCCACTAATTGGCTTACCGGTTCTAATTGGTTTTGAACTTGAGAATCTGGAGGTAAATTTAAAAATTACAACACAAAGATTGCTTAAAAGTATTACAATTGGCTCTTTATTTATCGTTTCCTTAACTCAGCTAGTCTCCATTTGGCTAGATGAGAGTTTTTATTTAATTGGTCACGGGTCAAAAATTAAGGTGCTCACAATGAAAAGCCCTCTGGGTTTACCTGGCTCTATTGAAATCTTCATCCTAGTGATACTGGCAATTTGGATCCTTTGCAATTATTACTTTCATCAATATGTAATTCCTTTAAATAAAGAAGATGAATACTAAATTAATTTTTATAAGTAAATCAATTTAAGCTTCTCTATATTTAATTGCTTATAATCATTAGAATTTAAAAAGATTTGGCTCGCTGCCTTAAATAATCCCTTGTATCGGGATCCGTTGGATGGACATAACAGCCTTTTTGTCCTCTGGTTAATATCACCTTATAGGTGTTTTTAATTATCCTATTTATTTTAGCTTTGCCTTCAGGTGTTTTCATTAACTGTTTTGGCCCTTTAATACTTTAATCATTACTTAAAGGATTTTTGAAAAAGCACTCAAGTGAATTATTTGCTGTCATTAGATTAGGGCCTATTATAACTGCAACATAGTGCATTTCAAGACCTTGGCAAGTGTGAATACATCCGACTTTATTAACTAAGTCGGAGCCAGTTGACCAAGCTGATCCGTGACTTGATAAATTGCATTTGGCTTTATAGTTGCCAATTACAATATCAAATGTCTCTGTATTGTTTTTGCTTTTTCAATCCCAACAATACCCGGCTACTAACCTGGCAACTAATTATGAAATTGATTCGTTTAGATGTTGCTGGAATTATAAGGTCAACCGCGATACCAGAATTGTCAGCTATTTTGGCAGAAAAAAGGATTAAATTCATGTAGTTAAGAGAATTTATCCAGGCTCGCCTTTCAGAAGAGCTAGTGCCTAGATGAAGCTTGTTTTTTTACGTTATTTGCAAGTATCTTAACTATGATGTTTGATTCTACATCTTCATGAAACTTAGTTTTCGTTGCTAGATAAATTCGTATTTAACCCAATTAAATCGCTTAGCTAAAAAGGAAGCTAATGATTTTTTTAATTGTTTTAAAAAATTTTAAAAAAAATTGTGACTAGTTAATTTGTGACTAGAATGTCAGTTAATGGCCGACTTAGTTATTGAGGATAACGAGTTAGTTCTTAAACTATCCACAATAGAAAAGGCTGAAGGCCTTCACAAGGACTTAAGGGCCCCGCTTGATTCAATTGTTTCGGTAGAAATTCTTGAGGATGCTCATAAAGCAGCAGACGAATTAGGTTTTAAAATCGGTACTCGCTTGCCGCGAGTCATAGAGGTTGCATCTGTTTATAAAAAAAATGGTAAGTTTTTTGCTGCCGTACATTCAAACACTAGGCGTGGCATTCGAATCTACTTTAAAAATATGGAGTTTAGTTCGTGGATTGTAGGATTAAGAGATCCTGAATCTAAAGTCAAATCTTTAGGCTTAATGCCAAGCTAATTTTAGTAACGTAGAATTTAACTAACTTATATTCAAAATGGAGTCTTATGTGATTACGGCTATTTTGGTTAAGCTAAGGTGAGGGGGCTAAATTGAGCTTAAGCCCGAGTAGCTCAGTTGGCAGAGCGGCGCACTCGTAATGCGCAGGTCAGGAGTTCGATCCTCCTCTCGGGCTCACTTTAAGCACAGCTTAAGATTGCACCACAAGAGACAAAGTTAGTCGGTATCTCAATTTGTATTGGTTGCCCGTAGTTAAAAAAGCTGGTGTTAAAGCTGTAACTTGAATTACTTGTTGATGATGTAGCTTTATCGCTAATTGGGAGATAGTTATTAAAGTCCAGATACAATATATCTAAAATACCTGAATTAGCTTGTCCTGGTTGGTCTGGCTGTGTATATCCTTGAATTTGTATTGCTTGTTGATTGTTGATTTTAATGATGCTTGGAATCTTAAAGGGACCCACTGGATAAATTCTGTTAATAAGGTTTTGAAGTGTGACTTCACTAGCTAACGATGTGAAAATATTGTCGGCATTTGTTATTTGAATCCACATATTTTGATAGTTGTTAGCATCATTTTGATTAAATCCAGCATAAGTTGAAAGTCCTTCGCTATTGCCTTGAATATACAGAGTGGATTGATTTACTTGTACAATCTTGATATTTCCAGCAGAAGAAAGAATTGTTTGTATGCCGCTGCTAACTCCGGCGGTTCCAAAAATTTGAGCTTTAAGATTTGTAGCTACAGAGCTATAAGATATTTGTTGATTGTAGCTTATCCAATCGTTTTGAATTAGGTTCTCCTGACTTGCTTTGAGTAATTGATATGGGTTATCAATTATGTTTATAATTTGCCCAGTACTGTTTGTGGTATTGCTGGGAACCCCAATTAAAGACGAAGAAGAATTCTTAGGTGAGTCTTTCGAACTTGTTTTTAAAGTAGTTGAAGTTTTTAACTGAATTTGAGGTTGATTTAACTTGTGAATTGTTTTTGAAGTTTCTTTATGAGTAGACGAGCAACCACTGACAAAAACAATAATAGCAATAGCTACGAATGCAACCCGTATAGGATTTTGGTGCAAGTGCTTAGCTAAATGATGAACCGCACCCGCAAGTTCTTGTTGCGTTGGGATTGGTAATGTGAAAGCCAGCGCTTGACAATGAGTCCGAGTAGTCAAGCGTAGAGCCTCTTATCAAATTTGCGCTATCAGGATCTATTACTACTTTGACATCTCCAAATTGAGTTACAATATCATCTTCTTCTATAACCGTGTCGAAATACATATCATAGCTATAGCCGGAACAGCCACCTGGCTTAACCGCTACACGCAAATAAAGCTCTTGCTCTGAGGCCTCTTGCGCTATTAGTTGTGCAACCTTTTTTTGTGCTGCCTCTGTAAGTGTAATTGGTTGTTTTTTTCCAATTGATACCGTTGTGGGATTCATATAACCTCCGCTTAGTGCTCTGTTAACAAGTTTAACACCTTAAAATTTAGTATAGCATGCAGAGTTTTTTACATAGCAAACAGGTTATGGTTAGCAAAGAAAAAGCTTTAAAAGGTCGCCCTGAAGCGCTTTGGCGGCCTGGTGTTAACATTGTCACTGGAACCTCTATGGCCCCTCCTTATCCCGAAGACTGTGAAAAAGCTGTTTTTGCCTTGGGGTGTTTTTGGGGCGCTGAAAGACTTTTTTGGGCTCTGCCAGGTATATTTACAACTGCTGTCGGATACTGTGGAGGCTTTACACAAAATCCTACTTATGAAGAAGTTTGTAGTGGCAAAACTGGGCATGCCGAATCCGTTTTGGTCATATACTTTCCTGATGAAATTACCTATACTGATCTACTAAAGGTTTTCTTTGAGGGCCATGATCCAACTCAGTTTATGAAGCAAGGCAATGATGTTGGAACCCAATACAGGTCGGCTATTTTCACATTTAATGAAGAGCAATATCAAAAAGCCCAAAGCGTTTTGGATGCTTATCAGAAAATAGTTTCTGATACAGGCTATGGAAAAATTTCAACAGAGATCTCATCAGTTACTGAGTTTTATTTTGCAGAAGAGTATCATCAGCAATATTTAGCAAAAAATCCTTGGGGTTATTGCGGACTAAAACCACTAGGAATAACGTGCCCAATTTAATAGGTTAAACCTTGCCGTGTATGTTTGCAGTCGTAGCTGGGTTAATAGGTGCCAAAGCGGTTAGGCTAATGAATATTTTAATGGGGTGACGACAGATGGTTATGCTCTACACTACAGAGAACAGTTACAACATAAGTTATAGTAGTAAGCACAGAGGTAAAATATTTTGCTTTACTCTGTGTTGATCTAATGGGTTTATGATGAGTGATTTAATTTTGAGATGTTTTAAGACCTTAGTAGGCTAAGAAGTTATGGTGTCAAAAACATTATTTGATAAAGTCTGGGAGTCTCATGTTGTTTATGAGGACAAAAACGAGCCCACGCTATTATGGGTTGATTTGCACTTAATTCATGAAGTTACATCTCCTCAGGCCTTTGACGGACTTAGGTTAGCAAATCGCAGGGTAAGACATCCTGAACTAACTGTAGCTACTGCTGATCATAACGTGCCGACCGTTGAGCTTGAGTTAGGTATTTCTGATCCAATTTCACGAAAGCAACTTGAAGTACTTAAGAAAAACACTGAAGAGTTTGGTATTAAGTATTTCCCGATGGGGCATTCTAATCAGGGCATTGTGCATGTAATCGGGCCAGAGCTTGGTTTGACGTTGCCTGGAATGGTCATAGTTTGTGGTGACAGCCATACATCTACTCATGGAGCTTTTGGTGCACTAGCATTTGGAATAGGAACCTCTGAAGTTGAGCATGTCTTAGCAACGCAAACCTTGCCTCAAGTTAAACCAGCAAAGATGGCGGTTTATTTCGAAGGTAAACTACCAATTTCTGTCACAGCTAAGGACATGATACTAGCTTTAATTGGTCGCATTGGTACGGGGGGAGGTATAGGTTACGTTATCGAGTATAGGGGTGATGCAATTAAATCGCTGTCTATGGAAGGCAGAATGACAATTTGTAATATGTCAATTGAGGCTGGCGCCCGTGCTGGTATGATAGCTCCAGATTCAACTACTTTAAATTGGCTTGAAGGACGTCCATATTGTCCAAAAGGTAAAGAGTGGGACAAAGCTGTTGAATATTTTGAGAGCTTACCCACTGACGAAGGAGCTATATTTGACAAAGAAGTTCATTTTGATGTGAGTCAATTGGAACCTTATGTGAGTTGGGGAACTAATCCTTCACAAGTTGTTCCGATTTCAGGAAAAGTACCAGATCCATCAGATTTTGATGAGTCAATACGAAAAGACGTTCAAAGAGCTTTACAATATATGGGCCTTACACCAGGTACTCCAATTAAAGATATAAAGGTCGATACTGTTTTTATTGGTTCGTGCACTAATTCCCGTCTTGAAGATTTACGCCTTGTTGCTTCGGTTATTGACGGTAAAAAAGTTGCAAAAGGTCTAAGGGCATTGGTTGTTCCAGGATCTCAAGCAGTTAAAAGTCAAGCTGAGGCAGAAGGTTTAGACAAAATTTTTATTGAAGCCGGGATGGAATGGCGATCGCCGGGGTGTTCAATGTGTTTGGCAATGAACCCGGATAAGCTTGCTCCTCAAGAGCGTTGTGCATCTACTTCGAATCGTAATTTTGAAGGGCGCCAGGGCAGGGGCGGGCGTACGCATTTGGTGTCCCCTGCGGTTGCAGCGGCAACTGCAATTTTGGGTCATTTTGGTACGCCTGAAGATATAGCTTAAGGAGGTTAAGTTGGAAAAGGTTGTAGAAATTATTGGCAGAGGAGTTCCTTTAGAAAGGGAAAATATCGATACAGATCAAATAATTCCCAGCGATTGGCTCAAAAGTGTTGAAAGAATTGGTTTTGGCAGAGGACTGTTTTCTGAATGGCGTGAGGATCCTAACTTCATTCTTAATGATGAGAGATATAAAGGTGCAACTATTTTATTTGCCGGTAAAAACTTTGGTATTGGGTCTTCCAGAGAACATGCTGTTTGGGCCTTACTAGATTATGGTTTTAAGGCGGTTGTTTCACCAAAGTTTGGGGATATTTTCAAAGTTAATTGTACTAAGGTTGGTTTGTTGCCTGTAGAGATTGACTCTGAGAGTTTTAATAAATTTATAAGTATTGTCAAAGATAATCCAAACCAAGAGTTTTTAATAAGTGTGAAATCTCTTGCTATTAGTGCTTTGCAGATTGATTTAAACTGCAACTTTATTTTGGATGAATTTACTCAATATAGATTTTTAAACGGCCTTGATGACATAGGTTTAACATTAAGGCACGAAGACGCTATAAGAGAATATGAAAAGAAGAGGTTTTCCTGGTTGCCCTCTCTTTAAAATAATTGTTTCAAATTAATTAGTATGCATTTTGTCTATTAGTAACGGCAATTAAAATCATATTGGGTAAGTTTAGTATTAAAAGATTAGCATTAATCATTAATTAGCGAAATGTAGGTGTGGCTTATAGTATTTATGAATCCAAATATAAAACAATTGTTTTAATTTAATGGCAGGCTCTCTTTAGGAAAATAGTGTAAAGTAGGGCGAGTTTGTGTGATATGTTTTTGAATTTTTCATTCGTTTAAGTGTAGTTATTTACAGCACCGCACCTGGTTAAGTTCTGTAAGTGCTCAGTGTTTTAGAATGTAGCGAAGGTAAGGAGATTCAAGAGATGTTCTTGACTTAATCATAGTAAATAAGTTGAGTTGAAAGTATAGGGATTTGGTTAAATGCCTGTTTTCTTTGCTTTTTGTTTCATTTTGTAACTGTGGCTTATTTTTTAACTGGTGCTATTAATTACTTCAAATTAAGCCTAATTTTTTTATTTCGTTAGTGTTTATAACAATGTTATCTTTAGTGAAGGGTTTATTGTTTTTGTTGTCAAAGTCCTTTTTGTAATCGCTAGCGCTTTTTTGTTTATACTGAGTTTTGCTGCAAGTTGCCCTTCGAAAACAAGTAAGTGTTTAAATTATAGTTGTAGGGATGTCAAAGACTGAAGGTCAGGATAACACCTCTGAATTAAACGAAAACTATTATGACCCTAATGCATTTGATCAGGCTGTAGATGCAGTTCGCCACGGAAGTCCTCCGGAGCAAGAGGCAGAAAAATTATATGAAAGACTTACTAACGATGAAAAACTGTCTCTTTTAGATGGCGACATACCTTTTTGGATTGGTTTGAGATCGATGCTGGTCGAAGGATACAATGTAAAGCCTTACGTTCACGGAGAGGTTGCTAGATTAGGGATTAAAGGAATTCGATTTGTGGATGGTCCACGTGGTTGTGTTGCTGGAATAAGCGCTGCTTTTCCCTGCTCAATGGCGCGCGGTGCAACATGGGACATTGCTCTAGAAGAAAAAATAGGCCAGGCAATAGCTTGTGAGATCAGAGCTCAAGATGGAAACTTTTTTGGTGGTGTTTGCATTAACGTGCCAAGGCATCCCGCCTGGGGTCGAGTGCAAGGAACCTATGGCGAAGATCCATTTTTCTTAGGCGAGTTTGGAGCTGCCCTTACGAGAGGAGTTAAGCCATATGTGATGGCTTGCGTCAAGCATTTTGCGTTAAACAGTATTGAGAATGCTCGGTTTAAAGTAAACGTAATTGCAGATGAAAAAACTCTTCACGATGTTTACTTGCCTCATTTCAAGCGCGTAATTGATGAGGGGGCAGATGCAATAATGGCGTCTTATAACTCAGTAAATGGTGAGTGGATGTGCCAAAATGAATACTTTTTAACAAAGGTACTAAAAGATCTTTGGGGTTTTAAAGGTATTACTATAAGTGACTTTATATGCGGAATTAGGGATGTTGCTACCTCGATTAAGGCTGGACTGGACATTGAAGCACCTTTTGCTCAGCAGCGTGCAGCATTATTGAAATCAGAGATTGATCAAGGGAAAGTTTCATATTCAGATGTGAAAAAGTTAGGAATTAGAATTCTTGAAACTCAACTGCGATTTTACGCAACACAAACTGAGCTGAGCGTAGATGAAAGTATTATGGCCTGCCAATCACATCGTCAACTTGCCAGAGTAAGTGCTACACGTTCAATGGTTTTGTTAAAAAATGATCCTGTAGAAGGAACTCCAGTGCTACCTATTTCAGAAGATGTTAGGTCAATTGCTGTTATTGGCAGGCTTGCAACACAGGCAAACTTAGGTGACCATGGATCGTCTAATGTGCGCCCTCCTAGCTTTGTGAGTCCAATTGATGGAATTCGGTTATTATTTAGAAATGCAAATATCACGCTTGTAACAGAAGATGATCCAGTTGTTTGCCAAAAGGCTGCTTCAGAAACAGATGTTGCCGTAGTAATTGCAGGTTATAGTTATGAAGATGAAGGCGAATATATTGGCCCGGAAATTATGACGCAGCCCGAACTTGTAAAACTTCTCCCACCGATGCCTAATAACTTTAATCTTTTTGATACAAGTGATCTAGAATCAAATCACTCCATCACTTCTATTATGTCTAGCGGCCAAGGAGGTGATCGGACTTCTCTACGTCTTAGACAAATTGACGTTGAAATTATTAAAAGTGTTAGCCAAGTAAATAAACGAACTGTAATAGTTATTGTTTGCGGGGGAGCAGTTATTATGGAAGAGTGGCGAGGTACTGTGCCTGCCATTTTAGTTATGTGGTATGCAGGAATGGAATCAGGATATGCCTTGGCAGATATTTTAAGTGGGCGAGAAAATCCATGCGGAAGACTACCTTTTTCAATTCCAAGTTCAGAAGATCATTTGCCCTTTTTTGATTCCAATGCAAGCTCAATTGTCTATGATCGTTTTTATGGTCAACGGTTGCTGGATCGGTTAGGCGTTAAAGCTGCTTTTCCACTTGGTTTTGGATTGTCATATACAAGGTTTATAATCACGCAAGCAAGCATTTTAGAAATTAAAGGAACTTTAATAAAACTTAATGTGACAGTTCAAAATATTGGCAATAGAGCTGGGCGCCATGTGATCCAGGTATATGGAAAGAAAAAGACGGGTCGTTATAAGGCAGAACTAATGTTGACTGGATTTGGAATTATAAGCGTGAAAGCTGGTGAGTCTGCTACTATAGCTGTAGATGCTAATCTTATGGCACTTGCCGAGTGGGATCAGAAAACCAAACAAAGGATTGTCCCTGATCCTTCTGAAGTAATACTTGAAGTTAGTTCTTTTATTCATGACCCAGATGCAATCAAAATTTCCGGTCAGCAAATTATTAATTAAGATTTAAATGATTTTCAGTAAAACAAAATTAGGCTTTTTAAATAACATTCTGAAGCGCTTAAAACAGTAGTTTATCTAATTTTTCAATTGAAATTGAATAACTTAAAGCGTTCTATGGCTGTATTTAATAGTTTTATTCTATGATTTAATTAATATCTCTCAGAAGTAGCAAAGATGACGCATCGATAGTTAAATGCTTTGGTGATCTTTTTTAAAATAAGGCTAATTTATCCGTTTTCCTTTATTTTATTAAGACAGGTTAGATAACTTCTTTGTAAATAATTAGCAGTATCAGTGGTTGATTAAGTATCTTTAAATCTTTTTTTAAGTTTCTTTTCTTTTATAGCTGATATTCTAATTCTAGACATTTAACTATCTTTGTCAATTATACTAGTGTTACATTGATAGTTAAGATCATCAAGATAATCACTTAACACTTAATTGTTGAAAAACCCTAAATTCCTGATGAGTCACTTTACAGAGAGCCGGTGGTGGGACTCGAACCCACGACCTGACGATTACAAGTCGCCTGCGCTTCCAACTGCGCCACACCGGCTGGATTCTCAGAGAAATTATAGTTGTTAACAAAGTCATTGGTAAAACGCTTAGTTATAGGATGGATTTATTTAGTTGTGTTTTGATAGTTATTTTAGTGGGCTAAAGTACTTATATGCCTGACACTGAGGTTGAAACTGAACAAATTAAGTCACAACGTGTACCTAGAAAGGCAAAAGAAACAATTGAGAAAAGCCTTAATTTTCAGCGTTTTGTCTTGTTGGTGCTAATTGTGGCAGTTGCATCGGTGCTTTTTGCTGTAATAAAGGATGCCCCTACAAAGTCAGTTCAACCGTCAATAAAAAAGTCAAACCATAGTTTAAACTCAATGATTTCAAAGAGTTCAACGACAACAACGGTTTCAGTCTCTCCGGCATCCGTAACTGTTTTAGTAGCAAACGGAACCTCTATTCCTTTAGCTGCTTCAGATTGGAGCAAATATTTAAATCAAGAATTAGGATATCAAGTATTGCCTGCTGTTGATAGTACAACCCCAGCTAGTTCTTCGGCCCTTTATTATCAGCCAGGGATGCAAAAAGCAGCTCAGCAATTAGCAGGAACCATTGGGTTATCCAGCACTGAAATATTTGCCATGCCCCAAAGTCCGCCGGTTAGCAATTTAAACGGAGCTGATTTATTGCTGGTCTTAGGGCCAGCATTGGCATCAAAAGCCTCGTCTTTGCCCTAAAATGATTTTAAAAGCAAAAAAACTACCCTGTATTGTTAAGCCTGTTTTATTGTGTTTAGATTACGACGGCACACTTGTCCCAATAGTTGATGATCCGCAAAAAGCGCTTCTGGATAAAAACAGCCTTCAAATGATTTATGAAATTTCACAAACTGCTAGATTAGCAATTATCTCAGCAAGACCAGTTAGTTTTATCCTGCAACAATTGCCAGTTGAGTTGTCTGGATCAATTATTTTAAGTGGTCTTTATGGCTATGAGATGTTTTACGGCAATGGAATAATGAGAGCCAAAGTAACTCTTTTTAATAAAAAAACCTTACTTAATAATCTTAAAAAGTTGTTGAGTGAGAAATGCATTCCTCATAGTGTAATTGAAGATAAGATTTATACGATAGCTTTGCATTTTAGGACGTGCCCGTCTTTGGAGAGAACCTTAATTGAGCTAGCTACTCAAATTGCTCAAACACACAATGGTGAAATCAGATTAGGCAAAATGGTGGTAGAAATTGTGCCACAAAATTTTCCTACTAAAGCAAAAATTGTTGAAAAATTATCATCTGCTTTCAAGTCAGTTATATATTGCGGTGATGATTTAAGTGATGCGCAAGCCTTCCAAACGCTTAAGGCTAGGTTGGATGACAAAAGTTATTGTGTTGCTGTTAAAAGTTTGAATTATTATGAGAACTTATCTGAATATGCAGATACTACTATAAAGCCTGAAGAGCTTAAAGATACTTTAACTACATTACTTGAATCATGTAATAATTTTAAAGACTAAGTAAGTGGTCTAACCATTGTTTAGCGAAAGGTATACAGGCAAGGTGTTTTAATTGTGTTGAACGTTTTTTACGTTCTTCAGGGTCTAAAAAAATAGCTGATTCCATCACATAGCTAAGCTCTTTTATGTCAAAAGGATTGATTCCAAAAGCTGCATTTTTAAGTTGATCGTATGCTCCAGCTTCTTTGGATAAAATAAGTATTAAGTTATTATTTAAATAACAGGCTTCCTTGGCGACCAAATTTAGGCCGTCGCGTACTGGATTAACGACTAATATATCAGCGACAGCCATTGCTGCAGCAGAGGTTTCTAAGTCATCTTGTATTTTAAAATCAAATGACTCAGGCCATTTTTGTTTAATTTTTTTTGCTAATTCAACGACTTTTGTTTTGTATTTTTTATAAATAGCTAAGTTTTCCCTTGAAGGATTGACCAGAACCAGGTGGAATATTTCTTTTTGAAGTGTTGGATTGCGTTCAAGCAACATGTCAAATGCGACAATACCTCGCAGTATGTTTTTAGCAGGTTCAAGGCGGTCAACGCGCAACATTAAAGTTTTTTCGTTGGACATGGCTTTAATTTCTTGAATTTTTTCTTTGAAAGTATCGGAATCTTTTAAGTGTTTTAAATTTTCAGGATCTATTCCAACCGGGAAGCTAAAAATATTCTGTGGGGTGACCCCAAAAAGTTTTGCGCAATCTAGGAAATTTTTAGACCATTTAGCAACATGAAAACCCGCAAAACGAGATTTTGAAATTCCATTTAAGATATCAATTGCAATAGTTTCAGGTAGCATGCTAAAAATTGCTGGATTAGCAAATGGAGTATGGCTAAAGTGAATGATTTTTAGATCTTGGCGTCTCTTGTTTAACTCATGCGGTACTAAACAAAGATGGTAGTCATTTAGTATCACAGTGGCGTTTATGGGGGCGTTTTGAGCTATTGTTTCAGCAAAAGCACTGTTGTAATCTTGATAAGATTTCCATGATGAATAAAATTCTTCATCATAAATCATGTTAAGCCCAGAATCGATCATGTGATGATGTATAAACCAAAGAGTTAGATTACAAATGTTGTTATATGCGTTACTGTAAGTGGAATCGTCAATTTCAGGAAAAATTACTTCAAAGTTTTCAAAATTATTATTCGCTCCGCTAGCTTGTTTTGCTGCAACCCACAAGGCATTTCTATTTTTTAACGCTGCAGTTAGTGTTTGGATAAGCCCGCCAGAGCCTTGTATCTGATTTGAAGAGTTGGCCGCGGGCCCGCGGTTAGAGGCTATTACAACTTCAGGATTCATGCTTTAGGTTGCTTTATAAATCATAGTAAATCTGAGCAGCTACCGGTACCTCAGGGATCAATTAAAATATAGCCAAGTGCCAAAAGTTGTGATTGCCCCTGATAAATTTAAGTTTTCGCTAAGTGCAAAAGATGTGGCTATTTCAATTGCCAAAGGCATACCTCATAAACTAACTAAAGAGTTAATTCCTTTATCTGATGGTGGTGATGGAATGCTTGAGTCATTAGTAAAAAGACCTAACATGTCCTCTTTAGTTACTGATGCCTTCGGTAATTTAGTTCAGGCAAGTTGGCATTTTAGCGACGGAGAGGCAATTATAGAGTCAGCAAAAATTTGCGGTCTTGAAGTTTCATCAAAACAGCTTGGGTCATTTGATCCAGTAAATGCAACTACCAAAGGTTTAGGAGAGCTTATTAATAAAGTAATTGAAATGGGTGCTCATAAATTAACAATTGGTATAGGTGGAACCGCAACTACTGATGGTGGATATGGAATGATTAGTGCCCTGAATCCTCGTTATCGCAATAAATCAATAGATGTAGTTGCTCTGTGTGACGTTAAGACAAAATTTCTTGACGCAGCTGTTATGTTTGGACCGCAAAAAGGAGCGAGCCCCAAACAGGTAGAGTTGTTAACTAGAAGACTTGAATTTTTGGTACAAAAATATGAAGAAGAATATAAAGTTAACGTTAATTTACCAAGGAGTGGAGCAGGAGGCGGATTAGCAGGTGGGCTTCTTGCTTTTTTTGGAGCTGAATTAGTTGATGGTGCTCCCTATATTGGTCAAATGAAAAATTTAGAACAAGCTTTAGCGGATGCTGATTTAGTTATTACCGGAGAAGGTAAGCTAGATGATTCTAGTTTTAGCGGTAAAGTTGTAGGATACGTGTTAGAGACCGCTTCTCATTTAGGGTTAAATTGTGCAATTATTGCTGGTCAGGTTGATTCAGAAAGTGAATTAAATGGCTATAAAAACAATGTTTTTTCTTTGGCGGATTATTTTGGTCTTGAAGCTGCCCTGAGTAACACGAAAGGTTGCTTGGTTGAGCTTGGTAGAATGATTGCTCAAGTATTTTTTTAGTTTGATAGCTGATAATGTTATTTATAATGTCAGTGGCATATTTAGATCATGCGGCCACATCTCCGATAAGACCGCGAGCAAGACAAGCTGTTGAGGGTATCTGGGATCAACTTTTAGGTAATCCCACAGGAGGGCACACTCTTGCACGAAAAGCTAGAAGCTATTTAGAACAGGCACGTGAGGTGGTTGCAGATTTTTTAGGGGCATCAGCTTCAGAAATTGTTTTCACATCCTCAGGCACTGAGTCAGATAATTTGGCCATAAAGGGCTCTTTACAAGCTCACGAGCAGAAAAGAGTTTTAGTAAGTGCGATTGAGCACAGAGCTGTATTAAATACAGCCAAGAAAAGTTGTGCTCGGCTTGGTTTAAATCTGGAGTTAATTCCGGTGGATTCAAATGCTGTGGTTGATCTTAATTGGTTAGAAGAGGCTTTAGATGACGATGTGGCTTTAGTATCTGTTATGACGGTAAATAATGAAGTTGGTACTATTGAGCCAATTGAAATGATAAGTGAGATAGTTAGGACAAAAGCACCTAATGCTCTTCTTCATACTGACGCAGTTCAGGCAGCTTGCTGGCTTGATCTTAAACCAATATGGCAATGTGTTGATTTACTTTCTCTTGGTGCTCACAAGTTTGGAGGTCCAGTTGGCGTTGGGGCACTTGCGATAAAAGAAGGTGTGAAAATATTGCCACTTTTAGACGGTGGATCTCAGGAACGTGGGATTAGAGCCGGGACTCAAAATGTGGCAGGTGCGGTCGGAATGGCTGAAGCGTTAAAGGATTTAACTCAAGAATTTGACCTATATATTCAGAAAATAAAACATTTAAGAGATCAATTAATAGATTCCATAATAAGAGATTTGCATAATGTTACTGAAACAGTAAAAAGAGGTCTTAAGATTGCTGGCAATTGTCATGTTTTAATTGATGGCGTTGAACCAGATCAGCTTTTATGGATGTTAGATGAAAAAGGTGTTTGTGTCTCAACGGGATCTTCATGTGCATCAGGGGCACTTGAACCAAGCCATGTACTTGAGGCTATCGGAACCAATCCAAGAAGAGATTTGTGTGCTCTTCGTATGACGTTGGGTTGGTCCAGTACTGAACAAGAGATTCAATACGGGGCAAAGTCTGTTGTTGAGTCAGTAAGACAGTTGTTAAGTGATTGTACATGAGGGTAGTTGTTGCGATGTCAGGAGGTGTAGATTCCTCCGTTGCTGCTTATATATTAAAAAGTCAAGGTTATGACGTGGTTGGCGTCACCTTAAAGCTTTGGGGTGGGGAAAGCGATTCAGGATGCTGTTCGGTTAAAGACGTGGAAGATGCAAGAAGGGTTGCAATCAAACTAGGTATTGATCACAGAGTTATGTACTTTGCCGACTTATTCGAAGAAAAAGTAGTATCTCCTTATATTAAAAGCCACGAGGAAAGTTTGACACCTAATCCTTGTATTGAATGTAATCGTCATATAAAGTTCTCTGCGCTTTTTGACCGTGTTATCAAACTTGGCTTTGATGCTTTAGCAACTGGACATTATTGCCGAGTCAAAAAAATAAATCAATGTTATTACTTAAAGCGCTCAGTAGATAAAGATAAGGATCAATCTTATGTACTTTCCATGTTAAGATCAGATACAATTAAACGCTTAGTTTTCCCTGTAGGGGATCTTTTAAAAAGTCAAGTAAGAGAGATTGCCTCTAAACTTAATCTGCCAGTTTCTAATAAGCCGGATTCTCAAGATGTGTGTTTCATTAATTCTTCTGAAGGTCGAAAAGGTTTCTTAAGTCAGAGGATTGGATTAACTACAGGCAATTTTATAGATGAAAATGGAACGCCACTGGGAGAAGTTAAAGATATTGAGTTGCTCACAATTGGTCAGCGAATGGGGGTTCCAGCGGGCAAACTTGGACAGAGAAGATATGTATTAAACGTTGATCGAATATCTAAAAGAGTAGTCATTGGTCCGCTTAAAAATTTATTAGTAGATGGAGTAAAAGTAAAAGAGCTAACTTGGGCCGTAGAAGAGCCAGTGGCTAATCAAGAGGTATTTCTCCAAACATCAGCTCATGGAACGCCATTTAAGGCCTTTTATAAAGGTGCGGGTTTGTTTGTATTTAAGGAACCGCAAAAAAGGGTAGCGCCGGGTCAAACTGTAGCTGTTTATGATGCAAATGATCCAGAAATAGTTCTCGGTTCTGGAGTTGCTATCCCAGAGATAATTAAATCCGATGGAGCTTAAATCAGTTACTGGTGAATACGTAAGACTTGATATTTTAGATTATGAATTTCCAGATATCGATAATTCCCTGGATGGCAATTGGCTTTTAATTAAATGTGAAATTCATTGTGAAAAAGGAGATTGGAGTTTTATAGATCCGTCTTTAACGGTTGAAGAGGCATTGATATTAGGTAAATGGCTTAAAGTAATTGCAGAAGGCAAATTAGCTATTTTTAATCAAAGACTTAGAAGGACAACAACCCTTGTGTTCTCAGAACCAAATTTAAGTTTTTCCGTAATAAGTAAAAACAAACTGTTTACTGAGATTGGTATTAGTTTTACTTTGGAATCCCTCCCCCCTTGGAAAGAAAAAAGCATTGATGGAATTTATCCTGAAGAAATTGTTAATTTAAAAATACCAAACAAATTATTAGTTAGAAATGCCGTCAAATGGTTAGATAGATTAAAGCTTTTTCCAGAAAGGGGATTGGCTTAGTTTTTTAAAAGTTCTTTCTCATTTTTATACCAGTCTCTCCAGACTAATTTATGTATTGGAATTATTCTTGGAATATCTCGTAACCCTGGTATAAAGGGGACTAAAAGAAGTAAGACAGTACAAATTCCTGTTAGATATATTGCTATTAAATCAACATTTGGTGAGGTTTTAAATCCCGGCACCTGATACCATAAAGAATACAACCAAAGCCACGGTTGACCAGGATAACTCCCCGTTTCATTCATGACTCCCCACTGGGAACCAATCAAATGCTGTTGAGCAGCTAAAGATGAAAAATATTGACCGTCTTCCATAAATAAAAGAGGCTTTGTGAAATCATTTCCATAGAACTGCCTGTTTGCTAGCAAATCTGCATCTATGGCACCATTTTGCGCAAGAGTTAGCTCTGTTGAAAGCATGTAGGCGACGGGTCCGTAGTCGCCTTTTGGTAGAACGGGTTTATTGTTTTTAAAACTAACCTTTTCTAAAGCTTTTATATAATTTTGATCCCATTTGTTTTGTTGAGAGCTTGAGGCTGTTGTATAAGTTTCTATAGCTTTTTTTAATAAAGGATCTGCTCCTGAAACAGCTTTTAATGGATTAATGACAAATGTATCGGCAGGGTTTATTTTATAGTGAACACCTGCTAATTTTTGCCAAGAAATTAGCAAGCTTTGGACGTTGCTATCCCCGTTGTTGTAGGGAGGTCCATAGGTTGCAGTTTCGCTTGATCCAGCTAGTTCATTTGCTGCAGTTGCTAAAAAGTCTGCAGGTGCAATAGTTGCCCAGCTTTTAATTGTTACAGGCGGCATATCAGGTGAGGATAGCAATACAGAAAGAACCACGACTAAAATTGTCACTATTGTAGAAGCTATAATCCCTTCTTTTATAATGTCATATTTTTTATATGGTATTTTAACGGGTGGCACTTGAGTTCTCACCTTTTTAGAAAAATATTTTCTCTCCGTTTCAATTGGTGTTACCACTCCTTTAATTCTGACCAGCAATACGTGAATGCCGACTATGAAAACTAAAACTATAGGAATTAAAACAACATGCCAAAGAATCATTTGACCAAAGTTCATCAAATTAAAAAAACTTCCAACACCAGCGGCGTTAAAGGCATCCTTACCATTAGTTGAAATCCATTGTGAGTCAAAGTTTTGCTGGGATAAATATCCTGTAAAGGCTTCTACAATAGAGGCCAAAAAAGCCAAAACTCCAGTCATCCAGGTTTTTGCTCTTTTGCCCCTCCATGCTGCCATCCAAAACTTTCCCCACAGGTGAATTACCATAAAGGCCATAAAGGCTTCTACACTCCAAAGGTGTAAGCTGTTAAAAAAATGACCAACCTCATTTGTGTGCCACCAATCGACACCGCCTAATGCAATTAAAAAACCAGAAACTATTGCAATGCCAAGCGCTGCTAAAGTAGCTACTCCAAAGACATAGACCCAAGACGCAACATAAGCTGGCTGTTTGTCAGGGATTAACTGATCTAATGTTAGTTTGTTTCTAATGTATCGTCTTAATCTAAATGTAAGCATTGAGGCATTTCCAGCTGCTGGTTCAGTGTGTACTACAGGCTCTTGGACAACTTCAGCTAATTCTTTGATTGATGAGGATTTACCAAACGGTAATAGCAAAGCAAGTCCAAATATAACCAGCATAGCCACGATTAGAGCTAAATTTGCTACAGATATTGTTATGATTGACCAAGTAAAGTAATGAGCGGGGCTGTTTAAATCAACAATAGAACTAAGTAAGAATTGAGAAGTTATCATAGTTTTTATTTTAATGTCTGGGTTTAATTTAGAGTAAATAAATTTCAAGAATCATCTACAAATTAAGTTAGTCATATTTGCATCATGTCAATAGTAAAAATTAATAATTCAAAGTTTCATACAAATAGCAACTATTTAAGCCAAAAATACAAAAACTTTCTTTAATTGAGTTGTTAATAGATTGGAAACTTATATATCAACATAAGTTATTCTAAAACTAGCGGTTTTACTTGTACCTGGCAAAAGGGTTACTTTATCCGGACACCAATTAAAGGCGTTAGGAGGACAAGTCATAGGCTCAATAGCAATGGCATTACGTTTGAACTCACCTTTTAGTGAATCAGCAGTAAAGACCATTATGTGGTTAAAGTGATTCGTAACGTCAAGATAGATTGCTTTTTTTGCCCTTGGGTCTTTTAGCGTAATTCGTGCAAGATCATTATGGTTGTATTCCAGTTCAGAGTAACAATCATCCAGTTGCAAGGATCCAATAGGTTTTTCAATAGCAAAATCTTTACTTGTTTTCTTAAGCGACTTAGTATCAATAGGAATTTTTCTTTCGTTTAATAAATAATAGCTCTTTGCAGGAATGTGCAGAATTAATTCATCAATTGGAGAAGTAAGCTTAAAATACGGATGAAAGCCAACACCTGCTAAAACTGGTATTTTTGTTCTATTTGTTATTTTAAAGTGTGCATAAAAGCTAGCAGAGTTAATTAATGAGTATGTTAGTAGTATTTCAACGCAGAACGGATATCCAGGTTGGGCAATAGTTTCTGTTTTAAAAGTTATAGATGATTCTAAATGATTAATTAATTCCCATTTTTGCCATCTTACTAACCCGTGAATTGAATTATTCAAAGGAACTTCATTTATAGGAAGTTGTAAAACTTCACCATTGTATAGGTATTTACCATCTGATATGCGGTTAGGAAACGGAAATAAAACCTGGCCTTGTCCAAAAAGTGGTATTTCGCTATCGGAAAATCCCATTAGAATCTCGTTCCCGTTTAAAACCAAGCTTTTAAGTGTTGCACCAACTTGGCAAACCTCAATTGATGCATTATTTAAAGATAGTTTGTAGATCTCTCCTAAGAGCTCGTGATTTCGTTTTGTAAAATGATTGGCCATGACTTACAAGAGTTAAAAAATTTATTTTAAAACTTATTTAAACTTGCCAAGGACTTCTTTTGCAAAAAGCTCTAGTGAAGCCATTATTTTTTTATGAGGAATTTTACCTGCTTGAACTAAAAATATGAGTTGATCAATACCAGTTTCCTGGTATGCTTTGATGCCCTCAATTAATTTCTCTGGTTTACCGATCATAGAAAATTTGTCGTTGAAGCGTTGCTCTAAAGGAACTTGAAACTGTTTTAAAAATTCAGGATCTTTAACTAGCTCACTGTAATACTCATATCCTTTAACAGTTTTACCAGCCCATGGTGCAAACAGCTTGGCAGTTTGAGCGCCATACCATAGCGCTGCAGCCATTCCCATCTCAATTGCTTGTTTAGTTTCATCAGCACAGTACATTATGGTTGCAGCAGCAACTTTAGGGTTTATTAGCTCGCTAACAGGATTAGCTGGGTTTGCTATTCTTTGTTTATAACGCTTAACCGAATGTATTATGTCTCCTGGTGCTCCCACTCCAAATGCAAGAACTCCAACGCCAAAATCAGCTGCAACATCAAATGAGCTAGGTTGTGTACAAGCCATCCATATTGGTGGATGAGGCTTTTGTATTGGTTTTGGCAAGACAACCCTTGGTGGCATAGAAAAATACTTTCCCTCAAAACCTTTATAAGTATGTGTTGTCCACATTTTTACAATTTCTGGGAGGGCTTCATTTAGCATTGGCCTGGAATCTGCTGGATCTATTTTAAATCCACCTAGTTCAGCCGCCGTAATTGATCTTCCTACACCAAACTCGTAACGACCATTTGACATTATATCTAACACTGCGCCAATCTCAGCTGATCGTACTGGGTGATTAAAGGCAGGTGGAAGTAGTCTTACTCCGCTACCGATTCGAACGTGAGCAGTTTTCTGAGCCACTGATGCTAAAAAAACCTCAGGTGCAGAACTTAATGAATAGCCTTCTAAAAAGTGATGCTTAACAGCCCATACATAGTCAAAACCAAGCTCATCAGCAAATTGAATTTGTTCCAAAGCTTGCCAGTAAATGTCTTTTTCTGTGACATTTTCATCAAATGGCTCGGGTCTACAGATTTCATAAATGAGGCCAAATTCCACAGTTTTACTATAGTCCTATAAATTGGTCCTTTTAAATAGGAATTGATATTTCAAAATCTCGTGCCTATGTGGGCCCGGCAGGATTCGAACCTGCGACCAAGGGATTATGAGTCCCCTGCTCTGGCCACTGAGCTACGGGCCCAAAAAATGATCAGTGACCCTTGCTCCGGGGGAGAGACTCGAACTCTCAACCTTGCGGTTAACAGCCGCCTGCTCTGCCAATTGAGCTACCCCGGAAAGGTGTCAACCAAAAATAGTAATACTTGAAATACTACTTTCTCAATCCTTAATATCGTAAATTTCGCGAACAGCCATTGCAAGTACTGGATGTCTTAGCTTGGTAAGAGTTTTAGTTTCTATCTGACGTATTCTCTCTCTTGTGACGCCTAATTTTGCGGCAACATTTTCAAGGGTATGAATAACACCATCTTCAAGACCAAAGCGAAGCTTTACGATTTCTTGTTCTCTTGGCTCAAGTTCAAGCAAAGCTGCCTGTATTGCTTCATGCAAAATTGCTCTTGCCGTAATCTCCAGCGGAGATTCTATTTGTTTATCTTCAATCATATCTCCTAAGTTAAATCCACCATCATCCCCTAGAGGTTGTTCTAATGACACAATATCAATCTGGAGCTGTTTTAATTGGAATAGCTTTTCAATCGGTATTCCCATTTTTTGAGCTATTTCTTCATCTTTAGGCTCGCGACCTAGTTCTATTGTCAACTGTTTTTTAACTTTATACATCTTGCCCAAAGCTTCTGTTAGATGCATAGGTATTCTAATTGTCTTACTTTGGTCAAGAATTGCTTTAGCAATTGATTGTTTTATCCACCAGCTAGCATATGTTGAAAATCTAAAGCCTTTAGAAGGATCAAATTTCTCTACAGCCCTCATTAATCCTAAGTTGCCTTCCTGGATAAGATCCAAAAACGGTATACCACGTGACCGATAACGTTTTGCGATAGATACTACTAATCTTAAATTACGTTCAATTAATTCATCTCTGGCTTGCTTGCCTAGTTCAACTGCTTGCTTAAGTTGCTTGACTTGTTTTTCAGAAAGCATCCCTTTACCAGTTGCAACAAGGCGGCGCTCATGATCTTGAAGCAACACTTGCGCTTCATTGCCCATGCTTACTTTATTAGCTAAATCTTTTTCATCTTCAGCACTCAAAAGGGGCCTTTTGCCTATTTCGTTTAAATAAGAGTTAATGATGTCAATACCAGGGGCATTGACCTTGCTTCTTTTTTGTTTTGATTGAGATAAGGAATTTTTCTCTAATGGATGGCTTCCGTAAAGTGCTTGTATATCAACCTTGATCTTGCTTGAATTTTCTTTTAATTTCTCATAAACATAGGTCAAGATTTCATCTGTTAAGGCTGCGTCACCTAAAAGTTCTATAATGTCTTCCTGCGTAAGGTTTTCTTTTGATTGAGCCCTTTTTAGGATCTGATTAAGTATTTTATCTGGCAGTGGCTTTATCTTATTTTGTTTCGGTAATGGGCTCATATCTTTAAATATCGACGCTTAGTAGACTAAGTAAATGCAAAATTGCACCCTCAGTTTCTAAAGGTTCCTTAAGTTTTTCAAGCCAAAGCTTTATTTGTTTTGACAATTCAACTAAATACTGTAACTCTTCTTTGGATTTTGTGTTGCTTTCTTTTAATTGTGATGACAAAAGTTTGAGTCGTCTTTGAGCGGCCTCTTGTATCACACGCCTACTTACATCAATTGCTTGGGCTTTTGGCTCACTTACTAGTAATTGAGAGAAAACCTCGGCTGCTTCGTTATTTTTTTCCTTTAAATAATTTAAGGCATCATTAAGAGTTAAGTTTTGTTTAAGAGCTTGGTAAATCTCAAGAGTTAATTCATTTTGAAAAACGTCTTCGGTTAAAAATTGTGCAATTTCTTCTGGATAATGAATAGCAATTTTTAGTGCTTCAAATTCGGGTCCTGAAATACCAAATCGTTGTCTACTAGTTGTTTGAAGTGGTGCTAAGGTGCTTTTTGAGGCATTTTTCATTCGGGATTTAAGCACCTTTAAGTCTACTGTTAGTTTTTGAGCTAAACGCTCTAGCTTAATTTGTTGAATTATTGGGCTGGGGTATTGTGAAATTAGTTTTAATGCGCTATTAACTGCTTTAGTTCTGCCTGCTGTAGAACTCAAATCATATTTTTCAATGGCTTTATCTACAACAAAGTCAATTAGCTCAACTGAGTTATTTACGCTTTCTAAAAGTTGTTTTGGATCCTTTAGATAAATATCTGCCGGATCAAGTCCCTTAGGCAAGATAGCAACTCTTAGATTAATTTCATATTTATCTTGAAACTCATATAGTCTTTCCGTTGCTTTAATCCCTGCGCCATCATTATCAAAGGCAAGTACGATAGTGTCAGTATACCTAACTAGTTGTTTGATGTGATCATCAGTTAAAGAAGTTCCGCATGGAGCAACTGCAGTATCAATTCCGCAAGCGTGCATGGCAATCACGTCAAAATAGCCTTCACACACTACCGCAAAACCTTTAGCTACAATAGAGGATTTAGCAAGATTTAGCCCATATAAAACTTTTCTTTTTTGATATAGTAAAGTTTCTTTTGAATTTTTGTACTTAGCAATATTTTGATTGGCTAGAGCTGGTAAAATCCTGCCGCCTAACGCAATTGGTGACCCTGTTGTATCAAATATAGGGAAAATTATTCGGTCTTGGAATGAATCAACAAAAGTACCCCTTTCATTGTAAAAACCAAGTCCTACTTTTTCTAAGATGTCTCCTGGAAAATTGATTACTTTTGTTAGCGGTTGCTTTAATTTAGGTGCGTAGCCAAGGTTAAATTTATTTACTTCTACTTTATCAATTTTTCGTGATCTTAAGTAAGCTCGAGCAAGTTTTGCATAATCGCTTGTTTTTAACATCTCATGGTAATACTGAACTGCTTTTTCCAAAGCTTTACTAAACGATGATTTTTCATCTTTGCTTGAGGCATCTGTGGGGTCTATCTGAAGTTCGATTCCTTTTTGTTGAGCAAGTTTTTTTAACGTTTCTTTAAAACTAAGGTGTTCAGCTTGTTGTACGAAACTAAATACATCACCAGAAGCTTTGCACCCAAAGCAGTAATAGACTCCAAGATCAGGATTTATATAAAATGAAGGTGTTTTTTCACTGTGAAACGGACACCGCCCAACAAAATTTTTGCCTGATTTTTTTAACTGAGTAAATTCACTTGCTATTTCTACTAAGTCACAAGCGTCTCTTAGTTTATCAATATCTGAACGTGCTATTGTCATCAGTTTCCTAAAACCGAAAGTGCTTGGGCTATGTCATCTCTAATTATTAAAGTTGCTAAATCATCATAAGGCGTAGGTTCATTGTTAATAATTACAACTTGAGCGCCGCTTTGATAAGCTAAAGGAACTAATGAAGCTGCTGGATAAACTACTAATGATGTGCCGATGGCAATAAAGAGATCAGATTTTGCTGTATGTCTTAGTGCGCTATCCATAACTTCAGGATCAAGAGGTTGACCAAAGCTAATTGTAGCGGCTTTGATAATGCCGCCACATAACTTAGTTCCATTAACGGTAGAGATTTTGTTCTCGCATTTTGGATCAAGATCATTTTTTCTCACTCTGCTAAGAATTTCTTGCATGTCATATTCTTTAAAACACTTTAAGCAGCTGGCTTTCCTATTAGTACCGTGAATTTCAATCACGCGCTGTGTCGAGTTCCCAGCCATTTGATGAAGTCCATCAATATTTTGAGTGATTAGAGCTTTTAAAATACCTTTATGTTCAAGTTCAGCTAAAATCAAATGAGCTTTGTTAGGTTTAGACTTCCAGATAGGTGAATTTAGCTGAGATATCCACGCTTTTTTGCGTATTTCAGAATTTGAAACATATAAATCAAATCTAGCTAGCTTTTCGGCATCTGGATATTTTGAGTAAATTCCATTCGTGCCCCTAAAATCAGGAATTCCAGAGGCTGTGGATATGCCGGCACCAGTTAACACAACTAAATATTCTGATTGATATACTAGCTCTTTTAATTTTGTTAAATCCTGCCTGCTGGCGCTGCCAGGAATTGTCATCCTAATTAATAATTTAGATTATTTACGGATTTTTTTCTGAGAAGATCCTTTTGTTAGTTCTTTATTTGAATCTATAACAGCTTGAGCAGCAGATATTCTTGCTACAGGAACTCTATAGGGTGAACAACTTACATAATCAAGGCCCACATTATAAAAGAAACGAATTGACTGGGCATCGCCACCATGTTCACCGCAAATTCCTAGTTTAAGTCTAGGGTTGGTTTTTTTACCTTTTTCAACAGCGAGCCTTATTAAATAACCAACTCCCTTTTTGTCAACTGTTTCAAATGGATTACGCTCGAGTAGCTCTAACTCTAAATACTTACTCATCATTTTGCCTTCTATATCATCTCTAGAAAATCCAAAGGTCATTTGAGTTAAATCATTGGTGCCAAAGGAAAAAAAGTCTGCCGCCTGAGCTATTTCATCAGCTAGTATCGCGGCTCGAGGAGTTTCAATCATTGTGCCAATTGAAACCTTTAGGGATCCTAATTTTGTTGATTTAGATTGTTCAATTGCTTGAGTGACCCAACTACGCGCCAGGGCTAGCTCAGCTTTAGAAATTGTAAGGGGTATCATTATTTCAATGATTGGCTTTCCTCCCTTTTTTAACCGTTCCAGAGCTGCTTGCATTAGAGCCTTGACCTGCATTGAGTAAAGACCTGGTTTTAAAATTCCAAGTCTTACTCCTCTTACGCCTAGCATTGGATTAAATTCCTTCCAAAAAAGGGCTGCTCTATATAGTTTGTTTTCCTCCTCTGTTAAACCAGTTGTTGCCTTTTTGATCTCAAGCTCTTCAGTTTTTGGTAAAAATTCATGTAATGGAGGATCTAATAGTCTGACAGTTACTGGTAGGCCGTCCATTTCTTTTAAAATGCCTTCAAAGTCTTGTTTTTGAGCTGCTGCCAACTCATTAAGAGCAGCCGATTCCTCCTCTAAAGTTTGTGCTAAGATCACCTTTTGAACTAAAGGCAATCTGTCGGGAGCTAAAAACATGTGCTCTGTTCGACAAAGCCCGATGCCTTTTGCACCAAGATTTCTTGCTACTTGAGCGTCTTGAGCGGTGTCAGCATTTGCCCTAATTGAAATCTTGTTGCCTCTTATCTGGTCTGCCCAGCCTAAAATTATGTCTAATTCCTTCGGATGACTATCGGTGGCAAGTGGTAGCTGAGCGTGTACTACCTCACCGCTCGTCCCATCTATTGAGATATAATCACCTTCTTTAACAATGTAGTTTCCCACTTGGAAATAATTGTCAAACACTTTTATATCTTGAGCGCCAACTACTGCAGGCTTGCCCCATCCTCTTGCGACAACTGCAGCATGAGATACCAATCCACCTCGCGCCGTTAGAATGCCTTCAGCTGCAAGCATGCCATGAATATCATCCGGAGAGGTCTCCGGTCGCACCAAAATAACTTTTTCCCCGTCTTTATTTGCTTGAGCTGCTTTGTCGGCAGAAAGATATACCTTGCCAACTGCTGCTCCTGGGGAAGCTGCTAAACCTTTGGTTAAAACCTTATAATTTTTTGTGGCAAATTGAGGGTGAAGTACTTGTTCTATATGTTCGGGGGAGATTCTTAAAACGGCCTCTTGTTTTGTAAGCCTTATGTGAGGATCTTTGGTCATATCTACTGCCATCTTAAGTGCGGCTCTTCCGGTTCGTTTACCCACTCTTGTTTGAAGCATCCAAAGTTTACCTTGCTCTATTGTAAATTCAGTGTCACACATGTCTTTATAGTGAGCTTCAAGCCGCTTAAATATTTCTAAGAGTTCTTCATATGCATTAGGAAATTTCTTTTGTAAAGCTGACAGTGGTTCAGTATTTCTAATACCTGCAACTACGTCTTCTCCTTGTGCGTTTGTCAGAAAGTCTCCATAAGGCTTAGCCTCTCCTGTTGATGGGTTTCTAGTAAATGCAACTCCGGTTCCTGAGTTGTCATCTCTATTTCCAAAGACCATTGCTTGAACGTTTACAGCTGTGCCTAAATCATGAGAAATATTTTCTTTCTCTCTATAGGATCGCGCTCTTTCTGTGTTCCATGAGCGAAAGACTGCTTCAATTGCAAGTCGTAATTGCTTATATGGATCTTGTGGAAAGGATTTTTTTGTTTCTTGTTTGACGATTTCTTTATAAAGCTCTACTAGTTTTTTAAGCTCACTGACTGGAATTAATGAATCAGAAGAAATTGATAATTGCTCTTTTATTTGCTCAAGAGGTTTGTCAAATTTCTCAGAAGCTATTCCTAGAACAATTCTGCCAAACATTGAGATAAAGCGCCTGTATGAATCATAAGCAAACCGCTCGTCATTAGTTTGATTTTTAAGCCCTGTTACTGATTTATCATTAAGGCCTAAATTTAAAACCGTATCCATCATTCCAGGCATTGAGAATTTCGCCCCGGACCTTACACTAACTAAAAGCGGGTTATCAGGTTGGCCAAGTTTTTTCCCCATCGTTTTTTCTAGTTTGGCAATTGCTTTGTCAAGCTCTTTAGTTAATGGCTCGGGCCAGCCATGCTTTAAGTAATAACGGCATGCTTCAGTAGATATTGTAAATCCTGGCGGTACCGGTAATTTTAGCTGAGAGGTCATTTCTGCCAAGTTTGCGCCCTTGCCACCTAACAAATCCTTAAGCTCCATTGGAGCTTTTGGATGCTTATGATCAAATGCAAAAATAAATGGCATGTTTTTCTCTCCTTAGTAACACTTAGGCTTTCTACATAAAGCAATTAGCAGTGCTAAAATTAAGCTGCCTTAGGTCAATACTAACCAAACTTAACTTAAATCTAAAATTCAGTAATTTTTTAACTTGGTTAAGTGGTTGTTTAGGGTCTCGATTAATCCTACAATAGGAACCCTTATTTGATCAGTAGTATCTCTGTTGCGGATTGTCACCGCATGGTCTTCTATGGTTTGAAAATCTACTGTGACGCAACATGGAGTACCTATTTCATCTTGACGCCTGTATCTACGGCCAATTGATTGAGTATCATCATAATCGCAGGCAAACTCCTTACGAAGACTTTCAGAGATGTTTTTGGCAATTTTTATCAGTTCAGCATTTTTAGAAAGCGGAAGTACTGCTACTTTGTAAGGGGCAAGATCTGGAGAAAGTCTAAGGACTGTTCGTTTTTCTGAGTTAATTATATCTTCGTCATAAGCAGCAATTAAGAATGCCATCATTGAACGGTTTGCACCTGCAGCGGGCTCAATTACAAAGGGGAAATAAGAACTGTTAGTAGCTTGATCAAAATAAGTTAGATCTTTTCCTGAAGCATTAGAATGCGCCCTTAAATCAAAGTCAGTGCGGTTTGCAATTCCTTCTAACTCACCCCACCCCCATGGAAATAAAAATTCGATATCAGCTGTTTGTTTTGAGTAATGAGCTAGCTCTTCTTTTGAGTGGTGACGGATCCTGAGTTTGGATTCAGGAATTCCAAGTGATACATACCATTTAAAACGTTCTTTTAACCAATAAGAAAACCACTCATCAGCTTGATTTGGCGGGACAAAATACTCTAATTCCATTTGTTCAAATTCTCGAGTCCTGAAAATAAAGTTGCCTGGTGATATCTCGTTTCTAAAAGACTTACCGATCTGGGCAATTCCAAAAGGAGGTTTTAAGCGCATTGTTTTAACAACGTTTTGAAAATTGACAAACATTCCTTGGGCAGTTTCTGGTCGCAGATAAGCCACATTTGATTCGTTTTCTACTGGACCAACGTAAGTCTTAAACATTAAATTAAACGCTCTTGGTTGGGTTAAATCAGTTGATGAGCATTTAGGGCACTTAGTGATTCCTTCTTCAGGGCGGAAGCGTTCTTTACAGTTTTTGCAATCAACTAAAGGATCTGTGAAGTTAGCAAGATGACCTGATGTTTCCCAAATTTTTGGAGATGACAATATGGCAGCGTCAATGCCAACTACATCAGCGCGCTTGTTGACAATTGTGTCCCACCAGAGGTTTTTAATATTTCTAAGTAATGCTACTCCTAAAGGCCCAAAGTCATAAGTTGATTTAAATCCGCCGTAGATTTCTGCAGAGGGAAATACAAAGCCTCTTCTTTTACATAGGTTAACCACTTTTTCAAAAAATGCTTCTTCTGAAAAACTTTGACTCATGGCAGTGTAGTTAAAACTTTAAAATACTTAATTAAAATTTTCAACGTGTCAGTGTAAATAAATTATTAAATCGAAGTTGCCATTGCTCTGGAGTTAAGTCGGTGTTCAAAGTGGTGCTCTAGCATATCAAGAGCTAACTCTTCAGAAAGTTTGAGTTCATTTTGAGGTATTTTTTCAGCAAAAGAAAAAGCTAAATTAATTTGATTACTAAGAACCAGTCTAAAAAGTGTTAACGTGTTTTTAGATAAAAATTTAGCGTTAGCTGGCGCGCAGTTTTTACATACAGTAGCGAACTCAGAAACACTTATTGCTTGTATCTCAGGGTTTTGGCAGTAAATACATTGCTTAATTTCCGGGGTTAATCCTTCAGCTTTAAGTAGCTTTAAAGCAAAAGCACCTAAGACAAAGTTGTCCGTTGCGGTTTGATTTAAGTAGTTAAGTACTCCTATTGCAAGATCAAATACTGGTTTTGACTCGCTTCCCTCAGAAGAACCATACAAACAAGCTTCTAAGATAACAAAGGCTTTAAAGAGTTTCTTTATATCTTTTTTAATTTCTAAAAAAGGGTTAAGGCTCTCTGTTTGAGAAATGGTTTTTAATTCAGAACGGCTGGAATATAGCTGAACATTTAAATGATAAGGCATTTCAAAATAGCCACGAAACTTAGCGGTCGATCTTTTAACGCCTTTGACAACCGCACGTATTTTTCCTAGTTCAGGACTAAGAAGTGCCACTATTAAGTCGTATTCCTTTAATGGCCATGTCTTAAGCACTAAAGCTTGGGTTTGTAAATAATTCATTTAGTTTAAGAATTTTTACCTGGCTTTGATCTAATCAAGGATCCAAATATAATTAAAAAACCCAACGATAAAATGGCTATTAATACTTCAAAAGCAGCCTGCATACCTACTAGTGCAAAAAAAATTAAAAGCACAACTGTTATTGCTATAGCTAGTAATACTAAAGCAACCCCAGTTTTATCGATGGTTGTTTTTTGTTGTTCGTTCATGCTTTTGTTAGGGCACCAAAGCGTCTATCGCGTTTTTGATATTCACAAATAGCTTCAAAAAGATCCTTACGGCGAAAGTCAGGCCAAAGCACGGGTGTAAAAACAAGTTCTGAATAAGCTATTTGATAAATCAAATAGTTTGATATCCTGTACTCTCCTGATGTTCTTATCACGAGATCCGGATCTGGCATATCTGGCCAGTAAAGGAATTTAGCAAAAGTCTTTTGATTGATTTTTTCAGGCGGTAGTTTTGCTCTAACAATTTCTTTAACTGCGTCAATTATTTCGGCACGCCCTCCGTAATTAAAGCAAATGGTAAGAGTTAATCGTGTATTTTTTTTTGTTAGCTCCATTGATTGATCCATGTGTTTAATAAGACGTTTAGGTACTCGAAAATCCCGTCTGCCCGCAAAACGAATTCTTACACCTTTGTTGTTTAGATCATCTCTATGACGAACTAGGATGCCTTCATTGAAGCTCATAAGGAATTTGACCTCCTCAACTGGTCGTCTCCAATTCTCAGTTGAAAATGCATAAACAGTTAACCACTTAAGCCCTATTTGTAAAGCTCCTTCAACAGTGTCAAATAAGGCATCTTCACCTTTGGCGTGTCCTTGTGTACGGGATAAGCCTCTTTTTTGGGCCCACCGCCCATTTCCATCCATGACGATTGCTACATGTTGAGGCATTCTTGAAGGATCTATATTTAAAGCTGATTGCTCAAAATTCATTAGCTATAGCTTAAGACCAGAATCAGCCAACCATGAATTAATTATCTGATTTAATTGGTCCTTGCCCTTTTTTGCTGCAGCAAATAAGTCAGTGTTAAAAAGTGAAGCCCAATTAAGACTTTGAGTAGAATAACCTTTTTCTTTTAGCTTGCTTCTAAGGCTACTTAGTGTTTCTAGAACTGTTATGTGCTCTTGTGTAATATATTGACCTAAGGTATTTGCTAACCACGCAGCAAAAAACGGGGAGTTGCCATTGGTATTAATTGAGAGTGTAATTGGCCCCTTTTTTACAGTTGCAGGAAAAATAAATGAACTGTGGTTAAGCTCATCTACGGAATTTACCCATATGCGCGCTCTTTCACAGTCTAGAAACACCGCTCGTTGAATGTCTTGAGAATTTACTGCACAGACCACCAGCCAGTATCCCACGACTTCACCCCTTCTGTAAGGGTGGTTCTCCCACCTAATTAATTGATCAGAGTGTAGTTCTTGCAACTCAGCAGTTATCTCTGGGGAAACCACAGTAACTTTAGCTCCCGCGTTAAGCAAGCTTAATACTTTGCGTGTTGCAACATTGCCGCCTCCGACTACCAAGCAAGGGCGTTGATATAAATCTAGACTAACTGGAAAAACGTCCATATAATACCAAAAAGTCGATAAATATAATCATATTTATTAACTTTAAATTTACAACAGTTCAATTTACCCATCCCACTTTCTAAGTTAGACATTTTTCTGGCAGTTAGCCTTGAATTTGGCCAAATTAAGGGAATTTTTAGCAGTTAAAGAGCTAGTTAAAGAATGGATGCAAAATTTAATCTGCCTAAGACTTTTTTAAAAGTGCAGTCAAGGTTTTGTGTAACGACTTTGTTTTATCAACGCATAAATTTTAGAACTTTTACAAATGGTTTAAGCGCATAAAAACCTTGTCCTTTTTATCATTTTGAGCTGGTCAAAAACCGAATTAAAAACCCTGGGCTAAACTGAGGTTCAAAAAAATATCGTTTTATCTATAAAATGCAAATTTTGCTTCATTTGCCAAAAGGCATATTTTGGCTTTTGTTACTGATGGCTCTAGCTAAAAACTAAGTATGGATTTTACGAGGCTTAAATCCTTATCTAGGATAAAAACCTTTTAAAGTCGCCTAAATTTGTTAGTCACAAGGCTAGATTAATTCTGTTTTTAAACTTTGTAATAGCGCTTTTAATTAAATGTCTTATGCTTGAGCTAGACTTTGTAGTGTAACTTATTAGGAAGGATATCACGTGATAAGGGATTTAAATCTTAACAGCGCCAATCTTTCCCAAGAGATTTTAGATGCTCTTGAAAAGCTTAAGCGGGGTCTAGAAGGCTTTGAACAACGTGAACATCAACTTTTAATGTTAAATGCAGTTGATGATGTAATAAATCATGGCGGCTTTTTAGCTGTTAAAGCAGGTACCGGTACTGGAAAATCCTTTGGTTACTTAATACCTGCAATTCTTGCGGCTGAAAAAGGAAAAAAAATTTTAATTGTTACATCTAGTAAAGCGCTACAAGATCAGTTATGCGACAAAGACCTACCAACTTTAGCGACTTATTTAAATAGTGATATAAAGTTCAGAACCTTAAAGGGAAGATCTAATTACTTATGCTTACAAAAAGTTAAAGAACTTAAAGATTCGGCCAATCAAGGAAAACTATTTTCATCACAACAGGCAAAACAATTCCAAGATATTTTCCAAGACATTTTAAAGTTTGCAGAAACTACCCAAGACGGTGAAAATATGAAATTTGACGCATCTATTTGGAAAAAGGTGTCAACTGATGCAGAGGAATGTCCCAAAAAAAAGGATTGCCCGTCAGGGGAAAGTTGTTTTTTTGAAAAGGCTAGAGATGATGCTTACTCTTCTAACATTGTTATTTTAAATAGCCACTTGTTTGCAACAGATTTAGACCATTCAAAAGGAATTGTTCCAGATTACGATGTTTTAATCATAGATGAAGCTCATAATTTAGAAGATGTTGTGCGCTCTATTTCTGCAGTTGAATTAAGTAGCTATAAACTACGTCAAGCAGTAAATTTAATATCTCCACTAGGGCTAAAAACCGAGGTTAGGAACCGTTGTATTGGTAATCTTCAGTCGTGCTCTAGGCTTATAAATGATATTTTTGAAGAAAAAAAAGAACAACTTAAGACCAACAGTAATCAAATTGAAATTGATTTAAATTCTGATAAATCTATAATAAAGCTGTTAGAAAGACTTGGTGAAGTTTATGACTTGATTACTCAAGATATAGTTAGCATTGAAAGTTTTGATAATTATAGTTCTGAAACTGAACCTTTAAAGAAACGTGCTTTAGTCTACTTTGACCACTTAATAAATGAACTTAATATAATTAGAACAAATGATACCAATAGAGTATGTTGGGCAGAAAGTACGCAACATGGTCCAATCTTTAAAGTGGTTATAATTGACATTTCAGATCATTTAAAATCTGCGCTTTGGGATACATTAGAGTTAAATAATACTTCTGTAGTTTTAACATCTGCAACAATATTTGATTGGACCCTTAGTCGACTTGGGCTTCCAGATGCCACGCGCTTTATAGATTTAGGAAACCCTTATGAAACTAGTGACAATGCTTTAGTTTTTTGTCCAAGAGATGATTATTTTCATCCAAAACACCAAGAATATGAAGCAGCAAAAACGTCTATAATTTGCGAGCTTATTTCAATTGCCGGTGGCCGGACATTATTGTTATGTACCAGCTTGAAAGAAACTGAGCGTTTAGGAGGAGACTTAAAAGATATATTTAAAAAAAGGGGAATTAATGTCTTAGTGCAAAACAGTGGAAAGTCAAATCAAAGTCTTCTTGAAGAGTTTAAAAGTGATGAAACCTCTGTCTTAGTAGGATCTTATACTTTTTTTGAAGGCATCGACGTACCAGGATCTAGCCTTAGCTTAGTTATAATAGATAAGCTTCCTTTTTTATATCCGGATTTGCTCATAAAAAAACGTGAAGAAGCAGTTAACTCACGTGGGGGCCATGGCTTTTATGAAGTCCAATTATCTGATGCATTAGTTCGCTTAGCTCAAGGAAAAGGTCGTTTAATAAGGGATGCAAAAGATAAAGGTGTTATTGCAATACTAGATAATAGAATTCATGATAGTTCTTATTCAGCTAAACTGCGTGAGGTCTTTGAGCCTCTGAAAGTGGTAAGTGATATTAATGAGGTAAAGAAGTTCTTTGAAAGCATCTTAGTTACTAAACATTAAAATAAATACCCTAACTAGAGAATTTAATTATTTAATATGACGAATTTAAGTAATGATAAAATCCCTTTTGGCTTTTGTAAAGCTTTTTAAAAACGCTGTAATTTTTCTCATATATTTCATTTTTCTCTTTATTAGGTTTAAATACTTCATTTATTTCAACAAGGTTCTTTATCTCAGACTTACTAATGGATCCAGTTGCTAAAAACGCCAATATGGCTGCCCCTTTAACATTTGCTAGAAGAGGATCTTTAACTTGTTCAATTTTGCGATTTAAAACATCAGCATGAATTTGACACCATAAGGCTGACTTTGCTCCCCCACCTATGGTTCTTATTGGACCTAACTTCCTTTTAAGCATGTGCTCAACAGCATCAAGCATCCATCGAGCATTATATGCAACACCTTCAAGCGTTGCGCGCAACAAGTCATTTAAGGTGGTGTTTAATGACACATTTATAAAGCTTGCTCTAAGTCTTCGGTCATAAACTGGGCATCTTTCTCCATTTAGCCATGGGGCAAAAATAATTCCATTTGAACCAGGTGCAACAGAGCTAGCGATATTATCAAGCTCTGAATAACTAGTTGATTTGAGGTCACTTAATATTTTGTCTTTAAACCATGTTAAGCAAATGCCAGCTGTATCGTGATTGTTGGCAAGCAAATACTTACCAGTAAAACATCCTGGAACGGTCGCTATTTGTCTAAACGGATCAGTTTTTTTAAAAGGTACATGGCAAGAGATCCATGAAGTAGTAGAGATAGCCATATGAGGTTCAAAGTCATTGATGTTCCCTGAGCCTGCAGCAGCTGAAAGTAAATCAGGACACCCAGTTGTAACCTTAGTGTCTGGATCAAATCCTAAACTTTGTATCTCTGGGGCTATTGTTCCAACGACTTCATTAAAAACCCTTAGAGGTGGAAGTTTTGAGGGATCGCGTTGTGAAAGTTTTAAAAGAGTCTTATCATAAGTGGGCTCTTGAAGTTTTTTAATGTTAATTAGCCAGGACAGAATCATTGATGGCGCTGTTGCGAAAACTTTTCCACCAAATTTAAGCGCTAAGTAGTCTACTGGTTCTAAAAGATATTGCGTTTTTTCAAAGATTTCGGGCATTTCGTTTTTCAACAAAAGAAAATGACCCAAAGGGTCATTTCCCTCAAGTGAGGGTGCACCAGCCGTTTTTAAAAGGAATTTTAAAACCTTAAGTGGCTTATATCCTTCTATATTGAAAAGAGATTTAGTTCCCATTACCTTAGAGGAGTATTTATGTCCGCGTGTATCCATCCAGAGAATGCAATCACCAACTGGCTCACCTTCTTTGTTAACCGGTACAGTTGATCCCCATTGTCCGGTAAAGGTTATCACAAACGTGCGTGTGATTAAGCTAGGATCTTCTTTGGCTAAATTATTTATCGAAGTTTTAATCTTTTGCATCCATTGGTGAGTATCTTGCGTAGCTTTTCCTGAGGAATCTAAAGTGGTTTCAACTTCTTGGTGATCCCAGGCGACGATATCTCCGGATAGGGATACAAATGCTGTTTTTGGCCCACCCGTACCTAAATCAATGGCTAAACAGAGATCTTTTTGCATTTAGGGCGATTTTAGGTCGAAATTAACAGTTTAGTGGTAATTTAGCCTTCTAATTTTTGATACTGAGCTATTCGCTCAGGACTGATTGCAACCCATATTCCCTCAGCTTTTGCCGTAACTTCATTGTTAAAAGAGATTGTTCCTTGCACAAAAACCTTTTTGCCCTCCGTTTTTAAGTATCGAGCTTCCATTTCTAGCCTTTCTTTTATAGGCGTTGGTTTAACATATCTCACAGTAAGGGTGCCTGTCATAACTGGAATACCAGCCAGCATGCTTGCAGCTCCTAATGTGGTGTCAAAGACTAAGGCAATTACACCACCGTGGACGCAACCAGGAGGCCCCTCGTGCTGATAGTCAAATACGCCTTCTGCATAAACTGCACCATCTTGTATCCACATTTTTATAGGGGGCGCATATGCATTATGAGCACCTGATATAGGAGAGGATGGGAATATGCTGTCGAGGCGCATATCTTCACCCGGCTCCTTATAATAGCGAGGGATCCTTTTATCGACGTAAGTTAGTTTTATTTCCTCAGCAAGGCTTTTAAGTTGCTCGGCATATGAAAAAAGCTTTTCTTTTGGTATTTCAAGAGCTACGGCGGCTTTAATTAAGGTTCTTAAAGACTCGGCCATGTCAGAGCGAATTGAAAATTCTTGATCATCCATAGCCTTTATTTTACGCCTATCTTCAGTCACAGTGAAAATTTTTTTCCTTAAGCGGTTTTAGTCTAGATATTATTGCTACTTAAAGTAGGGCTTAATTGCTAATCTTTTTGAAGTGGATCCACAGTACGCAATAAAAGGCGTTTGTCCTTGTTGTCAAAAAGAGCTACGAAAGCTATCAAATTATCAAGCATGTCCTGTTTGCCGCTGGGTTTTTGACCCTATACAAAGTCAGTTTCCGACAAATCCTAATGGGGCAAATAGAGTATCTCTTTTAATAGCAAGAGAAAATTACCGCAATTACGGTGTTTCAGATCCAGAGCTTTTTGCCGTTGATGCAAAAACGCTAAAAAACAGTTCTTCAGAACAGTCTGAGTTTAAAGCCTCTGAGAAAGCTTCACAGAGCAAAAGGCTCATAATTTATGAAATCATTGCTGTTGAGCTTGCAGGCTTGATGCCTGGTGTAATTGCGGCGCTGGTTTATGCAGTCCAAGAGTTAGTAGGCCAAGGTAGTCAAGCAGTTATATCTCCCTTTGTCAATCACCACGTTGGATTAGACGTTACGTTGCAACTTATAGTTACCTTGCTTGAATTTTATCCTGTTGTAATTGTTGGCTATGTCATGGCCAGATCTGGTCAGTCACTTAAAACTCTAGGGCTAACGACGCGTGTTAAGTTTTCTGATTTTTCCTGGGGTGTTTTACTTATGCTAGCAACCTTTGGAATTGAAATTATTTTGTCAAATATCATTTATTCGCTTCATCTGGCTAGCTCTCATGATCTGGCTGCCTCAGCGGGTTTGCCCAAGATTTATCTCTTAGTTGGAGTCTTTGTTTCTTTAAGAACTGCAGTTCAAGAGGAGTTGATAGTTGCTGCCTATTTATTAAATCGGCTAGAAAAATTAGGCACTAGTAAATGGTTGGCGGTAATAATAAGTGTCTTAGTGCGCTTAAGCTACCACATTTATGGCGGTTGGACTCTTGTTTTACTTAATATACCATTTGGAATTATGCAAGCTCTTTTTTATCAGAGCAAAAAAAATGTCAAGCCCTTGATCATAGGTCATTTTTTATTTGACGCTTTAAGCTTTGCAATTTTAATTAAGTAACTTTAGAGCGATTTATTTAATTTGTCCTGTCTTTTTAGCCCACTAGCTGTTTATTTACGAAAAGTCTCTGTCTTGAATCTGGCTATAATTTTGTCAAGTGCCTAAGCTGAAGTCATAAAGGTTGAAAAAAAAGAGTAAAATCATTTCAGGATGCTTGACGAGCGTAAGGCAAGTATTTTAAAAGCTGTAGTTAATCAGTTTATTGCGACAGGTCAACCCGTAGGGTCAAACCACATTGCCTCAGAGCCCGAGATAGGCGTTTCTCCTGCTACTGTTCGTGCAGAAATGGCTGTTTTAGAGCAAGAAGGATATTTAACTCATCCACATACTTCTGCAGGGAGAATTCCTACTGATTTAGGATTTAGGTATTTTGTTGATAATTTGCAGCAGTCATGGACCGTCAGCGAAGTTGAAATTGACGAGGCATTTAAGTTTTTAAAGTCAGCACACAGTGCTTTGGAAAAAATACTTAAAGAGACATCTCGTTTGTTAGCTGAACTTACTGGTTTGACAGCCGTTGTAGTTGGACAGATTCCAGATATGGCTACAGTAAAGAGTGTCCAATTAGTTGAATTAAATAAGCTATTGGTGTTGCTAATTTTAGTTTTGAGCTCTGGTGATGTTGAAAATATGGAGGTTTCATTAACGAAAGAAATAACTGATGAAACACTAATAGCTAAAGCAGAACAACATATCAAGCTTGCGATTCTAAACAAGCAAATTAAAGACATTAAACCGATCAATGTTAACACTGGAGATCGGGAAATTGATTGGTTGGTTAAAGAAGTTTCTGAAGTGTTTCACAACTATCTAGCTAGGCGCAAAGAGGCTACACGACGAGTTTTTATTGATGGCACATTTCATGTAGCTCAATCTTTTTCACCTGCTGAAACTGTTGAGGAGCTTTTGCGTTTGCTTGAACATCATTATTTAATTGTTTCGTTTTTGCAGGCATTAGTAGAAAAAGGCAAAGAAGTTTCTATTGGTAAGGAAAATGGAGAAAGCCCGTGGTCAGAGTGTGCTGTTATTTTAACTAGCTGTGCCTTAGCCGGACAGTCTGTTGGAATGTTAGGAATCCTGGGACCGAGACGAATCAATTATCAAGAAGTAATTCCAACTGTGAAAATAGTTGGTAAAAAGCTTGAAGAAAAGGTTGAAGAGATCTCTGGTATTAAAGGTAGTTAAAATATGCCTACTCTTGGAGCTGATTATTATGAAGTATTAGGCGTTTCTAAAAACGCTACAGAAGAGGAAATTAAGCGCGCCTATCGCAGGCTAGCTCGAAAATACCATCCAGATGCTAACAATGGCGATCCTGAGGCTGAGGCAAAATTTAAAGAAATAAGCATAGCTTACGAAACACTTAGAGATCCTGAAAAAAGGCGCCGTTATGACATGTTTGGAGAAAGTGGTCCATCCAGTGGGCCAGGTTTTGATTTTTCTGACTTCTTCAGTTCTTCTTTTGATGATATTTTTGAAAGTTTTTTTGGCTCATCACGCAGGGCTACTCAGCGGAGATCCTCAGGTGCGTTTAGAGGGTCAGATATTGAGGTTGAATTAGAACTTGATTTTAAAGAAGCTGTTTTTGGAGCCGAGAAGAAAATTAGTGTTAAGAAGCCTGTTATCTGTAGCGTTTGTAATGCAACAGGGGCAAAACCAGGAACAGCTCCAACTGTATGTCCAGATTGTAGAGGTAGCGGCCAAGTAACGCGCATCCGCGCTACTTTTTTAGGTCAGGTTGCTACAACGACAGTTTGCCAACGTTGCAAAGGACAGGGGCAAGTAATTACTAATCCTTGTAGCGAATGTAGAGGGTTAGGCTTAGTGACAAATACTGTGCAGTATGTGGTAGAAGTGCCGCCAGGGGTGGATGATTCATCTACTTTGCGCTTATCAAAAAAAGGGGGAGATGGTCTTAAAGGCGGGCCTCCAGGAGATCTATATGTTCACCTCAGAATAAAACCAGATCCCAGGTTTACCAGAGACGGGCTTGATATTATTTATCAAGCTAAGGTGCCTTACACTCTTGCCATTTTAGGTGGCGAGGTTGAGATTCCAACCTTAGAAGGAAATAAAACAATTACAGTAAAAAGAGGTTCACAGCCAAACAGTGTTATTGTTTTGCCTAATTGTGGTGTTCCGGATTTGCGTAGCAGAAAAAGGGGTGAGTTCAAGATCGTTTTAAATGTTCAGTTCCCCGATCAGCTAGACAAAGAGGAAGTTGAGCTGCTTGTTAGACTCCATGAAATTGCCCAACAAAAGGCTTCTAAGGCTGGACATAAGACATTTTCTAAATTAACCAAGCTCTTTAAGGGGCATTAAGTCGTTAAAAATTTAAGTTAAAATTTAAGCTAAAATTGTAACAAAAATTTTGTTTTTTCACTTAAAGTGAGCAATAATTAAGATATGGTGTACTCAAGTGGGGATAGTAGCGAATTCGATGGGGACGATGAGTCCAGAGCTTATGCAAAGGCACTAGGGCAACGCTTACGAGCTGTTAGAAAGCAGAAACATCTGTCGTTGCAAGCTGTAGAGCAAATATCTCAAGAGGAATTTAAGGCCTCTGTCTTAGGGGCATATGAAAGGGGAGAGCGAGCAATTTCAGTACCTAGATTGCAGCGCTTAGCTAAGATTTACGACGTTCCTGTAGATCAGCTTTTACCGCGTGATGGCTCAATTACAATGGCAATTCCGCAGGGGTTATCTGGTGGTCAAGCCGTTTCAGAGTTTAATGAGCAACTTCGTGTTACTGTTGATTTAACCAAACTTTCACAAGTCAACGGGCCCGAAAGAGATTTATTAAGGCACTTTTTATCAATGATTCAGCTTCAAAGACAAGATTTTAACGGCAAAATGATTACCATCAGATCCGATGACCTTAAAATAATAGCTTCGTTATTTGGAATGACACCAGTTGCGATGTGTCAACGGTTAGAAGAATTAGGCCTTAGGATCCCAACACCAAGCCAGTAAAAAATAAATTCTGAATTGGTTAATAATTGACCGTGTTATAATGAAAATTGACGCATGAGTTTGTCATCTCAAGATTGTTTGTTCTGTAAAATAGTAAAAAAAGAAATTCCAAGTAATGAGGTTGCTCAAAACGAGCTAGCTTATGCTTTTAACGATATCAATCCTGTTGCTAACACGCATGTTCTGGTGATTCCAAAACAACATATTGATAACTTGCACAGCCTTCAGAACGACCATAAAGAAGCTTTAATGGCAATAGTTACCTTAATTCAAGAAGTTGCAGAAAAAAAAGGAGTTGCTGATTCCGGCTATAGAGTAGTTGTTAACATTGGTCCAGATGCTTTAAATAGCGTTGGGCATTTGCATTTTCACGTAATAGGAGGGCGTCGCCTTTCATGGCCTCCGGGGTAGATCAGGAGCCTGCTAGCTTGATAAAGGTAAAAGTTGAGGAAAACAACTTAATGGCAGAGCTAGTAGGTGAAAAGGATTGCCATTTAAAGCAAGTTGAGAAAAACTTTAAAAACACCAAGATTGTTGTGCGCGGAAATGAAATTGCGCTTTCTGGAGAGGATGCTTATGAGGCTGCAAAAACTTTTGAGGAGCTCCTTTCGTTAATAAAGCTTGGCAATGCCTTAGATGAAGCAAATATTGACAGAACTATTCGTATGGTTAAACATGATGAAGCACCTTCTGAGGTATTGTCTAAGTCTTTGTTTAAATCCTCTCGGGGAAAATCAGTCAGACCCAAAACATCTGGGCAGCGCAAATATGTTGATGCAATTTCACAGGCAACCATTACTGTTGCCATTGGCCCTGCGGGCACTGGTAAATCTTATCTTGCAGTCGCAATGGCATTAGCTGAGTTTCAATCGCGTAAGGTCAATAGAATTATCCTTACAAGACCAGCCGTAGAGGCTGGTGAAAGATTAGGATTCTTGCCAGGTGATTTAATGGCAAAGGTAGATCCATATTTGCGTCCACTTTATGATGCATTGCTTGATTTGTTAGATGTTGATGGTATGCAAAAATTAATCGACAGGCAATTAATTGAAGTTGCACCCTTGGCTTATATGCGTGGACGGACATTAAATAATAGCTTTGTAATATTAGACGAGGCTCAAAATACAACACCAGAGCAGATGAAGATGTTTCTTACAAGGATTGGGTTTGGTTCAAAAGCTGTAATAACAGGAGACATTACTCAAATCGATGTACCTGGAGGTGCTACCAGTTCGGGATTGGTTGGATTAGATTCTATTTTATCAGGAATTAATGGCATCAGTTTTATTTATTTAACAAAAGATGATGTTGTAAGAAATCCTATTGTTGCTCAGATTATCGATGCTTATGAAAAAGCAAGTAGTTAAACATGTGTGCAAAACAGTTTTTAAAAAACAAATACAAAATAGAACTTTTTGATGAACAAAGCGATGTTAATATAGTTGGACATCTTTTTATCAAGCTAGCATGTCTAACCTTAGAACATGAAAAGGTACCCTCTGGGGCTGAAATGTCTATTAACTTTGTGGATCAAAGTAAAATTACTGAGCTCAACAGAAGATATAGAAAAATTAGCAAACCCACAGACGTGCTTTCCTTTCCCGTTGATGACCCAAGAGACTATAGTGGCAGAATTCCAGATAATTCATTTCCTTCTCCCACAAGAGATTTTCCGAATGAAGAGCCTCCAGTATTATTAGGTGATGTCTTTATCTCACCAGCTATTGCTAATATTAACGCTCAACACAAGAATTTAAGTTTAGAACGTGAGCTTTATTTATTAACTGTCCATGGAATCCTGCATTTGTTAGGATTCGACCATGAAAAGTCTGTTGATTTTGATGTCATGTCATCTCACGAACAAATAATTTTGAATTATTTTACAAAGAAATTCTTAGACAAAATTTGAAGTGTTTAACACAATAGCTCTTTTAGTAATTTTTTTATTATTTGTTTTAACAGCGATTTTGGCTTTGGCTGAAACTTCAATGATGAGAATAACAAAGCCAAAAGCACTATCGCTTCTTGAACACAAGAAAAAAGGTGCTAAAGCATTAGTAAGACTTGTGGAGCATCCAGAGGGATTTTTGCACCCAATATTGTTCCTTGTCTTTATTTGTCAAACGGTGGCAGCAACTTTAGTTGGAATTGTTATTGCAAAAGCTTTAGGGGGAATCGCCACCGCAGTAGTTACGGCTTTAGAAGTAGTCGTTGTTTTTGTTCTTGCAGAGGCTATTCCGAAAAATTTAGCTGTAAATAATTCTGAAAAAGTAGCTCTTTTACTAGCCCCGGTTATTGAAATTGTTTCTAAATTTTGGCCGTTGGCATTTGCGGCAAAACTTATTGAAAAGCTTTCTAATTTCATCGTGCCAACTGCACAAAGCAAAGATAAAGAAATTACTGAAAGCGAGCTTTTAGCTATGGCTGATGTTGCAGCTGATCAAAAAGTAATAGAAACTTCAGAGCGAGCATTAATTCGCTCAATTATTCACTTTGGCGATACCTTAGTTAAAGAAGTAATGACTCCTCGTCCTGAAATAGTTGCCGTCGAACAATCTATTTCAGTTTTGCAAGCAATTGATATTGCGCTTTCAAAAGGTTATTCAAGGCTACCTGCTTACAATGATTCTTTAGATGATATAACCGGAATTGTTGTTTTAAAAGATTTAGTAATGGCACAAAGAGAACAAAAGGGAGATCAACCAATAAAAGATTTTTTACGAGAGGCCCACTTTGTGCCAGAAACCAAGAAAGTGGCTCCTTTGTTAAGACAAATGCAAGAAGGTAGTTTTCAGCTAGCAATTGTTATTGATGAATATGGTGGAGTATCTGGTATTGTAACGATAGAGGATCTACTTGAAGAAGTTGTTGGAGAAATTGTGGATGAATTTGATAAGAAAGAGCCTCAATTTGAAGTTCTATCTCCTTCAGAATGGTCTTTATCTGGACGATTATCAATTGAGCTTGCAAAAGAGTTAACTTCAATTGATTTCCCGGAGGGGGATTTTGACACAATTGGAGGGCTTTTGTTTCATATGTTAGGACATGTGCCCAAAGAAGGTGAAAGCGTTTATCTTGACGATAGTGTGCTAGTTGCTGATAGGGTTTCTAATCGGCGTATTTCAAGAGTACGCATTAAAAAGATGGTTGAGCAAAAATGAGTTCTTTCCGCTCCGGATTTGTAGCAGTTGTTGGTAGAACTTCTGTTGGGAAATCAAGCCTTGTTAATGCTTTAGTAGGCAAAAAAGTAAGTATTGAGGCAAGATCAACAAACACAACCCGGATGAAAATAAGAGGAATTTTAACCACTGAAGATGCACAAGTGATATTTATAGATACACCGGGCTTCCACAAGCCAAAAGGAACTTTTTCCAGAAATTTAGTTGAAGTTGCAAGATCTAGCGCTCTTGAAGCTCCGGATCTGGTGATGTTAGTTGTAGATGCTAAAAAAGGAGTGGGTAAAGGCGACAAATATGTCTATGACGATATTGGAAAATGTGACGTTTTAGCTTTAAACAAAATTGATTTATCAAAGAAAAATGAGATTTTCCAAGCAATTGAAAAAACTATTGAAGTCTTAGGCGATAATTTTGAAATTGTTCCTGTTTCAGCAAAAACAAAAGAGAATCTTGATGAGCTTAAAAAGGTAATAATAGAAAAACTCCCAGAGGGACCTCTTTGGTTTGAGCAGGATACAGTGACAGATTTAGATGATGAGCTTTACTTTGCTGAAGTGATTCGAGAACAATTTTTATACTACCTTAAAGATGAATTGCCTCATAAGTTAGCGGTCAAGATTACAGAGTTTAAATGGCCGTTAATAAGATGTGAAGTTGTCGTGCAACGTCCAAGCCAAAAAATGATTGTCATTGGCAAAGATGGTGCTATGTTGTCTCAGGTGAGGAATAGATTAAAAAAACTCTTTCCCGATATTAATGTAAAATTCTACGTTAAGGTTGACAAAAAGTGGGAAAGTAAAGCAAGTGAATATGGTTATTTAAAATGAAAAAAAAGATAAAAACAGCCTTTGTGTTATCAGGTGGAGGCTCATTGGGTGCAGCTCAAGTTGGGATGCTAAAGGCATTAGCTGAGCTAAATGTCAAACCAGACGTTTTAATAGGGGCATCAGTGGGTGCTTTAAACGCGGCATTTATTGCAATGAATCGCTGGCCTGATTGCGTGAAGGATTTAGAAGAGTTATGGATTTCTATTAAAAGACAAGATGTTTTCCCTCTTGATATTCCGGCCTTAGTATCGGCAATAATTGGTAAACGAAACTACCTTATTGACTCATCGGGATTAAGAAAAATCATAAGAGATAATTTAAGGGCTGAAACTTTTGAGGAATGCCAAATTCCATTGCGAGTAGTTGTGACAGAGGTATTGAGCGGAAAGGTTGCAATTTTTTCTAGTGGTCCACTTTTTGAACCGCTTTTAGCCTCAGCGTCAATTCCAGGTGTCTTTGCTCCTGTAGAGATCAATGGGATCTTTTATATGGATGGCGGGGTTAGTGATAATACGCCAATTAGTGACGCCTTAAATTTAGGTGCTAAAGAAGTTTATGTGCTACCTACTTCATATGGTTGCGAGCCTGAAGAAGTTCCTAACTCTGCAATGGGTATGTTTTTACACACATCAAACTTGCTTGTAAATCAAGGTTTTAGACGTGATTTAGAGAACAATCAATCAAAAGCTAAGTTAGAAATTTTAAAAGCGCCATGTGGAATCATTCAAAGTTCTTATGACTTTTCGCAAACACAAGCACTAATACAACAATCTTACGAAATGACAATGACAACTATTGGACCCAAACTAGCAAACAAAAAAGTCATAAATAAGCGAATAAAGAGTAGTTTTTAATTTTTACAAAGCGTTGAATAAACATTTAGCTAGCCCGTCAGGTTTAGAGCGCGCAACTCCTGTTCTACAATTCCCATATGCTCTTGTAGATCCTTTTTAGCTTTTGCAGGTGACCAACGTCCTTTTAGGAAAAACAAGATAATTAAGAAAACTACTTGACCAGCAATACAAACTATCCACCAACGCTCCCACTCATTCGGAGCATAATTTTTATCTGCTTGAAGTTGTTGCAATTTAGGGCCAACTTTAGCTAGCAAAATTAAATCTGATTTGTATTGAGCTGCTTGTAAAAGGGTCGGTAATCCTACCTCCTTAATTGCTCTTGATAGTAAAGCTGGAGGAATTTCACTAGCACTGTTATAGCGAGCAAGCTCACTAAAAAGCGCCTGATGAGTTTCAACTTTATTTACCAGGGACTGATGTTGGGAGACAAATTTTTCAACAATCGGACCATACTTTTGTGCAAAAGCCGCATTGTCAACTAGTGGAGTAGCTGTCGTTACTACAAATGGTAACACTAGGAACGAAACCGCTACTACGATTCGCAAGACCCATCCCCAAACCGCGAGCCCCATTGCCGAAAGAGCTGGATTTTTATCTTCTACAGCTTCAGTGTAAGCTGCCATCCAGGGCGCATATGTCATTGCTAAGAAAATTGCAAGTAATGACAAGATTACAACAAAGGAATAATAAGTAGTATTGGGCTGATGAACTCTACTTAAAAAGATAATAGTCATTATGATTGAACCAATTGTTCCTAATAGCATGAAAGGTTTTCTTACTAATAATAAATCAGACAGTATTCCAAAAACTACTAAGGCACCCGCATCAAAAGCCCAGTACCATGTATTTATTCCATCAGCTTGAGCGGTAGTAAAGTTGTAAACAACTGCAAAATACAAAGTAAAAACTCCTACTGCGGCATAATAAATTAGTAAAAATACAGAAATCCCAAAAGAAGAAATAATTAAATCCGGTTTAAGCATGCTTTTAAGAGGGGAGGCAGTTGCCTTTTCTACGTCAATACCTTTGGCCTTAGCTTCAATTAGTATTTTTTCTTTTTCAGTAACCATTAACTGATCTCTTAATGATGGAGCTAGTTCTTTCAGGCCTAGCATGGAAATTACAAACATCACAAGACAGACAATTCCTGATATTATGAACTGATCTTGAAATGGGTGTAAATGAGGAAGAGTATGAGTGGCTACTATGTTGGCCGCTAAAGATCCCATTACAGGACCCAAAGTCCAAAAGCCCATTGCTGATGCCCTACCTAACTGAGGTGAAAAGTCTCTAATTAAAGCTGGCGTTGCCACCAAAATAATCCCCTCGACAAAATAAATAGCAATTGACTCTGCTGAATAGCCAAACTTTGAGCTCGTGTTAGGGATCGCAACTAGTTGAAGCAACCCTACAATTAACAATCCCCAGATCACCATATTAGCCCGCCCGACTTTATCAGAAATTCCACCGATAAAAGCTGTGAATGCCCCTACTGCATTCCCTATGACGGTTAAATAAATATAAAAAAGAAATGTCATATGGTAGTAAGGAAGCAATAGCGGAGAAACTGCTCCTGGAACATAGTAAATGTAATAAAGGGTGATTGTAACTAGCACTACTATTGCTAAATAAAAGTAACGTTTTGTAGCTTGTGGATAGATATCCAGTTCCCTATTTATAAATCCATTTGAACTTTGTTTTTTTACAACAGTGGTTGCCATAAAAGCTCCTTTCTTATGTTTTTAGTTTAAAGGAAATATTAAAAGAATTACAATGTATTAGAACTTATTAAAAGCTATACTTGCTTACAAAAATAAGCAACTGTGTATTTTTAATTCGCAACTATTCGGTTTTAGCTCGGGGGGAAGGACTCGAACCCTCAACAACAGGGCCAGAACCTGTCGTGTTGCCAATTACACCACCCCCGATTGTAGTGCAATGGTTAACTTTAGCACATTTAAATTTTAAACATGGAATCTGCGATTGAGTATCCGGTGATTCTCGCTATTGATACCTCTAAGGCCTCAGACAAATAAGTTCCAACAAAACTTCCACTACTTGATTCAGAAACATTTGGCGGGTTGAATTCAGGAGTAAGTCCATTAGAAGACAGCATGCCAGCTGCAATTAGTTGCAACGAAGGGTTAACTACGACAACTACTGTTTTAATGTTGTGTGAGGAAGCATAAGTGGTAACTTGCTGAATTTCACTCCATAAATTAGTTCCCCCAGCTAATACAACGTGAGGAAATTGCCTACTAGAGGTGTTAAATTGTGATGACATGTCTTGTGAAACAATTTCAGCGCTAGATTGTGTATTTATCAAAGTACCCCCAGCTACAATTACCTGATTTGATGCTAGAGGAGCTGAAGATAGCGCTTGGTCGGCTAAGGCTACAGCATTAGGATCGTTAGTTCCTGTTAAGTTAGCAGGCGCTAGTACAACAACAGCATCTGCGCTAGTTGCATTAGAAGTACCTGATGCTGCAATGCATTGACCTAAAGTAATTACGTAGTAGATCAGTACGGCTGGGACAAGAAAAAAGATGATCTTTTTTAAAATTTTAAGTGGTAAAAGGAACAATACTATACCTCCTTACCCCAGGGCCTCTAATGTGAGTATAGCTTTATTTATCCTTTTTGTGGTGTCTTTTATGCCAAGTACTTCAAGTGCTTCAAACAAAGGAATTCCAACCCGTTTTCCTGTAATTGCTATTCGTAAGGCAGCCTGGGTTTTATTAAGTTTAAGACCTAATTCTTCAGAGCTTTTTTTTGCTAGCTCATGTATGGATTCTTTATCCCAATTTGTTTGTTGAAGCTTTTCTACAAAGAGTTTCAAGAAACTTAAAAATTCCTCTTTTGAACTTGCTAATAATGTCATGCTGTCTTCATCAAAAGTAACGTCGTCACTATAAAGAAATTCACTTAAAGATATCGCATCTAAAAGCACATTGCACCTTTGTTGAACAAGGTTGGCAACTTTGAAAAATTTATCTTTGTCAAAATTAGGCCACCAAGGTTCTTTTTTAAAAAAAGGAATTAGTTGATCTAAAAATTGTTCTTGAGAAAGCTTGTGAATATGAGCTGAGTTAATTGCTTTTAGCTTAACCTCATCAAAAAAAGCAGGTGCTTTGTTGACTTCACTCAAATTAAATGCATCAACTAGTTCATCTATTTCTAGAATTTCTTTTTTATCTTTTGGTCCCCAGCCAAGTAAAGCCAAGTAATTAACCATTGCTTTAGCTAAATAGCCTTGTTCTCTGTAATACTCAACGGCAACGTTGTCTTTTCTTTTAGAAAGTTTTTGGCGTTTAGAATCCACTATTAATGGTAAATGGGCAAAAACTGGCAAATTGCTTTTGGTTAATTTTTCCCAAATTAAAACGTATTTAAATGTATTAGTAAGATGTTCTTCACCTCTTATAACATGAGTGATGTTCATGGTGATGTCATCACTTACATTTGCCAATATAAATAATGGCTTCATTTCTGATTTTAAAATGGCGAAATCTGTTATGTCTTTAGTGTTGATTGTTATTTGACCTCTTATTAAATCACTAACAACTATAGTTTGATTACTAGGTACTTTAAATCTTAAAACTCTTCCTGGTGCTGCATTTAAATTAAGTTCACGACAGTATCCGTCATAGCCTTTGTTTTGTGTTCTTGTAGCAATTTCCTCAGGGCTACACTTGCACCAATAAGCTAAGTTTTGATCAATAAGTTTTGTTGCAGCTAAAAGATAATTGTCTTTGTTTTTTGACTGAAAATATGGACCTTCATCCCACGTGATACCAAGCCAGAGAAGTGAATCAAGTATTGAGCTGATTAATTCTGGACGATTTCTCTCTTCATCAGTATCTTCTATTCGCAGCAAAAGCGAGCTTTTGGGATCCTGTTTCTTTTCTTTTGCTACAAAGAGCCAATTATATAAAGCCGAACGTGCTCCGCCAACATGTAAAAATCCTGTAGGCGATGGAGCAAACCTACACCTTAGTGCTGCCAATGTCTATACTTCTTCAATTGAGATGGCTCGTTTTGGGCACGTATTTACGGCTTGCTCGATTTTAGGTCGCAATTCCTCAGGAGGATACTCATTTAAAATGTAAAGATAGTCATCATCCCTGACTTCAAAAACTTCTGGTGCTATTTGCATGCATAAAGCATTTGATTCACAAAGATCAAAGTCTACTACCACTTTCATTGCCATAGTCGCCTCCTGAAAGATTATTTAATTTAACAAGTAAGCAATTATAGCTTAGTGAGCTTTTTAAGTTCGTTCAAAATAACGTAAGAGCTCCCAATCAGTTACTGTTGCAATGAATGAATGCCATTCTTGATAAGCCATATTGGCAAGATGTTTTTGGACTCTTTCACCAAAAGATTGGTTTGCAACTTTGCTATTTAAAAAACAGTGAGTGGCTTCTAATAAGCTTTCGGGGAGCTTTAAATCTGATGGTAAATTATATGCGTTTCCTTTAACTGGTTCTCTAAGTTTTAATGAATTTTGAATTCCGTAAAGACCGCCGGCAATTATGCCAGCTAAAGCTAAATAAGGATTACAGTCAGCACCAGCAACTCTAGATTCAATGCGCAAAGAATCACCTGATCCAACTAGTCGGTGGGTGGCAGTTCGGTTATCAAACCCCCAACTTACTGAAGTTGGAGCCCAGGAACTTGCACGAAAGCGCTTATAGGAATTCACATTTGGTGCATATAAGATCATAAAGTCTTTAGTCGTTTGTATAATTCCCTCAATATAGCTGGCAGCTACATTTGAAAGCCTATTAAAAATATCTCCTGTCATTTCTGAATTATTTGTTGATTTATTCCAGAGAGAGCTATGAATATGGCAAGAAGATCCGACCTCGTTAGCGTTATATTTTGCCATGAATGTTACTGTTAAGTTCTTTAATGCGGCTATTTCTTTAACACCATTTTTAAAAAATAAGTGGTTATCTGCAGCCGTTAATGCATCAGAGTAAGTTATATTAATTTCATGTTGGCCACGTCCAGCTTCACCTTTTGAAAATTCTATTGGTATGCCAGCAGACTTCATATTGTTACGAATGAATCGAATTAAAAATTCTTCTTTGGTTGTTTCATATATTTGATAATCCTGAATTGCATCTGAAAAGGTTTCTAGATTTTTGTATTCTTTGGATTTAACACTTTTTTGTGTTTCATTAAATAAAAAAAACTCCAGCTCACTAGCTGCCATTACGTCAAGGTTTACCTCCTGAATTTTTTTAATTTGGTTTTTAAGAATCCATCTAGGGGCAACTTCAATAGGATTTTTCGAGTGATCATAAAGATCACAAATCACAAAGGCAGTTTTTTCAAGCCAAGGTACCAGCCTTAAAGTGTTCTCATCAGGTAAGGCAAGCATGTCTCCATAGCCAGTTTCCCAATTTGCAAATTCAAACCCTTTGAGAGGATTTAATGCTATGTCAACAGTTAAAAGATAATCACAGGCTTCAATTCCTTTTGATCTCACATGTTTTAAATAAAATTCTCCTTCAACCCGTTTACCAACAGGAATTCCTTGTAGATTTGGAAATACAACTAATACAGTGTCAATTTCACCGTTTGTAATAAGATCCTCAATTGAATTTGGGCTGAGTTCAGACATAGATAAATTTTACTCTGGTGTAACATATGCAGCAGTTATACCGCCATCAATTACTAAGGAAGCGCCGGTCATAAAAGATGACTCATCTGAAATTAAAAATAGTGCACCCATAGCAATTTCATGAGCTTGACCAAAACGACCCATTGGAATATGCACCAGGCGCCTTTGGCGCCTAACCTCGTCAGACAAAAGGGTTTTTAACAAAGGTGTTTCAATAGGTCCAGGACAAATTGCATTAACTCTAATTTTTTTACGCGCATACTCTACTGCAATCTCACGGCTAAAGGACAAAACCGCACCCTTTGAAGCTGTATAAGCAACTTGGGCAGTAGCCGCTCCCATTAAAGCTACAAAAGATGCAATGTTTACAACTGATCCTTGACCGCAAGTAAGCATAGCTTTAATTTCTTCACGGCAACATAAAAATATTCCTTTTAAATTAACTTCCATTACTTTATCCCAAGTTGCAATGCGGGTTTCTAAAAGACCCCCATCATCATCCGGGAAAATACCAGCACAATTAACTGCAGCGTTTAAATAACCAAATTTTTCTATTGCTTTATTAACTGCAGCACTTATTTGAGCTTCATTTGTCACATCAGCGTCAATAGCTTCAATTTTTTCATTAGGGGTTAGCTCGTTAAGAAGCTTTTCTAAGGCATTTTTGTCTCTGTCAACTAAAGTTAAGCAGGCGCCTTCTTTTGCAAAAGCCTTTGCACATTCTTTGCCAATTCCCGAGGCTGCCCCAGTTATCAGACAGGATTTCCCGCTGAGGCGATCCATTAGAAAGTAAAGACTTGTCTAATTGTCTCACCACGCTTCATAGCCTCTAAAGCTGTATTAATCTCAGAGATATCCAACTTGGCTGAAATCATACCTTCTAAATCTAACTTACCTGTTCTCCAAAGATTGATTAAGCGGTTAAAGTCAGTATAAACATTTGCAGATCCAAAATAACACCCGAGTAATTTCTTTTCAGTGAAAAATAGCTCAAACATATTAAGGCCTAAAATGTCTTCTGTCTTTCCGGCTCCAACAATTACAGCAGTACCTCCCCGCCTTGCTGCTTCAAATGCTTGCCTAGCAGTTGCAGACAGCCCGATACACTCAAAGGTGTAATCAAAGCCCTCCCCATTAGTGACCTTATCAGAGATATTCTGTAAATCAGCTGGTAGTACAGCGTGAGTGGCGCCTAAACGCTTAGCATCTTCTAATTTTTTCTCTTGTGTATCTACTGCTACGATGTTGGCAGCCCCAGCTATTTTGGCACCTTGAATTGTTGCAATTCCAACTCCTCCACACCCAATTACTAAAACCGATGATCCTGGTTTAACCTTAGCTGTATTTATAGCTGCCCCAACGCCAGTCATTACGCCACAACCAATTAATGCTGCAATGTCAAATGGGACGTCGTCATCAATTTTTACGACTCCTTCTTGTGGAATTACTAATTCCTCAGCAAATGTGCCATTACCTGCAAACCCAAATAGTGGCTGTTGCTGTTGCTTAAATCTTGGGGTCATCCCTTTGCCAAACATAATTGAAAGACATAAATGATATTCACAGCGTTTACATGCAGAACAAATCCCACATGGTGGGTTCCAAACAACAATTACATGATCTCCTTGTTTGACGCGCTCAACACCTTCACCTACTGCTGTGATTACACCTGCCCCTTCATGTCCAAGCACCGCAGGTGCAGGTTGAGGAATCGTACCATTCATTGCAGAAAGATCAGAGTGACACAAACCCGCTGCTTCAATTTTTATCCTTACTTCACCTTTAGCAGGTCCTATGGCCTCTACGTCCTCAACAACGTCGAAATGCTCATCGCCCACTTGGTGCCAAACTGCTGCCCTCATAAAACCTCCTTTCTCTAGCTAACAAACTTTAATCCAGCACGAATAAGGCTTTGTTGCAAAATCAATAAGGAATTAACTTTAAAGAGACTTAATTTAAAGCTGATAATAAATTTTTTGCAATAACTTTAATTGAAAGCGTCTCATCAGCTCCTTCAAAAATTGAAAGTACTCTTGCGTCTACAAAATATCGGCTAACTGGGAATTCTTCAGCATAGCCCATACCGCCGTGAATTTGCATGGCTTCTCTAGTGACCCATTCTGCGGCTTTACAAACATAGGCTTTAACCAGTGAAGCCTCCATTGAACCAAGGCCCTGGGACATCATCTTGGCAACCTTGTAAGTGAAGTACCTAGATGCATTTATTAGCAGGTTCATTCTGCCAAGTTTTTGTCCAACCAGTTGATAATTAATTATCGGCTTACCAAAGACATTTCGACTATTAGCATAACTTAAGCCGGATTGATAAGCAGCTTGCATTACACCTAAAGCTCTAGCTGCTGTCTGTAATCTACCGTTTTCAAAGCCTTTCATTTGCAAATAAAAGCCTTTGTTAACCCCGGAATCTTCACCCACGAGGTTTTCATGCGGAACCCACCAGTTTTCAAAGGCGATTTCATAAGAATGCATGCCTCTATAGCCAATTGTGTCAATGGGGCGTCCCTCCATTTTGCCAGGCTCTAATGACAGAGGACGTCCTGGTGTATCAGAACTTTGAGTTAAGAGAAATCCTTTTCCATTAGCGCGATCTTTTGGCACGATAAAAAGCGACAATCCTTTATGAGCCTTGTCTTTATCAGGATCACTGCGTGCTAAAAGCATTAAGATATCTGCTCTGGCACCAAAGGTGCACCAAGTTTTAACTCCGTTTATTACCCATCCATTTTCAAGTCTGGTAGCTGTGGTGGTCAGGTTGGCCACATCTGAACCATAATCAGGTTCAGTCACTGCAACGGCAACCATAAGCTCTCCAGATGCAATTTTTGGAAGCCAGTAACTTTTTTGACTTTCTGTACCTCCAGTTAAAAGAGCTCTAGCTAATATTTCTGGTCTTGTAATAAGGGATCCGCCAATAGCTAAAGAGGCTTTGGAGAGCTCCTCAGTGGCAATCACCATAGATAAGTATTCGTTTGAACCCTCGATGGCAAATCCACCGTATTTTTCTGGGATTGAAAGGCCAAAGCCACCAAGCTCGCTAAGCTTGTTGATAACTTCTTCTGGAACATCCAGGTTTTGTCTGTGAACCTGCTCTGCATATGGCTTAATTTGACTTTCTCCAAACTTTCTAAAAGTATCAGCAACTAGCTGAAACTCAGGCTCAAGAGCTGAGTCAAATTGATAATCTTTTAAAAGATAAACAAAGGCTGGGTCTTTAAATTTAGATATTAAATCTTGGCTTGTCTGTAAGAGTTTGATTAACTCAGTGTGAAAATGATCATATGTAATAAAGTAACTACTAATTTGCCAAACTGCGTCAGCAGCAAACCCGCAGGCTAGCAATAAATTTTTCTCATTTGAAAGGTCTAATTCGGTTAAAGACTTTGCAATTTCAAGTGCTGCTTTAGAATGTGCCAGCTCATAACAAATGCATTCGTAATTTTCAAGGGGATCTGAATCTTTTTTTAAGAATTCAATTACATTTTCAATAAAATGATCAGTAGCTTCAATTGACTTGGTTAAAACAGAAATATCATCAGCCATTACTAAAAGTTAACCTTAATTTAAAGTAGGAAGTAAAATTAAACGACTTTTCTTGCAATTGTTGTTACAAGCGGCGGTAATACTACAGGGTCGTTTTCTGGGTCCACTCCGGTTAAAGATTTAACGTACTGGCTAATCTGAGATGGCCCACACCAAGCAGGTGCCTCGGCCCAGCAGTCTTTTAATTCAGCACCAAGGTCTATGACGTATTTAGGAATTAGAGCACCTACATCTGGGTGCTTTGCTATTGGCATGGAAAAGCTTTTGCCATTGATTTTGCCTCCTGAGGTTATTGGTTCTTGGATTAATAAATAGCCTCCAGGTTTTGTATTTTCCATCATTTTTTTAAGAACTAACTGAGGATCTGAAACGTGAAGTAGTAAGAATCTGCAAAAAGCTAAATCAACTGGCTCAGGTAAGCTAAGTTCTTCACCGCTTTGAGTAATTGCAATTACTTGGGCTAGATTTACACTTGCAGCTAGTTTAGCGGTTGCATCTCTTTTAACAGGATCTGAATCAACAGCAAAAACTAATCCCTTTTCACCCACGAGTTCAGCTAGGGCTTTTGATACATCTCCTCCACCTGCGCCAACATCGACGCATTTCCACCCTGATATATATCCTAATCTGCTAAGAGCAGTTTCTAATGGTCTGCGGTAAACATCATTGCGTAAATTAATTTCCATCCTATCTAATACACTACTTTAGCCTTGCACTAATCTGCTTGTTATGAAAGTGACTATGTTGCTTTGTGATGCAGCTCAAGTGGTTGATACAAAGCTTTATATTCTTGGTGGTGGATGGAACGTTTGTAGAGCTCCACTAATCCCAATGGCTTTGGCCATTAAATTAGATGTCGAGTGGACCCAAACTGACTTATTACATTATTGGCAGCTTGCATTATTAGATGCAGATGGTCGTCCAGTTTTAATTGATACCCTTGAAGGTAAAAAACCAATTGAGATAAGAGGTGAATTTACTGTTCCAAGACCAACTGGATTGCCAGAGGGCTCACCAGTTGGGTTTGCTTTAGCAGTTAACATAGGGCCAATTCCATTAGCTGCCCAAAATCGCTATACATGGCAGTTGCTTATAGATGGTGAAATTTACGAGGGAGCCTCTGCTTCTTTTTATGTTCAAAATGAAAATTGAAACTGTCAACATTTAGCAATAAGTTCTAATTCATGACTATTTACGAAAGACCTTTTGGTAGGGCATTTGAAGATTTTAATGTGGGAGATATTTACCGTCACTGGCCCGGTAAGACAATTACTGAATATGATGATCATTTGTTTTGTATGATAACTATGAATCATCACCCACTTCATACCAATGAGTACTTTGCCCAAAATGAAACTGTTCATAAAAAAAATGTTGTAGTGGGCAACTTAGTTTATTCTTTAGTTTTAGGTATGAGTGTTCCAGATGTTTCTGGCTCAGCTATAGCTAATTTAGAAGTTGAATCTTTAATTCATAAAAACCCTACATTTCATGGTGACACAATTTACGCAGTCACAAAGGTGATAGATAAAGTTGAATCAAAATCAAAACCAGATCGTGGGGTAGTAACTGTTGAAACGTGTGGTTTTAATCAAAACGGACTAGAAGTATGTTACTTTAGGCGCAAAGTCATGGTTTGGAAAAAAGACTATTTGCCGAAAAGAAATTATCCTTATGATGTTGAATCGTTTAAATAATTAATTAAATTAGCTATAACTATTTCAGGGCAATCTAAGTTTAAAAAGTGCCCAGCATTTTCAATAACTTTAAAGATTGATCCATCAGGAAGGAAAGTTAAAATGTCTTTAACGCTTTGAATTGAGATACAGCCGTCATTTTGACCATGGAGATAAAGAAGTGGTTTGTTTAATTTGTCTTGACCTAATAAAGCTAAGTTTTCTGGTTTAAAAATTTCTCTGTAGTAACTTAACGCAGAGGTCAAATTCCCTGGGTTTTTAATACAATTAATAGCATTCGTTATAGCTTGCTCGTTAAATGAAATTGACCAATCTTTATAAAGGTTTTTAATAAAATTAAAGTCATTTAAAGGGATTATAAAGTCTGCAATTTGTAATTGGAAGAAAAACATATACCAACTTAATTTAAGTTGGTTGTAATTTGTAAAAGCAGATGTCATAACTATTAGTGGCGGCACTGAAAGAGTACATATTTTGTTGATTTCTTGATCTAAAGTTGAGCAAAGCTCATAACAAATTAAAGCGCCCCAGTCATGACCTACAAGTGAAACATTTTCTAATTTAAGAAATTTGATTAAGCCTTTAATTTCAAGCGCGACATCTTTAATGAAATAAGACTTAAAAGTGGCAGAAGAGGGGAAATAACCAGGTAAAAAAGGCAAGATAACTCTATAGTTGTATTTTGCAATTTCGTGGGCAATTTTTAACCAATTTTCTGGACTATCAGGAAAACCATGTAAAAAAAAGACGCATTTGTTGCTCTTTAAATGATTGTCGAAGTAACTAATTTCACCAAGTTGGCTTTTAAATATTTCTAATTTGTCAAACACATTAAAAATGTATCATTAGGCATTTAATTTATTAAAAAACTTTAAACAAAGAAAAAAGCTCCGGTTTCCCGGAGCTTTTTTCAACGCTAGTTACTTAACTAACTATGATACAGGTGGGAATCCGTTTGATTGCCAGTTGCTAGCTGTTACAGTTTGACCACACCCGGTTGCAGTTGAACTTGTTACATCACCGTAGTAGGTTCCTGGATTTGAGAGGCTGTAACCTAGCACAGTTACTGCTGGAGTAATGGCAGCCTTTAGAACAATAACCATGTAGCAAACTGAAGTTTGTGGAGACCAACCTTGCATGGCTATTCCTTGACACCCATTATCAGCTGCATTTGTGTCAATTCCTGAAACATTTCCTCCAGTGCCAGTGCAGTCAACTGCTGCTACATAAATGACGTTCTGAGCAGTCCCAGCACTGTTTGGCATAGCAGCATATTTAAAGGAAGTCTCACCTGCTGTTAACTCAGAAACAAGGCTTCCTACTGACTGACCAAACTGTGAGTTGTCCTGAGTGTAGTTAGCACTTGCCTCAATAATGGCATTTCCCAGGTTGGACTCAACTGATGTATTGTGAGCGTTGTTGACCACGCTTAGGAATGTTGGAATAGCTATTGCCAACAAAATTCCTATAATTAGCATGACAACCAGAAGCTCAATAAGGGTGAAACCGCCCTCACCTGCTTCTAGGCGCTCACGCAACCTCTTTTCCATACTTCTCATTAATTTATCCTCCTTTCTTCTACTAATAAGTAAGCCTACATTTTACTTAATCGGTTTAAGGTTTGATTACATTTAGGCAAATTTGCGCTTAATTTTGCAAGCAAAACTTAGCCGTCCTGGTTAAAAGTTTGCGCTTTTGCCTGCTTTAGGCATAGTTTGACGGATAATGACGGCTGAGATTTTGCTTATCTTTTTTGGTGTCAGAGGGTCTTGCCCGTGTAGTGGGTTAGTTTTTTCTAAATACGGAGGCAATACATCCTGTGTCCTTTTAAGAATTCTAAATAAAGATACTCAAACCAATATAATTTTTGACTTGGGAACGGGCCTTAGGTATTTAGGAAATTATTTAGCTTTTCAAAACACCCTCAAGGACAAACCTTCAAAGAAATTAAGAGCCACAGCCTTTGTCAGTCATTTACATTGGGATCATATTCAGGGGCTTCCTTTTTTTCCTCAGGTAGATGATCCAGATACAGTGTTAGATGTTTATGGGCCTGTTGATGAAAATGTTTCCTTAGATGAGCTTTATAAAAGGATAATGACTGAGCCATTTTTTCCAGTTGGTGTTAATGACTTAAATGCCAAAATCACGTTTTACGGTCTTAGGTCTGGTTCCGAAATCAATTTGGGACACGTTAATATTAAAGCACTTAAAGTTCCTCACCTCGGTCCTTTGACCTTGGGTTATAGAATTTCAACTTTTGGAAAAACTATCACTTTTATAAGTGATCACCAGATGCCTGCTGATGGGAATTTAATAGCACCAGAGGTTTTAGAGCTTGCAAAAAGGTGTGATCTTTTAATTCATGACGCACAATATACTGAAGAGGAGTTTGAAAAAAAACCTGATTGGGGTCATTCTACTTTTGGTTACGCATTAAAAATTGGCAAGCAAGCAGGTGCCAAGACACTAGTTTTATATCATCATGACCCTTCTCATACCGATGACATATTAGATAAAATAGCTTTGCAGGCAAAAGCCCTGATTTCAGCAGAAGCATCAGAGATGAATGTTTTAATGGCAAAAGATGGAATGATTATCAATTTAACAAACGGGTTAGTCTCTCAGGCAGAACCGTATTGATAAAAATGTGTTCATTTGAGGTGACGTTCTAAATGCAAAGTCATAACGCCGCTAGGTATAAAGAAGTATTAGGTCATTTTGCTACCGGAGTTACTGTAATAACAGGTTGTTATTTGTCAAAAGACTACGGATTTACCTGCCAAAGCTTCATGGCCCTTTCACTTGATCCTCAATTGGTTTTATTTGCAGCTTCAAAATCCTCTACAAGTTTTCCGGCAATAAGAGATTGTGGGTATTGTTGCATAAATATTCTAAGTCTTGGTCAGGAAAGTATTGCTCGCACCTTTTCAATTAGGGGTGCAAATAAGTTTAATGGCCTTGGCTACACAAGAGGGTTAAATGGATCTCCTAAAATTAATGATTGCCTAGCTTGGATAGAAGCAAAACTTCACGACGTCAGAGAAGTTGGAGATCATTATGTAGTTGTTTGTGAAGTTTTGGAGCTGTCATTAGGACAGGGCAAGCCTCTTATTTACTACAGGGGCGGTTTTGGGGGTTTTGAGGTTTGATGAACTATATTTATGAAAATGGGCTTAGAAATTAAAGAGTCAGAAAAGATTAAGGATTTAATCATTGTTGAGCCCCAAAGCTTTGGTGATCAAAGGGGAGTCTTTACTGAAGTTTATAGACGGTCCTGGCTTAGCTTGGGGCGAGAAATGATACAGGTAAACAAAAGTAAGAAAGTAAAAAATTCATTGGTAGGACTTCATTACCATCTTCATCAAGCTGACTATTGGTTTGTTGTGCATGGAAGTTTAAATGCGGTGCTTTATGATTTCAGACAAGGCTCACCAACCCAAGGAGAACTTGTTTCAATTGAACTTTCTGATGAAAATAATAGGGCTATATTTATTCCGCCTGGTATTGCTCACGGATTTTTATCCAAAAGTGATATGACGATGGTTTATTTAGTTGATGGTTACTATAACCCCTCAGATGAGTTAGGTATTGCTTGGGATGATGAAAACATAAAGGAAATATGGCAGGCTAAAGATCCAATTATATCTGAGCGAGATTTAACAAACCCAAGACTTAAAGATATACCAATGGAGAAAAGACCTGTATATCCAGGAAGAACCTAAAATTTTGTATGGATAGGTCAATAGTTTCTTTATGACTGGGCTAATTGTTGTAGTTTTATTGATTGTTGCCTCATATGGTATTTACCACTTTTTAAGTAGAGAACGTTCAGCGCCTAAACACTCAATTAGGCGTCATGAAAAAACTATGACTCATTTACGTAAAGCAGCGGGTCATCGGCCCCAAATTACAGAGACTGACTCGCTTTGGGATAAGAAATTCTTAGGACTCCCACCGTTATCGGTTGTGGCAGCTGCGATATCTTTAACTGTAGTTGTAATCGCAGTTATTGCAGGAATTGTTTTACTCATTAATGATCTTTCTTCCTCTGGTTCTTCTGTAGTTAAAGGAGCCTCCACTACTAAAGCACCTAAGATCACTAATTCGAGTCAGACCTCTAGTACTGTCTTAAATTCAATTTCACCGGTATCAACCTCAAGTTCAACTGATTACTATCAGGCACCCTCAGGAACCTATCAAATAAGTGTTTCTGTTAGTCAGCCAACATGGGTTGAAATTACAGTTAATTTTGATGGTTCTAATCCTTCTAATGTTGTTGCTGAAGTTTTAAGTCCTGATCAATCAGCATCAGCACAAGTTTCTGGTCACGTTAAAATAACATTGGGTAAACCGGATGCCTCTGTGGAGGTTAATGGGATTTCAATTAATATACCTAATCAAAATAGTGTCACAGCAATTGAGTTTACTTAGTTATGCTTAATTAGAACTAAATAGATGTTTTACAGACCTTTGTGGGCCATAAAAAATCCTCTTTTTTAAATTGCCTTCCTCTTTGTGCAAGGGATACTGAAAATTCTTTAGCCCATTGGTTATGCCATAGCTTTTGGAGTAAAAATAATGACTCTGAATCTGCATTTTTTAACTCGTCAAATTTTTGAAAAAGTTTTCGAGCAAGCTTAGCCACGGCAAGAGCATCTGCTTTTGCTGAATGAAAATCATTTACCTCTACGCCGTAGCGATTACAAAGGGATTTTAAATTTTTACTGCCGGTATAATCTGGGTCGCAATGGCGCACAATTACTAAAGGATCTATTACGTTTTTCCAAGCAATTGGTTCAAGACCATTGTTTAAAAACAAGTGGTCAATCATTGAAAGGTCAAATTGTGCATTCATTACTGCAATGGGTACGTTTTGAGCAAATACGAATCCAAAGATGTGCTGGAGGCGTTTAATGCATGCTTTAATGCTTATTCCGTGCTTAATTACAATTTCATGAGAAATTTTGTGAATCATTTGAGCTTGTGGGCTAATTTCAATTTCTGGATTTACATAATACCTGACAAATAAAGGTTCTTTATTTGGGAAATCAAAGGCAAAACCGACTTCAACAGGTAAATCTGTCGAAGGACTTAATCCTGTTGTTTCTAGATCAAATCCTACTATTATGCCATTTTCGAAGTTCACTTAATTAAAGCCTACAGTGGCCTTTTAACAAAAGAAAGCAAACTAACTGGATAAAAAATTTTGCTATAATTATTTTACTTATAAGATGTCAAAAAAGAAAAAACTTGCCCTTGGCATGTTAATAGCAACGGGCGTTGTAGTTGGAGTTAGAACAAAAGATAAATTAGCTTATAGAAAGACCGTGGATAATACATACTTACTTAATGATATTACTACCAAGGATTTTAGAATTACCACTGAAGATAATGCAGAGCTATATGTAAGAGTTTTAGGCCATGGCGAACCTTATTATTTATTTTCTCATTGCTGGACGGGGGATCATCGAATTTGGTATAAAGTGGCTGGCTCTTTAGCAAAAAATTCTACTGTTGTTCTATATGACCACAGAGGGCACGGCAAATCAACGGTTGGTTCTAACTTTATCTCTTTGGATTTACTTGCAAGTGATCTCCAAACGGTCATGAATTCCGTTGATGCACCTTCGTGGATAGTAGCTGGGCACTCTATGGGTGGAATTACTTTACAAAAAGTACTTGTTGATAACAGTGAAAAAGTTAAGGCAGCAGTTTTAGTTTCTACAATGGCTAAACCCAAAAAGGAATTCAGGCGCCTTATGGAAGCTGGTGCAGAAATCCTTAGGATGCCTGCTGTGGATTCTTTAATTGAAAAAAACATTTTTGGTCCACTAGCGCTCAGGATGGCTTTTGGAAAAAATCCCTCTGATTTTGACTTAGTCTTAATGAGAGATACTTTTCTTGCTTGTGATCCATCTATTAGGGGTGGCTTGTTAAAGGTTTTTGCTGGGCTTAATCTAAAAGATGATTTATCAAAGATTGAGGTACCCACTTTTGTTTTAGTTGGTAAAAAGGATCGCTTAACTCCACCTGGGCTTGCCAAATCAATTGCTCAAAACATTAGAAATTCAACACTTTTAGAGGTTGATAATGCAGGACATATGCTTCCATTAGAAGCACCCGATCTTGTGGTGGAAGCCTTAATGCGTGCTAGCGGCTGAGATTTTAAGAATTTCAAATAAATACTTGTTTAAGGTTAACAAGTAACTTAGTTGCTTTGCTCTAAAGCTTCTGGTTTTATCGTTGAAATAAAAACTAAGTCTTAAACTAATTGTCGTAGTTAAAAGTGGAGGCGAGCGGACTCGAACCGCCGACTTCCGCGTTGCGAACGCGGTGCTCTACCAGCTGAGCTACGCCCCCTTTTAGTAGTGCTGAGTTAAATCCTTTAATAAAGCTTGTCAGTTAGCCTGGTATTTGCCCAAGACGACCAATCCTGTTGATTTAGACTGCTTATTAACTTGCAGAGTTTTATTTAAATAGCGTAGCTTAGCCCGTTTTTCCTTTTCTATTGAGGTAATATAAGCAATTGCTGCCAAATAAGTTATTGTTAGCACGCCAAAAATTGCAGAAAAGACTAGCATCGCTGAAAGCCCTGGAAGTAACCCCAGGATCAGACACAAAACAACGGCTGTGATTAATACTAAAAAAACTAGCCTCCTGCGTTGAACTAGTTCTTCACTGCTTTGTTGGTGCTTTAGCCTCTGTGGCCTAATTTGAGTGCTTGACACGTCAGTGAGCTTACCATTATCGGCAAATTTTTTTCCAGTCCAGCTAATACTAGCCGGGTTTTCCACAGGTGATTGTTTTAACGGAGTAGCTGTACGAAACCGTAATTTATCAAGGGAATTGTGAAAGGATTTTATCGAGTGTTCTGTATCGTCAAAAAAACGTAAAGAAATTAAGTCGTATAATTTGGGTGAAAAAATTGCTAAAACTACCAAAAAGGCCACTAACAAAAACGTCATATATATTAAATTACATCAATGTAATTTAAATGTGGTGTATGGTAATTATTTCTTTATCCTTATCTGACCCTGGGCAAAAATTTCAGGTATTAACATTATGAAACGAACCGGTAATTGTGTAATCCAGCTAAGAACAATTAATTGATTAAATGAAGCTTAAAAACAAAGCAGAATATGGTTTTTTAGTTTAGTTTAAAAGCTTTTAGGCTAATCTAAATTGCTGGATTTATACAAAGGCAATATTGGTAGTTACCTGTTGGCTTTATATAAAAGTAGCAATTAAAAGAAAGTCTTTACACACTTTAATGGACAAAGTAGATGCATAAAGTTACCTAAAGAAATGCTTAAAAGTGATAGCTACTTAGTTAAACAGAATTGCTATCAGTAATTTCTCTTCTCCAGGGACCTGAGCGTCCACCTGTTTTTTCCCAAAGGGCAAGATTCTCAATGCTCATTGTCCGATCAATTGATTTACACATATCATAGATTGTTAGCGCCGCTACAGCACACGAGGTTAGCGCTTCCATTTCAACACCAGTTCTATCAAGGGCTTCTACTTGGCTTTCTACTTCTATGAAGTCATCTCCAATTGTAAAATTTATATACACTGAGCCAACCAGCAACTGGTGACAAAAAGGAATTAAATCTGCTGTTTGTTTTGCTGCTTGAATGCCGGCAATCCTAGCTGCAGAGAGGACATCACCTTTTGCTATTGCATTAGAAGCAACCCGCGACGTTGTTTCAGGCATCATTTTAACAATGCACTTTGCAGTTGCTCTCCTATGGGACTGCTCTTTTACTACTGAAGCTGTAGAATTTTCTCGACCCAATGGGTCAAACTGTGTAAGTCTAATAGCCATAATTAAAGATTACTTCAGGTTGCCTACCTAACGCACTTTTGAGCTGCTAAAAGTTATGTTTTGTTATTTTAAAATCCAGGGTAATCGATCCCTTAAGGAGCCTTCTCTTAAGGCATCTATAATATCATCAGCTAACACACGTCCTTGTGGGCGCCCCTGCTCATCTACTACAACTACAGAGTGTCTTCGTGATTTTGTTAATTGTTCCATAACTTCATCTAGTAATGCTTCCGGTAAAACAACTATCGGAGATGTATCGTTGATTAAGTCTGCAATTTTAGTTTGGGGATCAGCAGCTGCTATATCAAACAATGAAACGTCGCCAATTAAAATGCCATCTGAATTTATAACCACCACTCCATCTAAATCACTTGCATGTTCCGAATTTGCCCTAAGCAACTCTCTAACATCTTCAACTGTTTTTTCAGGGGTAACGGTTAAAACAACTGTTGTCATGAATCCTCCTGCCATTGATTCTGGATACTTTAGCAGCCTTGCAATTTCTCTTGCTTTTGGAGGTGATATAAATGACATAATACTATCTGCAACGCTTCTATCTAAGTCTCTTAGGGCATCTGCTGCCTCATCTGGTTCCATTTTTTCAAGCATTTCAGCTGCTTTTTCTGCATTAACTTCTGCAAGCAGTTCGTTGAGTTCATCTGGTTCCATCTCCTCTAGTGCATCTGCTGCTTGGTTTACATCAAGACTTTCTGTAAGTTCTTTTTTAGCTGGTTGATCCAGGGCTTCAATGATATCAGCTAGCTCACCAGGGTGTAATTTTTTCAAATCGCTGTGAGGAAGCTTTAGGTGCAACTCTGATTCTGGTTCTCCAAATGGTTGAACTGCTGCCCAATCAACCAGTTTTTGAGATATAACCGGACTGCTTTTTGAGCGTAAGAATTTAATTTTAGGTTTTAAGTCTGAAGTAGCCACTAATCTTAAACGACCCAATACGTAAGACAAATAAAGCTCACCTGCTCTGAGAACTCTAACTCCGTCAACATCAACTAATTGACGCTTTAACACATCATTTTTCAGTCGAATTTCCCCTGGTCTGCGCCTAAAGACATCTAGGTTTTCAAGTGTGCTCTCTACTTGAGGATGACCGTTAGCTTTTAAAGGATTTTTCAGAGAACTAATTGGAAGAAACCTTTCTGAATCCGCTTTAGAAACTGTCATGCCGACAACTAAGGGATATTCAACTTGACCGTCCCATTTAACAATAACATCAGAGATTTCTCCTAAGTCGTTTCCTGAGACACTCATGACTTTTTGTCCAACGATACTACTTAAAGGAATTAAAGACTTTGTTTGAAGTGTACGTTTTAATAACCTATGTCGTTTTGTTTTAATTGGATAAATTGTCGGCATCTTACACGCTGATTTGATTTATTACTTAAAGCTATTATAGCTTAATTGTTGACAGTTGTATTGTTAATACGGTTTTTTGTCTTACTGCTTGGTAGTTAAGTTGAACAAATAAAAGGAGGTTGTCGTTGGACGAAGGCAGTAGTCCGATGAAAGTGACTTAATAAGCGTGCGCCCACGCTGGGCTTGACGCTGTGGGTGTACGCGGGAAGACCAGAGGAGGTGTGAGAATGACCCTGCGTAGTTCAAGCAGCGTGGAGCAAGCGGGCGCAGTACAAGACGAATTAAAAGGGGGCAGAGGCCGTTCGTTTCAGTCTGAGAAAATAATCGGTGCATTTGGCACAATTGATACCGCTAAGAGTTCCGCAAAGTCTTTAAGGCATAAGATCTTAACTTTTTTAGTAATTATGGGCCCCGGACTAATTGTGATGATAGGGGATAATGATGCAGGGGGAATTACAACTTATGCTCAAGCAGGTCAAGCTTACGGATATTCTCTTTTATGGACTTTTTTATTACTTATCCCAATCTTAATCGTTGCTCAGGAAATGGCGGCGCGCTTAGGCGCAACAACTGGGGTGGGACACGCCAAACTCATTAGGTATCGATTAGGTAAATTTTGGGCTTTCTTTTCAATCTTTGATCTAGTCCTTCTTAATTTACTAACTGTAATGACTGAGTTTATAGGCGTTGAGCAGGGACTTGCTTATTTTGGAATTCCTAAAATAGTTGGAGTTATCCTTGCATTTGCTGTTTTGATCTTAGTTGGCTTAACTGGAAGTTTTAGGCGTTGGGAAAGGTCTATGTTTTTTTTAGTGTTAACCAGTTTTTTAGTGTTTCCGTTTATGTTTCTTGCTCATCCAAATTACGCTTCTGCACTTAAAGGCACCATAGTTCCAAGTGTTTACGGTGGATTTAATGGATCCTCGGTGCTTTTTATAATCGCTATAGTTGGCACAACAGTTGCGCCTTGGCAGCTGTTTTTTCAACAGTCAAACGTTATTGATAAAAGGATTTCAACTAAATGGCTTAAATATGAACTTGCTGATACTGCAGTTGGTGGGATTTTGACGAATATAGCAGCCGCTGCTGTAGTAATTGGTGCTGCTGCAGCCTTTAGCCACACAAAGTTATTCGGTACACAAAGCTCTGCTTTAGCAATAGAGCGTGATTTAGCTCACTATGTAGGAAGTGCGCAAGCAGTACTTTTTGCAATAATTTTAATTGATGCAGCATTAATAGGTGCATCTGCTGTGACATTATCAACCTCATACGCTTTAAGTGATATCTTTGGATATAGTCATTCGCTACATAATAAGGTTACCCAGGCTAAGGAGTTTTACATCAGCTACGTGGGGGTTCTTTTAGTCTCAGCTATTGTCGTGGGGCTTCCACATGCTCCTTTGGGCTTAATTAACCTAGGTGTTCAAGTTATAGCAGGAGTGTTGCTGCCTTCGGCAATCATGTTTTTATTAATTTTGTGTAATGACAGTGCTTTATTAGGCCCGTGGATCAACGGTCGACGCCTTAATATTGTCGGGTCGCTAATAGTTTATATTTTGCTTTTGCTTTCACTTATTCTAACTATCACCACTGTTTTTCCAGGTTTATCCCTCTCTGTCGTGATGGAAGTAATTGGGGGCTTAACGCTAACTGGAGCTATTTTTGCTGTTATTTATAGGCACTTTGTTGGTGTTAATGTGGCCAGCAATAACCAAATAGTAATTGATCGGGATAGCTGGTCTGCTCCGTCTTTAACCGAAGCAGAAAGCTTTAAGTGGTCGCCACTGACCAAGCTAGCGATGTTATCTGTCAGAGTTTATTTAGTCATTGCCATTGTTGCCCTTGTGGTTAAATTAGTTCAGCTAGCTTAATTGATAAAAAAAGGATCTTGACTAATTTCTTTATTGATTTTGCAAGATTTTGCGTCTTATATAAGGCTTTTAGTTTATGCAAGACCCTGGCAGAGCTCTGCGTGTTGCCTTTTTGGTCTACAGAGGTAATCCACGTTGTGGTGGACAGGGAGTTTACACAAAATATCTAACACGTGAACTTTCTCGATTAGGAGTTGATGTCGAGGTATTCTCAGGACCACCATATCCGATTCTTGATAGCTGTGTTTTGCTAAATAAAATACCTTCTCTAGATCTTTACAGGGATCCAGATCCATTTCGAATCCCAAAACTAAAGGAATTTAAAGATGTTATTGATGTTTTAGAGTTTGCAATTATGGCTACTGCTGGATTTCCTGAACCGCTGACCTTTAGCTTAAGGGCTCATAGAGAGCTGAGAAAACGTCTAGGGGCCTTTGATTTAGTTCACGATAATCAGTGTCTTGGTTATGGACTTTTAAAAATGATGAAAGATGGCTGGCCACTGATTGCAACGATCCATCATCCTATTACCGTTGATAGGGAACTGGATTTGATGCATGCAAAGACATTTTCAAAACGGCTTTCAGTAAAAAGATGGTACGGGTTTTTGCGGATGCAAAAAAAAGTTGCAAGAGCATTAGATCAAATTGTGACGGTGTCTAATTCGTCTAAACATGATGTTTCTGAAGCTTTTGGGGTTGATAAAAACAAAATATCAGTAGTGCCAGTTGGTGTGGATCATGAAATTTTTAAACCACTTGATGGAATTGTCAAAAAAAATGGCCAGATAATGACAACAGCAAGTAGCGATGTTCCTATGAAAGGTTTAGTACCGTTACTTGAGGCTGTGGCAAAACTACGCACAGAGCGCGAAGTTAACCTAATTGTTATTGGGAAATTACGCCCAGAGTCAAGAGTTAAAGGTGTGATTGAAAGTTTAAATCTGTCTAATTGCGTAAGTTTTATTCACGGAATAACTGATAATGAGATAGTAAAGTTGTATGCACAAAGCCAAGTTGCTGTAGTTCCTTCTTTATATGAAGGTTTTTCACTTCCAGCAATTGAAGCTATGGCATCAGGAGTACCCCTGGTTGCAACTACAGGTGGCGCTATTCCAGAAGTCGTTGGTAAAGATGGTGAGTCGGCCTTGTTAGTGCCGCCAAATGACCCGTCTGCTTTAGCTACAAAAATTGCGTTGCTACTAGATAATGAACATTTGCGCCAGAAACTGGCCCAAGGAGGGCGCAACCGAGTACTGGGTCGCTTTACTTGGCAATCCACTGCTAAAGGAACACTTGATGCTTACTTAGAGCTTTTAGAGAGAAAAGGGAAATACTTTTATGCTTACCGTTGATTTTGATTATTTAAAGATAACTCCTAAAGAAATTGTGTTGGATTTAGGATGTGGAGCTGGGCGTCATACCTTTGAAGCTCTTAAGCGTCAAGCAAATGTGATTTCTCTTGACTTAGATGAATTAGAAGCAAAAAAGGTAGCAGGCATGATTTATGCTATGCGTGAGGAAAATCAATTACCAGCTAATTGTCGTTGCTTAATTATTAGTTCTGATGCTCTAACGCTTCCTTTTAAAAACAACAGCGTTGATAAAGTCATAGCCTCTGAGGTTTTAGAGCATATTACCAATGACCACAAAGCATTTGATGAGCTCAACAGAGTATTGATTCCTGGAGGTGTGCTTGCCCTTACGGTGCCTAGATTCTTTCCAGAATTAGTTAATTGGGCTTTAGCTGATGAATATCATTTGGTAAAGGGTGGTCACGTTAGAATTTACAGAAAGAAAGTACTAATACAAAGACTTGTTCAACATGGTTTTACAGTAGAAAGGATTCATTATAACCACGGTTTGCATTCGCCTTATTGGTGGCTTAAGTGTTTTGTTGGTTTATATAATGAATCCAATATCTTTGTACGTAAATACAAGTCTTATCTTGAAAGACAAATTATTAAGCCAACTTTTACTGGAAAATTTTTAGATAAAGTTCTGTCAAGCTTAATTGGTAAAAGCATTGTAGTTTATGCGAGAAAGGTAAGGTGATGCGCCAACAGCCTGAATTGTCATATGAAGTCTTAACTTATGAAGAAGTTAAAAAAAGCGCTGATTTTATACAGTCTTGCCAGGTTGGAAATGGTCTTATTTTGTGGCACGAATCAGGACATGGCGACCCATGGAATCATGTTGAAGCTGCGATGGCTTTAACTGTTAGTGACCGGCGAGCTAGTGCAGAAAAAGCCTATGATTGGCTTATTACTAGTCAAGATCCAGAAGGTTTTTGGTATAACTATTATTTTAAAGACAAGGTAAAGGATTATCGTATTGATACAAATGTTTGTGCATATGTTGCAGTTGGGGCTTATCATTTTTATGAAAAATATAAAGATCTTGGTTTTTTGCAAAGCATTTTTCCTTGTGTAGAAAAGGCAATTGAGTTTGTTTTAAAGTTTCAACAAGACAAAGGAGAAATAATTTGGTGTTTAGAGCCTGATGGGACTTTAGGTAAGTATGCTCTTTTAACTGGATCGTGTTCAATACTTTTAAGTTTACGCTGTGCTTTAAACATTGCTAATTTACTAGAATTTGAACGTCCTGAGTGGGAAATGGCAGCTTATAGGCTATCTTATGCCATTGCAGGGGCTGCTAAATTTGAGCCAAAAGACGAATATGCAATGGATTGGTATTATCCAGTTTTATCAGGGGCACTAAATAAGCAGCAGTCAATGATTCGAATTAAAAAAGGTTGGGATATTTATACTTTAGGTGACCTTGGAGTTAAATGTGTGTCAGATAGGCCGTGGGTGACAACTGCTGAAACTGCTGAATGTGTGCTTGCTTTAGATGCTTTAGGTGAAAAACAAAAAGCTAGACAGTTGTTAGAGACAACATATAATTTACGTAATCCTGATGGGTCATATTTCACTGGAATGGTTTATCCACAACAAGATACCTTTCCATTTCAAGAAGTTACGAGCTATTCTGCAGCAGCTGTAATACTTGCTAACCAAGCTCTAATCAGTGATGAAAATTTTGCTGGGATTTGGAGGGGGCAGAATTTGCTTGAAGTTTGTAGCTATAAAGAATCAATCAGTAATTTTCTTTAATGCACGCAGTGATCCTACTGTTAATACGTGTATAAACTTTTTACTAGATAGCGCTTCAAGGAAAATTTCAAACGGTGCTTGCCCACCATCTTTCGGATCCTCAAAAACATCATGTATTGCAAGGAACCCGCCAAGAGCTAGTTTCTTGCTCCAATAAATATAATCATTGTGTGCTACTTCTTTTGCATGTCCCCCATCTATAAAAACTAAAGATGCTTTTAGGTCAATAGATGATGAGACTTGTGTTGATTCTCCTATGATTGCAATTATGTTGGGAAGTTTAATGCGCTTTAATGTATTGCGAAACTCAAAAAGAGTCTCAAGTCGCCCTGTTGTTTCATCAAAAAATCTAGGATCGTGATGTTGCCAACCAGCTTGCATTTCCTCTGAACCTTGGTGGTGGTCAATCGTTATTACTTGGGTGGAAAAAAAGTTTGCTCCTGCGGCTAAATAAATTGTGGATTTACCGCAATAAGTTCCTAATTCAACAATTGGCCCAAGCTTTGAAAAGGCAGCAATGTAAGAAAGGTAATAAAGTGCGAGCCCTTCTTTTTCTGGCATGAAACCAGGTGTGTTATCTGCAATTTTTTTAAGCTGCGGATCAATTTTTTTTATTTGAAACATTTTTAAATTATTTTAAATGCATTTAATAGGCTATAAATACTAATAGATATTAAAATGATTCCACTTAATTTCCTAATAAGGGTTAAAGGTAGTTTTTCTTTAAGTGTATAACCAAACAAAGAAGCTAGTACTGTAAAACAAATGAGCCCTAAAGATGCACCTATAAATACTGAAAGTGGATTTTTAGTTGATGCTGCAAAATTAGCAGTCATGATTTCTGTAAGATCTCCAATCTCGCCCAAAAATGTTACTGCAAAAGATATAATAAAGACGTTATGAAAGCGGGTCTTGTGCTGTGCTAGTTGCTGGCCTTTTTGCTCTTCTTTGCTTTCTGAGCTAAGTAATAACCAAAGACCACCTAGCAAGAACAAAACAGAGGTAATTAAAGTTATAATTTCGTGATTGATTTTTGCTAGCAAACCTCCAATTGTGCTTGCAAGAGCTGATTGAATGACAAAAGCACAGCAAGTTCCTAACAAGACAGGAAGTGTTTTAAATTTTATAAAAAGCAACAGTGTTGAAATCATTGTTTTATCCGGCAGCTCAGCTAATAAAATCAGGGCTGCCAAGGGAAAAATAATAGCCGGATTCATTAAGAACTTATATTTTTAAAGGCGGTACTTTAAAAGGTGTTTTAATGAATTCAGTTACGTCAATTGCAGGTAGTGGTTTAGAAAAGTAGAACCCTTGTATTAAGTTACACCCTAAAGATCTTATGTGATAAAGCTGAAGCTCAGTTTCAACTCCCTCAGCAACTACATCGATATTTAATGCTCTAGCTAGTTTGACAATTGCTTCTACAATTGCTTGGTCATCTGGACGTTCCCCTAAGCCTATTACAAATGATCTATCTATTTTTAAAACTTCAACAGGGAATCTTTTGAGATAGGTAAATGAAGAATACCCAGTTCCAAAGTCGTCAATTACTATTCCAATGCCTAAGCTTCGGAAGTCATTCATTATTTGACTTACTTCAATTCTTTCTTCCATTAAAACTGACTCAGTTACTTCAAAATGAAGCTTGACTTTCTTTTCATCTAATTGATTTTCTGTAATAAGCTGCTTTACTTTATCAAGTAATTGAGGATCTAAGAGTTGCCGTGCAGAAAGATTTACTGACATAGAAAACACACGACCGTTTGCAACTAATGGTTCCCATTCTTTGAGCTGCTTTATTGCCTCTTCTAATATCCAAATACCTAATGGCACTATTAGACCAGATTCTTCAGCTACTGGAATAAAAGCAGCCGGAGACATGAGGCCTTTTTGTGGATGTTGCCATCTAATTAAGGCTTCTACTCCAGTAACTTCACCAGTAGTGGCATTTACAACCGGTTGATAAAATGCTCTAAGTTCATTTCGAGAAATAGCATTTCGCAGCTCAGATTCAATTTGAAGCCTTTCAGCGACATTACGCCCTGTTTCCACGTCGAAAATCTCAAAACGATGGCGCCCGCGTTCTTTAGCGCGGTTCATTGCTGAATCAGCTTCTCGTAAAAGGTCGTCAGCTCTTTGGAAAGATCCATCTGCTTCGGTTATTCCAACAGATAAGGATAAATGAAACGACTCACCTTGAACAACAATGGGTTCTTTCATTGAATTTAGTAATCTCTCTCCTAAGGATCCTAAGTTAGTGAGTTCTTCGGTGTCCTCACATAAAATTACAAATTCATCACCGCCAAATCTTGCAACTGTATCTGAGGGCCTAAAACAAGATTTAATTCTTTCAGCAACTGCCACGAGCAATTTATCACCAACAGCATGACTTAATGAGTCATTAACTATCTTAAATCTATCAATGTCAGCTAACATTACAACAATGCGTCCTCCGAAGCGCTGGGCCCTGTTAAGTGCTTGATTTACACGATCCATAAACAGTGCACGATTTGGAAGTTTAGTCAAGGGGTCATGCATTGACTGGTATTCTAAAGCTTCTATTGCCCTTCTTTGTTCGGTTACATTATGTATCACAAGTTGCAAAGAAGGCTTGGAGTCAAAAATAACGGGTATGGCAGTGATTTCAGTTTGAATCTCATCTCCCCTTAATGATGTCAGCCTTGCAGGCACGCTCAGCACTGGTTGACCAGCGTTAGCTGGAATCACGGCTTGTTCAACCCTTTGGCGGTCTTCATAATGAACAAAACCTATTACTTCTAAGTCTTTTATTTGCTCGATAGATGAAGCACCGATTAATCGAATACAAGCACTGTTGGCATACTTTAAAAGCCCGTCCTGGGTAACTGCAATTGCTTCTGGTGAGTTCTCAACAAGGGATCGGTATCTCCATTCACTTTGGACCAATTGTTTTTCGGTTTCAGTCCTTTCGGTAATGTCTCGTGTCACTACCAATATTGCCTGCACAGATTCTTTGTTAAGCAGGTTATAAGCAATTGATTCTAAATATCTCCATGTCCCATCTGGTAATTTCATTCGATAAGAAACCGGACCAACCATAGTTCCTGGTCCGTGAGCTAGCTTGTTGAATTCTTCTTTGACATTTGGGCGATCTTCACTAGCAATAAATTTGAAAATAGAGCTTAACCTTTCAACTGGCATATTGTCAGGAAGTGGCCCAAAAAGCCTCTCAGCGCTAGGGGAGGCATAAAGTACTCGTCCCTCTAAATCATGAAGCGTTATTATTTCTGGAGAATTTTCAACTAGAGCCTCCCAGAGCTCAAGCTTTTGCTCTTTGCTTAACAACCTTGCTAGCCTTCTTGGCTCTTTTGCGCTCATTTGCGATCTATCCTGGGTGCAACCACGCTTCTCTATATAAAGATGCTACCTGTTCTCCTTAACAATTTTTCTATGTAACTGAATATTTTAATTATTTACTTTAACAGCTTAGATTAAACGACCACAACTTGTTAGCTTAGTTTCACCTCTCGTAGCAATGTTGATAAGTGATCTTCGATTCTTTGGCTAAATTTTGTGTTCACCTCAAGGCGCTCTAGTGTTTGAGCAACGGCCTTTTGTCCGCTTGGGACTTTTGTTGTGCTTAGGAAATGTTTTGCTCGCTGGGCTATTTCTGGGGTTCCGTAGAGGGTTCTAACTGATTCGAGCATCCTTACTAAAGCATTAGCTGGATATTTATTAACCATGATATGGTAGTTGTCTTCAATAAATTCCCAGGTGAGTTCTTGAGTTTGTTTGTTTGCAAGCATGCTAGCAAGTAAGAATGGTGCATCTTGGGTGCGTACTTCTGATAAACACATTTGGAGCGTTCTTTGAATTAAATTAGGTTGAAAAAAATTACCTAGTGCAAATAAGTGACGTTGCTCATATTGAGGGCTAAGGGGATTTTTGTACCTATTATAAATAATCTCATAGTCTTGAGGTGTGCCTTGCTGGGCTACAAGATTAAGCACCGTGGCTAAAAGATCTGGATCAATGGTTTTGTGACCTGATATTTCTTGTTCGAATAACAATTTAGCGTGCGCTAACACGTGAGGATCTTTCCCTAGGGATCCAAGGGCAGATATTACTGTGGCTCTAGCAGTACGGTCATTATCTTGTTCACCTTGCTTTTTTTCCCAACCTAAAAGCGAAAATGGAACTGATAAAACGCTTATTGTAAAGTCTTCAAGAGATGACATTTCAACATCAGGTAGAATTTTTTCAAACATGTAAAGTGCCGAGTTAACTACAGAGATAATGTTTGCATCAGTTATTTGAAACTTAGAAAGTGCCAAGCATAGCTTAAGAAAGTCAGTTAAATCATCATATCCAGCAATTGCACAAGCAAATGCATCTGTAAAGAGGTTAAAAAGCTCTAACTCGTTTAATAAATTCAAATTTTCAAAAATGTATTGTTTTAATTGGTTTAAATACCGTACTCTGTAATATCCCCAACCTCCAGCATTAACAACGGCAATATTGACGTTGTTAGGTAAATCAATAACATCAGATTCTTTTGTTAGTAAATGTTTGGCTAAAAAATCTGAATTTTTATCAGCAACAGTTATAGGCACAAGCCACTTGTTGCCTATGTTGCCAGATGGGCCTTGTGGATCGAGCTTAAAAGGTTGTTGTGATATTTTTAATGAATTATTAGCTAGTTCTACTGTGATTAGAGGATATCCCCCTTGGAAGATCCAAGAATTCATCATGTCCCAGACTGGTAATGAAACAGATGATTCCTTAGATGATTCTTCTAGGGCTTTCCATAGGTCTTCGGTTTGAGTATTTGAATAAATGTGTTGTTTTAAATATCTGTTAATACCGTTTTTAAATACAGTCTCACCTAAAAATTGCTCCAGCATTCTTAAAACTGAGGCTCCTTTTTGATAGGTGAGCACGTCAAACATTCCCTCTGCCTCTTCTGGGTAGCGTACTTCATATTCAATTGATCTAGTAGAGGCAAGACCATCAATTGCCATTGCTGCTTCTCTAGATAACCCATGTGTTACCCAACGTTGCCAGTCAGGATATTTCGCGTCAACACAGAGTAATTCCATAAAAGTAGCAAATGCCTCATTTAGCCAAATGCCATTCCACCATTTCATTGTGACTAAATCGCCAAACCACATGTGAGCAAGCTCGTGAGCAACAACGTCAGCTACTCTTTCTAAATCAACTCGGGCTGCGTTATCTTTATCAACTAAAAGTGCAGTTTCCCTAAATGTTACTGCACCTAAATTTTCCATTGCGCCAAAAGCAAAGTCAGGTAGTGCAATTAAGTCAAGCTTTTCACCAGGATAATCAATGCCAAAATAGTTTGTAAAAAACCTCAATGAAAACTCAGCCATTTCTAAAGCAAAGCTTGAAAGATTTTCTTTTTTAGGACTACAAATAACCTTAATTGGTATATTGCCAAAGAAGCGTGGTTCAGATTCATTAAGTTCGCCTACGACAAAGGCAACCAAATAAGTTGACATTGGAATAGTTTTTTTAAATCTGAGTATCTTTTTATCTCCAGATACTTCTTTTGTTTCTACTGGCCAATTTGAAACGCCAGTAAGAGATTTATCTATTTCTAGAGCGATTATAAACTCTGCTTTTTTGTCGGGTTCATCAAAACATGGGAAAGCTCTTCTTGCGTCAGCTGGTTCAAAATGGGTAGTTGCTATTATCTTTTCATTGCCGTTTTCATCTTTATAGGTTGATTTGTAAAATCCCCTTAATTGTTCATTTAGAGAGCCTCTGAAACTTAAGGCTATGCTTTGGGGGCCGCTTAGAAATTCTGAGCCATCTTTTTTATAAATTTTAATTTGCTCAACTTCAGGCACCTCCGTTAGCTCATAAAGCTGAGGATCATTTAGTGTAACTTGTAGCCCCAAGGAGTGTAGTCTTATTTCTTTGGTAGGTGTAATTTGGTCAAATACGATCTTTATTTGGCCTTCAAAAGTCTTTGTATTTAAATCTGGTTTTAATAGTAATTCATATAAAAGTGGTTTTGTGTTTTCGTCTAATTTATAAAGCGCAAAGTCTAATGGGAATTCTTGCTTATTAGTGGTATTTTCCATGTAAAGCAGGCTAGCTTTAAATTTAATGAAACGCATAACCCAATTAGAAAAACGCATCCAAGAGCTAAAAATTAAAAATAGGCTTAAGGTAGTAGGTATTGGCAATGCCATTGTTGATTGTTTGGTTCGTGTTTCAGAGGATTTGCTAGATGAATTAGGTCTTCACAAAGGAGCCATGACTCTAATTTCAAATGAGGAGGTTTTTGAGCTAGAGAACATCATAAAGGACCTTAAAGTAGCTCGGGCATCGGGTGGTTCAGTTGCTAATACGCTGGCTACTTTAGGTATCTTTGGGGTTCATAGCCAGTTTTTAGGTAAGGTGGGTGATGATGAATTTGGTAACTTTTTCATTCGGGATTTAGCACAATATCGTGTTGATTTTATTGGAAAGATTCAGATTAATTCAAAGACTGGCAGAAGCTATGTTTTTATCACACCAGATGGTCAGCGCTCAATGGCTACTTTTTTAGGAGTATCAAAAGAAGTAGGTCTTGGCGAGCTTAGTTCATTAAATTTGGCAAATTTGGGAATGGTATTAGTTGAAGGATATTTGTTTGATTCACCTTCCTTTAAGGCATCGGTAATTGATTTAGCTAAAAAAATTAAGGATTCTGATGCATTGTTCATTTTAAGCACGTCAGATATTTTTGTTGTAAAACGCCATATCGATATCTTTAAAGAGCTTTTTTCTAAAAATCTTGTTGATGTCTTGTTTGCAAATAACGAAGAAGTGTTTTCTCTTACAGGAGTTAATGATATCGATAAAAGTGTTACTTTATTAAAAGAACAGCTAGATCACATAATTGTAACATGTGGCGAAAATGGATGTTTGTTATATGTTGCTGAAGAAAACTTAGAGGTTCCCACCCAAGCTATAGAGATTCCAGAGGATACAACTGGTGCCGGAGATTCTTTTATGGGCAGCTTTTTAGCAGGATTAATTCAGGGTCTTAGTCCTACAAAAGCTGCACAGCTTGCAAATAAAGTAGCAGGATATGTTATTTCTCAAATTGGTGCACGCCCTAGTGCCCAAATTAAAAAATTGTTAGAGGAATTTCAGTGAATCCATGGCTAAAAAGGAAAGTACTAAATTTTGCTCATCAGGGTGGAGCAAAAGAAGCACCATCTTCAACTCTTTATGCTATGGAGCTTGCCTTGAAAAATGGCGCTGATGCCTTAGAGCTTGATGTGCATATTTCAAAAGATGGCGTGCTTGTTGTAATGCATGATGAAGATGTTCAGGCTACCACTGACTCGGAAGGATTAATAAGAGATTTAACTTTAAATGAACTTAAGAGTCTTGATAATGCCTTTAAGTTTTCTTTTGATCAAGAAGGTCAAGCTAAAAATTTTCCTTATAGGGGGTTGGCTAAAAAGGACAATAAGTTTAGAGTTGCCCTTTTAGAAGAAGTGTTTAAAAGCTTTCCAAACACCTTTATAAACCTAGATATTAAAGAAAATCTGGGATATGAACAGTCTCTTGTGCAATTAATTAAGAAATACCATATGGATGATAAAGTAATTGTTGCATCCTTTCATCACGAATGTTTAGTTAGGTTCAGGTTAATAGCTAGAGAAATTGCTACATCGGCCTCTCCTATTGAGGTGGCCTCTTTTTACCAGTCTTTTAAAAACAGCCTACCTGTAAAAAGCATTGAGTTTGTTGCTCTACAAATTCCACATTATGTGGGTAAAGATGAGCTTGTTACAAAGGATTTTGTTAGCTTTGCAAAAAGTAACGAGTTAGCGCTTCACGTTTGGACCATTGACGATGAAAGTGAAATGAAATATCTTGCTGAAATAGGTGTTGATGGAATTATGACTGATCGCCCTAGCGTGTTAAGCAAAGTCCTAAGGGATTTAGGGTGTTATTTTAATCAAAATAAACACCACAGTGTTAGTTAACTAGCTAACCTCTTCCACAGTTTGGTCGCTTGCCGTGATTTGCTTTCTTTTTACGACGCAACTTTTTCTTTTCAGAACGCTTGGACACATTGAGATACTACCAACTTATTTATTTGGCTTGCAAAATAATTAAAACCATCGAGATTTATTGCTAAGAAGTTCAGCTTAAAAGGGCGTTATAAAGCCATTGTGCTGATTTAAAGGGGTATTGTAAAGTACTGAGTAATACCTGGGGCAGCTAAAGTAGTATTGTGGATCAAATTGCAATAATTGGTTTGCCAAACAGTGGTAAATCCTCACTTTTTCAGGCGCTTACAGGACAAGAGGTTGTTATTGCACCTTTTGCATTTTCTACAAAGGTTAATTCTGTGGGGGTGTCCTTTATATATGACTGGCGCCTTTTTAGGCTTGCGGAAATTAGCTCTTCAAGAAAAGTAGTTCAAGCAGCCGTTGAATTTTCTGACCTTGCAGTTAAGAAGACGAATGCAATTTTTGATTCCCAGTTAGTTGCAACCCTGCGTCAACAAGACGCTTTTTGTATTGTATTGCGAGCTTTTAAAAACGAATTAGTTGAATCTGATGCTGATATCGACAAAGCATATGAGCAAATCAAACAGGAACTAATTTTAGCGGATTTAACTTTAATAGAGGGACAGCTTAGCAAGGCTTCAAAATCAAAACCAAAGGATGCGCGTGAGAAAAATATTATTGAGCTCCTAAATGCCCTTAAGCAGACTTTAGAAAATGAAGAATTTCCTAATAATGATTTAAAAACATCAGAGGCAAAAAAGCTTTTGTCATCATTTAGCTTTTTAACTTTAAAAGATTTCTTTGTTGTTATTAATGTGTCAGAAGATCAGTTAGGGCAAAGTTCAAAAATCGTTGAAGATTTTGTTAACAAATCAGGGGTTGATTCTTTTAAAGTAATTGCTTTATGTGCTCAACTTGAGGCTGAATTGGTTCTAATGGATCAAAGCGCAAAAAAAGAAATGCTAGATGCGTATTTGCTGTCTGAACCAGCTAGTAACGCTGTAACTGCTTTGGCTCAGCGGGCTTCAAATAAGTTGACCTTTTTTACTACTGGAGAAAAAGAAACCCGAGCTTGGCTTTTTAAAAGTGGTATGAACGTTCACGAGTGTGCTGGTGTGATTCATAGCGATTTACAAAAGGGCTTTATTAAAGCAGAAGTTGTTTCATTTACGGATCTAGATCAGGCAGGATCGCTTGAAAATGCTCATAAGCAAGGTAAAGTCAGACTAGAAGGGAGAGAATATTTAGTAAAAGATGGAGATATCCTAGAGATTCGCTTTAACATTTAACTAGATGGCCTGGGTGATTAAGGATGGCAAGGTTATTGCCTCGGCCGAAGTTGCCAGGGGACTTAAAAGTAAAACTGTAGGTCTACTGGGTAAAAAAGACTTTGAGGGGGCTATGATATTTCCTGATATATCTTCTGTTCATTCCTTTGGCATGAGATTTGCCATTGACGTGGCTTTTCTTGATAAACATTATGTTGTAATAGACGTAGTTACCTTAAAACCCTGGCGTATAGCATTGCCTAGAGTCAGATCTAAGTTTGTACTAGAGGCAAAAGAAGGTGCCTTTGAGCGATGGCAACTTAAAAAAGGTGATGTCTTGGAGATTAAATTTTGATAGAAGCAGCTCTTTACTTGGTAGGACTGCCTATTGGAAATTTGGAGGATATCACTTTAAGGGCTTTAAGAATATTAAGAGAGGTTGATTTTATTGCTTGTGAAGACACTAGAAGGACTTTAAAGCTTTTAAATTATTATGAAATTAAAAAACGGTTAGTGAGCTGTCATGCTTATAATGAAAAACAAAAAGTTCCGTTTCTAACTGAAGAAATAAAAAAAGGCAAATCTGTTGCATTTGTAGTTGACTCCGGAATGCCTCTTATTTCGGATCCTGGGGCTCTTTTGGTTTCAGAAGCACTTCAAATGGGTATAAAAATTACTGTAATTCCAGGCCCATCAGCATTAGTGGCTGCTGGGGTTTTAAGTGGTTTTTTCATGGATAAATTTACTTTCTACGGATTTTTGCCAAAAAAAGGTAAAGTACGCAAAGAAATGCTTTCCTTAATTTCGCAGAGTTCTATCCCATCAATTATTTATGAGTCTCCCCAACGTATTTCATTAACTTTGTTAGAACTAAGTGAGTATTGTGATCCTGACAGAGAAATAGCAGTAGCTAAGGAGCTAACAAAACTCAACGAAAATGTTTACAAAATTAGTTTTAAAGACATAAACGAATTCTTAAAAACTTTTGTTGCTAAAGGTGAGTTTGTTTTAGTTGTTGGGCCACGTTGAATTTAATCATTTAAATTGATTTAAAAAGCTGGTTAATAATTCCCGATCTCTTTGGTAGGAAAGTAAACTTTTAGCTTCTTCAGGTGTAACCCAGTGGACTAAATCTACTTCTCCAAATGCTTCAAAAGAAGGCTCTGGTTTGGGGTTGTGGCTAAATTTTTCTTTCATTACAAAGTATTTAACCTCTTTAGGGCGTCCAGATCTGTCAAAGTAGTTAACGGCGCCTAAAAATGTAACAATTTCACAATCTAGACCTGTTTCTTCTTTTACTTCACGCAATGCAGCTTCCTGATCGGTTTCAAAGGGGTCAGTTTTGCCTTTTGGAAAGGACCAGTCATCATATCTTGGGCGGTGAATGACTACAATTTCAATATCGGAGTTATTAGGATGATGAAAAACTATTGCGCCTGCTGCTTTAATAATTTGTTCCATAAGGCTACTTTAGTCTTGTGAGCAAGTTTTACGTTACAACACCTATTTATTATGTAAATGATGCGCCCCATGTGGGACATTCATACACAACTGTGGTTGCGGACGCCTTAGCACGTTGGCACAGGCTGATTGGGGATGAGGTGTTTTTTTTAACAGGAACAGACGAGCACGGAGATAAGATTTATCGTGCAGCTTTAAAGAATAACAAAACAGCTCAAGAATGGGTTGATTTAACCTCACAACGGTTCAAAAAAGCTTGGGAGGCGCTAGATATTTCTTATGATTACTTTATTAGAACCACTGAAGAAAGGCACGTTGAAACTGTAAAGAAATTCTTATCAAAAATTTATGAAAACGGATTTATAAAGCTAGACACCTATTCAGGTTATTACTGCGTAGGATGTGAGGCATACAAAGATGAAAGCGAGATTCAAAATGGTAAGTGTCCTGATCATTTAACTCCTTTAGAGTGGTTAGAGGAGCAAAACTATTTTTTCACCTTGTCACAATTTCAAGATAGGTTACTTTACTGGTATGAGAAATATCCTGAGGCGATAAAACCTGATTACAGGAGAAACGAGGTAGTGGCTTTTGTAAAAGCAGGTCTTAAAGATGTTTCAATTACTAGAACATCCACTAGTTGGGGTGTTCAAGTGCCATGGGATGACAAGCATGTTTTTTACGTTTGGTATGATGCGTTAGTTAATTATTTAACTGCGATTGATTATCCAGATGGTAAGGAGTTTTCCCAATGGTGGTCAAATGTCTGTCATTTGCTGGCAAAAGATATTATTAGGTTTCATTGTGTCTGGTGGCCTGCTATGTGCATGGCTGCAGGAATCGACCCTCCAAACCAGCTATTTATTCATGGTCATTTGCTTGTTGGGGGCAAAAGAGTTTCAAAAACACGACTACAAAGTGAATCTGAGATAAGTATTACTAAGATTTCGCCAATTGACTTGGCTAATGAGTTTACTAGTGATGTAATTCGTTACTATTTGCTGCGAGAAATTCCTTTAGGCAATGACGGTGAGTTTAGTTATGAAAATATCTGGCGTCGTTATAATGATGATTTAGCAAATGATTTAGGTAATTTGCTCCAGCGTGTTGTTACACTAATTGTTAATAAGCTTGAAGGCTTTTGTCCTGGAGCACCTGAAGACTCCCCGTTAAAAGATGATGTAATGCAAGCTATTGAAGATGTCAAGAATTGTTGGCAGCATTTTTTAGTTAATCAAGCTCTTGAAATTCCAATCGAGTTAATCAGAAAAACAAATTCTTATTTGGAGGAAACTGAGCCTTGGAAGATCACAGATGTAAATCAACTGAAAAATATATTAGGATCTGCTAGTGAGGTCTTACGCATTGTTGCAGTGTTAATTTATCCAGCGATGCCAAAAACAAGCTATGAAATTTATTCACGCCTAGGAATTAACCGCTTGTCTAACAGCTCTTCTGAGCTTAACTGGGGACTTGGCGGTAATACAAGGATAGAAAAAAAGAGCCCTCTTTTTCCAAGAAGAGCTTCTAAATGAAAGAGACTTGGATTGATTCTCACTGCCATTTGCAACAAAGTTATATTGAAAATCGGGATTTAAAGGAAATAATCGCAGAGGCACTTGATTCAAATGTAGTTGGTGGTATTTGCATTGGTACTGATTATAAATCTTCAAAAGAGGCTCTTAAGCTTGCACAATCTGATGGTAGTGGCTTTATTTTAGGCGCAACCATAGGCGTTCATCCTCATGAAGCTAAAAATAAGGCGCAACAACTTGCTGAGATCCTCAATAAGGATAACTGTGAGAAATTAGTTGCAATTGGTGAGTGTGGACTGGATTATTACTACATGCATTCGCCTAAAAAAGATCAATTAGAAGCGTTTGAATTTCAGTTGGATTTAGCCTCAAAATTTAATTTAACTGTTGTTGTTCACACAAGAGATGCTTTTGAAGATACTTGCTTTGTGATTAAAAACTTTCCAAGGCTCAAATCTGTTATCATTCATTGCTTTACGGGGGATAAGTCTCAGCAGGCTCGATATCTAGATATGGGGTTTTATATCTCATATTCGGGCATTGTTACTTTTCAATCAGCTTTAGATATTCAACAGGCCGCTATGGCATGCCCAATTGAAAGAATGCTTATTGAAACTGATAGCCCATTTCTTACGCCGGTTCCATTTCGTGGAAAACCAAATGAACCAAAATATGTTGAAGTTGTAGGGCGTTTTTTGTCGGAGCTAAAAAAACTAGATCCACTTCAATTTTCTCAGCAGGTTAAGTTAAATACTTTTAAAGCATTTGGGTTAAAAATTGCTTAGCGCGCTCCAGACTAAACAGTTAATAAGTAAATACGGTATCGTAATGCAAAAGCGTTACGGGCAAAATTTCGTCGTAGATCCTAATTTAATCAGCAAGATGATTAAACTAGCAAATGTTTCAAAAAGTGAATCAATAATTGAAGTTGGTGCCGGTTTAGGTGCATTGACCCTTGCTTTGGCTAATAATGCTAATCAAGTAATAGCTATTGAGAATGATCAGGCTATTTATCAAGCCCTAAATGAAGTTATAAAACAGTACAACTGTAACAATGTAGCTTTGCTTAATTTAGATGCCACTAAAATACGTTGGCAAACCTTTTTAAGTGATTACGGTTTTGAAACAAGGAATTATATTGTTGTATCTAATTTGCCTTACTGCGTTGCATCAACTTTAGTAGTTGATTTACTGAAAAATGCTTATTATGTTAATCGCCTTGTAGTAATGTTACAAAAAGAGGTTGCTCAACGAATTTGTGCGCATCCTAAAGATCCTGCATTTGGTGCTTTAAGCCTAAAAGTTGCTTTACTTGCTTTTGCGAGATCTCTTTATGAGGTATCGCCAAATTGCTTTTTCCCAAAACCAAAAGTTAGTTCACAAATTATTGAAATCATTCGAAGAGAGCTTTGGAATAAAGAAAAACACGAGCTTGTTTTTTCATTAATTAATAGGGCTTTTTCTCAACGAAGAAAAATGATTAAAAATACGTTGCCTGAACTAGAAAAGTTTGATTTGTTTGACGTTGTTAATATTTCTAAGAATGCAAGACCAGAAGAGTTAGATATAAACGTGTGGGTAAATATCGCTAAGGAACTTCAACGTGTCGCAATTAAGCCAAATTACTAAAGTTTATGCTAATGCAAAGCTCACCTTAACTCTTGAGGTGCTTGGACAAAGGCCCGATAAAATGCATGAAATTTGTTCTGAAATGGTTACTGTTAATTTATCAGATGAGTTATTGATTAATCCTTTAGGTGATGGGCTTAAGATATCAGGCGTTTATAAAGAGCAGTTAATAGATACGCCACAAAAGGAGAACCTAATTACTAAAGCATTAAAGGCAGTTAACAAAAAAGCATTTGTTTGTGTTGATAAAAACATCCCAGTTAAGGCAGGTTTAGGCGGAGGTTCTGCAGATGCAGCTGCAATACTACGCTGGGCAAATGTTAAAGATGAAAAACTCGCAGCGAGTTTAGGTGCTGACATTCCTTTTTGTATGATAGGTGGACGAGCAAAGGTTAAAGGAATTGGGGAAATTGTAGAAAGCCTTGCGTTTAAAAAACGTGAGTTTGTCTTGTTTTTACTTCCATTTGGAATTGAAACCAAGTTAGTTTATGAGGCTTATGACGAAGGTTATAAGTCCTTGGGCCAAAACGCGTTAGAGACAGCAGCCTTTAAGGTTGAACCCAGGCTAAAGGCATGGAGCGACTATCTGAAGGGCTTAACTGGGCAAAGACCTAAGTTAGCAGGTAGTGGTTCAACTTTATTTTATGACGACAATGCCAATGCTTTAGGTTTTAATCAAGGGATAGAAGGACCTTTTGGGCGTGCAAAGGTAATAGACGTCACCACAATTGATGCTTATAGCTATTAACTAAATAATTACTTTCCGGCAGCTCTGCGCTTCCAGCGAGTTTTTCGTAGCATTTTTTTATGCTTGCGCTTTCTCATGCGCTTTCTGCGCTTTTTTATTAACGATCCCATGATTCCAACAAAGAGTAGCGTGCTTTATACCAGGTAAGTCAAATTAGATTGCAACTAATTACGTTTTAGCACTAATTTCGATTATTGATAAGATAAGTAAAAATCCTTGGCGGGTAGTTCAACTGGCAGAACGCTTGACTTTGGATCAAGAAGTTGGAGGTTCGAGTCCTCCCCCGCCAGCGAAAAATTTCTTTTTAAAAAACATGTTGGCTCAATTAAAGTTAGTGCAATTAAATGGGCATAATAACAAGATGGCAGTTTTATGCTTGGGTTAGATCCTTGACTTTTGGGTGTTTCTAAGGCGCGTTGTCCTAATAACTATTTTGGTTACCTCCCCCGGTGCCTGATGCAGTATTTACTTAGTCGGTACTTTTGGCACTTAATGTATCTTAAAATTTAAGCTATTACCAGTACTTAGATATTAAAGTGGGGAAAAGCCCATAAAAAAGAAATACTTTAAAATTGTGATTTTGGGCTATTGCATCGGCTTTAAAAACAGCACCTTAGTTGATAACTGTTTAGGTTTATCACCTTGTCGTAAGTTTTTATAGGTCTGTAGTGTGTAATGGCTTGGGACTAACTTCTATCCTACTTAAGTCAATGAAGGCCAAAGGGCTTTATTGTATTTAATATTAACCATTTGATTTGCAAAAGCATAGTGTTTTTAAAAATCGGCAGTACACATTATAGGGAAAATGAGTTAGCAGCGGACTTTTTAACTGATATAAAACAAGCACATAAGGAAAACAAATAATGGTTGGCGCCTAAGCCTTGAACTTGTCAGGCAAGAGGGCAATTTTAGTGCATCAGCTACAGAAATTAAATCTATAAAGATAAATGACAATATCTAGATAAGAAAAACAAGAAAAACTTTAGGTCTTTTCAGCCCGAATTTAAAATTGAAGTTGTCGCTAACGTATGTTTTATATGTGTTACATTATCAGTGATCAGTTAGCTACTTTTTATTGCTATATCTTCACTGTTGTGTTTTTAAAACTTGTTTAAATAGAGATCCAAAGAAAGAGCTTTATAAAAATACAATGTTGAATAATTATTTAGCCGTTGCTCTTTGTAACAAAAGAAAATAAAAATTCGAATAAAAAACTTAAATATATTAGAAATCGATTATTAATTTTGATATTAATTTTGTATAAGGTCTTAGAATTATTTTTTGCTTTTAAAGCTTAGTTCATTAAGATTGTAAAATTTATTAGCTAAATTTTACAAATGAACCATGGAATCCGTAGGGGACACGCTGTGGTAGAGTTACGGTTGCAATAGGTAGGTTTTGATTTGCTGAGGCGTGATGAATAAAAAGTTTTGACTTGTCTAATAGTCGATCGTATCCTATGGTTAGTAAGTATCCGTCGTCTTCGTTAGTACCACAACTAACGAAGACTGGTTCTGCGCTGCCAATATATTTTCCTAAATTCAAATATGTGGTTGTGGAATTTTTAAAATCTATTTTTAGTATTCTACCTGTTTGATCGTGATTTCCCTTAACGATTGCTTCGTTTAATAAAGCAGAATATCCATACCTAAATTTCTTATTTGTAAAGGCATCATTTATTCTAGGAAATTCAGCAGAGTCTTCTGATAGTTGCTCTTTTAAAACAGCAAAGTTTTTTAAGTCGATGACCCATTTTTGCATTTGTGGTGGAGCACTACCAAGTAAATCTCCCTTAGGTAAATCAAACATTTTCTTATAAGCAACCAAGTACAAATTAATCTGGTTTTGTTCTTCGAAGGCGTTAAATACATGAAAAACATAGCAGGGGTCTATTTCTATCCACTTTGTTTTATCTGAATCAGCTTCTCTAGGTAAAATGCCAATACGAGCTCCATTTTCAGGTTGCCAGCTAAAGGGCATCTGATAACTGTTAACTGCCAGCTCTGGCTTAAACACAACTGGTAAATCAAGAAAAATAACAAAGTTTTCTGTTATCGCAAAATCATGCATCATAGAGCAGGCTGGTAGTGATATCTCAAGTGATTTTGTTAAAATGCCTTCTTTGTTGGCAACATGATAACGTAAAAAAGGCGGTCCAAAGGGACTATATCCAAAGAAACATAGTTCTTTAGTTTCTGGATCTGTTTTTGGATGGGCTGTCATTGGTGGAATCAGCTTACCGTTAAAATCATAAACACAAAGTGTCTCTAATTCCCAGTTAACCAAATGGGGTAACGATGACTCACATAAGGCAAATAATTTGTTGGCATGAGGATAAATGTGCGTATTTGCTGGACCGTTAATTGGCTCTGGCGGACCAGGCACTCTGCTTTGAAGTTAGATCGTGAGGATAAAAAACGCGTTTTAACATAGCGATTTTTATAACGTAAAACTCGACCACTCTCAAAATATATTGCGTGTAGCATCCCATCTCCTAAAAACCAGTGATATGTTGTTAGATCGTCTGGCAAAGCGATAGGATTTGGACCATTCCTAATTAAAATGCCGTTCAAATCTTTTGGGATAGATCCTTCAACGATTAACTCAGTTGAATCAATTTCTTGGCTTAAAGGTGCGAAATTCCCTACTAAAAAAGGATTTTTAAAATTTTATTTCATCTGACATTGATTATACCACTTGAATTTTAAACCTATAGCTTAAAGCAAAGATTTGTTTCATTAGCTATTTAGTAATTGATGGTTGGTTTTTAGGTTCAGCAAAAATTTACTAGTCTCTTTTTTTGTTATTTTTATTTAATGACATTGCTAATACTTTTACTAAGTTATTAACAACGTTTAGTGAATGCAATTAATTTAATATGTTTGCATGCTAGCTTTGTGTTGATTAAATGCAATCTTATTAAAATGGGATAGCCGTGGTTTAATTGTGACAATACTTTAAGACAGGTTATATCCCTAAGATGCCCGGGTTTAAAATGTTTTGAGGGTCATATAGTTTCTTTATCGAGCTAAGGGATTCGATGTGAAGTCTAGGTATTTGCAGTTGATAATAAGGCACGTGATCTCGACCAATTGCATGATGATGTGTGATTGTTCCACCATTTTCAATTACAGCCTCTGATGCTTGTGCTTTTATATCCTGCCATTGTTTAATTCGATCTTGAGCTTTAAGTTTTCCCTTAGCTACAACTGAATAATAAGGTGCAGGACCGTCAGGATAAACGTGTGTAAATCGGCATGTAACTAAGCCCACGTTGTCTGCAGCTGAATTAATAGCTTCCTTTGTTTCTGCAGTGACCTTTTCATGAAAGGATTCAAACTTGTCCCACGTTATAGCAGTTTCAAATGTGTCAACAATAACGCCTAATCTTACAAGGGCATCACGTGTATAAGGAGCTTTTATAAAGGAATTACGCCAAGCTTTAGCTGCATCTGATGATTGTTCTTGAGCGGTTTTTGTAGTTTTTTCATTCTTAATTTGGGCTGAATTTTCTTTTAAAATTTCGCTTGCTTGTTTAAGTAAGTAGCTAGTATCAAAGTCAGCTGATTCGAAACCTACTAATAAAATATGAGTTTTACCATCTGATACCCCGTTAATTAGTGCTTCAGTTGCTTCAATAAGTCGGCAATTAGCCGGACGTAATCCAGATTGTATTAACGCTTTAGTGGCTAGGTAACCTTGTTCAAAAGTATTGAAGTGGGCCTCTAAAGATGACCTAAAGATAACCCTTTTTTGGAGTCTAATCCAAGCTTCAGTGATAACCCCAAAGGTGCCCTCGGATCCTAACCAAAATCTATCTGGAGATGGCCCAGCTCCTGAACCTGGCAGCCTCCTTGATTCAAATATTCCCCTCGGGGTTATTGCACGTATTGATTCCACGAAATCATCAATATGGGTAGGACCGGTTGCATAATGACCTCCTGAGCGAGTAGCAATCCATCCTCCTAGAGAGGAGCATTCAAAGCTTTGTGGGAAATGTCTTAAAGTGAGCCCAAAATTTCTAAGACTGTTTTCTAGCTCTGGCCCATAGATACCTGCTTGGATTCTGGCAGCCTGAGAAACTCTGTCAACTTCAATAACTTGATTAAGTTTTGCTAAATCTAAACTAATAACACCGCTAAAATCATCTCTCCAAGATCCTTCGGTTGAAACTCCCCCTACAACAGAGGACCCTGCACCATAAACGATAACTGCTATATTTTTACTTTGAGCCCAATCAAGTACTTTAATTACTTGTTGTTCAGTTTCAGGATAAATTACTAAATCTGGATACTCTTTTATAAGTAAATTTAATTTTTTTGTTACATCTATAAATGATGATCCAGCAGAGTGGCGAATTCTTTCTAATGGATCAATTGTACTAAAGGAGTTAAATTCCTTAGGTGGTTTTAACTTTGGGTCAGGCAAATGCAAATCAGAAGGCTTCGGAGGATCAATTGGTTTTTCTAATTGGGATAAATTACTTACGGCTTTAGAAAGGTTCTGGATTTCTTGCTGGTTTAATTGTGCATCTTGATAACCCCAACCCCACCAACAGCGTTTGCGTTGCTCAAGTACCATTAGTTAGTTTGCTCCATTGCTAAATCAATCACAGTAAGCAGTTTAGTACTCAAAGCTAAAAGATCACAGTTTCAGTTTTACCTTCAAAGTTAAAAGACTTTTAACTTGTTTAAAAGCACTCAACTTTCTCAGTTAAGTCTTTAGCCCCTGTTACTCTTAGTAATCTTAAGGTATCTAGTATAAAAGCAATTAAAAAAATAATTACAAAGTAATTAATTAAAGATTGTGGTAAGGTAATATCAAAGTTTTATTAATAGAGTGCCGTTATAAAAAAGGGTGATTATATGCTGATAAGGTTTAAAAGTAGAAAAACCATATGAAGGTTTTAAGCCGATATGTTCCTGTTTTGATTACGCTTTTAATTCTTGTAGTAGTTGTTGTTTTGTTTCCAAGCAATGTTAAACCAGGTCTTTCTCAAGGGTATGTCTTTTCTGGTCAATTAATTCCTAAATCTGATGCACCTGGTACTAAAGGCATTACCGTAGGGGGATACAAGTGCTCATTTGGATTAAGGCAAGTACCTTGGTCTTCATATGCTCCATTGTGTCAGCCTAAATTTGTTGGCAACAATGGTGGTGCAACCTCTTTTGGAGTGACAGGTAAAACAATAACCGTAACTTTTAGATACGCAGTTCCTCCTCAAGAGGCTTTGATTTTATCTATAGCAAAAGGTGTTGTGGGCACCGAAGCCCAAGCTGTGGATACTATGAAAGCTTATATTAATTTATTTAATAAGGACTTTGAGCTTTACGGAAGACATGTAGTACTTAAGCCTTTTGTTGGTAAGGGGGATTTCCTGCAAGAACTTTCAGGCCTTGGACAAGCAGGTGCTCAAGCTGATGCAGCGGAGGCTAAATCACTAGGTGCATTTGCCGATGTTTCGTTATTGTTCTCAACTGCTCCTTATGACCAAGCTCTTGCAAGTAATCACATAATCGCTATAACTGGCGGGCTTTATCAGGGTCAGTCATGGTTTCAAGAAAATGCACCATATGTTTATTCAACTTCTCCAGATTGTAATGAAGTTGGAAATGCCGCAGCTGCTGTAATGAAGTATTCAATGGCTTCATTGCCTGCAATCTTTTCAAATGATCCAGCTATGAGAGTTAAACAACGTGTCTTTGGTTTAATTGCTCCTGATAACCCTATTTATCAGGAGTGCGCTAATTCTACGCTTAAGAGTTTGGCGCAAGATCATGTATTTATAAAGCGTGTAATTGGATATAACTTTAATTTAACTGGAGCAAGTCAGCTATCTGCTAATGCAATGGCTCAGCTTCAATCCGCTGGTGTAACAACTATTTTATGTGCATGTGATCCATTAACTCCGGTTTTTCTAACAGGACAAGCTCAAAAGCTCGGGTATTACCCAGAGTGGTTCACTATTGACTGGGGAGATATTTTCGGGCAGCTTGTTAATCCAGCTGAATGGTCTTATGCAATTTCAGGGGGAACCCCTGGGGTGCCAAACAGTCAAAATGAGGCTTATCAGGTTCTTAAAATGACTGGGTTACCAAAAAAGGATTGGAGTCCATTTTATGCCTCAATCTACACCCCGTTGCTTATGCTTTTTGATGCTTTGCAAGCAGCAGGTCCAAATCTTAATCCATATACCTTTGAGGCAGGGTTTTGGTCCCTTCCACTGTCTTATGCGCCCTCAATGGGCGTGTGGGCGTTTCATAAAGGCTCCTGGGTGGCCCAAGCGAGCTACTCAATTCTTTATTGGGATCCTCAGGCGCTAAGTCCGAGCAACGATAAAAAAGGGGCTTGGGAGCCCTGTAACAATGGAAAAGTCTATGTCTATGTAGATCCAACGAAAGGATTGAAGCTTCATCAACAGCTCCAATGCGGAGATAGGGGTTAGCAATGAGTGCTTTTTTAATATTTAGAAACGGAATACCTCCAGGGGTTGTCCTTTACGGTTTAGTTTTAGGGGGTTTGTCTTCTTTAACTGCCATGGGTTTAATACTGATTTACCGTGCAGCACGTGTTATTAATTTTGCTCAAGCTGCTATGGGCGGCCTTGCTGGTGCTTTTGCCATTTTAGCAACTTCAGGATGGGGTTTTAACTATTATGAATCCATTTTAATTGGTTTAATTATTGCTTTTTTAACCGGTGCATTAGTTGAATTAACAGTAGTAACAAGGTTGCGAAACTCTCCTCGTCTTATTTTAACAGTTGCAACTCTTGGAATATTGCAAGTGTTAGGTGCTGCTGAAGTTGGTTTGCCTCATTTGGCATCAAGTATTAATGCCAATGCAGTTTTAAGTACTCCATTTAGCTTTAGTTTTAAATTAAATCCATTAACTTTTAACGGTAATTATTTAGTTGCAATTATTGCAGTGCCTGTAGTGCTTTTAATTCTTTGGATGTTTTTGTATAAAACACGTTGGGGTATTGCTATTAGGGCAACAGGGGACTCACCTGAGAAGGCTTTGTTGTTAGGGATCTCAGTAAAAAGATTAAGTCTTTTAACTTGGATAGCTGCTGCAGTTTTGTCAGGGGTTGGAGCAATTTTACAAGCCCCTATATTAACCCCGTCACTTGGATCAGCAACGACACCTATTGATTTGTTGGCACCATTAGCTGCAGCAACCTTAGCTGGATTTGAGTCATTGACAGCCTCTGTTATCTGGTCCTTAGTTATTGGTGTTATTCAGCAAGTAGTTTATTGGTCTTATCCAAAAACTACCACAGTAAATGTGGTGCTCTTTGCATTGATACTTTTAGGGTTGCTCTTTCGCCGCACGAAAGATTATCGTCAAGACATATCTCGATTCGGCGGTTATGTTGCTGTCAGAACTGTTCATCCAATTCCGCAGCATTTAAAAGACCTAAGTATTGTTAAAAATTCAAAGCGAGTTATAGCAACTGTGCTGTTACTAATTGCTTTTTTGGTACCTGTTGTGATGAATCCGTCCCAACAAGTCCTTTTAACTTATGTAGTTATTTATGCTATGGTGGCTCTATCTTTAGTTAGCTTGACAAGTTGGGCTGGTCAAGTCAGCTTTGGCCAATTTGGATTTGTGGGAATAGGGGCAGCAACATGTGCCACAGTATTAATGCAATGGCATGCTGATTTATTTGTTGCACTTTTACTATCAGCAATTTTTGGTGGTGTTGTCGCTGTAATTATTGGAATTCCTGCATTTAGGTTGCCAGGGTTAACACTAGCTGCTGCTACATTTGCATTTGCAGTTCCTGTTTCTACCTGGCTTTTATCATCTGCTCAGTTTCCTTACATCAATCCCATAATAGTGTTGCGGCCTAAACTTTTTTCACATATTGATCTCAGCTCCCCTCTGGCGTTTTATGAGTTTTGTTTTGTTATTTTTTTAGTTGCGCTAATTGGTGCTTACAACTTCAGACGTACTCGCTCTGGAAGAGCTGTTGTAGCTGTAAGAGATAATTCTTATGGAGCTTCAGTATATGGTATTAGCCCTCTAAAGGCTAGGCTTGTGGCCTTTAGTCTTTCAGGGGCATTGGCAGGTGTTGCTGGTGCTTTGTATGTGTTGGCACTAGGCGGTGTAGGTTTTTCTGGTTTGGACCCAAATGAGTCAATTATAGCTTTTACTATGGTGGTGGTAGGGGGCCTTGGATCAATAACTGGTGCAATTATTGGTGCATTTTATGTCGAGTTAGTACGTTATTTCTTGCCAAACGGTTGGCAGTTGCTTGCATCTGGAGCAGGCCTTACTCTTTTAGTGTTGGTACTACCAGAAGGTATTGGTGGCTTGCTCTATGTTATCAGGGATCGCTTGCTTGATATCCTTGCTAAAAAGAAAGGTATTTCTGAATATTATTCTGCTAGTGTTGATTATTCAGATGAGCTTTTGAAAGATAAAACTCATTCAGGTGCACTTCGTTTTACAGCCTTAGAGGAGATCGAAACACAAGAGTCAACAGCGGCTTTTGGGCCTGAAAGCGTATCTCAAGAGTTTTTAAAAGTTCTAGGTGTTGATGCGTTTTATGATCGCAACAAAATTCTTTACAATGTTTCTTTTGGAGTTGAAAAAGGAGAAATCCTTGCTTTGTTAGGGACCAATGGATCAGGTAAATCAACGACTTTAAGAGTAATCAGTGGTTTGTTGCGGCCAGCAAAAGGTGATGTTCTATATAAAGAAGATGCGCTTCTAAAGGAGGGGGTGACAAGGCGTGTTAAAAAAGGCGTTGTTACAATTTTTGGTGGCAAAGGTGTATTTCCTAATTTAACGGTTCTAGAAAATTTAAATCTTGCAATTAGTTTTAACAATAAAGATAATGCCTCAATTGATCTAGCTCTTTCTCAGTTTCCGAGTTTGAAAAATCGTTTAAATGTAAAAGCCGGAGTTCTTTCTGGCGGTGAGCAGCAAATGCTAGCTATTGCCCAAGCTCTGTTATTAAGCCCAGAACTGTTATTAATAGATGAGCTTTCTTTAGGTTTATCTCCCAAGGTTGTTAGTGACTTGGTTGAATCTGTAAAGCGTTTTGCACAAAGTGGTGCAGGTGTAATTGTAGTAGAACAATCTATAAATGTTGCGGCCTCGGTTTCAAGAAGAGCAATCTTCTTGGAACGTGGTAAGGTTCGGTTTTCGGGTCCAACCCCTGATTTATCTCAGCAGCCTAAAATACTTCGCTCAGTTTTTCTAAAAGCTGCTGCAAAGGCTATTTCAAGAACTCCAAAGGCTTCCGAAGATTTATTAGAGCGTGAAAGCACCGGGCGTGCTCAAGTGAAACTTGTTAACCAGGCACTTTCGGCTGTTAATGTTTGTAAGTATTACGGTGGAGTTGCAGCAGTTGATGATGTTACTTTAAACGTAGCTCCTGGTGAAATTTTAGGAATTATTGGACCTAACGGAGCTGGCAAAACTACTTTGTTACACATTTGCTCAGGGATCTTAAGGCAGGATTCAGGTAGGATTTTGATGGCGGTTAAAGATAGGCGCTCTTCAAGAGTGTTAATGAAAAACATCTCTAGTCTTTCACCAGCAAGGAGAGCAACCTTAGGAATGGGAACTATGTTTCAAGACGCCCCACTATTTTCATCTATGACAGTAACTGAGACTTTAAGCGTTGCGCTAGAAAGATTTGTTAGTGTAAAGGATCCTATTTTGTCGCTTTGTTATACTCCTTCGGTTAAGAATTCGGAAAATGAAATTAAAGCAAGAGTAAATCAGACCATTAAGCTCCTAGGGCTAGAGCGTTTTAGAGACAAATATGTTTATGAACTATCTACAGGCACTAGGCGTATTGTTGAAATTGGTTGCATAATTGCTCACAATCCCTCAGTGGTATTATTAGATGAGCCCTCATCAGGTATTGCCCAACGTGAAACTGAAGCTCTTTCAGATGTTCTTTTAGGATTACGAGACCATACCAACGCTACTTTTGTAATAGTTGAGCACGACGTACCTTTAATCTCTCAGCTTGCTGACAGAATAGTTTGTATGGCAACAGGCAAAGTAATTGCAGATGGTTCGGCTTATGAGGTGTTAAATTCTCCAAAGGTAATTGAGGCGTACTTAGGTACTGACAAAGAGCAATTAATAGAAGTTACTAGCTAGATAAATTCCAACCGCCATCTATTAATATGACCTCGCCGGTTAGATAAGTCATATTAAGAATTGACAGAACTGCCTTTGCAACGTCTTCAGGGGATCCCACTTTTTTCAGGGGAGCTTGTTTTTTGACAATGTCTTTAGCTAGATCCCAATCTTTGGTCCAGGGTGTTTCAATTAACCCAGGAGCAATTGCATTTACTGAAATACTTGGACCTAGTGCTTTTGCAAGCAATTTTGTCATATGAATTATTGCAGCTTTTGATACAGCATAAGGTATTGAACTACCTGTTGGCCTAAGGCCGGCAATTGAAGCAATGTTAACTATTTTTGGGTTGTCTGAATTTTTTAATAGTTCGTAAAGACTAGAGATAACTTGCCAGGTTCCAAAGACGTTAACTTCAAAGATATCTCTCCAAACATCAACACTTGCTGTTTTTAGGTCATTATGTGCAATGAGTTTAGTGATGCCAGCATTATTTACTAGCACGTCTAGTTTGCCAAATTTATTTTTTATCTCTTGAGACATCTTTGAAACTTCTTCATAATTTGAAATATCAGCTTTAATATACAGAGTGTTTTCAAGCTCTTTTTGAACTTTTAATGCCTTGTCATCTTGACGGGAGGAATTAAGAATAATTTGATATCTGTTGTCTTTTAATAGTTTTGCAATCGCAAGGCCAATACCTGAGGTTGACCCAGTAATAAGCGCAATTTTACCGTCAGAAACCATAGACTAATTTTTTTACTGTTTTTTAAATTACTCAAATTTTCTGGCTGTTTATTGAAATCTGTTAATTTTCTATGCAATTTATTAAAATTGGCCTTGCTGATATTTTTATAACGGTCGAAATAAGCCCAAGTGTTTTATAATTTTAAAATAAAGCAAACTGTAACTGAAATAAAGATTCTAAATTATGCAAACACTGGATTTAGGTAAAAAAATAATTAATTTTGCTTCTGAGCTGGATGACTTAACTATTTCTCAAACTAAAAAATTAGCTTCTTTGTCCATTATTAAGGACCATATAGCTCTAATGCCTGATGCTCATGTAGGGATCGGAGCGACTGTTGGTTCAGTTATTGCCACTGAAAATGCCATTATTCCTTCTGCGGTTGGGGTAGATATAGGTTGTGGCATGGTTGCAATTAAAACAAATGCAAAAATTTCTGATCTGCCTGATTCTTTAGAAAAAATGCTAAAACAAATTGAAAAAGAAATTCCTGCTGGCGTTGGAGCCAAAGAAAATTCATCTTTAAATGAGCAAAAAAAACACCTTTTAAATAAGAAACCTAAAACTCAACTTTCAGAAAGTTTATTTAAAAAAGCAGTTTCACAGCTAGGAACTCTTGGCTCTGGAAATCACTTTTTAGAGCTATGCTATGACGAAGATGAAAGCTGCTGGATAGTGCTTCATTCTGGATCTCGCGGTATTGGCAAGGAACTTGCTGAAATGCATATTTCAAAAGCAAAGCTACTTGCAAAAAATTTACCTGAGGTTATGAATGATCCTGAGTTAGGATATTTTATAGAACAAAGCAAAGATTTTGATCACTATATACAAGATATGCTTTGGGCCCAAGATTATGCCCGTTTAAATCGTGAGCTAATGGCTGATAAAGCATTAAAGATATTTAACCAATTTGTGCCAAAAGCAAATGAAATTCAAAGAATAAATTGCCATCATAACTTTGCAAGAAAAGAAAGCTTTGATGGTAAAGAGCTTTGGATTACCCGCAAGGGTGCTATTAGCGCATATAAAGGAGAGCTAGGCATAGTTCCGGGCTCTATGGGAACTTCTAGTTATATAGTTAAGGGAAAAGGTAACAAGCTTAGTTGGTGCTCATCAGCACACGGAGCTGGTCGAAGATTAAGTAGAAATCAAGCCCGCAAATTAATTTCTCCTTCTAAGTTAGCAAACAAAATGGGCGATATAACATGGTTAAAAAACAAGGCAAAGTCCCTTGTTGATGAGGCTCCTGATGCATATAAAGATATTGACAAGGTGATTCAAGATCAAAAAGACTTAGTTGAAGTGGTTCATAAATTAAAGCAAGTGCTTAATTATAAAGGAACCTAATTAACTTTACTTATCTCTTTTAAGGCTGTTTTTGCTAAATTTTTATTAATACCTGATATTAGTTCAAATCCAGCTTTACCTGGTAATACTAAAGTAAGTTGATTAGCTTTAGTTTTTTTATCAATTGTCATTAAATTTATTATTTCATTTTCATCTATGTTAAATGGGATTCTAGTTGGTAGCTGGTATTTACTTAGTAGATCGTAATGGTGTAACAACATCTCTTTATCAATGCGTCCTAACTTAAAAGCAATATATCCTTCAAAACAAATGCCAATTGCAACGGCTTGGCCATGAGTGATCTTTTTCCTGTGTCTTTTTGCGTAAGCTTCAAGAGCATGAGCAAGAGTATGTCCATAATTTAATATTGACCGCAATCCAGTTTGTTCTTTTTCATCTTTTTGAACAATTGATGCTTTATATTTAACACATTCAAAGACCTGTTCCTCTTTTGATTTTTCAAATAAGCCTTTAATGCCAATTAATTCATACTTTGCCATTTCTCCTAATCCGTCTAAGACTTGGGTTCGTTTTAAAGTTTTAAGAAAATCTAGGTCACAGATGACAGCCTCAGGATGATAAAAAACCCCCAAGATATTTTTTTCACCAGTTGAAAGATTAACACCAGTTTTTCCTCCTATTGCTGCATCTATTTGTGCAGTAAGAGTTGTGGCTACATTAATATATTTAATTCCTCTCATAAAACTAGCTGCGAGATAGCCAGCTAAATCAGTTACGCTACCGCCCCCATAAGCGATGATTAAACTTTTTCTGCTGGCGTGATTATCCAGCATTGTCTTAGCTACAACCTGTAGTGTCTTAATTGTCTTAGCTCTTTCTGAATCTGGAACGTAAATGATTTGGCAGTTTAAGAGTTTATTAATTGATGAGACGGGTACCTTTTTTTGAGTTATTACAAATATTTTATCAACGTTATCTTTAATTAGGTTAGGTAATATTGAAAGTGAGTTATAACCTATAAAAACCTCGTATTCTTTGGATGTTTTGACTAATACCTTACGCATTTACTTAAGTTTAAATGAGTAACTGTTGTATTTTAAATTTAGGGGCACGATCCTGATTGTGTTGAGTTGTTGTTTGTATTTAAAAGATCATGATAAACCATAGGCCAATAAGAACAGCTTTTTACTGCAGGTACTTTATAAATAAATACTTGTCCAAAGCGAGTAGCTGAGATAAGAGTGCTTAGGTTGTCAAATGTTCCCAATGTTGGGCCGCTAACTAGCCATGCACCGGTAAATTTAGGAAAGCCGTTAAGTGTTTGCCCGACTAAACTGACTCCTCTTGTGTCATAAAGGCTACTTTGTACAAATACGTAAGGGATTTTATTTTGCGTAAAATTAGCAATAACCGGCTGGATGAAAAACTCTAAGTCATTTACTTTAGTTAAATTAACTGCTTGTGAATTTAAATTAAACATTGCTAAAACACTTAAGTGCGGGCTTTGATTAGCTGGAAACAGTGAATCTAAAAGTCTTCCAATTGTCACAGCTGGGGATATCACTGTTATTTGTTTCGTAGCGGGATTTAAATATATTAAAGGTGATCCCAGAGCGGGAATTGGTGTATTTAAGATTTGATTGGAATTTGTAAATAATTCAGAAAGATTTGGCTGCCCAATTAAAGTATTAAATTGGCCTAAGGTGTTGCCCAAATAAGAACTTCCATCAATCTTTAAAAGATAAATAGGTCCAGCAGTTGCTTGGGCTGCAATTACTTGCGCAGATGGGCTTTGAATAACGGTAGGGCTCTGAGTAATTCCATCCCCAATATCAGGTAACAACGATGGATCAATATCTTCAATCGGTACTGGCCAGTTAGGTAAAAAGGGTGATTTTAAATACGCTGTTTCATTTAAAGGTGACACTTTATTATGAAGATATCCATTTGGCCAGATTGCATACAAACGTGAGCTTGCAAAGGACTTTGAAAGACCACCTGCTGATAATAACTTGCCAAGTGAAGCCAGATTAGCGTTGATGTTATCTTTGTATTGTTCATTAGTGCCAACAATGATAACTGGATGTTTGGATCCTTTTAAGTAAAACAGCGCTGGTGTATCCACTATTTTTGAACCTTGTAAGACACTGGAGGGATCCTTAAAGGTTACTTGGTTTGTGACTGGATTAACGGATGATACCTCTGATGGATCCACAACTAAAACTGGAAATCCAGGCAATGTTTGACCTTGAGGCGAAAATGCATAAAGGTGTCTATCAAGCCCAGCAACTATCACATCGTTTTGAGAACCTTGCAAATTTGCAATAACAGGACTGGCGATAGAGCCAGGTAGCACCCTGTTAAACTCATTAGCAGCAGCTTGTGATGAAAAAGCAGGATTTAATTTCGCTGGCCAGCCTGGTAAAAGTTGGCCTTTAGAATTCCAAGCATAAACGTAACCATTAGTATCGCTAGCAACCACATCTAAGCCTTTTGCGCTTAAATGTCCAACTGCAACAGAACCGATGATTTCACCCCGCAAGGTGGATTTGATAGATCCTGAGGTAAAAGCCTTTTCAGAGCCATGAAAGTTAAGAGCTAGACTGTGAACTGGCCAGCCTGGTAATTCAGATCCATTTGGTAAAAAGGCGTGAATATTTCCATCGGCAGTTGCAATTAGTAAGACGTTAGTATTGTTTGGTCCCAATGGGGCAAGTTTTGGTGTCCCAATTACAGAGCTGTTTAATATAAGCGGCTTTGATGTCAAAAGCGATGGGTCATAATGCAGAAACTCTGAACGCCTCGCAAAGCCTACCAGACCATTTGATGACTTAACTTCAATCTTAATACTAAAGGTGAAGTTATTTGGGTTTGCCGAGTTTAAACTAATTGTTTTTATATTTTTTGGAAAGAGTTTAGCAATCTGATTTGTATTAACACTAACTGATACTAACGACAATGGTTTTTGTGAGTATCCTTGTTTAATCACATGCCACATGTTCCCTTTAGGATTATTGGAGTAACCTACGTCAATTTGATAGTAGAATTTAGGGTTTCTTTTATCCCCTAGAGTTGCTGAAATATTAATGTTTTGATCTAAGGTGTAATAATTAAACCAAGAAGGTGAATTAATTTCAGCTGTTGGTGGAATTAAGTGCTGACTTAGAAAGGCCATAATTCTAACTGCATTTATTCTGCCATATCCAGTGTAGGGATCAAACCCTTTAGTTGTGGGATATCTTGTGGTTGTAGCTAGTGGGATATTAGTTGAGGTTACTTCAAAGTTATCTTTAGGAGCATAAAAGTTATTAGTTTTTACAGGATCGGTAAAGTCTATATCATCAGCCGTCATAGTTAAAAGTTGTTTTACTTCATTAACTGATAACATAACTGGCTGATTCATTGAATTTATAAACAATGGCTTTAATTTTCCTTCTTTTTGAAGTTTTAAAGCATAAGATTCAATTAGCCCTACAATGCCAGCTGCCTTGCCAGTGGCTTCAGATGAACAGCTAGTTGACTCAACTGTAACAGCAATGTTGGCGCCAAAATTTGTGCATCCGTTTAGATAAAGGTAGCTAGGGGGATTAAAGTGAGTATCTCTAGTGATTGAATTAACTACTATCATGTGTTGAAGTGAGGCTGGCAAATTTTGATGAAAGGATTCTTCATCTGCAGCAGATGCAATTACTGGTATGCCGTTTTTATATGCATAGTTAATAGCTTCTTGATCAGCTTTAGTTATATCTAAGGTTCCTAATGCTTCTTGTATGACGTTAACAGAGGAATCAACTGCAAAAGCTACTGCTTGGGCAAAGTTGTTACCTAATGCTATGAAGCTGTCTGATACTCTGATAGGCAGTATCAGACAGCTTGGACAAGTGCCAACCTCTTGATTTGGAACTCCAGCCTGACCAGCGGAATCCTCAGCTTCACCTGTGCCGTGGTCATAATGTACTACGTCATATGGGTCGTTGTTGTTATTGACAAAATTCCATCCAGCTATCGCATCAATAAAGCCCTTTGGGGATTCATACGAGACGTAATAAGGATTTTTATCTCCATTAGGTAGATGCTTTTTTGAAAATGTCCTAATCAAATCTTCCGGAGAAATTCCGTGATAGTTATAATTATTTTGATTCGTGCAAAAATAACCTCCATATGCATTAGCTACAGCGGCTACTCTTGGATCTTGAGCATATTGAGCTACGTTTACAATACCTGAGTTGTTTAAATCATAAGGATTTGTGTCTATGAATTGCTTTTTAGCTTTTAACAGTTGAATCTTTGTTAAGCCTAATGCATTTTCTGGTGGTGGTAAAGCATGCGGATTAATTGCAATTTTATTGACCACGTCAGGGTCACACCATTCAATTCCTGAGTCAATTACCGCGATCGTTACATTGGGTGATCCCATGGTGTAACTCCATGCTCGATCAACTGACATTCCCTTCGTTCCGCAAAGCTCCTGGGGGTTAAGATAAATGTTTGGCTCAGTTGTTCTTTTGCTACTAAGCTTCCAGTCATTTCCGTCAGCGGTAAAATTAGATGGCAAAACTGATAAAGGCTTTTTAACTGGCTTACCATTTAACTGTGTAAAAGTAAGAGAATTAGGGTTAGTTGGACAGCTCAGCGGTCTGTGGTCAACATAGTGCGGATTAACTGTAATTTCTGGAGCAACGGCTAAATTGTTTTGCAAATTTGAACATGAAGATTCTGTAAATGCAGATAAAAGTAAAAGACCCAAGATTGCAACTCCAATCTTGGGTCTTTTAAAATCTTTAAAGCGACGTTTTAATCGTCGCATCCACTAGTGCTTTGTTGTGTGGCTGAAGTGGATTGCACCTGGTTTGAATCACACGATTGGCTTTTATTTGAGTCAGAAGAGTCCTCGTGGTCTTTTGTCTCTGAGGAATCTGACTCATTCTCAGGTTGCTGTGACTCATTTTGGTTTTCAGCTTCTGTTGAGTCATTTTCCTGAGTTCTAGCATCACTAGATTCAGTATTTGTCTCAGGTTGTTCAGTTTCATGTTCCTTTGTTGCAGTTGGTGGCATACCACAAGATGATGTGGCAGCCTGAGAAACCAATTGCCCACCTGGGTGAGTTTTTGCAACCGAGGAAACATACTGGCCATGGTTTTTAATGTTCCCCGGACATGGCGGCAAGGTATTAAGGGAGCTTGGAACTGTCGTGCTAGGGGTTGTTGTGGTAGTTGTAGCTGGAGGCTTAGTTGTGGAGGTTGAAGGTGTCGCGGTGGTAGTTGTCGAAGTGCTAGTAGGACTTACTAGATTTGCACTTGTTGGAATAGATGTTGTGGCAAGAGCAACTCCACTTACTCCTAGGATGAATGAAATAATCGCTGTTAAAGAGTGCTTTCCGAGACTTTTTATTAAGGCGTTTAATACTTTCACAATCTTCCCTCCTTTGCTACTTTAAGTGTAATCATTCTCACTCTATGTATTCGGTAGGTTTGCAAATATACTTTAAAAAAATTTACAAAAAATTACTAAACTGAGTTTAGATCATTTCTGGTAATGATGACAGATTAATACGAATTGAATCTCACGCTTTTTTGCCATTTTAATGCGGTTTTGTGGTATTGAGCTGCACTGTTAACATGTTATGTGAAGGTTATGGATTTAGCTGAACTTGACGCTAACAACGAAGGAATTTTTCCAGACAAAGCTTTAAAGTTAATAAAAATTGTAACAATTGCTTTAGGTTTTTTGTGGGTGCTAGATGGTGCTTTACAGTTTCAGCCAACAATGTATTCACATTCAAATGATGGTTTCGTTGCAACAGTTTTGCAATATAACACAATGGGACCGCCAAATTTCTTAACTAACCTTATTCATTTTGCAGTTGTTTTTACTTACGGTACACAACTAAGAACTAATATATTTAATAGCCTTGCAGGCACATTCCAGATACTTATAGGTGTTGGAATAATTACAAAAAGATTTCGCAAAATAGCTCTTGTTGCTAGCTCGATTTGGGCAATAGTGCCCTGGATTGTGGGTGAGGGTATGGGGCAAATGCCATGGCCTCAGACTTCAATGGCTTTTAATGGGGCCCCAGGTGCAGCCCTTATTTACTGTGTGATTTCCTTGGTGTTAATACCATCAAATAAGAGATTTATAAATCAAAACCAAGTAGAAGTTGCTGCTGCCCACTTAGGTTTTTTAGGAGATAATTTTGTTAAAGCTTTTTGGTTCTTAACCTGGTTTGGCACAGCCTTGTTGGAATTTGAGCCAGGTAATTGGGCGCCTCAGGCAGTTTCTACTTTGTTGAAAAATTCTGCATCAGGAGAACCTTACTTGCTCTACAAAATTGACCTTTTTGTATCTCATTTAGCTGCTGGGAACGGGGCCTTGATAGCAGGCTCAATGGCCTTTGTTCAAGCATGGATCGGATTTGCTGTGACTAGGTCAACAACTAGAAGAGCAGCTGTTATCCTGGGCATAATGGTTTCAGTAATTTATTGGGTTGTTGGTCAAAACCTTGGTGGGATTTTCACAGGAACCGCTACTGATCCTCAATTAGGTGCACCTATGTTGTTGTTGGCGCTACTTCTTTATCCAGTAAAGACACAACAAGTTAATTTTGGTAAAAAGCATTCAAAAGTTCTTGTTTCTGCAACAGTTTAATATTTATTGTGAAGTTCAGGTGATCCTATGTTGCAAATATTTGAATCGTTAGGTTTGTAATTGATTAATCTTTATAAGCCAAGTACCTCTTAATGATCCTTCCTTTGTTGTGTGGTTGTATTTGAAAAAAGTCCTAAATCTTTAACTTTGAGCTTTTTTGATTTACCATGGCTTTTCAATTGATAGTTTGTAACACTTTCTTAAAATTGACTCTCTTTAGTGGTTTGTAAATAACTTTTATAATTGCTTCAGCTTTTTGATTTGTTTTAATTATCAGACAATTCTTTAAAGACTCTGGATTTAGTAAAAGAAATAATTTTTTAAAAGGAATCACATGAAGCAATTAACTGTGCTTTTTTATTTTCACTTAGATTCCCGTGGTTCTGGTAGGCAATAATAGCTCCCTTCTATCAGCAACATTTAGACCATTTAAAACCAATTACTTATCCTCTATCCTGGACTTTTTTAATTTTTTCATTGTTTTCCTTGCATAAAATTTAAATAGTTGCGAAAAATTACCTCAATTAGTTTAATCAAGCTAAAAAGGAGGTTTATCATAAGTATTAAAGTAGCTAACTTTAAAAAACTTGCTTTACTTTTATTTTTAGTACTTCAGCTATTTTTAAACTTGTTTTTCTTAAGTTCAATTTTTTCAAAAAATCAG
>Ga0080006_1170248_pt1 | contig 115283 bp, 102 predicted proteins | sample RS3BMetagenome_FD_69209 | JGI IMG/M metagenome (GOLD analysis project Ga0080006, IMG submission 69209) | Ferric oxide microbial mat and aquatic microbial communities from Rainbow Spring, Yellowstone National Park, USA - RS3B (SPADES... ...
ATGTGATCGATCGACACGACTGGAGTCTCCCAGATAACCGATTCGAACGCTCCCGCAGCCTGCCACCAAAGTGCCGGTAGGGGTCACTTTCCAAGGGGTCTGATTAGCGACTTGCGGACAATCTGGCCCTGATGTGCCACCACCACCACTACCTGAAGACGTACGAGGGGTGGACGCTCGAGCGCTCCGGCACGGCGGACGACGGGTCCCCCACCTGGGAATTCCGTCCACAACCGCCATTCGGTGAGGAGCCCGACCCGCCGGGCGGGTGAGTTCGTCGACGGCGGGTCGTCGCCGACTCCAAGGACCCACTGCCCCTGTTCCCAGGCGGCGCACAGGTGGAGGGTCGATGCTGGGTCCCGTCAAGCAGGACCGCTCGAAGCCAACCCACGGCGTCGACAATCCAGAGGAGCAACAATGAGTAGCTACGAAGAAGGCCCGTCCACCGGTCCCGCCGCTGCGGACGCCGACCCGTTCCCGAACCTTCGAGGGCACCGTCGACGCGGGCTCCGTGTCACCACGGCGGCCGCCGTCGCCCTCGGACTCGCGGTCGGCGGTGGCGCGGTCGCCAATGCCGCCGGAACGGGCTCGACCCCGTCGACCTCGGCTCCGGGCGCCCCGTTCGGCCACGACGGCATGCACGGCACCCCGCCGGCGGCGGTCGGCACCGTGGCGTCGGTGGGTACGAACACCTTCACCCTGACCGGACGCGACGGCACCACGGTGACCGTCGACGTGGGTTCGACCACCACCTATGTGGACCCGGCGGTGACCTCCCCGTCCCTGGCGGACGTCAAGGTGGGTGCCCACGTGGCCGTCTTCGGAACGGACAGCTCGAACACGGTGACGGCCACCAAGGTGGCCATCGGCGGGCCGGGTGGCCCCGGTGGGCGCCCCGGCTTCGGCGGCACCCCGCCGGCGGCGGTCGGCACCGTGGCGTCGGTGGGTACGAACACCTTCACCCTGACCGGACGTGACGGCACCACGGTGACCGTCGACGTGGGTTCGACCACCACCTATGTGGACCCGGCGGTGACCTCCCCGTCCCTGGCGGACGTCAAGGTGGGTGCCCACGTGGCCGTCTTCGGAACGGACAGCTCGAACACGGTGACGGCCACCAAGGTGGCCATCGGCGGGCCGGGTGGCCCCGGTGGGCGCCCCGGCTTCGGCGGCACCCCGCCGGCGGCGGTCGGCACCGTGGCGTCGGTGGGTACGAACACCTTCACCCTGACCGGACGCGACGGCACCACGGTGACCGTCGACGTGGGTTCGACCACCACCTACCGGGAGGTCGGGGTCACGTCGGCCACGATCGCCGACGTCAAGGTCGGCAGCCACGTGGCCGTCTTCGGGACCGAGAGCGGCTCGACCGTGACGGCCACCTCGGTCGGGATCGGCATGCCCGGTGGACCCGGTGGACCCGGTGGTCCTGGTGACGGCGACGGCGACGGCCCCATGGGACCGGCGCCGTCCACGGGCACCGGTTCCTCGTCGACGAATGCCGGCGTCGGCTCGACATCCACGTCCGGATCGTCCGTCACCGCCTGACGCACGAACCGACCCGTTCCCCTGGGACCGGGCCCGGCCCGACACCTCCCCCACTGCGCTCCCCCCGCAGGTCGGACGCCGCAGCCCTCCCGGGTCTCGATCGATCCCGGCACGCTCCATCCGAGCGCGCCGGGATCGGTCGCGTTACGTCCCTGGCGGTCGGGCACTGCGCCCACGGCGCCACCGGGACCCCGCCACGGCGCTGCCGGCACCCCACCCACGGCGCCGTAGGCACCCCGCCCACGGCGCCACCGGGACCCCGCCACGGCGCTGCCGGCGCCTTGTGCCTCCAGGGCACGGCCACGACCGGTTGACGTCTCAGCCGTCCCGGCCGCCACCGGTCCCGACCCCGAGTTCCCGATCCCGAACTCCCGACCGAACTCCCTGCGGCCCGGTCGCCCTCCTTCCGGGCCGGTCGACCGCGGCACGTCATTCGGCCATCCTGGTCCCATGCTCCACGCCTGTGCCCTGACCGTCGACCTCCGCATCCCGGACAGTCGGTCCCTGAAGGCGAAACGGGGCACGGTGAAGCACCTGGTGGAAGCCTGCCGGTCCCGGTTCGCCGTGGCGGCGGCCGAGGTCGGGTTCCAGGAGCACCTGCAGCGCAGTGAGCTCGGGTTCGCGGCCGTGTCCGGATCCCCCGGAATGGTCGAGTCCGTCCTCGATGCGGTCGAACGCTTCGTGTGGTCCCACCCCGACGTGGAGGTCATCGCCACGTCCCGGGACTGGCTGGAGTCGGACCGGTAGCTCTGCCGCCGCCGGGGTGTCGTAGCCTCGCACCATGACCACGCTCGAAGACCTCCTGGTCGACCTGGACGCCGAGTACGACGACCTGCGCGCCGTCGTGGGCGGCCTGGCCGACGACGCGCCCGAGTGGGACCTGGCCACACCGGCCGAGGGCTGGGCCGTCCGGGACCAGATCAGCCACCTGGCGTACTTCGACGACGCCGGCCGGATGGCCATGGTCGACGCGGAGGGCTTCGCCCGATCGGTCGAGGAGATCGTCACCGCCACGGGTGACCCCATGGAGGTCCACCTGACCCGGGGACGGGCCATGGGCGGCCGGGAGTTGCTGGCGTGGTGGGACGAGGCCCATCGGGCCATGGTCGAGGCGTTCGCCGGCGCCGACCTCTCGACCCGGGTTCCCTGGTACGGGCCACCCATGGGCGTCCTCTCGTTCGTCTCCGCCCGGCTCATGGAGACCTGGGCGCACGGTCAGGACGTCTGCGACGCCCTGGGCGTCCAACGGGTGCCCACGGACCGGCTGCGACACATCGCCCATCTGGGCGTGCGTGCACGACCGTTCTCGTACATCGTCCGCGGCCGGGAGGTGCCCCCGGGTCGGATCGAGGTCATCGTCACCGGGCCCGGCGGCGACGAATGGCGTTGGACGGCTGGCGACGCGCCCACCGACGCGCCCGCCGACACTGCCGACGACGGGGTCGCTTCGGTCACCGGGTCCGCACTGGACTTCTGCCTGGCCGTGACGCAGCGCCGCAACCTCGCCGACACCGACCTGGTCGTCTCCGGGGCGCTGGCCGAGGACTGGATGGCGATCGCCCAGGCCTTCGCCGGGCCGCCCGGTCCCGGCCGACCGGCCGCCTGATCCCGGCCTGTCCCGGCCCACGGGCCGCCCGGTCCCGGCCGACCGGCCGCCTGATCCCGGCCTGTCCCGGCCCACCGGCCGCCCGGCCGTCGGACCGGACGGGGGAGGCGCGCCCCACGACGGCGATCCGACCTGCGGAGCGCGGGCGACCCGGCGGGTTCAGGCCGGATCGCGCAGGAGTGCGGCCAGCCGGTCGACGAACGCGTCGACGTCCGCTTCGGTGGTGTCGAAGGACGCCATCCAGCGCACGACCCCCGTGGCCTCGTCCCACACGTAGAAGGGGTAGTCGGCCTGGAGCGCGGTGGTCACGGCCGGCGGCAATCGGACGAAGACGCCGTTGGCCTGGACCGGGTGGACGAGCTCGACGCCGGGCACCGCGGACGCTCCCGCGCCCAGGCGGAGAGCCATGGCGTTGGCGTGCGCGGCGTTGCGCATCCAGAGGTCGTCGGTCAGCAGGGCGACGAACTGGGCGGCGACGAAGCGCATCTTCGACGACAGCTGCATCGCCTGCTTCCGGATGAACGGCAGCCGGGTCTCGGTCTCGCCCCGGAACGTGATGACGGCCTCGGCGCCGAGTGCCCCGTTCTTCGTCCCGCCGAAGGAGACGACGTCGACGCCGGCGGACCGGCCGAAGGCACCGAAGTCGACACCGAGGGCGGCCGCGGCGTTGGCGAGTCGCGCTCCGTCGAGGTGCACCAGCATGCCCCGTCCGTGGGCCCAGTCGGACAGCGACGCGATCTCGTCCACCGAGTAGACGGTGCCGACCTCGGTGCTCTGGGCGACGGAGACCACCCGCGCCTGGACGTGGTGCTCGTCCCCGATGCCGGTCACCGCACCGTCCGCCAGCTCCGGGGTGAGCTTCCCGTCCGGCGTCGCCACCGTGAGGAGCTTGCTCCCGAGGAACCGCTCGGGGGCGCCGCACTCGTCCACGTCGATGTGGGCTCCCTCGGCGCAGACCACCGCCTCGAACGGGCGCAGGAGCGACTGCAGCCCCACGACGTTGGCGCCCGTGCCGTTGAACGCGAAGTGGGCCCGTGTCCCCTCCCCGAAGTGCTCGACGAGGAGCCGGTGGGCCTCGGCCGTCCACGGGTCGGCCCCGTACGCGGGGGAGTGGCCGCCGTCGTTGGCCCGGACCACGGCGGCGAGGACCTCGGGGTGGGCCCCCGACCAGTTGTCACTGGCGAACGTCCGCCCCCCCGGCACGTGCTCCATCCCCACGCGCCCCGTTCAGTCCCGGACGAGCGGCTTGTACCGCAGGCGGTGGGGCTGGTCGGCGTCGATCCCCAGCCGCCTGTGCCGGTCCGCCTCGTAGTCGCTGAAGTTGCCCTCGAACCACCGGACCTCGGAGTCACCCTCGAACGCCAGCACGTGGGTGGAGATCCGGTCGAGGAACCACCGGTCGTGGCTGATGACCACCGCGCACCCCGGGAACCGGAGCAGCGATTCCTCGAGGGCGCGCAGGGTGTCGACGTCGAGGTCGTTGGTGGGCTCGTCGAGCAGGAGCACGTTGCCGCCGGACTTCAGGACCTTGGCCAGCTGGACCCGGTTGCGCTCTCCGCCCGAGAGCTGCCCGACCTTCTTCTGCTGGTCGCTGCCGGTGAACCCGAAGCTCGCCACGTAGGCCCGGCCGTGGATCTCCCGCCCGCCCACCACCATGTGGTCGACACCGCCGGTGATCTCCTCGTAGACGGTCGCCCCGGCGTCGAGCTGGTCGCGGGACTGGTCGACGTACGCGAGCACGACGGTGGATCCGACCGTGAGCGTGCCCGCGTCGGGCAGCTCCTCGCCGACCATCATCCGGAACAGCGTGGTCTTCCCGGCGCCGTTCGGACCGATGACGCCGACGATCCCGCCCGGAGGCAGGAGGAACGAGAGATCGTCGATCAGCAGTCGGTCGCCGTACCCCTTCACCAGGTGTTCGGCGTCGATCACCCGGTCGCCGAGGCGGGGACCGGCCGGGATGGCGATCTCGAGCGCGTCGGCACGGCGTTCGGCCGCTTCGGCCTCGGCCACCAGGTCGTTGTAGGCGGTGATGCGGGCCTTGCCCTTGGACTGGCGCGCCCGTGGGGACATGCGGATCCACTCGAGCTCACGCTGCAGCGCCTCCTGGCGGGCGGTGTCGGCCCGCTGTTCGGCCGCCAGGCGGTCCTGCTTCTGCTCGAGCCACGACGAGTAGTTGCCCTCCCACGGGATGCCGGCACCGCGGTCGAGCTCCAGGATCCATCCGGCCACGTTGTCGAGGAAGTAGCGGTCGTGGGTCACGGCCACCACGGTGCCCGGGTACTCCTGGAGGGTGCGCTCGAGCCAGGCCACCGACTCGGCGTCGAGGTGGTTGGTCGGCTCGTCGAGGAGCAGGAGGTCGGGCTTGGACAGCAGCAGCCGGCATAGCGCGACCCGGCGGCGCTCGCCCCCGGACAGGGTGGAGACGTCCGCGTCTCCCGGGGGGCAGCGCAGTGCGTCCATGGCGATGTCGAAGGTGCGCTCGAGGTCCCATGCGCCGGCCGCGTCGATCTTGTCCTGGAGCTCGGCCTGCTCGGCCAGGAGCTTGTCGAAGTCGGCGTCGGGCTCGCCCATGGCGGCGCACACGGCGTTGAACCGGTCGACCAGCCCCTTCGCCTCACCCACCCCGTCCGACACGTTGCCGAGCACGTCCTTGGTGGGATCGAGTTCGGGCTCCTGGGACAGGAAGCCGACGGTGAACCCGGGGGTCAGGCGGGCCTCTCCCGTGAAGCCGTCGTCCTGGCCGGCCATGATCCGCAACAGCGAGGACTTGCCCGAGCCGTTGCCACCGATCACGCCGATCTTGGCCCCGGGGTAGAAGGAGAGGTTGATCCCCTTCAGGACCTCGCGGTCCGGCGGGTAGAAGCGGCGCAGGTCGCGCATGGTGTAGATGTACTGGGCTGCCATGGAGGACAGTGTGCCAGCCCGGGGCGGGGTCCCCGGCGGCGGCCCTCCCGCGCCGCCCGTGGGCCGCCCGTGGGCTGCCCGTGGGCCGCCCGTGGGCCGCCCGTGGGCCGCCCGTGGGCCGCCGGTGCAGCGCCTGCCGGACACCCGGGGGCTGCCGGGGTACGGGCCGGGTTGGGTAGCCTGCTCGCATGGGCAGTCCACTCGAACCCGCGAGCGGGCGCGCTCCGGCGGGCCGGGACGGCGGGGTTCCGGTCACACCCGAGGCACGGCGACGTGCCGGGGCGCCGCCGCGCTCCGCGGATCGGGTGCCGGGCGGGAGGCTCGGTGGGCGCTGAGTCCGAGAGGTCGACGGCCGCTCCGGGGTTGCCGCAGGACGGCGCCGTGCGTCCGAAGCGGCGCGAGCGGGTCGGTGTCCTGGTCGGGCGCCTCGTGGAGGCGATCCGCCACGGTGACGACGACACCGTCGAGGCCGCCGTGCTCGCCCTCAGCCGCCGGAGCCGGTGGTTGGCGCCGCTCGCGCTGATGGTCGGGGGTCTCGCCATGCTCTTCCAGGGGGTCCGGACCCTGTTCATCAACTGGCGCCTGACGCTCATCCAGATCCTCCCGGCGATGTGGATCTGGGTCGTCATGTTGGATCTCAAAGCGCACGTGCTGCACGGTCGGGAGTTCCACGTCTTCAAGCGTCCGGTGGTCGTGATCCCCATCATCCTGGTGATCGCCGCGGTCACGGCGGCCAGCTTCTACCTGAACGCCGTGTTCGCCTTCGCCATCGCCCGCAAGGGGACACCGGAGATCCGACCGGCGTTCGCGCTGGCGAGGGTGCACCTCCGGACGATCCTGGCCTGGGGCATCGGCGTCGGCGTGCTCGTCGGGTTCTCGGCCATGGTCGTCGACCGGTGGGGCCAGTTCTGGTTCGCCTTCAGCCTCGGGATCATGGCCGGCGTGCTGATGTTCGCGTACGTGGCCATCCCGTCGAGGCTGCTCGGACTGCGGGCGAAGCAGTCCACCCGGGACAAGATCAGCGCCGCGGCCGTAGGCGGAGCCGTCGGCGCGGTCGTCTGCTCGCCCCCCTACGCGCTCGGCCGGATCGCCCTCCTCATGATCGGATCGCACACGTTCCGGTACCTCGCCATCCTCCTCCTGGTCGTCGCGGTCGTCCTCCAGACGGGGGCCACCAGCGCCGTCAAGGCCGTCAAGATGAGCGCCAAGATCGTGGCCGGAGACTCTCCCGACGAGGCCGACGCCGAGGTGTTCGGCGAGGAGGCGACCGGTCCCTAGGCCGTCCGGACGCCTGCGGGGGCCACAATGCGCCGAATTGCACCCGATGCCGCTCGGTGATCGGCCCACCACCATCCGTGGTGGCCCCGAGGCGCCCCCGGAACGCCCGGTCGACGGCCGCCGCCCGGGTCGCGGTCGGGTCCCGGGCGGGCCCGATCCGGTCGTGGCCTGTGGGCCGGTGGTGGCGCGGTCGCCTCCGTGGTCCCGAGGGCGATCCGCTACGACGTCGTCGCCGATGCGGGAATCCCGTGCTGTCGCAACGGTGTCTTGCGGACGCGCGACGTCGGTCCGACCGTCGTCACGCTGTGGGCGTCCGTCCGGCAAGGAGGGCTGCCAGGCGGTCGGCAAGGTGCTCCCGTAACGATCGGTCCATGCCCCACCCCACTCCGCTCGCGTCCCGACCGCCGGACCGCGCCGGCTCCGGCGCCCACTCCCCGATCCGAACAATTTGCACTCGGAGTGCAATCTTCCGTGCACGGCGCGGCGTCCCGTACCTAGGGTCCCTCCTCCATGTACCCCGACCGCGAGGGAGGACGAGCCGTGGCTGACCGGATCCCGCCGGCCCCGGTCGACGGCGTCCCGGACACGGCTGACTTCGGTGCCACCTGTGGTGCGGCTGTTTCCGGCGCGTCCGGCGCGTCCGGTGCCTCCGGGCCGGGATCTGCGTCCCGGAACGGCTCCCGTGGCGGCTTCCTTCCGGGTCTCCGGCGCAGGGTGCCGCAGCTCTCCGAGGGTCGTCCCCGGTGGGACCGCTGTCTGCTCGGCCCGTCGGCGAAATGGGCGGCGGTCTCGGCCGCGGCGGTCGCCCTGGCCGTGATCGCCACCGCCACCGCTCCCTCCCCGACGCCTGCCGGCGCGGCCACGTCCGGCCCCGCGGCCGGAGCCGGCGCCGGAGCCGGGGGCGGCACCGTGTCGGTCGGCGCGGGCTCCGGAGGGAGCTCGGGAGGTTCTGCGGGTTCCGGAGGTGCGTCCGGTGGGGTCCCCGTCGGCAGCGGTGGCGGCGGCAGCCCGTGGTCGTGCACGTACACCTACCTCGCCCTCAACAACCAGGGCGGATTCCCCCCCGGGGGTCCCCAGCCGGGCGCGTGGTACTCGGTGACCTGCGTGGACGCTGCCACGGCCGTCCAGGTGACGCAGACGGTCTGGGTCACGGGCGCCGCCCCGGTCGGGACGCCGGCGGTGGACCCGCGCTCGCTGGCCCTCCAGGCGGAGAATTCGATCGCGCTGCCGCATCCGACGTTGCGGCTCGACCCGTCGGGCACCTCGGTGGTGGGCCTCGCCACCTGGTTCTGGATCGACGCGGCGCTCTGGCACGACGAGTCGGTCACGGCGACGGCCGGCCAGGTGTCGGCGACCGCGGTGGCCCGACCGGTGGCGGTCCGGTGGACCTCGGGGGACGGGGCCGTCGTCGTCTGCCGGGGTCCCGGGACCCCCTATTCACCCTGGCTGCCTGCGGCGGTGCAGTCGACGGACTGCGCCCACGTGTTCCAGCGGTCGTCGGCCGGACAGCCGACACTCGACGGCGATCCCGATACCGCTGCCTTCGTCGTGACGGCGACCGTCGAATGGGCCGTCACGTGGACGGCGGTGGGGGCGCCGGGGGGCGGCGCGCTGCCGACGCTCTACACCAGTGGCGCGACGCTGCTCCGGGTCGCCCAGGTCGAAAGCGTCAACACCGTCCCGACCGTCCAGATCCGCGGTGGCGCACCGAGCAACGGATTCGGGGCATGAGCGTCCGGACGGAGCCGGCTCTGCACCGAGGGATCCCGGTGCCCGACGGGGCGGGAGCGGTCCGGCCGCCCGCTGGCCGGCGCGACCGGCGGACGCTCCTGTTGGTCGCATCGGTGGCCCTCGTCGGGGCGAGCATCGCCGGATTCGCGTCGGTCTACTCGGCGGCCGACCGCAAGACACCGGCGGTCGTCCTGGTGCGGGCCGTCGTGCAGGGTCAGCGCATCTCACCGGCCGACATCGGCGAGGCGGAGGTCGCGGTCTCCCCGGGGGTGGACTACATCCCGCTCCGTCAGGCGTCGATCGTCACCGGACAGCGCGCCGTGGCGGCGATGCCGGCCGGTTCGCTCCTGACCCCCGCAGACCTGACGGGCGCGCCGGCGATCGCCGGAGGCGACGCCGTCGTGGGGGTCGCCCTCAAGGAGGGTGCGTATCCGGCGTCGGGTCTGTCGCCGGGCGACCAGGTCCTGGTGGTCCTGACCGCCGCACCGGGAATGTCCGTGGCGGCCCCCACGGGGGGCGCGTCGACGGCCTCGTCGGGCACCGCGTCGGTGCCTCCGCTCGTCGGGGGAACGACGGCCGCGGTGTCGGGCGTCGGCGCCGGCGGGCTGTCCGGGGGTGACACGGGGATCCTCGTCCCGCAGGCATCGGTGTTCGCCGTGACGGCACCGGCGACGAGTTCGAGCGGCGGTGCCACGCTCCTGGTCTCCCTCGAGGTCCCGTCCGCAGTGGCCGCGCAGGTGGCGACGGCGTCCGCCGCCGGCCAGGTGGGCCTCGTCCTCCTGCCGCAGGGATCCGGGTCCGGGGCAACGGGATCGCCGTCGGGGGCGACCCCGTGACGGTGGTCTCCCTCTTCTCGCTCAAGGGTGCCCCGGGGGTGACGACACTGGCGAGCCTCCTCGGTGCGGCGTGGGCGGGCTCCCGGACCGTCGTACTGGTCGAGGCCGACCCGGCGGGCGGCGACCTGGCCGCCCGGTTCGGGCTCTCCGCCCGGGTCGGCTGGTCGTCGCTGGCTTCGTCGACCCGGCGTTCCGGCGGGATCCCCACCCTCGATCCCCACCTCCAGACGCTCCCCGGCGGGTTGCCGGTGCTGGTCGCCGCCCGGGGCCCGGAGCGTCGCCCGGCGGCGTCCGACGAGGGGGCGGCGATCCGGTCGGGCCCGGCCGGCACGTCGGAGGAGTCCCCCGGAGTGACCGTCGTCGACCTCGGACGCCTCGGAGCGGACGACGCCGTATCGGAGTCCTGGCTGGACGTCTCGGACGCATCGCTGGTCGTCGTGCGCGGCGACGTGTCGTCGGCCGTCCACCTCCGCGACCGCCTCGAACACCTCGCCGCCGCCTGCCGGGGGCGTCTCGGCATCGTCGTGGTCGCAGGGGCCTACTCGGGTCGCGACCTCCACGACTTCACCGGCGTGGCGTCTGTCGCGGACGTCCCGTTCGACCCGGCGGCGGCTGCGACGGCGGGCGGCGGAACCGGATCGGGTCGGCGCCTCGAACGCTCGCCCTTGTGGCTGGCGGCGGTTCGGCTGGCCGTGCAACTCGAGTCCCGATCCGAGGGGGGAGAGGACCGGAGTGCGGACACGGGGGCTTCCGACGCTCCTCCCTCCCCGCCTCCCGCCGCCGGACGTACCGACAGGCCCCCGGGCGAACCCTCGCACACGGCCCACCGTCGACTCCGGGACGATCTCGGGCGGTTGTTCGGGGCGGCGCGCCCGAGCGACACGCCGGAGCGTCCGGCCGATGACGTCCGCCGGATGGGCGCGTGATGGCCGACCTGGCGTCGAGTATCCGCCGACGGGTCGCCGAGGACCTCGCCGGGCCCGACGCAGCTGCGCTCACCGGCGACGACCGGAAGGAGTTCGCCCGCCAGCGGGCCTTCCTCCATCTGGACGCGCTGGCAGGATCGTCCGGGGGCGACGGCGCGACGGACCTGACCCCGGCGGACGAACAGGAACTGGCGCAGACGGTCCTCGACGCGCTGTTCGGCCTGGGCCGGCTCCAGGTGCTCGTCGACGATCCCGAGATCGAGAACATCGACGTCAACGGCTGCGACCGGGTCTGGGTGACGTTCGCCGACGGCACGAAGCGCCGGATGCCCGCGGTGGCCGATACCGACGAGGAGCTGGTGGACCTCGTACGGTCCGCCGCCGGGCGGTTCGGGCTGTCGGAGCGCCGGTTCGACAGGGCGCGACCCGAGCTGGACCTCCAGCTCCCGGGCGGCGCACGACTCTCCGCGCTCATGGCCGTCACGGCGCGGCCGGCCATCTCCATCCGGCGGCACCGGTTCGCCGATCTCTCGCTGGACGACCTCTGCGCCATGGGCGCCATGGGCCCGGACCTCCGGTCCCTGCTGGCTGCGGCGGTCCGGGCCAGGAAGAACATCGTGGTCTCCGGGGCGATGAACTCCGGGAAGACGACGCTCCTCCGGGCCCTGGCGGCGGAGATCGACCCACGGGAGCGGCTGGTCACGATCGAGCAGTCCTTCGAGCTCGGACTCGACACCGGTTCGGTGCGCCACCCGGACATGGTGGCGCTCGAGGCCCGTCCGGCGAACACCGAGGGCGAGGGGCGGATCCCCGTCGCGGACCTGGTCCGGAGATCCCTCCGGATGAATGCGGACCGGGTCATCGTGGGGGAGGTCCTCGGCGACGAGGTACTCCCGATGCTCAATGCGATGAGCCAGGGGCGGTCGGGTTCGATGTGCACGCTGCACGCGGAGTCGTCCGCGGGCGTCTTCCGCCGGATCGCCTCCTACGCCGTGCAGGCGCCCGAGCGGCTCCCACTCGAGGCGACCAACCTGTTGATCTCGGGTGCGCTCCACTTCGTCGTGCACCTCGATTCGAGCATGCACGACGGTGGCCGGGACGACCGCTCGGACGGGGATCCCGGGGCACTCCGGGACTGGTTCCCGCCCCGGGGACCACGTGCCCGGTTCGTGTCCTCGGTACGGGAGGTGGTCGATGTGGAAGGGACCCAGGTGGTCTCGAACGAGATCTACCGTCCGGGACCCGACCGCCGGGCGGTGCCGGCGTCCCCGCTGCGATCCGAGACCGTCGCCGAACTCCGGAACTTCGGATTCGAGTCCGAGCGCGCCGGTCGACCGGTGGGTGTCCGGTGACCGGGACCGGCGGCGGCCTGCCGATCTACGCCGCCGGGCTCTGCCTCGGACTGGGCCTGACGGGACTCGCCGTCGCGCTGTCGGGCGGGCGGCGGATGTGGACCGGTCGGTCGGACGAGGCATCCGGGGCTGCCGGGGCGACGCCGGCCCGGAGTCCCCGGACGTCGGTCCGGCTCGATCCCCGATCTGCGGCGTGGTCGGCGGTCGCCGGGGTGGTGGCCGCGCTGGTCACGGGATGGCCCGTCGCCGGACCGATCACCGCGGTCGCCGTCTACGGGCTCCCGCGACTGCTGCGCCAGACGTCTGCCGCGTCGTCGATCGCCACGCTCGAGGCGATCGCCACCTGGACGGAACTGCTCCAGGGGACGCTGGCGGCGTCCGCCGGTCTCGGACAGGCGATCGTCGCCACGGCCGAGCTCAGCCCGGCCCCGATCCGTTCCGCGACCCAGGGCCTGGCGGCGCAGATCCAGGCGGGCGTGGATCCGCGCACGGCGCTGCTGCACTTCGCCGAGGAGGTCGGGGACCCGTCCGCCGACCGGGTCGTCTGCTCGCTCCTCCTGGCCTTCACCGAGCGGGCCCAGCGGCTGGGCGACCTCCTCGGCGCGCTGGCCGAGTCCACGCGCGACGAGGTGGCGCTCCGGTTGCGGGTGGAGACCAGCCGGGCATCCGTCCGCAGCGGCGTGCGCACCGTGGTCGTGTTCTCCGTCCTCTTCGCCGCCGGACTCACGCTCCTCGCCCGTCCCTACCTGGCACCGTACGGTTCGCCCGGAGGCCAGGCGGTGCTGGGGGCCGTCGGCGCGCTGTACGCCGTCGGGTTGACCTTGCTCGTCACGCTGGCGAGACCGCCCCGGAGCATCCGGCTCCTCGGTACGGATGTGGTCGAGCAGTGACCACCGCCGTTCTCCTCGGAGCGCTCACCGGGATCGGGGTGCTCGGTGTCGTGTCCGCCCTCCGCTCGTCGGGCCCGTCGCTCGACGCCGTGTGGGTGAGCTGGCAGCGGACGCCGGATCCCCGGCGGCCGGCACCGGCGGCCCGATCCGCCGTGGATCGGCTCGCCTCGGAAGCGGGGCGCCGACTGACGGACGGGAGGTGGGCCGGGAGCCCGAGGGTCCGGGAGCTGCTCGGTGCCCTGGCCGTCTGCGACCAGGAACCGGAGCAGTTCGCCTCCCGGCTGGTCGTGATCGCCGGGGCCTGCGCGGTCGGACCGTTCGTCGTGTGGTTCGTCCTTTCGGTGCTGGGCCCGGGGCTCCCGCTCCTCCCGGCGGTCGCCGCCGCATGCGCGGGGCCCCCGGTCGCCGTGGCGCTGGCCGTCTCCGCCCTGTTCGCCAGGGCCCGCGAGCGCCGGCGCCACGTGCGGGTCGTACTGGGCTCGTTCGTCGACCTGGTGGTCCTGGGGCTCGCCGGCGGCGTCGGGGTCGACGGCGCGCTCCACGCGGCGGCCCAGGTCACTCCCGACTGGGCGGCCCGACGCGTGGCCAGGGCGCTCCGGACGGCACGCGACGCCGGCTCGCCCCCGTGGGACGCCCTCACGGCGCTCGGGAACGAACTCGGCGTTCCGGAGCTCGTGGAGCTGTCCACGATGGTGCAGCTGGCGGGGACGGAGGGTGCCCGGATCCGCCAGGCGCTGGTGGCGCGGGGAACGTCGCTGCGGAGGCACGAGCAGGCCGAGGCGGAGTCGGAGGCCAACGCCATGACCGAGCGCCTGTTCCTTCCCGGTGCCTTCCTGCTGCTCGGGTTCCTCGTGTTCATCGGCTACCCCGCCGTCCACCGGATCCTCGGGGGATTCTGAACGCGCCGCCGACCCGCCCGCCGACCCGCCCGCCCGCCGAACCGCCGCGGATCCGCCCCGCCGATCCGCCCGCCGACCCGCCCGCCGAACCCGTCTCGTTCACCGACCACCACCAGCAAAGGAGCACACCATGTCCACCCACGTCGCCGTCCTCTGGACGTACCTCCGGGCCCGCTTCGAGGTGTCCGATGGTTGGAACGACGCCGGGACCGTCGTCGAGAAGGTCATCCTCACGGCCATCTTCGCGGGCCTGGCCATCCTCGTCGGTGCCATCATCGTGGCCAAGGTCACGGCCAAGGCGAACTCGATCAACCTCAATTGAGCTGCCGTCCGTCCCGCCGTGCCGGGCTCGTGTGGTCGGACCGGGGATCGTCCGTCGTCGAGGCCGTGATCGTCGTGCCCGTCGTGATGGTCCTGCTACTCGTCGGGGTCCAGGTCGCTCTGTGGATGCACGCGTCGCAGGTCGTCCAGCTCGCCGCATCGGAGGGCGACCGGAGTGCCCGGTCGGTCGGCGGTGGCCCGTCGATCGGGATCGCCCGTGCACGCCAGGTGGTCGACGGCCCGGGTTCCGACGTCACCTCGCCGTCGATCACGACGTCCGCCCTTGCGGGAGACGTGGTGCTGCTCCGCGTGTCGGGTGCCGCGGTCTCCATCTTGCCCGGGCTCTCCTTCGGTGTCAGCGCCAGCGCCGTCGGGCCCGTCCAGCAGTTCCGGTCGTCCGAATGAGGGCCCCCCGGCCCGCACCGGAGACGCGGGGCGACCGCGGCGACCGGGGGAGCCTCACCGTCGAGTTGGTCGTGCTCGCGCCGGTGCTGATGGTGGTCGTGCTCGCCTCCCTGGTCTTCGGACGGGTGGTCGAGGCGCGCCAGCAGGTCGTCGAGTCCGCCCGGGCCGGAGCGGAGGCAGCCGCGGTCCTGCCGACCGTGGGGTCCGCGCAATGGGTGGGGTCGATCGACTCGGTGATCAACCTCCTGGACCGGTCGCACACCTGCGCCCACGCCTCGATCTCGGTGGACACGAGCCACTTCGTCCCCGGTGGCTACGTGACGGCCCACGTCTCGTGCCTGGTCCTCCTGTCGGACGTCGGGTTCCCGGGGCTTCCCGGTTCGACGACCGTGTCGGCGTCTGCCACCGCGCCACTCGACCCCTACCGGTCGGTCGGGTGACGACGTGACCCGTTCGGAATTCGGCAGCCGGGGCCCGGCATCGGGCCGCCCGGGAGGTCCGCTGCCGGCCCTGTACCGCGGCGACCGGGCTCCCCGAGACGACGCCGGTGCACTGGTGGCGTTCGTCCTCCTGCTCCTGCTCGGGCTGATGGCGCTCGTCGGACTCGTCGTGGACGGCGGCGCTGCGCTGACCGCGCACCAGGCGGCGGAGGTGGAGGCGGAGCAGGCAGCGCGCTCGGGTGCGGGTGCGATCAGTGTCGACGCACTGCGTTCCGGAACGGTCCGACTCGATCCGGTCGCCGCCGTGGCCGCGGCCGAGCGGTTCACGGCCGCCGCCGGGCATCCGGGTACGGCGACCGTGTCCGGCGGCGTCGTCACGGTGACGGTCCGCTACCGGCTCCCGACGACCGTGCTCGGGATCATCGGAATCCGGACCCTGGGTGTCTCCGCCGTGGCCGCGGCGGAGGATCTCCACGGCGTGACGGTCGGCGTGCCGTGACCCCCGGACGCAGGCGGCGAAGGGAGGCGTTCCTCCCGTTGGTGGTGCGGACGGCCGCGGTGGCGTCCCTCGCGTTCATCTGCGTCGGCGTACCACTCTGGCTCGCCGCGCTGGGGGGACTGCCGTTCGCCCACGTGGACCCGATGGCACCGTTCCGAGCAGCCCCCGGCCACGGTGGGGACGCCCGCACCGTTGCGTCCTGGCTCGGACAGATCGCCCTGGTGGTCGGCTGGGCGGCGTGGTCCTGGACGGTGACGTGCATCGTGCTCGAGGCGCGGTACTGGCTGTCGGGTCGGGCGCCGGCCCGCCTGCCCGGGAGCCGTGCCGTGCAGTGGATGATCGCCGCCCTCGTCGGAACGGCGTTCGCGCTCGGTGGCCTGGCCCGGTCCCACCACGACCTGCACCCCGTCGGCCCGCAGGCCGCCGGTGGTCGCGTCGCCGCATCAGCCGGACCCTGGTCGGCCGGACCATCGGCCGGACCCAGGTCGGCCGGACCATCGGCCGGACCCAGGTCGGCCGGACCGTCGGCGGGGGTCGTCGAACCTGCTCCCCCCGGGAGTCCCGGTGGGCCGCGCTCCGGATCCGACATACGGCAATCGCAGCCCACCGTCGCGGCGTCCGACCCGCAGGTCCCGGGAACCGGGACGGGTCCCCACGGGCACGCCGAACAGGTGCCCTCGGCCCCGCCCCCCGCCGGATCCGGGATCGGGGTCGTTCCCGGATCCAGCGGAATCCACCTCGTCGGTGACCGCGAGACGCTGTGGTCGGTGGCCGACCACCGTCTGGGATCGCCCCGGCGCTGGAGGGAGATCGCCGCGCTGAATTACGACCGGCCGCAGCCGGACGGCGGCCGGCTGACGACGGACCACTGGATCCGGCCGGGATGGCGGTTGCTGCTCCCGCCGTCCACCACCGACCCGTCGGGACCGGGCCCCGGTTCCGGAACCGACCCATGGAGCGGTGGCAGGGCCGCTGGCACGCCACCCCCGCCACCCCCGCCACTCCCGCCACCCCCGGCAACCCGGGCGGCAACGCCGGCAGCCACCGCGACCGATCGGGGCTCCGACCGGGGGGCAGCTCCGGCCGGTCGAGACCTCCCGTCCCGGACCCCGGTTGCACCCGTCCTTCCGGTGGGCGCCGGAATCGTGGGCGCCGGCGTGTCCGACCTGGTCGACCGCCTCCGGCGTGTGCAACAGCGACACCGTGAGCCGGGTGCCCGGATCCGCCTTCCCGATCCCGTGCTCCGTCACTTCGAGCAGCGGCTCCGGTTGGGCGACGGGGCCGACGTGCTCCGCTCGGTCGAGCAGGCGGTGTCCCGGTACTTCGGCAACGTTGACAGCCCCGTCCCGAGCGGTGTCGTCCTGGGTGTCAAGGTGTCCGAGGCCGAGGTGGAACTGGTGATCGACGGAGGCGGCACCTCGGCCGAGCCACCTCGTGGCTTCCGTCGGGTTCCTGGCACGTCGTCCCTGGCCATCGACCGCGATGCGCTCGCGACGTGGCAGGGAACCCTCGCGCCGCGGGTCCCGCGTCCGGCCCGCCGGCGGTCGTTCCCCCTGCCGACGCTCGTCACGATCGGGCGGTCCGAGGACTGCGTCGTGCTGGTGAACCTCGAGGGATTCGGATCGCTGGTCGTCGACGGGGACCTGCGGGATGCCGAGGGCATCGCCCGGGCGACGGCCCTGGAGCTCGCCACCTCCCGGTGGTCGTCCCGGTTCGACCTCATCCTGGTCGGATTCGGCGTGGACCTCGAGCACCTGGACCGGGTGGCGGTCACGAGTGCGACCGGTCCTCTCGCCGCCGACCTGTCGTGGCGGCGGCTGCGGGACGCGGTGCGGCTCGAGGACCGCGGGTTCGCGTCGGTCACCGAGGCGAGGAGCCGTGATCACGGCGAGCCCTGGGACCCCGTCGTCGTCATCTGCGGCCCCGGCGTACCGTCCGATGACCTCGAGGCGCTCCTGGCGGTCGGGGGCGGGGGGACCGACGGGATCGCCGTCCTCGCCGTGGCCGACGGCACGGGTGCTCTCGGATCCGTCCGGCATGTCCGGGCCCGGCCCGGCGGCGGCGGGGAGCCGTCGCTCGAGGTCCTCGGCGAACTCCTGGAACCCCAGCGGGTGTCCGTCGAGGAGGTGGAGAGCGTCGTCCGGCTGCTGGAGGTGGCCGGTCCGGCCGCCCGGACGGGGGACAACGACACCCGCGGCCGTGCAACCGCCATCGACGACCCGGGCGCCGACCCGGGCGACGGCACCGGCCATCCACGTGGAGAGGTGCCCGCACCCACGTCCGGGGCGACCCGTGCGTCCGGCGGGACCGTTCGGGAGGGTCCGGGGTCCGCCGTTCCCGCCCTCCTCGAGCGGGGCACGAGTGCATCCCTCCCCGTCGGGTCCGATGTCGGCCGCCCGGAGCGACGGGGGGTCGGCCCGGATCCGGCCGTGCCCGTCGCCATTCCCCGGGGTACCGATTGGTGCCCTCCGGCACGGGTTCCGCCCCCGGTCGAGGCCGAGGCCGAGTCCGGGGTCGAGGTCGAGATCGCCGTGCTCGGCCCGGTCGAGATCCGGGGTGCGGCACGCGAATTCACCCGGGCCTGGTCCCGGGAACTGGTCGTCTACCTGGCACTGCACCCCGACGGTGCGTCCAACGACGTCTGGGCCACCGCACTGTGGCCGGAGCGGGTGATGGCGCCTTCGAGCCTCCACTCGACGGCCTCGGTGGCCCGCCGATCCCTCGGTAAGGCGCGGGACGGCAGCGACCATCTCCCCCGGTCGCACGGCCGACTGGCACTCGGTCCCTCCGTGGGAACCGACTGGGACCGGTTCGTCGCCCTGGCGGAACGGGACGACCCCCGGGCCTGGACCGAGGCACTCGGTCTCGTCCGTGGCCGACCCTTCGACGGCATGCGTTCGACGGACTGGACCGTGCTCGACGGGACGGCGCCCACCATCGAATCCACCGTCGTCGACCTGAGCGGACGTCTGGCCGGTGCATGCCTGCGCTCCGGGGACCCGAGGGGTGCGGAGTGGGCCGCCCGACGGGGACTCGTCGTGAGCCCGTACGACGAGCGGCTCTATCGGATGCTGCTGCGGGCGGCCGACGCCGCCGGCAACCCGGGAGGGGTCGAATCGGTGATGGCGGAACTGGTGCGGGTGGTGGCGGACGAGATCGAACCGCTCGAATCCGTCCACCCGAGCACGCTCGAGCTGTACCGGTCGTTGAGCCGGCGGAGGGTGCCGGCGGTCTGACCCGCCCCGCAGGCACCGACGCCCCGGCCATCGCTCCGTGGTGGCTCTTCCGGGATCCCGGAGTCCGCCCCCGCCGGGACCCGGCTCCCCGGGGACCCGACGCCGTGCGGACCGGCGCCGTGCGGACCGGCGCCGTGGGACCGGCTCCGTGCGGACCGACGCCGTGGGGCCGGCTCCGTGCGGACCGACGCCGTGGGACCGGCTCCGTGGGACCGGCTCCCGCGGGAACGACCCCGGACCGGGACCCCCCGGGCCCGCACCCGCACCCGTGGCCGTCGTCTACAGGGCCAGCTCGGCGATGGTCCGGAGCGTGTTCACGTCTCCCGACACCAGCAGAGATGTCGCCATCGACTCGCGCCACCGCTCGATGTCGTCGCGGATCTTCTCCTTCGGGCCGATGAGCGCGGTGTCCTCGATCAGCTTCGTCGGGACGGCGGCCGCGGCCTCGTCCTTGCGGCCGGCGAGGTAGAGCTCCTGGATCTTGGTCGCCTCGGCCTCGTAGCCCATGCGCGAGAACACGTCGAAGTGGAAGTTCATCGACTTGGCGCCCATGCCCCCGATGTAGAGGGCGAGCGAGGGCCGCATGAAGTCGGCCGCCTGCTCGATGTCGTCGTGCAGGATCGTGGCGGCAAAGGCGATGACCTCGAAGTCCTCTGCGGTGTGCCGGGCCCCTGGCCGGGCGAACCCCTCGGCGAGATAGGGCTGGTAGGCGTCGACGGCGCCGGGCGAGAAGAAGATGGGGAACCAGCCCTCGGCGATCTCGGCCGCCAGCGCGATGTTCTTCGGACCCTCGGCGCCCATGATGATCGGGACCTCGTTGCGCAGCGGGTGGGTGATGGGCTTCAGCGGCTTGCCGAGGCCGGTGCCGCCCGGGTAGGGGAGGGGGTAGTGCGGGCCCTCGCTCGAGACGACGCCTTCGCGGGCGATCACCTGGCGCACGATGCCGATGTACTCGCGGGTGCGGGCCAGCGGCTTCTCGAAGCTCTGCCCGTACCAGCCCTCGACGACCTGGGGTCCGGACACGCCGAGCCCGAGGACGAACCGGCCACCGGACAGGTGGTCCAGCGTGAGCGCGGCCATGCCCATGGCCGTGGGCGTGCGGGCCGAGAGCTGGCACAGCGCGGTGCCGAGCCGGACCCGTTCGGTCTGCGACCCCCACCACGCCAGCGGGGTGAGGGCGTCGGAGCCGTAGGCCTCGGCCGTCCAGATCGAGTCGTAGCCCAGGCGCTCGGCCTCGGCGACCAGCTCCACGGCGTTGGGGGGTGGAGCGGAGCCCCAGTACCCCAGCTGCAGCCCGATCTTGAGATCCTTCATTGGTTCCTCCCCGGAGACGTGATGCGCAAACCCTACCAATCGTGATTCGCGGGCAACGGGGCCGGGTGGGGAGGCCGGATGCCCCGGACCGGCTCTGGACCGGCCCGTCCCCGGCCCACCGCAGCCCCCGGCCCACCGCAGCCCCCGGCCTACCGCAGCGGCGCGATGTACTCCTCGGCGTAGCGCTTGCACTGCTCGAGCCGCTTGGCCCGGAGCGTCTCGGGGGTGTCGCCGTCCTCGGCCTCGGCCAGCATCCACGGTGCGCACAGGAGGTCGGTGACACCGGCGTCCTCGAGGCGCCGGTACAGGTCGAGGTCGGGGAAGGCCTTGACGGCCAGGTACATGGCGAAGTCGTCCGTGGAGCGGCCGGCCCGGTGCAGCGCCTCCCGGACGGTGGCGACCTGGGCGAAGGCCTCGTCGGGGAACGCGGCCCCGGTGTTGATCCATCCGTCGCACAGCGTGGCGGCCCGCCGCAGTGCCGGCTCCGAGTCGCCGCCGCCGAGGATCGGGACCTGCTCCGTGGGCGCCGGGTTCATCTGGCACTCGGGGACGTCGTAGTGGGTCCCGTGGTACTCGACCCACCCGCCACTCCAGAGCGCCCGCAGGGCGGGGATCATGTCGTCGAGGCGTCGCCCCCGGTTGTGGAACTCCTGCCCCGTCTGGACGTACTCCTCCTTGCACCAGCCGACGCCCACGCCGAGGCGGACCCGGTTGTCGGACAGCACGGCGGCCGTGCCCACCGACTTGGCCACGGTGATCAGGTCACGCACCGGGGCGATGTAGATCCCGGTGGTGAACGTCACGTCCGTGGTGACGGCGGCGAGCGACGAGATCAGGCACATCGGGTCGGGCCACTCGGTCTCCTTCTCCCAGAAGGGCGAACCGTCCGGGGCCTTCGAGTACGTGTACCTGGACTCGAGTTCGCGGGGGTTGAACAGGTGGTCGGACAGGTAGACGCCGTCGTATCCGAACCGGTCGGCGGCCAGCGTCAGTGCACGCACGTCCTCGAGGGGGAGGAACTGGACTGCTTGGTGGAAGCGCATGGGCCTCGGCTTTCAGGAGTGGTCGGAGGGGATGCGCCGCGCCGCAGGGTCCGGGACCCGGCCGGCGTCGGCTGCGGAACAGGCGGAACGGGGACGGCGCGCTCAGCCGACCTTGGCCGACGGGGCGAACGCCACCGGGATGTGCTTGACGCCGTTGATGAAGTTGGAGCGCAGGCGCTGGACGTCGCCGTCGAGGTGGATGTCGGGCATGCGGTCGAGCAGCCGGTCGAACATCACCCGGATCTCCATGCGGGCCAGGTTGGCCCCCAGGCAGAAGTGCGGGCCGCCACCGCCGAACGCCATGTGGTTGTTGGGCGTCCGCCCGATGTCGAACCGGTCGGGATCGGCGAAGACCGTCTCGTCCCGGTTGGCCGAGATGTGCCAGAACACCACCTTGTCGCCCTCGGACACCCGCTGGTCCCCGATGACCACGTCGGTCGTGGCCTGGCGGCGGAAGTGCATCACCGGCGAGACGAACCGCAGCATCTCCTCGATGGCCGAGGGGAGCAGGGACCGGTCGTCCCGCAACCGCTCCCACTGGTCGGGGTGGTCGAAGAAGGCCACCATGGCGCCCGAGATGAGGTTCCGGGTCGTCTCGTTGCCGGCCACCGACAGCAGCAGGAAGAAGAGGTCCAGTTCGAGCTGGCTCAGGCGGTCACCCTCGATCTCGGCCTGGGTCAGCACGCTGAACAGGTCGGTGTGGGGGTCGAGCCGCTTCTGCTCGCACAGCTGGTCGGCGTAGGCGTACAGCTCCATCGCCGCCTGCCCGCTGGCCTCGTCGGTGATCTGGTACTCGGGGTCGTCCGCGCCCACCATGCGGTTGGACCAGTCGAAGACGAGGTGGCGGTCCTCCTGCGGGACGCCCATCAGCTCGGCGATCACCTGGAGCGGGAGCTCGGCCGAGATCTGCTCGACGAAGTCGGCCGTTCCCTGCTCGCAAACGGCGTCGAGGATGCCGTCGGTGGACGCCACGACCTTCTCCTCGAGGTCGCGGATCATCCGCGGCGTGAACCCCTTGTTGACCAGGCGCCGGTAGCGGGTGTGCAGCGGCGGGTCCATGTTGAGCATCATCATCCGCTGCTGCTCGAGGAGCTCCTCGTCGAAGTCGTGGAACAACGTGGCCTGGCGGGCCGAGGAGAAGTGCTCGTAGTCGCGGTTCACCCCGACGCAGTCGTCGAAGCGGGTGACGGCCCAGAACCCGTCGGCCTTGCCTTCGGGGTCCGGGTGCCAGAACACCGGGGCCTCGCGCCGAAGCTGGGCGAACCAGCCGTGGGGGACGCCGGCGACGAAATTCCCCGGGTCGCAGAGGTCGATGTCGGCCAGATCCATGTGGTCCCCCCTGGGTGGAACGCCCGTCCGCCCGTGCCGGTGCCGGTCCCGGGGGCCCGGGCGGCCTGCCGGGGCGGCAGTGACGTTTCTAGAACGTGTATCAGTTAGCATAGGACAGCTGCACCCGGGCCTCCAACGGTACGGAGCCCGGTGGTACGCCGAACGACGTCCCGGACGGGCCGGTCGCGAGGGGGTACGGGACGGGGACGTGACCGTGGCAGGCCCTCCCGCACCGGCACCCCCACGGGACCGGCCGGGCGGCGTCACCGACCAGACGTCGACCGAACACCCGAGCACGCGCCGTCCGGCTGCGGGCGCAGCGGGTGCCGAGTGGAGGGAAGCCACACCATGCACCTCGAAGAGACGCCGGAACAGCTGGCCCTCCGGGCCGAGCTCCGGGCCTACTTCGCCGAGCTCCTCACCCCGGAGGTCCGCCACGCCCTCGACTTCGAGCCCGAAGGGGGCGAGACGTTCCGCAGGGTCGTCCGCCGGATGGGCACCGACGGCTGGCTCGGCATCGGCTGGCCCGTCGAGTACGGCGGCCAGGGTCGCCCGGCCACGGACCAGTTCATCTTCTTCACCGAGGTCCAGCGGGCCCGGGCGCCGTTCCCCTTCGTGACGCTCTCCACCGTCGGCCCGATGATCATCGAGCACGGCACCGAGGAACAGAAGAAGTTCTTCCTGTCGGGGATCCTCGCCGGCGAGATCAACTGCGCCATCGGCTACACCGAACCCGGGTCCGGCACCGACCTGGCCTCGCTGCGGACCCGGGCCGAGCTCGACGGCGACGAGTGGGTCGTCAACGGCAACAAGATCTTCACCAGCGGCGCCGACCAGGCCGACTACATCTGGCTCGCCTGCCGTACCGACCCCGACGCCCCGAAGCACAAGGGCATCTCCATCCTCCTGGTGCCCACGGCGACGCCAGGGTTCTCGTGCACCCCGATCGTCACGGTCGGCGGTGTCTCCACCACGGCCTCGTACTACGACGACGTGCGGGTGCCGAAGGACGCGCTGATCGGCGAGCTCCACGCCGGGTGGCGGCTCATCACCGGGCAGCTGAACCACGAACGGGTCGGCCTGGCCGCCGTGAGCGCGCTCGCCTTCCGGCTGTGGGACGAGACGGCGGCGTGGGTGGAGGAACGCGGGCTGGCCGACGTCGGCTGGATCCAGGGGGACCTCGCCTACACCTACGCGCTCCTCGAGGCCCAGAAGCTGCTGACGTGGCGGATGACCGCGGCGGTGGCCTCGGGCACGCTGGGTGCGGCCGACTCGTCGTCGGTCAAGGTGTTCGGAACCGAGTCGACGGTCGACATCTACCACAAGCTCCTCGGGATCGTGGGGTCGTCCGGCTACCTCAGCCCCGGCTCGCCGGGGGCCGCGCTCCAGGGCGAGCTCGAGCGTGCCGGCCGCCAGGCGCAGATCAACACGTTCGGTGGCGGCGTCAACGAGATCCAACGGGAGATCCTGGCCACTGCGGGCCTCGGCATGAAGCGGGGTGCCCGATGAGCGGGTCGCCGTCGCTGGACGACCAGCTGCAGGCATTCGTCGGCCAGGTCTCGGGGCCGGCCACCCGGGGGTCCCAACCCGTCAACGAGCCGATGATCGAGCACTGGGTGGAGGCGATGGGGGACTTCAACCCGGTCTACGTCGACCCCGACGCCGCCCGGGCCGCCGGGTTCCCGGGGGTGATCGCACCGCCGACCATGCTGCAGGCCTGGGTCATGCGGGGGCTGCGGGCCTCCCTCGACGAGGACGCCGCCCGCGCCGCCGGCGGGCAGTCGGCGGGCACGCCCAACGACCAGGTCACGGCCCTCCTGAACGCGGCCGGGTTCACCTCGGTCGTGGCCACCAACTGCGACCAGCACTACGAACGTCCGCTGGTGCCCGGGGACCGGCTCGAGATGACGTCGGTGATCGACTCGATCTCGGGCGAGAAGCAGACGGCGCTGGGTGTCGGCCACTTCGTCACCAACCGGACCGAGTACCGGGACCAGGACGGCGCCCTGGTCGCCACGATGCTGTTCCGGATCCTCCGCTTCAAGCCGGGCACCGGCACCGCGGCCAGGGGGGGGACCACCCCCGCCGCCACCGCGGAGGCACCGGCACCGCGGCCGCTACGGCCCCGTCCGGCGCTCACCCAGGACAACGCGTTCTTCTTCGAGGGGGCGAAGCAGCACAAGCTGCTCATCCAGAAGTGCTCGGCCTGCGGCACGCTGCGCCACCCGCCCCGCCCGTCGTGCGCCCGCTGCCGCAGCTTCGAGTGGGAGCCGCTCGAGGCCTCGGGCAGGGGGACGATCTTCAGCTTCGTGGTCAACCACTACCCGCAGGTCCCGGCCTTCGACTACCCGCTGGTGGTCGCCCTGGTCGAGCTCGAGGAGGGGACCCGCCTCGTCGCCAACGTGTCGGGCATCACCCCCGGGACCGCCGCCATCGGGATGGCCGTCGAAGCGGGCTTCGAGGACTTCGACGACGAGCTGTCCCTCCCGGTGTTCCACCCGGCATCCCCGGGCGCCACCGCCCCCGGAGCCGCCCCCGGGACCACCGCCACCGCCGAAGAGACGAGGACGAACTGATGGACTTCACCTTCAACGACGAGCAGACCGCGGTCCGCGAGGCGGCCGAGGGCATCCTGTCCGGGCTGATCGATCCCGACCGGGTCCAGGAGGTCGAGGCCACCGAGGACCGGATGGACCGGGCCCTGTGGACCGAGCTGGCCCGGGCCGACCTGCTGGGCCTGGCCGTCCCCGTCGCCGACGGGGGAGCGGGGTACGGGATGGTGGAGCTGTGCCTGCTGCTAGAGGCCCAGGGAAGGGTCGTCGCGCCGGTGCCGCTGTGGGCCACCCTGGTGCTGGGCGCGCTCCCCGTCGCCGAGTTCGGTTCCGACACGCTGCGCGCCGCGCTGCTGCCGGGTGTCGTCGCCGGCTCGACGATCCTGTCCGCCGCGCTGGCGGACGTGGCCGACGACATCGCCGTCGGGGGCCCGGGACGCCCGCCCGTGAGCGCCGTCGTCGCCGGCGACGGCGGACTGACGGTGACCGGGACGGCCCACGCCGTCCCCTTCGCCCACGTGGCCAACCGGGTGCTGGTGCCGGTGGCCACGACCGACGGCACGGTCGTGGCGGCCGTCGACCCGCGCGCTCCGGGGGCGACCCTCGAGCGGGCGCTCACCACCAACCGCGAGGTCCACCCCCACCTCCACCTCGACTCGGTCGCCGTCGGCCCCGACGACGTGCTGTCGGGCGGGGACGCCACCCGGGGCGACGAGCTGCTGCGGTGGATCCTCGATCGGGCGTGGACCGGCCTCTGCGCCCTGCAGGTCGGGGTCGCCGAGGCGGCCGTCCGGCAGACCGCCGACTACCTGAACAGCCGCGAGCAGTTCGGCGTGCCGCTGGCCACCTTCCAGGCCACCAAGATGCGTGTGGCCGACGCCGCGATCGACACCGAGGCCATCCGGGTGACGACGTGGCAGGCGGCGTGGCGCCTCGACAACGGCCTCGACGCCGACCGGGCGGTCAACGTGGCCTCCTGGTTCGCCTCCGAGTCGGGTCAGCGGGTCGTGTTCGCCACCCAGCACCTCCACGGGGGCATGGGCGCCGACATCTCGTACCCGATACACCGCTACTTCCTGTGGGGCAAACAGATCGAGCTCGCGCTCGGCTCGCCGAGCGCACAGCTGGCCCGCCTGGGTCGCCGGGTGGCCGCCGACCTCCCCGGTACGGGCACGGGCGCAGGCACGAGCGCCGGCGGCGGCGCAGGCACGGGCGACGGCACGGGCGACGGCGGGGCAGGCCGCGCCGGCAACGGCGCCCACGCGAACGCCCGGGCGGTGCCGGCATGAGCGACGCCATCATCGCCCGGACCTTCCGGCCCACCACCCGCACCTTCGACGAGGTGACCGTGGGGGAGGAGCTCCCCGCGCTGGGGATCCCCCTCACCCGGACGCTCATCGTCTCGTCCGCCCTTGCGTCCCGGGACTACCAGGACGTGCACCACGACCCCGTACTCGCCGTGGAGCGCGGCTCGAAGGACATCTTCATGAACATCCTCTCCACCAACGGCCTGGTCGGCCGCTACGTGACCGACTGGGCCGGCCCGGGTGCCGTCCTGACCGACGTCAACATCCGGCTCGGTGCGCCCAACTACCCCGACGACACCATGACGCTCACCGGCACGGTCACGGCCAAGGACGACGTGGCCGGTGCCGACGGGAAGGGTGCCGTCGAGGTCTCCCTCCGGGGCGCCAACGGCCTGGGCGACCACGTGACGGGCACCGTCCGGCTGCTCCTTCCGGCGGGAGGTGCCCGGTGAGCGGGACCGAGCACGCCTTCGTGGGTACCACGGCGATCGCCGGCATCGGTGCCACCGAGTTCTCGAAGGCGTCGGGCCGCAGCGAGCTGCGCCTGGCCGTCGAGGCGGTGGACCACGCCCTGCGCGACGCCGGGATCGAGCCGTCCGAGGTGGACGGCCTGGTGACCTTCAGCTCGGACACCAACCCCGAGATCGACATCGCCCGCAGCCTCGGGATGGGGGAGCTGTCGTTCTTCAGCCGCATCCACTACGGCGGCGGCGCGGGATGCGGCACCATCCAGCAGGCGGCGATGGCCGTAGAGGCCGGGGTGGCCGACGTGGTCGTCTGCTACCGCGCCTTCAACGAGCGCTCCGGCAACCGGTTCGGCGCCGGGGTGCAGGGGCGCATGCCCGTCCCGAACGCCGAGACCGCGCACTTCGCCTGGTACGCGCCCCAGGGCCTGCTGACCCCGGCACAGTGGGTGGCCATGGCCGCCCAGCGCTACCTGCACGTGACCGGCGCCACCTCCGAGGACCTCGGTCGGGTGGCGGTGGCCGACCGGAGGCACGCGGCCACCAATCCCAAGGCGTGGTTCTACGGGCAGCCGATCACCCTCGAGGACCACCAGTCCTCCCGGTGGATCGTCGAGCCGCTGCACCTGCTCGACTGCTGCCAGGAGACCGACGGCGGCCAGGCCCTCGTCGTCACCTCGCTCGAGCGGGCCCGCGACCTGCCGAGCACGCCCGCCGTGATCCGGGCGGCCGCCCAGGGGGCGGGTCCCGGCCAGGAGATGATGACGTCGTACTACTACGACAACCTGACCGAGCTGGGCGAGATGACGGCCGTCGCCCGCCAGCTGTGGGCGACGTCCGGCCTGTCGCCGGCCGACATCCAGACCGCGGTCATCTACGACCACTTCACCCCCTACGTGCTCTACCAGCTCGAGGAGCTCGGGTTCTGCGCGAAGGGGGAGGCCAAGGACTTCGTGCGCGACGGCAACATCGAGATCGGCGGCGGCCTGCCGGTCAACACGCACGGCGGGCAGCTGGGGGAGGCCTACCTCCACGGGATGAACGGGATCGCCGAGGGCGTGCGGCAGGTCCGGGGCGAATCGTACAACCAGGTGGACGCCGTGGAGCACGTCCTCGTCACCTCGGGCACCGGGGTCCCGACCAGCGGACTCATCCTCGGGGTCGACCGGTGAGCGACTGAGGACGCGTCCCCGGCGGCGCCTCCCCGGCGGTGGGTCACGGCGGTGGGTCACGGGTGTACGGTTCCCCGGTCGGGGACGGCGCCGTCGGTACCGTGCCGTCCGGTCCACGTTCGGACCCGTCCGACCCGACCCCACACCGACGGAGAGCGAGCACGAGGATGACCCCGGGACTGCGGAGGCTCTTCCGCGAGCCGCTGGCCGCCAAGGTCCCCGAGGTGACCGCCGTGTTCTGGGTGGTCAAGATCCTCACCACTGCCGGCGGCGAGGCGGTCTCGGACTACCTGGCGCTCGGTAGCAGGGCGGTGGGTGGCGCGGTCGAGCTGGGACTGTTCCTCGTCGGACTGGCCTGGCAGTTCCGGACCCGCCGCTACACGGCCACCGCCTACTGGTTCCTGGCATACGCCATCGCCATCTTCGGCTGCGGTGTGGCCGACGTGATGCACAAGACCGTGGGCATTCCCTACGCCGCCACCTCACTGTTCTGGGGCGTCGTGCTGGCCGGGGTTCTGGTGGTCTGGTTCCGGACGGAGGGCACCCTGTCGATCCACAGCATCACCACCCGGCGCCGGGAGGCCTTCTACTGGTCCACGGTGTTCGCCACGTTTGCGCTGGGCACCGCGGTGGGCGACTTCACGGCCACCGTGCTCGGTCTGGGCTACCTGTCCTCCGGCATCACCTTCACGGTCCTGATCCTGATGCCCTGGTTGGCCCGGAGCCGATACGGACTCGGCGAGGTGGCCGCCTTCTGGTGGGCCTATGTCCTGACGCGGCCGCTCGGAGCGTCGTTCGCCGACCTCCTGTGCAAGTCGCCCTCGGTCAGCGGCGTCGGCTTCGGCGAAGCCCGGACGGCCGTCCTGCTCACGATCGCCGTCACCGCACTGGTGGCCTACCTCTCGGTGGCGAAGAGGGACATCCAGCCGCAGGTGGAGGCCGCCCGGGGCTGAGCTGCGCCCACCGACCCACCGACCCACCGACCCACCGACCCGCCGACCCACCGACCCACCGACCCACCGACCCACCGACCCGCCGTCCGTACCCCGGTCAGTGTCCGGCGATGATCCGGTCCAGCTCCTCGACGTCGGACGACTCGAGCCGCCGGTACGGTCCGTCCTTCTCCGGGCGCCACCACACCGGATCGTCGCAGTGCCAGCCCTCGTTGCGCAGGACCCGCTTCAGCACCTTGGTCGTGGCGGTCACCGGCAGCTCGCCGGTCACCCGAACGTACCGGGGTGCCCACTTGGTCCCGAGGTCCTCCTCGCCGGCCAGGAAGTCGGCGAACCCCGCCGGATCGAAGGAGCGGCCCTCGTGGAGCAGGACCGTGGCCATCACCTGGTCGCCGACGACGGTGTCGGGAACGGCGTACACCGAGGCGAGGAGCACGTCCGGGTGCCGCTGCAGGATGCCCTCGACGGGAGCCGACGCGAAGTTCTCGCCGTCGACCCGGAGCCAGTCGTAGTCACGTCCGCCGAAGTAGAAGAAGTCGTCCTTGTCCCGGTACGCGAGGTCGCCCGTCCAGTACCAGCCGTTCTTGAGCCGGGCCTTTTCGGCGTCGGCGTTGTGCCAGTAGCCCTCGAACCCGGTGCCGCCGGTCTCGCTGACCAGCTCGCCGATGGCCTCCTCGGCGTTCAGGAGCCGACCCTGGGCGTCGAACTCGGCCCGCGGGCACTCCTCGCCGGTCTCGGGGTCGACCACCTTGGTGCCGGGGAGGGCACGGCCGAGCGCCCCCCGCGGGGTGTCCGGCGTGCGCTGGACCGCCGCACCCCCTTCGGTCGAGCCGTAGGCGTCCTGCACCTTGCAGCCGAACCGCTGGGCGAACCGGGCCACGTCGGCCTCGGCCGCCTCGTTGCCGAAGCAGCGCCGCAGGGTGTTGTTGGCGTCGTCGGGGTGCTCGGGGGTGGCCAGTACGTAGGAGAGCGGCTTGCCCACGTAGTTGAAGTACGTGACCCCGTAGCGCCGGACGTCGACGAGGAACTGCGAGGCGCTGAACCGCTCGCGCAGGGCGGCCGTGGCCCCGGCGGCGAGTGCCGGCGCCCATCCCGCCATGAGCGCGTTCGAATGGAACAGGGGCATGGCGAGGTAGCAGGTGTCGTCCGCCGTGAGCTCGAACATCTGGGCCACGACCGAGCCGATGCGGGCCAGGCGCCCCTGGCTGCAGAGGCAGGCCTTGGGTGCGCCGGAGGTCCCCGAGGTGAACAGGAGATACCCCAGACTGTCCTCGGTGACGCCGATCGCCTCCCGGTCGGGCAACGGGCTGCCCTCCACCTCGGCCAGCAGTCCGCCGTACTCGGTGGCCGGATCGGTGCCGCCCGCGGGATCGTCGATCACCAGGATCCGGTCGGGGGGGAGCGCCGGCCCGAGATCGTGGCCGCCGACGAGTCCGCGGTACGCAGAATTGGTGACGAGCAGCTGGCACTCCGTATGGGAGAGGTCGCGGGCGAGTTCGTCGCCCCGGTGGGTGGGGTTGCCGCCGACGACGACGGCCCCGGCCAAGGCGGCGCCGCCCATCCAGAACACGAACTCCGGCACGTTGTCCATCAGCAGGGCCACGTGGAACGGTCCCGGCCGCCGGAGCGAGAGGAGGAGGGTGGCCCGGTCGGCCTGGGCCTGCACGACCTCGGCGTGGGTCCAGGTGCGGTCGGCGAACGCCAGACCGACCCGGCCGTCCCCCTCGCGGTCGCGGATCAGCTGATCGATCGTGTCCAACGTTCCCCCCGGGTGGTCGACCGGCGGTCCTCGGTGCGCCGGAGTCGGACGCCATCGTTGCCGGTGGCGGAGCCAGGCACAAATCTGGAACACGTTGCAATTCGGTGGACCCCCTGTTACCGTGCGGGGCACCCGTCCGCGTAGTGAGAGGAGCCCCAGCAATGGAGTTCGGAGTCTTCATCAACGGCTATCTCCCGGGACCGGCTTCCCGTGACACCGACGCCGAGCACCTGATGCTCGAGCGGGAGCTCGAGATCGCCATCACCGCCGACCTCTACAATTGGAAGTACGCGTGGTTCGGCGAGCACCACGCACTCACCGAGTACTCGCACATGTCGGCGCCCGAGCCGGTCATGGGCTACGTGGCCGCCCGCACCGAGCGGATCCACATCGGTACGGCCATCAACAGCCTGTCGCCCCGCAAGGAGCACCCCGTCCGCTACGCCGAGCGCGCCGCGATGATGGACCACCTCACGAACAACCGGTTCGAGTGGGGGACCGGACGCGGTGCGGGCAGCCACGAGATGGCGAGCTTCAACATCCTCGACAAGGACTCGACGAAGCCCGAGTGGAACGAGGTCGTCCGCGAGGTCCCGCGCATGTGGGAGCAGCGCGACTACATGTTCGAGGGCGAGCACTTCACGGTGCCCACGCCGCACAACATCCTCCCCAAGCCCTACGGCAAGGGCCACCCGCCGATCTGGGTGGCCTGTGGCAATCCGGGCACCTTCACCACCGCCGGAGAGATGGGCATCGGCGCCATCGCCTTCAACTTCGAGCCGGTGCACTCCCTCAAGGGACGGATCGACGCCTACAAGGAGGGCGTGGCCAAGTGCACCGACCCCATCGGGCAGTTCAAGAACGACAACGTCATGATCACCAACGCGGTGATCTGCACCTCGGACCGCAAGCGGGCCCGCGAGATCGCGCTGCGGCAGTGCCGCGGCTACCTGTACTCGATGGTGTGCCTCTACCACGACACCATGCCGAAGCCCGACTATGCCCCGACCTGGCCCGAGACGATCACCGGTGTCGGCGACGAGGAGAACCTCGACCGGCTCATCGAGGACGGATGGCTGCTCTGCGGCGAGCCGGACGAGGTCGCCGAACAGCTCGCCCGGTACCAGGACGTCGGCGCCGACCAGCTCGTGTTCGGCATCCCGTCGGACTCCGTAGAGCACGAGGAGGTCCTCGAGATGCTCGAGGTCTTCGGCACGAAGGTCATCCCCCAGTTCGACAAGGACCCGGTCCACTCGACCACCCGCTACCGCGCCACCGCCCAGCCGAAGTACCCGACGTTCGCGTTCCCCGTACCGGACGTGTCGGTGTCGGCCCTGCCGACCAACGCCCTCATCCAGCTGGACGGCACCCGCAGGTTCTAGCCGACCGGCCGACCGGCCGACCGGCACTCCGGCGCCCCGGGACCGCGGCGCCCCGGCCACCGGCGCCCCGGCCACCGGCGCCCCGGCACGTCGCGCCTCCCGGCCCGGAGGCCGGACGGGGCGACTCCTCAGTCGCCGCCGGCCGGCGCCGGATCCCAGGCCGCCAGCAGTTCCCCGGTCGTCGTCAGCGTGGCGATGAGCGGGAACGTGTTGTCGAGCACGGCTTCGGCGTATGCGTCCGGGAGCCCGGCGACGGCGTCGCGGGGGACGACGACCTGGTACCCCAGGTTGCACGCCTCGATGGCGAGTCCCAGGACGCCCAGGTTGACGGAGACGCCGGTGGCGACCACCGTCTCCACGCCCATGCTGCGCAGCCAGATGTCGAGGGAGGTCCCCGAGAAGGGGGATACCCCGTGCAGGCGGGCGCAGACCAGGTCGTCCGGTTCGGGGCCGAGCTCGTGGATCAGCTCGGCGGGCGCGGTGCCGGCCAGGAGGTGGGCCGGGTTGCGCACCATGGCGGCGATCAGCTGGCAGTTCACGGTGGAGCCCTTCCGGTCGGCCCGGAACTCCGCCGTGCAGTGGACCACGGGCACGCCGAGCCGACGGGCGGCGCCCAGCAGCCGGGCCGTGTTGGGGACGACGCCCACCCGGGCGGCGGCGTCCGCCAGCTGCGGGAACGAGCTCAGGTCCCCGACCACGCCGCGCTGGATCTCCATGGTCAGCACCGCGCAGCGGCCGGGTGCGGCCAGTGCGCCGAGGTCAACCGGCACGGCGGCGCCTCACGAACCCGACGCCGTCCGGTCGCCCCCGCTGTCGGTCTCCTCGGGAACCTCGGCGGCGATCCCGGCCGCCCACCGGTAGTCGGGCTTGCCGCTGGGCGACCGCTCGATCGCGTCGACCACGTGGAGCTGGCGGGGGACCTTGTAGCCGGCGATGTGGTCCCGGCAGTGGGCCTGGATCTCGTCGAGCGTCGGCACCCGCTCGCCCCGGGGCTGGATGATGGCGGCGACCCGCTGGCCCCACCGCTCGTCCGGGGCGCCGACGACGATGGCGTCGAGTACGTCGGGGTGGGACCGGACCGCCGACTCCACCTCCTCGGGGAAGATCTTCTCCCCGCCCGAGTTGATCGAGACCGAGCCGCGGCCGAGCAGGGTGATGGTCCCGTCCTCCTCGATCGTGGCGAAGTCCCCCGGCATCACGTAGCGGACGCCGTCCACGTGGATGAAGACCTCGGCGGTCTTGACCGGGTCGTTGTAGTAGCCGACGGGGATGTCCCCCGACCGCGCGATCTTCCCGATGGTCCCCGATCCCGGGACCACCGGGCGGAGGTCCTCGTCGAACACGACGGTGTCCCCCAGGACGCTGACCGTGGGCCCGCTCTTCATGGCCGTGCCGCCCTTGGTCATGGTGGCCATGCCGTTGTTGCCGGACTCGGACGAGCCGATGGCGTCGACGATCACGATGTTCGGGAGGTGGCGGAAGAACTCGTCCTTGACCGGGGCGCTGAACAGGGCGGCCGACGACGTCACGGCCAGCAGCGAGGAGAGGTCGTAGGAGGCACCGGGCTCGTCGAGCGCCTCGATGAGGGGCTTGCCCATGGCGTCGCCGGTGATCATCAGGGAGTTCGCCTTCTCGGACTCGATCAGGCGCCACACCACGTGCGGGTCGAACTTCGGCACCAGGATCGTCCGGTTGCCCACGAAGCTCTGGCCCATGATGCACCACTGGGTGGCGCCATGCATGAGGGGGGCGATGGGGAGCAGCGTCAGCTGGCCGCCACGGCCCTTCTCCACCATCTCCGCCGGGGACTGCACCCGGGTGTTGGTGGACGGGTCGACGCCGCCACCGAGGGCGTAGAACACGTCCTCGTGTCGCCACACGACGCCCTTGGGCATCCCGGTGGTGCCGCCGGTGTAGAGCACGTAGTAGTCGTCACTGGAGCGGGGACCGAAGTCGCGCTCGGGTGAGCCCTCGGCGAGTGCCTCCTCGTAGGGGATCGTGCCCTCGCCCAGCGGGACGCCGGAGCCGTCGTCGATGCCGATGACCAGCTTCAGGTCGGGGAGCTCGGGGAGGAGGTCGGCCACCTGGGGAGCGAACTCGGCCTGGTGGACGAGGGCCACGAGATCGGCGTTGGTGAAGAGGTAGCGGAGCTCCTCCTTCACGTAGCGGTAGTTGATGTTGATCCAGACCGCCCGGAGCTTGAACACGGCCCACGCGGTCTCCACCCACTCGACGCTGTTGAGGGCGTAGATCCCCACGTGGTCGCCCGGTCCGACGCCGTGCGCGGCGAGGAAGTGGGCCAGACGGTTGGCCCGGGCCTCCATCTCGGCGTAGGTGCGGCGCTCGTCTCCGGCCACCAGGTACTCCCGGTCCCCGTAGGCGTCGACGGCGGCCTCGAACATGTCTGCCAGGTTGAAGGTAGTCATCGGGGAGATAGTAGAACAGGTTTCTGTTCGGCGGACGGGAGGACGACGGGCGGACGACGGGCGGACGACGGGCGGACGAGGGGCGGACGAGGGGAGGACGACGGGCGCGCAGCTGCCGGGCACCGGGTCCGCCTCGGGACGATCCCGGGCGTGCGGCGACCGTGCGGCGACCGTGCGGCGGCCGCGCGGCGACCGGGTCCGGCACGGTCCATGGCCTGTGGCTCCGACGCGCCCGGCGGGTCGCCCGCCGGCCGTCGTGGTGGCCGGCTCAGCCCGTCGTGTCGCCGGTGGCGCCGTCGGCCCGTGGCCGCTCCTGCCGGACCGCGGAGCGCAGCTCGGCCGGGTGCTGCAGCTCGGCCAGGCTCTCGCGGACGGTTCGCACCAGGCCGTCCTCGTCCAGTCCGAGCCGGGCCAGGATCCGGTCCGGCCTGCCCTGGGCCAGGAAGGTGCGGGGCACGCCCCGGTTGACGACGGGCGGGCAGGCCCCGAGCGGCAGCGAGTCCCGGAGGGCGTCGCCCAGGTACATCCCCGCCCCGCCGTGGCGGACCCCGTCCTCGACGGTGACGACGACGGCGTGCCGCCCGGCGTCGGCCAGCATCGCCGGGTCGGGGCGGGACACCACGCGGGGGTCCCAGACGGTCACGTCGATCCCCTCGTCGGACAGGTGGCGGGCGGCGGCCTCTGCGGCGGCGAGCATCTTCCCGACGGCCAGGATGCAGACCGATCCGTCGCCCTCCCGGACCCGGCGGGCGTCGAGTCCCGACCCGACGGAGCCGGGGGCGACGGGGGGTGCCGGTGTCTTCGGGAAGCGGATGACGGACGGCCCGTCGAGGGTGAGGGCGGTGGCGAGCATGGCCTCGACCTCGGGCGCCGACGACGGGGCGAAGACGGTCATGCCCGGGATCGACAGGCACAGCGCCATGTCGAGGACCCCGTGGTGGCTCGGGCCGTCGTCACCGGTGATGCCGGCCCGGTCGAGCACCAGGACGACGGGGAGCCTGTGGAGGCCGACGTCGAGGTTGGCCTGGTCGAAGGCACGGCTGAAGAACGTCGAGTAGACGGCCACCACGGGCCGCAGACCGGCCATGGCCATGCCCGCGGCAGCGGTCACCGCGTGCTGCTCGGCGATGCCGACGTCGACGAACCGGTCGGGGAACCGGGCCTCGAAGGGAAGCAGACCGGTCGGACCGGGCATCGCCGCGGTGATGGCCACGATCCGGGGGTCGGCCTCGCCGTGGAGGAGCAGTGCCCGGGTGAATGCGTGGGTGTAGGTGGTGACGGGGAGGTCCGGGGCGATGTCGGCACCACCGACCGACAGGGAGGCGTTCTGCAGCTGAGCGGGCTCGAGCTCGGCCACCGGGGCGTCGGGTCCGTCGAGCGCCGGGCCGTCGGGGACGACCGCCTTCACCTTGACGTCGTGGAGGCGCTGGACGTCGTCCTCCTCCGCCGGGGCGTACCCCCGTCCCTTCTGGGTCAGGACGTGGACGACGATCGGGCCCGGCCATTCGGCGGCGTTGGCCAGGGCCTGTTCCAGGCCGAGGACGTCGTGGCCGTCGATCGGGCCGACGTAGCGGATGCCGAGCGCCTCGAAGAAGGTGTGGGGCGTGACCACCTCGCGCAGCGCGCTGGTGAGGCCGTGGATGCCCGAGTAGGCCAGCTCGCCCACGCCCGGCAGCTCGCGCAGCAGGGTCCGCAGGCGCTGGCGGGCCTGGACGTAGGCGGGGCTCAGCCGCAGGTGGGTGAGGCTCAGCGACAGCTGGGAGACCGTCGGGGCGTACGAGCGGCCGTTGTCGTTGAGGACGATGACCACCCGCTTTCCCGAGTGGCCCAGGTTGTTGAGGGCCTCGTAGGCCATCCCGCCGGTCAGGGCGCCGTCACCCACCACGGCGACCACCCGTCGCTCGCTGCCCTGGAGCTCCATGGCGGTGGCCATGCCGTGGGCGTAGCTCAGGACGGTCGAGGCGTGGCTGTTCTCGATCCAGTCGTGCTCGGACTCGGTGCGGTTGGGGTACCCGGAGAGCCCGTCCTCCTGACGCAGGTGGGAGAACTGGTCGCGGCGTCCGGTGACGATCTTGTGCACGTACGCCTGGTGGCCGGTGTCCCACAGCAGCAGGTCGCGGGGCGAGTCGAAGGTCCGGTGCAGTGCCAGGGTCAGCTCCACCACACCCAGGTTGGACCCGAGGTGGCCGCCGGTGCGGGTCACGGCGTCGACGATGAACTCCCGGATCTCCCGCGACAGCACGTCCAGTTCGTCGGGGGTCAGCGCGCGGAGGTCGGCGGGACTGTCGATGTGTTCGAGGATCATGTCAGGGTGGCGCCTTCGGGGTCAGGCTACCAGCGCCGGTCCGGCGGCACGGCTACGCCGGACGGGCTCAACGGACGTTGGCGAGGAAGGCGTCGCGGTCGACGATGACCCGCACCAGCTTGCCCGCGGCCACCAGGCCACCGCCCTCGGACACCGACACCGTGAACACCAGCCGCCGTCCCTCGATACGGTCGAGCGTGGCCTCGGCCCATACGGTGGCCCCGATCCCGACGGGGACCAGGTGGTCGAATTGCAGGCGCTTGGCCACGGACGTCCCGTTGGCGGGCAGGTGGGCGTCGACGGCGAGGCAGCTGGCCTCCTCGCACAGGGCGATCAGCCGGGGTGTGGCGAGGACGGGGACGGAACCCGACCCGATGGCTTCGGCCGTGTCCGCCTCGGTCACCTCGAGATCGATGCGGGCGGACAGTCCGGTGCGGGGAGCCACCCCGGTACGATACGCGACGGAAACCGACGTCGGCCACCGGGCGCCGGGCAGTCGAACGAGGAGGCCGTCGTGATCGAAACCCCCGTGCTGGAGCGGGTGCTGTCGGAGGCGCTGCGCAACGGCGGCGAATTCGCCGAGGTGTTCGCCGAGGACCGGACGAACTCGTCGGCCCTCCTCGACGACAAGCGCGTGGAGGAGCTGGCCTCCGGACGCGAACGGGGTGCGGGGATCCGGGTGGTGTCCGGCGAGACGACCGGCTTCGCCCACACCGCCGACCTGAGCCTCGAGGGCCTCCTGCGGGCGGCCGAGGCGGCGTCCGCCGTCGCCCGCGGCGGCGGGGGAGCGCGCACCGTGGCCGTCGGACCGCAGACGGGCCCGTCCGCCCCACCCCGGGACGGCCGGCCGGCGCCGACCACCGGGTCGAAGGCGGACGCGCTCGAGCTCCTCGAGCGGGCCGACGAGGCGGCGCGGGCCTCGGGTGCCGGGATCTCCCAGGTCCAGGCCGGGTTCGGCACCTCGGTGCGCCGGGTGCTCATCGCCAATTCCGACGGACTGCTGACCGGCGACGAGCAGGCCCGGACCCGGTTCTCGGTGTCCTGTGTGGCCCTGGGCGACACGGGCATGCAGACCGGGTACGAGACGGCCGCCCGGACGCTCGGCTTCGAGCTGTTCGACGAGGTCTCGGTGGAGGAGCTGGCCCGTACGGCGGCCTCGCAGGCCCTGGCCAAGCTCTCGGCCCGGCCGGCCCCCTCCGGCGAACTGCCGGTGGTGCTGGCCGGTGGGAGTGGCGGCATCCTGTTCCACGAGGCGTGCGGCCACGGGCTCGAGGCCGACCACATCGTCAAGGACGCCTCCGTCTACACCGGCAAGATCGGCCAGCAGGTGGCCAGCCCGCTGGTGACCCTGGTCGACGACGGCACGGTCGGGACGGAGTGGGGCACCTTCGGCGTCGACGACGAGGGCCGGCCGGCCCAGCGCAACGTGCTGATCGAGGACGGCGTGCTCACCGACTACCTGTGGGACTACCTCCGCGCCCGCAAGGAGGGGCGGGTGTCGTCCGGGAACGGCCGGCGCCAGTCGTACCGGGACCTGCCGATGGTCCGGATGACCAACACCTTCCTGCTGCCGGGCGACTCCGACGCCGAGGAGATCGTGGCCCAGACGCCGAGGGGCGTCTACGTGGCCAAGCTCGGGGGCGGACAGGTGAACACGGCCACCGGGGACTTCGTCTTCGGGACGACGATGGCCTACCTGATCGAGGACGGGGTGATCACCGAGCCGCTGCGCGACGCCAACCTGATCGGCAACGGGCCCGAGATCCTGAAGCGCATCGACGCGGTCGCCACCGACTTCTCGATGACCCCGGGCACCTGCGGCAAGGACGGGCAGAGCGTGCCCGTGGGATGCGGGCAGGCCACGATGCGCCTCACGGGCGTGACCATCGGGGGGACGGCCGAATGAGCGCCGCCACGGAGGAGACGGGGGCCGGGGGTCCGGCGGCGGGACCGGAGGGCGGACGCGGGGCCGGCGAGCCCGACGACCTCCTCGCCCTGGCCGAGCGGGTCGCGGGATGGGCCGGCGCGGGCGAGGACGTCGAGGTCTACGTGGCCCGTGGCACCGAGACGGAGATCCGGGCCTACGAGGGCGAGGTCGAGTCCCTGACGTCGGCGACGTCGGCCGGCATCGGCATCCGGGTGGTCACCGACCACCGCCTCGGATTCGCGTGGGCCGGATCCCTCGACGAGTCGGTGCTGGCGGAGACGCTGGCCGAGGCCCGGGACAACGCCGCATTCGCCACGGCGGACGAGCACGTCCGGCTCGCCGTACCCGACGGCGTGCCCGCCGTGGAGATCGACCTCTGGGACGACCGGCTCGCCGGTGTGCCCACGGCGGACAAGATCGCCCTGGCCCTGGACCTCGAGGCACGGACCCGGGCCGCCGACCCACGGATCCGCCAGGTCGACTCGGCCGACTACGGGGACGTCGCCGCCGAGTCGGCGCTGGTGTCGACGACCGGGATCCGCTCCTCGACCCGCAGGACGTCGGGCTACCTGTCGGTGAGCGTGATCGCCGGCGACGGCGATGCCAGCCAGACGGGCGGCGGGTTCAGCGTGGGTCGGGGGTTCGACGGCCTCGATCCGGACCAGGCGACGGCCGACGCCGTGGTTCGGGCCGTCCGGCTGCTCGGCGCCACCAAGGGCCCGTCCGGTCGGTCGACGGTGGTGTTCGACCGGCGGATGGCGACCGCGCTGCTGTCGATCGTGTCGTCGGCGCTCTCGGGCGAGGCGGTGGCCAAGGGACGCTCGTTCTTCGCCGGCCGGGTGGGTGAGCAGGTCGGGCACCCGGGACTCACCCTGGTGGACGACCCCACCGACCCGCGTGCCTACGGTGCGGCGGCCTACGACGCCGAGGGCCTGGCGTGCCGGCGCAACGCCCTCATCGAGGGTGGCGTCCTGCGCGGGTACTTCTACGACACGGTGTCCGGCTCGCGGGCAGGTGCGGCGTCGACCGGATCGGCCGTGCGCGGCGGGTACGCGGGGACGCCCGGGCCGGGGTGCCGCGCCCTCACCCTCGCTCCGGGCCCCGAGGGCTACGACGAGGACGGCGTCCTCGCCGCCGTGGGGGAGGGGCTCTTCGTCCAGTCCCTGACCGGTCTCCACTCGGGGGTGAACCCGATCAGCGGTGACTTCTCGGTGGGGGCGGAGGGGCTGATGATCCGCGACGGCAGACTGGCCGAGCCGGTCCGCGAGATCACCGTCGCCTCCACCCTGCAGCGCATGCTGCTCTCGCTCGAGGCGGTCGGGGCCGACGTGGAGTGGCTTCCGGGCATCGCCGCCGGTCAGACCCTGGCCGTCGGGGACATGCAGGTCAGCGGCGCCTGAGCCCCCGGTCGGCTCCTCCGGTCGACTACTTCGCCGCCGCCTGGGCCGCTGTCGCCTTGGAGCACGCGGCCAGGGCGTTGGGCGTCGACGTGTAGTAGATCGATCCGGCGATCTGCAGGTTGTACGGTCCGGCGGAGGGCGCCGTCGCCTTGCCGCCCACCCACAGCGTGGCCCCGGGGGTCGCCGCGCTTGCCGACGCCGAGGACGACGCCGAGGAGCTCGACGAGCTCGACGAGCTCGTCGTGGCTGCGGCGCCGAAGGCCAGGACGAACTTCTGGATCACGAAGAGCCGCGGAAAGGTGTCCAGGCCGTTGACGAACGCGGTCATCTGTCCGTAGTTCCCCTGCACGGTCAACGTGGTGGGGACCGCGGTGACGCCGGCGGGCGTGGCGGCAGCCCCTGCCGGGGTGGCCGGGGTCGCCGCCGCCGAGCCGGTGGAGGTCGCGGGGGCGAATCCGCTGAACTGCGACAGGGTCACGCCCGAGGATGCCGCCAGCTCGTTGAACTGGACCTCGAAGCTGGACTCTGCGGCGTTGATGTCGTTCGGGGTCTGCACCGAGGGGATCTGCGTGCTGATCTTCTGCAGGTCGGCACAGTTCGAGGAGAGCTTCTGTCCCTCCGACTGCAGCGCGGCGAGGCGGGTCTGCAGTCCGGTCTCCTGGGTCTGGAGCTGCACCGTCTGGGCCTGGAGGCTGGACAGCTTTGAGTTCTGCGGGGCGACCAGGCCGACCCAGAGGATGATGGCCACGACGAGGGCGCCGCCGGCGGTCAGGAGCGAGATGCGGTACTTCCGGATGTCGTTCACTTGAGACCCACATTCTTGCTGAGGCTCGCGTCCGGCGTCACCGAGACGGTGAACGGGAACGAGATGCTGGAGTCGGGGTTGACGGTCGTGGCTCCCTGCAGCGGATTGGCGAAGAACTGGGATGCCGACACCGCGTTGATCCACGCGGCCGAGATCGACAGGCTCGGTCCCGGTCCGGTCACGTTGAGGTTGATCGTCCCGATCGCCGCCGACTTCGGACTGGTGGCCGTGCTCGACGACGAGCTGCCCGACGACGAGCTGCCCGATGACGAGCTGCCCGTCGACGCCGGGGCGGCCGTCGGCGCCACCTGGGCCCCGATGAACGTCCCCACGGACGCACCGACCGGCGTGATGGCGATGAGGTTGCTCAGTGCCAGGGGCCAGTCGACCGCCGAGTTGAGGACGCTGGCCCGACGGGCCAGTCCCTTCGTGTAGGCGTCGTTGGCCGCCACCACCAGGTCGTACTTGGGGACCTGGGCGTTCAGCGAGGCGATGCTGGCCTGGAGGTCGCCGACCTTGTTCTGCTCGCTGCGCACCTGGAGGAACTTCCAGCCCCCGAACAGGAGGAGGAGGACGAGCACGGCGACCGAGCCGACGACCGTGCGCTGCTGGATCCGGCGCATCCGGGACTTCTCCGCGACCTCGGCCGGAAGGAGGTTGAACTTCTTGACCGCCTTGTCGGGCTCGGGGAGCGCCAGGCCGATGGGTGAGGCCAGGACCGGAGCGACGGCGGTGGACTGCTCGGGTGTCAGGTCGAGCTTCGAGACGTCCACGCGGTCGAGCGGTGACACGGTCCGCACGGGCAGGTGGACCTGGGACTCGAGCATGGGGACGAATCCGGGGAGTTCGGAGCCACCGCCGGTCACGAGGATCTGCGAGACGGGGAGGCGGTCCGGCAGGGACGCGAAGTACTGGATCGAGTTGCGGATCTCGTCGACCAGGTCGCGCATGCTCGCCTGGGCGACCCGCTCGCCGGCCTGGATCTGTGTCGAGTCCGCGCCGAACCGGTACTTGAGGGCCTCGGCGTCGACGATGGGCATGTCCAGGGAGGCGGCGATGGCGGCCGTGGTGGCGTTGCCGCCGGACCCGATGGTGCGGACGAACTGGGGTCGGCCCGACTGGTGGACGACCACCACCGTGAGCCCGGCCCCGACGGAGACGATCGCCTCCGGACGGTCCGAGGCCTCGTGGCTGCCGATCGAACGCACCAGCGCCGAGGAGATGAGGTCCACGGCGTCCACGGTGAGGCCCGCCTGTTCGACGGCGCCGATCACCCCGTTCACCAGGTCGACGTGGGCCGCGGCGATGAGCACGCGCCGCATCTTGGCGCCCTCGTCGTTGGTGTAGTCGGCCAGCACCTGGGAGGACAGGATCGTCTGGTCCGGGGGGAAGGGGATCACCTCTTCGGACTGGAAGCGGACGGCGCTCTCCACCTCGTCGTCGGGCACGTAGGGAAGGTCGATCTCGCGGGTGATCGCACGCAGCCCGGCGATCCCCACGATGACCGACGAGCCGCTGAACTGCCCGTTCTTCCAGAGCTTCTCGATCGCCTTGGCGACCGAGGACGGATCGCGGATCTCGCCGTCCTCGAGGGAGCCGGGCGGGAGGCCCACCTGGCCGTAGGTCATGAGCACCGGGGTGTGCTTCGAGACGTCGAGCTCGGCGGCACGGACCGCGCTCGTCCCGATGTCGAGTCCGACGATCAGGCGTGCCATGTGCGCTCTCCCGTGGTCGTTGCCTCGCACGGCGACGGCCGGCGCGCGGCCGGCGCACCCGCATCACCGTGCAGGCGTGCGTCGTACCGACGTGCCGATGAACGCAACCTCGATGAATCCATGGGTGATCTCCGGTCCCTCGTAGTACGACGACGCTTCTCATGGCCGGATGGGCCGTACAGCATCTATCGGAACGGAGTCGATGCACCTTGAGGTGCAGTGGTTACGGCGGTCGACCCGGGTGGTCGCGGCGGTCGACCCGGGTGGTCGCGGCGGTCAACCCAGCTGGGTCGCGAACGATCCCGTCTGCAGGATCCCCTGGCGCTCGAGCATCACCTTGAGGTCGTGGGGGTTGCTCGCCGTCGCCATCGCCTCGGCGAGCGAGATCCGGCCCGACGCGATGAGGGTGGCCAGCGACTGGTCGAACGTGACCATCCCGTAGTAGGCGCCGTCGGCGACGATGCCCTCGATGTCCCCGGTCAGCAGCGGGTCCACGATCGCCTGCTGGATGCGACCGTTGATGACCAGGACCTCGAGCACGGGGACCCGGCTGTCGCCCTCGATGGTGGGGATCAGCCGTTGGCACACGATGCCCTGGAGCGACCCGGCCAGGCTGAGGCGGATCTGGGACTGCTGATGGGGTGGGAAGAAGTCGACGATCCGGTTGATCGTCTCCGTGGCGTTGATGGTGTGGAGCGTGGAGAAGACGAGGTGGCCCGTCTCGGCCGCACCGAGCGCGGCGGCGACCGTCTCCTGGTCGCGCATCTCGCCGACCAGGATGACGTCGGGGTCCTGGCGGAGGACGACGCGCATGGCCGAGTTGAACGAGTCCGTGTCGAATCCCACCTCGCGCTGGTCGATGGCGGCCAGGTCGTCGCGGTGGAGCACCTCGACCGGATCCTCGATGGTCACGATGTGGCACGTCCGGAGGTGGTTGATGTGGTCGATCATGGCCGCGAGCGTCGTGGTCTTGCCCGAACCGGTCGGACCGGTCACGAGCACCAGACCGCGCATCTGCTGGGCGAGCTCCGTGACGACCGAGGGGAGCCCGAGCTCGGCGGCCGTGGCGGGGGTCGCCCGCACCCGCCGGATGGCCAGCGCGGCCGAGGACCGCTGGAAGTACGCATTGACCCGGAACCGGCCGGTCCCGGGGATGCTGTAGGCGAAGTCGGCCTCGTGGTGGGTGGCGAACGTCTCGCGGACGGAGTCGGACATCATCGCCTCGGCGATCGCCTGCGTCTCCTCCGCGGTGAACGACGCCTCGCCCTCGAGGGTGCGCAGGGCACCCGCGATGCGCATGCGGGGCGGTGCACCCGCCTTGATGTGGAGGTCCGAACCGTCGAATTCGTCGAGCGCGACCAACAGGCGGTCCAGGTCTGCGATGTCCATTGTCCCAATGGTACAGGACCACTCTGCGACTACAACAGACTTCGGAGAGTGGTCAGGGATCTCGGACCGGCTGGCAGCGTCCGCCGCCGGCTCGGCCGGCCGGGGCCGGTCAGGCCGGTGCGGCGGTGGAGCTCCCGGAGCCGGACCCTCCCGAGGTCGATCCCCCCGTGCCCGACGACGAACCGGCCGGTACCTTCGGGGAGGGCGCCGGAGTCGCCGACGCAGCCGGCTTCTCGGTCGTCGTGGACTCCTTGGCGCCTTCGGACGTCTTGGTGGACTCCGTACCTGCCGGCGCCGCAGCGTCACCGATCCGGGATGCGGAGCCGCCCCCGGACCTGCTGTCCGTCTTGTAGAACCCGCTCCCCTTGAACACGATCCCGACGCTGCCGAACACCTTGCGGACCGGATTCCCGCAGGTCGGGCACTCGCTCAGCGGATCGTCCTGGAACGACTGCACGACGTCGAAATTCCTCGAACAGTGGTCGCAGCGGTATTCGTAGGTGGGCACGAGCGATGGTCCTTCCGTCTCGACAGAGGCGTCCGATTAGCAGTCTAGCCGCAGGAGTGCCAGAACCGGCCGTCCGCGACAGGCTCCCGTAGACTGTCGCACGTGGACGACGGGAGCGGACTGTGACGGACCGGAGCTTGCACCACCTCGACCCGTTCGGGGGGACCCGCATGGCCGACGTGTCGCCCAAGGAGGCGACGCTGCGCAAGGCCCTGGCCCGTTGCCGGGTGGCCATGAAGCCCGAGACGACGGCACAGGTGGCCAACAACGCCATCACCAAGGGTGACGTCCTCGCCGCGGCCCGGGTGGCGGGGATCCAGGCGGCGAAGCGCACGGCCGAGCTCGTGCCCATGTGCCACCCGCTGCTGGTCGGCTCGGTGCAGGTCGACTTCACCATCGGCGACGACTACGTCGAGGTCGAGACGAAGGTCGAGGCGATCGATCGCACGGGAGTCGAGATGGAGGCCATGACGGCGTGCGCCATCGCCGCGCTCACGGTCTACGACATGTGCAAGACCGCGGACCGGACCATGAGCATCGGGCACCTGATGCTGTGGGAGAAGACCGGGGGCAGCTCCGGCCAGTGGAAGCGCGACCGGGCCCACTGACCGCGCCGGCCGACTGACCGCGCCGACCGACTGACCGCGCCGGCCGACCCGGTGTCACAGGGCCGGGAACCGCTCGTACCAGTGGTGACGTGGGTGCCGTGGGTGCCGTGGGGCGGTCGCAGGTGGCACGGTGTCGGTGGGTCGTGCCCGGCGCCGGCGTGCCGTCGGGACGGTCAGTTGCGGACGGCGGAGCGAAGGTCGCGCAGCGACAGTTCCGACGTCGCCTCACCGCCGCACTGCGAGCAGTGCTCGACATGGCGCCAGCTCCGCAGGAGCCGTGTGCCTTCACGGTTCAGGAGGACCACGAAGGACTCCGACAACGGATCGATCTCCACGCCGTAACAGGGCTTCCACTCGGTGGAGGCAGGGGCGCCCGTGCCGTGCGCCGACTTCACGATTCGACGGAAGCGGGAGTTGGCGCGGTCGATGATCCACGTGCTGTGGCAGGACTCGATGACGATTTCTTCCACGGACGTAGTATCCCACGCTCCCGTTTGGATCGCCGCCACATTTAGATGTCGGTTGGGTGACAGTTGCTGGTGGGGACAACGCCGCACCAGGGCCGGCGTGGGTGGGCAACACCTGTGGCCGTGGTGTCCCGACTCAAGGGCGGGGCACGTCGGACGGCAGCCACGCCTCGACGGTCGTTCCCTTCCCGACCAGGGAGTCCACCCGCAGTCGGGCCCCGACCAGACGCGCCCGCTCGGCCATGCCGACGAGCCCGAGGGACGGACCGGCGTGCTCCCGGCGGTTCCGGCTCCGGTCGAAGCCGGATCCGTCGTCCTCGACGCGCAGGCGCAGCCCGGACTCGCCGAATTCCACCGTCACGGTCACGTGCTCCGCACGCGCGTGGTGCTCGACGTTGGTGATCGCCTCCTGGGCGATCCGGAACAGCGCCAGCTCGGCCGACGCCGGCAGTCGGCGCTCGGAGCCGGTGACCTCGAACCGACTCGCGAATCCCTGCCGGCCGGACGCCTCCGCCAGCACCTGGTTGATCGACGCCACCAGACCGAGATCGTCGAGCACCGAGGGTCGCAGCCCGCGGGCGATCGACCGGAGCTCGGCGACGGTCTCCTCCACCGTCGTGCGCAAGGAGGCGAACGGGGCGTCGGTGGCTTCCCCCGGACCCCGGTCCGGTTCCAGCGCGTCGATCTGACGGCACAGGAGGATCAGCGCCTGGAGCGGACCGTCGTGCAGTTCCTGGGCGAGGTGCCTCCGCTCCTCCTCCTGGCCCAGCACGACCTGTCCCGCGTACGCCTCCAGGAGATCGTGTCGCCGGGTCTCCGCCGTCACGTCCTCGAAGATGACCTGCATCCGGCGATCCCTCCCGTGTCGTCCGACCCGGGTCACCGTCGGTCGGAGGAGCGTGCGGTGCCCGTCGATCTCGACCGGCACGGGGGGGACGTGCTCCTCCGGATCCCCGTGGCGCCCGCCCGTCGCGCCCGGGGCGGCCGACGCCGCTCCCGGGTCCCCGACCGCGATCAGCCGGGTGAGGACCAGTGCCGCGGCGTCGGGACCGATGACGTCGATCAGACGGCGCGGGTCCGAGGCCGCACCGGTGGGAGGGCCACCCCTGTCGCCCCCGGTGTCGCCGGTTCGCCCCGTGTCCCCGCCACCCCCGGTGACCGCGTGGCGTGTGCCGCCGGGCGGCGAGCGGAAGGCCCGGTCGGCGGAGGGGTTCGATCCGACCACCCGGCCGTCGCCGTCGACGATCAGGATCGGGGACAGGTTGGACTCGAACATCTCCTGGTAGAGGAGTTCGGCTTCGAACCTCGCCGCCCGCGCCAGGTCGGCCTGGTGCCGCGAGGCCGACTCGGCCGTCACCTTCCCCCCGACCAGCACGGCCACGACGGCGAACACGACGACCTGGATCAGCTCCGCCCACAGCACGGCCCGGTCCTGACGGCCCGTGGCTTCGACCATCCGGGGGATGCAGAGCACGGTGACCCATGCGACGGTGGCGACCGCGCCCGGCAGGCCGTAGGTGAGTGCGGCGAACACGACGGGCACGACGAAGACGGCCACCGTCGAGACCTCCAGGACCAGGTTGCGTGCATCCAACGCGAACCCGACGGTCACCGCCAGCCGGATGAGTGCCAGCGCGAGGACCGCGAGCTGGAGGATCCAGAATCCCGAATCGGTCCACGGTGTGCGGGCGGACGAGATCCCGCCCGTGGCTGTCGGGTCGGCCCACGGGGCCGGGGTGTCGGTGCTCACGGGGACGGCGGCGATCCGTCGCCGGTCACGAACCGGTCGGCCAGGGCGACGTGGACCAGCTCCGTGCGGGACGCGACGCCGAGCTTCTCGAAGACGTGGTTGAGGTGGCCCTCGACGGTGCGCGCGCTGATGCCGAGTCGCTGGGCGATCGCCTTGTTCGACATCCCCCGGGCCACGAGGCGGACGACCTCGTCCTCGCGGGCGGTCAGGTGCCCGTCCAGCGTGTGTCCGTCGACCGGATCCTTTTCGCCCCGGCCGAGGGGACCGCCGGCCGGGAGTCCGGCGCCCGAGCAGGCATCGCGCAGGGCCCGCACGAGCTCGTCGCCGGGCAGCGTCTTGAGCAGGTAGCCGCTGACGCCGGCGGCCATGGCGGCGCGCACGTAGTGCTCGTCGTCGTAGGCGCTGAGGATGACCACGACGAGCCCCGGGTGGTCGTCGACGAGACGCGCGGCGAGGTCGATGCCGTTCGCCGTCGGGAGGCGGATGTCCGCGATCACCAGATCGGGGACGGTGGCGTCGACGACCTCGTAGGCACCCTCGGCGTCGGCCGCCTCACCGACGACCGTGAACCCCGTCGCGCCCCCGAGGATCCCCCGTGTCCCGTTCCGCAGGAGTTCGTGGTCGTCCACGATGACCGTCCGGATCGCCTCGCCCGGCCCGATCACGGTCCGGACCGGACGGACCCGGGGGAGCGCGGAGGGTTCGTCCGGGTCACGCTGTCCCACGGGCACATCGTAGGAGGGTCACCCGGCGATCGTCAGGGACACCACGAGGGAGGCCAGGAGCGCGGTCACGAGTGGCACGCCTGCGATCCGCAACGCCCAGCGTGGTCCGGCGGGCCCGTCCCGCCCCTGTCTCCTCCCGGCGCGCGTCCCGAGCCACAGGACGACCAGGCAGCCGAGTGCGACGAGCACCACGGCCACGGCGCCCCACACCACGGGGCGGGCGCCCGGACTCCCGACCCCCGCCAGTCCGCCGAGCCAGACGCCCGCCACGAGGAGCAGGGACCGCCCGTGCGCGCGCGGGTCGCGGCACTGCGGGTCCCGCACCCTCAGGAGTGCGTAGACGAGCACGGCGGCGGCGAGCCCCACGAACGACAGTCCGGGAACCCACCAGTGTCCCACCCACAGCGCCGGGGCGACGAGTGCGACCTCCGCCAGCGCGGCACCGGTGGCGGCCACCGACAACGGTGACCGCGTACCCGCGTACTCGATGAGGGCGACGGCGATCGCGGCGGCGGCGAGCACGCAGTACCCGGCGGAGAAGCTCGATCCGTGCCAGGCCCAGGCGACGGCGGCAAAGGCCAGTGCCGTCGCCGCCTCCACGAGCGGGTACCGGGGCGAGACGGGCTGGCGGCACCGGTGGCACCTCCCGCGGAGGGCGATCCAGGAGACCACCGGGACGTTCTCCCACCACCGGAGCTGGCGATCGCAGGTCGGGCAGAACGAGCGCGGCGTCGAGACGGACAGCCCCAGGGGTACCCGGTAGACGACCACGTTCAGGAACGATCCCACGAAGAGTCCGACCGTGCCGGCGAGCGCCACGACGAGCCCGGTGGGCACCCCGCCGGACCCACTCATGCCGGGCGCTCCCCGGCCCGACGGCGGCGGAGCCGGGGTCTGCGGGTGCCGTGCGGCGCGACGGACCTGCGGACGGGGCCTGTTACCCCCGTGACCAGGGAGTCCGTGTGGATCGGTGTCGCCGGGAAACGCATGTGGGTCCTCGTCGGAATTCCGCTGCGGAGCGCGTCAGACTAGTGGTCGCCGCGGGCGCCGCCGCGGTTGGTCCCCGAGGCGACCGGCTGGATGCGCCCGACGGCCGTACCCGCAGTCGCCGCTCCCGCGTCGGGGCCGGTCGGTGCCCGCGGGGTCGGACGGGTGGACGGACCGGAGCGTGGGGCGGACGGTCCCCCGGGGGCACCCGCAGGGCCGGCGGCGAATCCGATTCAATGTCCGCGCGAAGTCTGCCGATGAGGGTCGCATGAGCGATGTGGAGGCCACCAGGTACCTGGCGGGCGAGCGCGAACTCGAGTTCGTGGACCTCGATGCCTACGGTGTCGACCCGGCAGCGGGAGCGCTGCTTTCCGGTGACCTGTCGCGTCATCATCGCGTCCTGGCCGTCAAGCGGAAGTTCGGGACCCCGGTCATCGCCACGGCGGACCCGGACGACCTCTACGCCATGGATTCGATCCGGGCGCTCCTCGGGCGGGACTTCATCACGGTCGTGGCCGCGCCCGAGCAGATCGACCGCTACATCGCCCTGGTGTTCGACGGGGGGGCCGTACCGGTCGTCCCACCGGTGGTGCCCGGCGCCGACGGGCCCGACATGGCAGGCCCGGTGGACGCGTTCGACCAGGTCTTCGCCGACGTCGCCCAGCTCGGGCCCCGGCCTCCGCTGCCCGCCCTCGACCTCCTCCCTCCTCCGCCCGTCGCAACGGACGGGTTGCCCGATCTCGCGGATGCGGTCGGGTCGCCCCTCCCCCCGGTCGACGCCGCCGACGAACTCGCCGCGCTGGCCCGTTCCGTCGAGGTGGGCGGTGCCCCGGCCGCGCCCGACCCGATGCTCGAGGACGCGGCGACCGCCGTCGACGCCGCCGACCTGGTGGCCGAGGCCGTCGCCACCTTCCACGGACTCCACCCGGAGACCCCGGCGACGGGGGACACCGCCGCCGACACCGCCGGGTTCCCACCGCTCGCCATGGCCCTGGTGGAGGACGGGCGTGTGCCGCTCGAGGCGATGAGCCTGGCGGTCGAGGAGCACCACCTCACCGGCCAGAGCATCGCCCGGATCCTCACCAACCAGAAGCTGGTGACCGAGGCGGACCTCATGTGGGGCATGGCCGAGGAGATGGGACTCAAGTTCGTCGACCTCGACGTCACCGGCGTCGACCTCAGCGTGTCCAACGTCATCCCCGAGAACACCGCCCGGCACCACAACGTCATGGTGATCGCGCTGGACGGCGGGGTCCCGGTCGTGGCGACGTCGAACCCCACCGACGTGTTCGCCATGGACGACCTGCGCACCATCCTCGGCACCAACTTCATCGTCGTCGTGGCCACCCGGACGCAGATCGGCGCGTACATCGGGCGGGCGTTCAGCAGCGGCGACGCCGCCGACATGGCCATGGAGGCCTCGCTCGGCATGGACGGTGGTGCGTCGGACGCCGGCGGGGTGGACGACATCCAGGCCGTCACCGAGACGGCGCCGATCGTCCGGTACGTGAACCTGCTGATCCTCCAGGCGCTGAACGAGCGCGCCTCGGACATCCACATCGAGCCGACGGCCACCGACCTGCGGATCCGCTACCGCATCGACGGTGTGCTCCACGACGTCTCCACCGGACCGAAGACCATCGCCGGGGCGGTCACCACCCGCCTCAAGGTCATGGCCGACATGAACATCGCCGAACACCGGGTCCCCCAGGACGGCCGCATCTCCCTCAACGTGGGCGCCAAGGGCATCGACCTCCGCATGGCGACGCTGCCCACCATCAACGGCGAGAAGATCGTGATGCGGGTGCTCGACAAGTCGAGCGTCGTGCTCGGCTTCGCGGAACTGGGGTTCGACCCGCAGATGCTCGGGCTCTACGAGCAGCTCTACACCAAGCCGTACGGGACCATCCTGGTCAGTGGCCCGACCGGTTCGGGCAAGTCGACCACGCTGTACACGACGCTGACCGCGCTGAATTCGCCCGAGAAGAACATCATCACCGTCGAGGACCCGGTCGAGGTGCCCCTCAAGGGGGTCAACCAGGTCCAGCTCAACGTCAAGGCCGGCCTCACGTTCGCGGGCGCGCTCCGCGCCATCCTGCGCTCGGACCCGGACATCGTCCTCGTCGGGGAGATCCGCGACAAGGAGACGGCGTCGATCGCCATCGAGGCGGCCCTGACCGGCCACATGGTGCTCGCCACGCTCCACACGAACAGCGCGTCGGCCACGCCGATGCGGCTCATCGAGATGGGCATCGAGCCGTTCCTGGTCACCTCCGCCATCTCGGGCGTCGTGGCCCAGCGCCTCGCGCGGCGCCTCTGCATGCACTGCAAGCAGCCCTACGAGCCGACCGAGGCCGACATCACCGCGGCCGGTTGGACGCTCGCCGAGGTCGGCGCCCTCGGGGAGTTGAGCACCGTCTACCGCTCCGAGGGCTGTTCGGCGTGCGCGCAGACGGGCTATCGGGGCCGCATCGCCCTCGCCGAGCTGATGCCCATGACCGAGGAGGTCGAGCGAATGATCATCGAAGGTGGTTCGGTGGAGGAGATCCACCGCCTCGCCGTGAGCCAGGGCATGGTCGCCCTCCGCCAGGCCGGCCTGAAGAAGGCCGTCGAGGGGGAGACCACGCTCGAGGAAGTCCTGCGGGTGGTCGCATGACCTCCACCACCTCCACCGGTCGCACCGAATGGACGACCCGCCTGGCCCAGGCGCTGATCCAGGCGGGCTACGCAACCGATTCCGAGATGCGCCCGCTGGTCAACGAGGCGCTGAGCACGGACCGACCGCTCGGGTCGCTCCTGATCAGCCGCGACCTGGCGCTGCCGAGCGTCGTCGTCGGCACCCTCTCCCAGCTGTCCCAGGTCCCCGCCGTCGACATCTCGGCGTTCGCACCCCAGCCGGAAGCGCTCGCCACCCTGTCGGGCGAGCTCGGGCGCGAGTTCGGCGCCGTGGGGCTGCAGTTCGACGGCACCGCACTCTCCGCGGCGTTCGCGGAGCCGCCCGACCCGCAGGATCTCGACGATCTCGCCGGTCGCATCGGGCACCGCGTCCGCCCCGTGCTGGCGGACCCGGTCCTCGTGGAACGGCTCCTCGGCGGCACCGCGGCGGGGGATTCGACGGCCGGGGGCGGCGTCGGGGGAGCGGGGGACGGGTCGGCCCCGCCCGCCGCACACCTGTCGCGGGCCGCGCAGGTCGAGAACCTCCTGGCGTCCGGGATGCCCGTCAAGACGGGTGACGACTCGATGCCCCTGCACGTGGACGACCTGCTGCGCTACGCCGTGGCCGTGGGAGCCTCGGACGTCCACCTGACGGCGGCGATGCCCGGCACGATCCGGCTCCACGGCGCCATGCGCCCCATCGAGGGCTGTCCGGCGTTGACCAACGAGGACATCCGGGACATGGTCTTCGGGATCCTGCCGGCCTCGCAGCGCGAGCGCTTCGAGGCCGAGCACGAACTCGACACCTCCCACACCATCCCGGGGGTCGGCCGGTTCCGTGTCAACGTCGCCCTCCAGCGGGGCACCGTGACGGTCGCACTCCGGCCCATCCCGCACGAGATGCCGGTCTTCTCCTCCCTGGGGCTCCCGGACTCCATCCGGGAGTTCACCGAACTCCGGCGGGGCCTCGTCCTGGTGACGGGACCCACGGGTTCGGGAAAGTCGACCACGCTGGCGTCGCTCATCGACATCATCAACCGGACCAAGCCGATGCACATCGTCACGGTGGAGGACCCGATCGAATTCCTGCACGATCACAAGCAGTCCATCATCACCCAGCGGGAGATCGGCGAGGACACCGACTCGTTCGCCGAAGCCCTCCGGCGGGTGCTCCGCCAGGACCCCGACGTCATCCTGGTCGGCGAGCTCCGGGACCTCGAGACCATCTCGATGGCCCTCACCGCCGCCGAGACGGGCCACCTCGTCTTCGGCACGCTCCACACCCAGGACGCGCCGCAGACGATCGACCGGATCATCGACGTGTTCCCGACCCAGCAACAGGAGCAGATCCGGGTCATGCTCGCCTCCACGCTCGAGGGCGTCGTGACCCAGCAGCTGGTCCCGACCTCGGACGGCGGCGGCCGGGCCCCGTGCGCCGAGGTGCTGGTGTGCACCTCCGCGGTCCGCAACCTCATCCGTCAGTCGAAGACCCACCAGATCTACTCCCTGATGCAGGTCGGCGGCAGCTTCGGGATGCAGACCATGGACCAGGGACTGGCCAACCTCGTCAAGGAGGGCGTCATCTCCGAGTCCGCCGCCTACGACCGGTCCTCCAACGAGGAGGACCTCCGGAACCATCTCCACCACGCATGACGGGCGACCTGATGGCCGGCGACCGCACCACTGACCGACGAAGCGGGGAACTGTGGCACTGACATTCGACTACAAGGTCCGGGACAAGTCCGGCGGTCTCGTCGAGGGGGAACTCGACGGGGACAGCATGGCCCTGGTCGTCCGCCGACTCCGCGAGATGGGCTACATGCCCATCTCGGTCACACCGAAGTCGGCCGTGAACCTGAAGACCGAGATCAAGATCCCCGGTCTGTCGGACCGGATCAAGCTCCGCGAGGTCGCGGTCATGACCCGCCAGCTGTCGACCATGGTCGACTCCGGCCTGTCGGTGGTCCGCTCCCTCGGCATCCTCGGCTCCCAGGTGGACAATCCGGAGCTCGCACGGATCATCAACGAGGTGCGTCTCGACCTCGAGCACGGCTCATCGCTCTCGGCTGCTTGTCTCAAGCATCCGAAGGCATTCTCCAAGCTCTACTGCACCCTCATCCAGGCCGGCGAGGTCGGCGGGAACCTGGACGAGGTGCTGACCTCGCTCGCCGACACCATCGAGAAGCAGGCCCAGCTCAACAAGACCATCAAGTCGGCCATGACCTATCCGGCCGTGGTCCTGTCAGTGATGATCCTGATCTTCTCGGCCATGATCGTCTTCATCGTCCCCGTCTTCCAGAACCTCTTCAAGAGCCTCGGGGGCAAGCTGCCACTTCCGACCCAGATCCTCATCAACGTGTCCAACATCATGACCAGCGTGTGGGTGGTCGTGGTCGTCGCCGTCATCATCGGGATCATCGTCGCCGTCCGGAAGTGGATCGCCACCGAGGACGGCCGGCGCATCTGGGACCGGTGGATGTTGAAGCCACCGATCTTCGGACAGCTGTTCCACAAGGTGGCGCTGGCCCGCGTCACCAACACGTTCGGGTCGCTGATCGGCTCCGGCGTGCCCATCCTCGAGGCCCTGGACATCAGTGCCGAGACCTCGGGCAACGTGACCATCGGCGACGTGCTGCGCCTGTCGAAGAACGGCGTGCGGGAAGGTCGCCCGCTGGCGGACACGCTCCGTGAGCACGAGGAGGTCATCCCGGCGCTCATGGTGCAGATGATCGAGGTCGGCGAGCAGACCGGTGAGCTCGACGGGATGTTGAAGAAGGTCGCCTTCTTCTACGACCAGGAGGTCGAGGTCACGGTCAACAACCTGACCGCCCTGCTCGAACCGCTGCTGACGGTCGTCATGGGCGCCGGTGTCGGCATGATGGTCATCGCCCTCTACCTCCCGATGTTCGACTACATCAAGCTCGTCCACCCCTGATCGCCGCACGGGCCATTCCGTGTGGCCGCTCAACGGCCCGTGCGGGTCCCCGACGGCCGGGCATCTCCACGCCCCGGCGCGCCGGTTCCGGCGCGTGTCCTTCGCGAACCCCCGGACCACCCGACGGGGTCCCGGGGGCCGGCCCCGTCCACACGCCGGTACCGGGATTCCCGCGGTCCCGCGGCAACCAGTTCCGGATCTCCCGCGCGACTCAAGTAACTCCGCCGACCGGCCGAATGGTCTGCATGAAGAAAATGGGGTCGGCGGAGGCCCTCGTTGAGTCCGCACACGACGACGAGGGATTCAGCCTCATCGAACTGATGGTCGTCCTGCTGGTGCTCGCCGTCCTCCTGACCATAGCGATCCCCACCTTCCTCGGCACCACGGCGACGGCGGACAACCGTTCGGCGCAGTCGAACCTCATCACCGCGTTCACCGATGCGAAGACGCAGTTCCAGAACGGTGGACAGACCTACTTCGTCGGAGGGACGCAGGATGCAGCGGCATTCGCGGGCCTCCTCGACGCTGCACAGCTCGACCTGAAGTTCCGGGCCGGTTCCCTCGGACCGTCGACCTCGCAGGGCAGTTCGGACTCCATGTCGACGATCTCGGTGGCCGTGTCCGCCGACGGCAACGGGCTGGTGCTGGCGGCCTACTCCGTCCCGGGCAACTGCTTCTATGTCGTGGACAACACGGAGCCGCTCTCCGCCGCTTCGATCGCGAGCTCGCCCTATGCCGGCACGACCGTGGTGACGACTTCGGCCAGCTCACCTGCTTCGGCCGGCTCGATCGGACTGCCGACGGCGGTGGGAACGAATTTCGTCGAGGTCACGGGCGACACCGACAAGGCCGACTGCAATGCCTACACGCCGAAGTCGAAGGGTGCTCCCGGCACCGTGCGGTACTTGACCGACGGATTCCCCAACTGACGGCGCACGTCCGGCGGTGCTGCGGCGTGGCGCACGTCGACCGCTCAGCTTCGGGGTGGCGAGGGCCGGGTCGGGACTGATGAGGCGCACTCCGACCTCCGTCGGACACCGCGCCGGAGATGCGGTCCGGCATCGCGTCGCGTACGTGCCGGCCACCGGGAACCCCCGATCCCCGGCGACCCGCGGGCGAGACGTTCTTGCTGGTCAGACGGGAAAATGTGCCCGTCAAAATTAGTTGGATCACGTCGCTCAAGTTGACGATCCGTTCTGACGATGGGACTAGCGGTTGCCGCGTATGGCGATCGACATAGATGCAGCACATACCGACAAGAGGAGAAAGCACATGGTGTCATCCGTTATCCGTCGCCTGAACGACAGGCGCGACGCGGCAGCCGACCTGGGAGAGGATGCGGGCTTCACCCTCATCGAGCTCATGGTCGTCCTGCTCATCCTGGCCATCCTGCTCGCCATCGCCATCCCCACCTTCTTGGGTGTCACCGGCGGTGCCAACGACCGGGCTGCCCAGTCCAACCTGAACACCGCGCTCACCGCCACCAAGACGCAGGCGACACAGCTCGGCCAGACCTACACCGGCGTGACCTCGACGCTGATGTCCACCGCGGAGCCCAGCATCAACTGGAACGCTGCGGGCACGACCATCAGCACGCAGGGCCCCGTGTCCTTCTACGTGAGCCCCGACGGCAACGGCATCGTCCTGACGTCGTACTCGAAGAGCACCCAGACCTGCTGGTACGCCGTGGACAACCTGGCTCCGGTCACGCCTCCCTCGCCGGCTGCCGGTCCGTACGTGACGGCGGCGAGCGGCGGATCCACCACCAGCGCTCCGACGAACGCCGGGACGTTCTACTCCCGGGTGAAGAACGCCACCAGCTGTGACGCCGGTAGCGTCCCGTCCTGGACCGGTTGGGCCGCCAACTACACGGCCGTTCCGTAACCAGGAACGGACCCGGCTCGTCCGTGAGTTCGACGGACGGGCGGAATTGCCGAGACGTGCCCCCCTCGCAAGAGGGGGGCACGTCTCTTTCCGCGCCGCAGGCGACCGTGCGACAGGTGCGGGCGGATCGTGCGGCAAGTCCGGCCGAGGCCTCAAGTCCGACCTCCGCAGGTACGATGCAATGAGCGTGCCCAACCGCTCGCTCGAACGAACCGGTCCCGAAGACGCGGGAACCGGAGGAGGGACCGGGAGGGGCCGGTCGTCGTCGGGGCCCCGGAACCCGTCCGCCGGCATCCTCGGGTCGCTCGTGCGGAGGCGGGCCGTGCCCCTCGTCGTCGCGGCGGCGATGTTCGCCGCCGGCATGGCGTTCGAGCTCCTCTGGATCCCCGTCGTCTACCACCAGTCCCGCTGGTTCACCCAGGGGGACCTGTGGGGGATGCTGCGGGCCGCCCACTACGTCGGCTGGGGTGACCTTGGCGGCATCTACACCTCGGGCAACGGGGTGGTGACCTTTCCCGGGATGGCCGTCCTCCTCGCCCCGGTGGCCATGTTGAGCGGGGCCCTCCATCTGACGGAGTCGTACCCCGGGGTGTACCTCACCCACCCGACGGCGATCCTGCTCGTGCTCCCGGTGGAGCTGGTCCTCGCGTCGTCGGTGGTCTTCGCCGCCGATGCACTCGCACAGGACCTCGGTGTCCCGAGGGCCCGCCGGGCCTGGTCGTGCGTGCTCGTCGCGTTCCTGGCGTGGCCGACGGCCGTCCTGTGGGGGCATGCGGAGGATGCCCTCGTGATGACGCTGGCGCTGTGCGCGATGCGGGCCGCGTCGGGGGGCCGCTGGGTGCGGACCGGGTGGCTCTTCGGACTGGCGATCGTCATCCAGCCGCTGATCGCCCTGGTGGTCCCGCTGTACCTGGCGGCGTCGCCGCCGGGCCGCAGGCTGCTGTTCGCCGTCCGATGCGCCGCACTGTCCGCGTTCACCGTGGGAGTCGCGTTCCTCGGGAACCCGTCGGGCACGTACCGGGCGCTCGTCCAGCAGCCCACGCCCCCGGACATCAACCATCCGACACCGTGGGTGGCCCTGGCGCCGAAGGTGGTGACCCCGTCCAACGGCATCCCGCAGAGCTCCACCGGGATCCCCGCGTTGGGACGGGGTGGTTTCTCGACGACCTCGGTCGTCCACCACGCCGCGGCGAACGTCTCCGGGGGACCCGGGCGGACGATCGACGTGCTGCTCGCCGTCGTGGTCGCGGTCTACGTCTGGCGTCGTCCCCAGACGCCGGTCCGGCTCCTGTGGCTCGCCGCCGCCGTGCTGGCGTCCCGTTGCTTCTTCGAGCCGGTGATGACCCCGTACTACCTGGCGCCACCCCTGATCCTCCTCGTCGTCCTGGCCGCCCGGACGGACACCCGGCGCCTGCTGCCCGCCGGGCTGGTCACCGTGGGCGTGTCGTCGTACGCGTACCTCGACGTCGGACGGTGGGTGTGGTGGCTCCCGGTCGTGGGCGGTCTGTCGGCCGTCCTCGCCCTGACCTACCCGACCGTCGACCGTCCCGTCACCGGATCCGAGGTCGACCCGCCCGACCGGGTCGTGCGCTCCGGTTCGCCGGGTGCGCCACCGGGGCCCGTCGAGCGTGACCTGGTCGCGTCGGCGGGCTGAGCTCCATGCGACAGGAGGCCCGGGCCCCAGGGCGCGGCGACGGGCCGGGCCCTAGAGCGGCCCGACGGTGTGCTTCCTCGCCGGCAGGGACTCCCTCGTGGTGGCGAGCAGGGCGAGGGCGTTGCAGACCGCGGCCCGGGTGTCGTCCGGGTCGATCACGGCGTCGACGAAGCCACGCTCGGCGGCCTGGTACGGGGTCAGAAACGTCTCGGCGTACTCGGCCTGCAGCCGGCTCCGCTCGTCCGGCGTCGACCTGCGGTAGAGGATCTGGGCGGCGCCCTCGGCGCCCATGACGGCGATCTCGGCGCCGGGCCAGGCGAGGCACACGTCGTTGCCGAGCCCCTTCGAGTCCATGACGATGTAGGCACCGCCGAACGCCTTGCGCAGGATCACGCAGATGCGGGGCACGGTCGCCTCGGCGTAGGCGAAGGCGAGCTCGGCCCCGTGGCGGATCATCCCCCGCCACTCGAGGTCCTTGCCCGGCAGGAACCCCGGTGTGTCGACCAGCGTGACCAGCGGGACGTTGAAGGCGTCGCAGAACCGGACGAACCGCGCCCCCTTCTGCGACGCGGCGATGTCGAGCGTCCCGGCCAGTGCCTGGGACTGGTTGGCGACGAACCCGACGGTGCGGCCGTCGATCCTCCCGAGGGCGGTGACCAGCTGGGGGGCCCACCGGGGCCAGAGCTCGGACACGTCCCCGCCGTCGGCGAGCCCGGCGGCCACCCGGCGCACGTCGTACGAGCTCGTCGCCCGGTCGGGGACGACCGAGCGCAGACCACCCTCGGCCGGCCCGGGCCGGAGGTCGGCCCGGGGGGGGAGCTCGTCGGTGTGCGCGGGCAGGAGTCCGAGCAGGTGGCTCACGTGCTCGAGCGCCTGTTCGGGCGAGGACGCCTCGACCGCGCACAGACCGCTGGTGCGGGCGTGGATGGTCGGGCCACCGAGTTGGTGGACACCGATGCGCACCCCCGTGAATTCCTCGACCATGGACGGTCCGGACACGAAGGCGAACGCATCACCGGTCATCAACACGACGTCGGCGAGCCCCAGGAGCAGCGCCGGACCCGAGAGCGCCGGTCCGGTCACGACGACGACCACCGGCACGATGCCCGAGCACGATGCCAGGGCCCGGGCGGCTCGGCCCCACCCGTGCAGCGAGGCCACGCCGGCCGAGACGTCGGCGCCACTCGAGGCGAGCACCAGGACGAAGGGGATCCGGAGGTCGCGGGCGGCCGTCGCCGCCTCGGCGAGCGTGTCGCCGTCGTCGGGGGAGAGCGCCCCCCGCCGGACGTCGGACGTGGACCGGACGACCATGGCCGGTCGGCCCCCGAGGTCCTCGACGCCGGCCCGGACGCTGCCGGCGACGTACCGCCGGAGCACGGGTGCGGTGGGGGCGTCCAGGGTCACGCGACCATGGTACGGATCCGGGACGGGGCGGGTGCACATGGGCCCGCCCGTCCGAACCGTCCGTCCGAACCGTCCCGCCGCGCCGGGCCGGAGGAGCCGTGCCGGCCGGTCCCGTGTGACGTCCCGGGGGCGGTCGCCTACCCCGCCGGGTCCGCGGGGCGGCCGGCACCGTCGTCACCGGGGGGGCCGGTGGCGACGTCTCCCTCCGGCCGTGCCTTCCCGGAGCCCTCCCCGCGTGCCGGCCGACCGGTGGTCGCCTCGGCGGCGGGACGTCCGCGCCGGTCCGCACGTTCGAAGTGGCGCTCGACGTCGGCCCACACGAGCGGGTCCTCGGGACCGAGGTCCTCGTCCGACTCGGGCGCTCCGGCCAGGATCGCCCCCGCCACGGTCAGGAGGGTGAGGAGGAAGGCGAGCTTGGAGACGAACCCGGCGATCTGCTGGTCGGCCAAGGGGGACAGCCCGACGGCGCGGGTCGGGCGGGCGAGCGTCGGATAGAGCGGACGCGTCGCCAGGATGAAGATGAAGGACAGGAAGACGGGGACCACCGCCTGGGCCACCAGGTAGACGGCCCGGATCATGGGCCTCGGTCGGGGGATGCCCGGCACCCGTCCGAGGACGGGCAGCCACAGGACGATCCCGGCCGAGGTGACCACCAGGGCCAGGATGGCGCGCACGAGCGCCGAGTGGGACTGCGCGGCCACCAGCGGTGGGGCCATCGAACCGACCAGCAGGACCGTGACGAGCACGACGGCCGCCGGCGGACGCAGGATGCGCAGCAGCAGCGCGTCGACCGGCGCCGGGCGGGTCGCCCATGCCAGGAGGTCGTCGGGCAGCCCGGACAGCAGGAGCGACGCGACGGCCAGCACGAGCAGCGACCGCTGCAGGACGAGTGCCGACAGCGACCAGTGGGCGGCGAGATCGCCGAGGGGCCAGCCGAGGGCGATTAGCGCGACCACGAGCGCGCCGACGAAGCGGGCGATGCGGACGGTCGGCCACGCCACGGGGTGGTCCACGGCGGTGGCCAGCCGCCGGTGGAGGAGGGTCACGCCGGCCCCGACGGTGCCCAGCACGGCCCACAGCACCGGATGGGGCTGCCACGCCCATGCGCCGGCGGTCCCCGTGCCTCCCGGAGCCCCCGGGCCCCCCGTGACCCCGACGGCACCGGTCGCGGCGGTGACGGCCCCGAGCGCGATCACGGTGTGCATCCGTTGCCGTGGGCCGTAGATTGACGGGAATGGCCCGACCCGACCGACTCGAACGCGTCACCGACCTGCTGCTGGTCCTGCTCGACACCGGCCGCCCGCTCAGCCTGCGCGAGATCGCCGAGCGGGTCCCCGGCTATCCCGACGGGCACGACGCCCGACGCCAGGCGTTCGAACGGGACAAGCGGCTCCTCCGCGACGAGGGGGTCCCGGTCGTGACGTCGCCGATCGACGGCGAGGAGCAGGCCGGGTACCGCGTCGACCCCGACGACTACTACCTGCCGGACCTGGGGCTCGAGCCCGACGAGCAGGCCGCCCTCAACCTGGCGGTGGCCGGTGTCCACCTCGGTGAGCCTATCGGGAGGGAGGCGCTGTCCAAATTGGGCATGGGGGGCCAGTGGCCCCGCCGGGGGGCGCCCCTGCCGATGGTGGACCTGCCGCTGGTCGACGGACTCCCCGCGCTCCCGGTGCTGTTCGACGCCGTGCGCACGTCGGCCGCCGTGACCTTCTCCTATCGGGGGGAGCCCCGTTCGGTGGACGTTGCCGGGATCCGCTTCCGTGGCGGCCACTGGTACGCCGTCTGCTGGGACCGCGACCGTGGCGAGCCGCGCACGTTCCGGGTCGACCGGATCGACGGGCTGCCGGAGGTGGGTGCCACGGGATCGGCCCAGTTGCCCGAGGACTTCGACACCGATGAGGCGTTCGCCCGCGAGCCGTGGCACTTCGGGTCCGGCGACGCCGTGGAGGTCGACGTCGCCGTCGACGCCGCCGAGGCGTCCCGTGTCGTCACCGCACTCGGTCCCGACGCCGTGGTGGAACGGAGCGACGACGGGGCGGTGGTGGTCCGGCTGGTGGCCACCGACGTCGAGGCACTGGTGTCGTGGGTGCTCGACCTCCTCGACCATGCCGAGGTGGTCCGGCCGCCGGAGGTGCGCGAGGCGGTGGTCGCCCGACTGGAGGCCTTCGTCGGCGGGGGGTCGGCCCGATGAGCTCGCCGCCCGACACCGCCGCCCGCCTGCGCCGCCTCCTGGCCATCCTCACCTGGCTGGCCCAGGAGGGCGAGGCCCCGATCGACGAGGTGGCGGAGCGGTTCGACCTGACACCGAACGCGTTGGTCGCCGAATTGGAGATGGCCGCCTGCTACGGGGTCCCTCCGTACTCGCCCGACCAGCTGCTCGAGATCCTCGTCACCGACGACACGGTGTCGACCCGGGTCGGCACCGCACTCGCCCGACCCCGCCGACTCAGCCCGCGCGAGGGTCTGGCCCTGGCGGCGTCGGCACGCGCCCTGCTGGCCGTTCCGGGGAGCGACGAGGGCGGTGCACTGTCCCGGGCGCTGGCCAAGCTGGACCGGGCCCTGGGCGGACCGTCGGTCGAGGTCGAGCTGGACTCGCCGGCGCTCCTGGACGTCGTGGGCGACGCGCTCGACCGGGGGGTGCGACTGGCCGTCACCTACTACTCGGCCTCCACCGATCAGACCGGGGAGCGCACCATCACCCCGCGCCACCTGTTCGCCTCCGAGGGGCACTGGTACGTCGACGCCTGGTGCGAGGTCGCCGGCGGCGTGCGCCGGTTCCGGGTGGACCGCATCGCCTCGGCGAGCCCGGCCGGCCCCGCCTCACCGGAGGTGCTGGCCGGCGCGCTCCCCGGACCCGTGGGCGTCGCCGACCCGGGTGCCGGCCCCGAGGGCGCGGCGGCGGTGCGCGGCGCCTTCGTGCCCGGTCCCGACAGCAGGAGGGTGCGGATCGCCGCCGACCCGTCGATGGGCTGGCTGCTCGAGACCATCCCGACCGCCGCCCGGGTGGACACGGTCGCGGACCGGCCGGTGTGGGAGGTCTTCGTCGCAGGCGATGCCTGGCTCGAGCGCCTGCTCCTGCGCCTCGGGCCCGACGCCGAAGTGGTGGAGCCGGTGGAGGACCGGGCGTTGGCGCCCGAGGCGGCGTCCCGCATCCTCGAGCGGTACCGGGCCGCGACCGGCTGACCCTGCCGACAGCGGTGTCCCACGTCGATCGACACGAAACATCATGGGATGACAGGAGAGTGTCTGAAAGGTAGCGTGGCCCGTGGGGCGCCGCCACGGCGTCGGAAGGGGGCACGGTGCTCAGGATGCAGGTGGTGCGGTCGTCCGGCGTGCCCTACTACGTGCGGGATCTGGTACCCGGCCGGGCGGAGGGGACGGGCGTGGCCGGCGAGTCGCCGGGGGTCTGGTCCGGACGGGGGAGCACCGTGCTGGGCATCCGCGGCGTGGTGCGGCCCGACGAGTTCTCGGCGGTGTTCGCCGGGCGGGACCCGTCGGGGGACCGCGCCCTGCGTACGGACCGGGGCCCGCGGACGGTGGCCGGGGTCGACCTCGTGTTCGGAGCGCCGAAGTCGGTGAGCCTGCTGCACCTCCTCGGCCCCCGGGAGCTGGCCGAGGCCACGGGGGCGGCCCACGAGGCGGCCGTGGCCGGCGCCGTCGGCTACCTGGAGCGGGCCGGACTGGGTGTCCGCCGCACCCGGGGCGGCCGGACCCACCTCCTGCCCGCCACCGGGGCGGTTGCGGCCGGTTTCGTCCATCGGACCAGTCGCGCCCTCGACCCCCACGTCCACACGCACCTGGTGGTGGCCAATATCGGCCAGGGGCTCGACGGCCTGTGGTCCTCGGTCGACACCCGTCGGCTGTTCCTGCACCGCCGTAGCATCGAGGCCGTCTACGACGCCTCGCTCCGGCGCGAGCTCACGGACCGGGTCGGCGTGGCCTGGGAGCGGCGCCGATCGGGCCGGTGGGACGTCGTCGGGGTCGACCCCGTCCTGAGCCGGCTGTTCTCCCAGCGGACGGCGTCGATCGACGAGCACGCCCACCGTGCGAGCGGCGGTCGAGGGTCCCCGGGACAGCGACGGGTGGCGTTCCATGCCGATCGGCCGGCCAAGGACACCGGCCCGACCGTGGAGGGGCTCCGGTCCGCATGGCACCGGCGGGCCGCCGACCACGACCTCGATCCGGCCGATCTGGTCCGGGTCGTCGGCCGGGCCCGCAACGCCCCGCACCGTGCCGCGATCGACGCCGACGATCTGGCCGAGCGGCTCAGGATCCAGGCCGGTCGCCGGGCGACGCTCGGGGAGCGGGACCTGGTCGCCGCCGTGGCCGATTCGGCGCCGGCCGGACTCGACCCCGGCGAGCTCCGCGCCGTCGTCGACGCGCTGGAGCGGGCCGTCCCACCCGTGATCGGCGCGGCGCCGTCGGCCTCCACCCGAGCCGTCGGTACCGGCACCCCGGACCGGGACGTGCGGTGGGCGACCGCGGACGTCGTCCGCACGCTCTCCCGGTGTCCGGATCCGTTGGCCGCCGTCCTCGCCGATCCGACCGTGCCGTCGCCGCGCCCGGACCGCGGGCGTGCGTCCGCCGTCCGCGACCGGGGGCGCCAGGTGGCGCCGGATCTCGCGCCCGGGTTCCACGCCCCGCCGGCACGGGAGCTCGGGCCGACGTCCCGTGGTCGCCACCGGTGACGACCCCCCCGACGCCACCGGTGACGGCACCCCGACGCCACCGGTGACGGCCCCCTCGGGTCCGTCCTGCTCACCGCTCGAGTCCCGTGGACCGGAACCGCTCGCGCCCGGCGTCGCGGCCGATCACCCGACCGGGCCCGGTGAGCGACCGCCACGGCTCGGAGGTGTGGGCCGGTGCGAGCGGGATCCACGACGGCTGGTTGCGAGCATCGAAGGCCAGCGCCCCTCCGGGTACGCCCCGGGTGATCTGGTCCGGGGTCAGCCGCCGGCGCCACGTCGCCGACAGCTGCTCGCCGAACTGGGGCCGCCCACCTGTCACCAGGTCGCCGAGGGGCCGGTCCGAGGACGTGCGGCCCCGGGACACCGACCGGGTCACCAGTTCGTGATCGCCCGACAGCACCGACAGCGCCTCGAGCGTGCGGACGTCCCCGATGCCCGGGAGCACCACGGTGGTCCCGAACAGCGACGGGAACCCGTCGGCCTGGGTGGGCCACCGGTGCCGGGCCTGGGACAGGTCCTGGAAGCAGGCCAGGGTCACGACACCCTGCCCCCCGCCCTCGCTGATCATGGACGGGAGGTCGGGGAGCGGCGCGATGTTGGCGAGCTCGTCCAGGGCGAGCACCACGGGTGGGTCGATCGCCGCGCCGGACGCCGCGGCACGCGCGTAGGCGGCCCGTCGGACGTCGTCGAGGAGCCCGACCACGAGAGGGGCGACGAGCTGCTGGTGGTGGGCCGGCGCGGCGATGTAGACGGTGTCGCCGGACGCCACCAGGTCGGCCGGGTCGAATTCCGGGTCACAGGTGGCGGCGAGCGCCTCCTCGGACCGGAAGCCGCCGAGCGCACCCGACGTGGTCGACCAGATGCCGCTGAGCTCGCGTTCGTCGGTGGTCACGATCCCGTCCAGGAGGTCCCGGGCCACACCGGCGTCGGCTCCCGACAGGATCTGCTGGGCCGGGAGGGCACGGTGGCGATCGACCCAGCCGAGCACGGTGCGCATGTCGGCCCCCTCGAGGGCGGCGGCATGGAGCAGCGGCGCGAGCAGTGCCTGTGCCCGCTCGGTCCAGTGGTTCGCCGCCGGGGAGGCCGCTCCTGCGCCCGACCCGACGAGGACCAGGGACCGCGCGGTGGACAGCGCGGTGCGCCACGAGGTGCACGCGGGCAGTGGCGACCACCGCAGCCGGTGTACGCCGGCGCGGTCGGGCACGGACCCCGACGGGTCGAACAGGTGGCACTCGCCGACGAGCGAGCGCGCCGGTGCCGTGGCGTCCAGCACGTCCGGTTTCGTCGACGTGGTGACGACGGGACCGTTCGCACACAGGATGTTCGGGATGACGAGCGACGACGTCTTGCCCGAGCACGAGGACCGAATGCTGCGCGTCCGCCTGTCGCCAGCCGCGCGCGTCATGGCCCAGATAGAGACCGTGTCCGCCGGACGCGTTCGCGTCACGCGCGTCGCGAATCGCGTCATCGACGTGTTCTGCGCGCAATCGCGCGAAGAAATTGTTCAACGTGGTCCACCTCGTCGTCGTCGTACTTCTGTCGGTGCGTGCGAGGCGGACGACGGAGTCCGCGAGTGAAGGTGCGACGATCGTAGGCCGAAAAACCCCTGTGGCGGAACAGGTTTTCGGATCCCTGTCCCGCGGGGGCGAGCGCTCGACCGCGCCCGTCGCCGACGGTCAGTGCACACGGTGCACCGCGGGCGCACCACGACGCGCGCGCCCGCGCGCGCGTCGGTCCTTGACCGACGGCCAAAAAGCCATTTGGCTTGTAGTTGGTTACGTATCGCTGAGGAGATGGGCGTGAACAGATCTCAACTCGTCCAAGCGGTGACCGGGTCGACGAACGTCGCTCGGAACACCGTGGAAGAAGTGGTCGGGGACCTGTTCGAAACGATCATCGCCGAGGTTCGGTCCGGGCGCAGGGTCACAGTGGTCGGCTTCGGGACGTTCGCCCCGACCGACCGGGCCCCGCGCGTCGGAAGGAATCCTCGGACAGGTGCAGTGGTACCGATCCCAGCGTCGAGAGGAGTCCGGTTCGCCACCGGTTCGGCGTTCAAATCGGCGTTGACCCTTAAGGAGGGAGCTTCCATGGCAGTGAAGAAGGCAGCAGCCAAGAAGGCGGTCCGCAAGGCACCGGCCAAGAAGACAGCAGCCAAGAGGACCGCGGCTCGCAAGACCGCGGCGAAGAAGACCACTGCGAAGAAGGCGGTGAAGAAGACCACCGCCAAGAAGGCCCCGGCTCGCAAGACCGCGGCGAAGAAGACCACGGCGCGCAAGACCACGGCCCGCAAGGCCCCGGCACGCAAGACCGCGGCGAAGAAGACCACGGCTCGCAAGACCACCGCCAAGAAGGCCCCGGCACGCAAGACCGCGGCGAAGAAGGCCCCGGCACGCAAGACCGCGGCGAAGAAGACCACGGCACGCAAGACCGCGGCCAAGAAGACCACGGCTCGCAAGACCACGGCCCGTAAGGCCCCGGCACGCAAGACCGCGGCGAAGAAGGCCCCGGCACGCAAGACCGCGGCCCGCAAGGCCCCGGCCCGCAAGGCCGTCAAGCGGACGGTGCGCAAGACCACCCGCTAGGGCGGTCGGGCGGCGCAGGCGCCGCCACACGTACCTCGGCAGGGGCCTCCGGGCCCCTGCCGTCGCGTCCGGGCCCGGGGGCCGGCGTGCCGGTCAGATCCCGGTCATCCGGTGGAACGCCTCACCGGTCCCGATCCCTGCCAGCGCTCCGTGCTGAGCCAGCTGCCACCCGATCCGGGCGGCGAACACCTCCCGCCCGTCGCCGGACCGTGCGACCCCGGCCCCGACCCCACCGCCCTCGGCGGGGTCCACACCCATCGTGGACTCCAGCTGACTGTGGTGGCAGAGGAGGGCCTGGACCTTGGTGTCGACGAATCCCTCGGCCCGCTCGACGTGGTTGGGCTGGTCGGCTTCCCACAGGAGCAGGGACGTCGGGCGATGGGGTTCGAGACCCAGGTCGCCGAAGAAGTGCGGGTCCCGCGCCGCGACGAGCGCGTGGACGGTGAGGAAGCCGGCCGCCCGGTGGTCGGGATGGAGCCGGTAGCGGCGCCACGGGTCGTGACCGAGCACGACGTCCGGACGGACGGTCCGGATCACCCGGGCGACCTCGCGGCGGGTGGCGGCATCGTCGTCGAGCTCGCCGTCCACCCGGTCGAGGAACACCACCCGCTGCGGCGGGTCGTCCGTGCGCCCGGGCGTACCGTCGATGTGCGCTGCCGCGGCGCGGCACTCCTCCATGCGGTCGGCCACCAGGCGCCCCAGGTCCGCACCGGGGTCCCAGGTCCCCTTGGACCCGTCGGTCAGCACGAGGTGGTGGACCCGGCAGCCCGCGGCCGCCCACTTGGCCAGCGTGGCCCCGGCCCCGAACTCGACGTCGTCCGGGTGCGCCCCGATGGCCAGCGCGCTCGACGGTACGGGCAGGTCGACGGTGACCGTCGACGTGTCGGGGAGATCGCCCACGGGCAGCCCGGAGCCCGACCGGGCTCCGGAGGTCGGCGTCGGTCCGGCGCCGTCGGTCACGAGGCCTCCGTACCCCGGGCGGTCACCGGGACGACGTCGGCGGGCTCGTCGATGTCCCACGCCAGGTCGGGCAGGTCGAGCACGTGCAGCGGAAGTCCGATGCGCTCGGCCTCGGCGCAGTGGCGCGCGAAGGACCCGGGTCCGTACGAGAACCGGAAGCCGGTGTCGACCGGGAGCGCGATGACGTTCGTCCCGTTGCGGTACCGGTCGGGCACGAGGGTGATCCCGGGAGCGGCCCCCACGTCGGCCAGTCCCGTCGCCCGGGGCAGGTCGGCGTGGGACACGGTGACCTGGGTCACGCCCGCGTCCCGGAGGGCGTCCACGCCCGCCTCGACGGCACCGTTGAGACCGCGGCCGGGCTCCCAGACCACGAGTGCCCCCCGGGAGCGGGCCCAGTCGGCCACGTCGTTGTCGTCGCACACCACCACCACGGGCAGCGGGCGTGCGGCGTCCAGCACCCGCGCCGCCATGGCCCGGGCCAGCTCGGCGCGTTCCGGCGCGGTCAGCGCGCGGTCCAGACGGCGCTTGGCCTCGTCGAAGGCCTTGATCGGGACGAGGACGGCCCGGGGCCCCAGACCGAGGCCCCCGCCCCGCGGGTGTACTCGGGGGTCGGTCACGGTGCCAGTGTAGGCACCGGGTGGTGCCACCTCCCCGGGGTGCCCACGCCTAGGGTGGTGGCGTGCCCGACCGACAGCTGGACCTCGCCGAGGTGGAGCGGGAGCACGCACGCATCGAGGCGCTGGCCCGTGTGCGCACGCTGCTCCACGACCTCGGTTGCGCGGACGACGAGATCGACCGGGCCGCAGAGGACGACGTGCTCGACCTCCTCGTGGTCGATCGCCTCCTCGTCCCCGCGGGAAACCGGATGACCCGGGCCGAGGTGGCGAAGCGGACCGACATCCCCGACGAGGTGGCCAAGAGGTTCTGGCGCGCGCTCGGATTCCTCGACGTCGACGACGACGAGCCGGCCTTCACCGATGTCGACATCGAGGCCGTCCGCACCTTCCAGTCGATGGTGGCGATGGGGCTCGTGGACCTCGACACGGCGGTCCAGATGGCCCGGGTCATCGGGTCGTCCATGGCCCGCATCGCCGAGGCCGAGGCGGCCCCGGGCTCGACGCCGATCCTGATGGGCACCGGTGACAGCATCCTGGACGCCGACGAGTTCGCCCGGCGGGCCGACGCGTCGATCCCGGCGATGGGCAGGCTGCTCGAGTACGTCTGGCGCCGTCACCTGCAGGCGGCCACCCGGCGGGCCATGCTGCACCGCTCCCGCGGGGCCGACGAGGGCGTCCGGCCGGTCATGGCCGTCGGCTTCGCCGACATGGTGGGATTCACCATGCTGAGCCAGCACCTCGGAGACGAGGAGCTGGCGGCGGTGGTGGCCCGGTTCGAGGAGCTGGCGCACGACACCGTCATCGCGCTGGGTGGGCGGGTGGTCAAGATGATCGGCGACGAGGTGATGTTCGTCGTACCGACGGCCACCGGCGCGGCGCAGATCGGGCTCAGCCTGGCGGAGGCCTACGCCGGCGACGAGCTGCTGTCCGACGTACGGGTGGCGCTGGCCGTCGGCCCCGTGCTGCTCAAGGACGGCGACTACTACGGTCCGGTGGTCAATCTGGCCAGCCGACTGGTCAACGTGGCCCATCCGGGTACGGTGCTCGTCTCCGACGAGTTCCGTGACACCCTGGCCGCCGAGGGTGCGGACGACATCGACACCCGGCCGCTCCGGACCCGCAACCTGAAGGACCTGGGCAGGGTGCAGATGTGGAAGCTGCTGCGGGCGGGAGCGGAGCCCGGCGCCGACAGCCGGCGGACCATGCGGTGGGAGCGCCTGGGTGAGGTGCTCCGCGAACTCGACGAACTGCGCGAACGCGGTGAGTCGGTGGGGCCGGGGAGCGGGGGAGTGCCCGCCGCGCCCGCCGAGCGACCCGCCGTGCCCGCCGCGTCAGCCGTCGAGGCGGGCGGTGGCGATGCCGTGGGGGCGGAGGGCGAAGGCACCCTCGAACGGGGCCACCGGGCGGCCACGTAGGTCCACGAGCCAGCCGGTCCGACCCGACAGGCGGACGGTCGTGGCGGCGTCGGTCGGATTGAACACGCGGACCTCGAGCGCGCCGTCCTGTCGTCGCACCGACGACACCCGGGCACCCTCCACCGACAGCTCGGACCCCTGCTCGGCCCGGCCGCCGCCGCCGAACGACCCGGCCACCTGCAGCGGGACCAGGACGTCGTCGGCGAGGTCGAAGGGATCGACGTCGGACACGCAGAGGGCGTAACGGACGTCCACCGGCCCGAGCATCTGCGGTCCGTCGAGCACGTCCATCGGACCGGCCGGCAGGGGTCGGAGCGACATCCCCATCCGGGACAGCATCCCGGTGGCCCGCAGCAGGGTCAGTGCCAGCGTCGAGGCCGCCGGTCCGGATCCGTCGGCGGACGCGGACCCGGCCACGTCGACGAGTTCGTACTCCGGGAGCCCCTCGTGGACGACGGTCAGCCCTCCGGCGGCCACGAACCGGCGCGACGGGAAGGTGGGGAGCCCGAACTCCTCGTCGCGCCCTTCCGCGGTCAGGCCCCGCTCGACGACGGCGAACGCGCACTCGGCGCGGGATGTGGTCGCCGGAGCGGGCAGCGGCAGGTGGACCCGCAGCCTGTGGTCGCGCGAGGGGTTGGTGAAGCGGGTCCGCACCCGGACCATCGGCTCCTCGGCGCGCAGCTCGAGCGTGGTGGTGACGGTGACGTCCCGCGATCCGCCGCGGGCCTGGGTGGCCGCGTCGACGCCCTCGGGCCAGGAGTAGGTGGCCACGACGTCCACGGTGCCGCGCACCGGACCGGCGTCGCCCGCCGTGACGGTGACCGACGTCGGGGTGTCGACCAGCGTGTCGTGCCTCGGCGGCGAGTAGTTGTAGGTGTCGCCGTGGTCGCCCCCGTCCACGAGCCGCCCGTAGCCGGGCACCCCGTCCAGCGAGAACGTGCCCGTCGCCGGGTCGACCTCGACGTGCAGGAGGCCGTTGGTGAGCACGAGCCCCGAGCCCGGTTCACCCTCGATCCGGACCGGGTGGGCGACGGGGTCCGGAACGAACCGGGACCACCCGAACCCGGGAACGGGCGCCTGGCGGGCCAGGAGGCGTCGCACCGGCGGTTGGTCGATGATCAGCCGCACCTCGGTGTCGGGTGCCGCCGAGAGCCGGGTGTACAGCTCCCGCTTGACCTCCTCGACCGGGACGCCGTCGCGGGGCTCGGGTCCGATGACCAGGGTCACGTCGAGCCCGGTGTCGTCCTCGGCCAGGCTCACGTCGGTCACGTAGCTCTGGTCGTCGATGCGGGAGCCCTGCAGCAGGCCGAGCATGTTGCGGACCGTCTCGCCGTCGAGGGTCACGGTCCCGGGGCTTCCACTGCGTTCGGACAGGACCTGGACGTGGGGTCCGGGTCCGTCCACCGCCGGCACGGTCACCTCGACCAGGCCGCCACGGGTGCGGGCCGAGGGGTTGACGACCACCGGCCCCGGCAGTTCCATGGAGTGGCCGACGGCGGCGAGCGCCTGTTCGGTCAGGCCCTCGCCCACGTGGCGGGCCTCGGCGTAGCGGTGCAGCACGGCGTCCACCACGTCGTCGGCCGAGCACGCGCAGATCGAGTCGTGTGCCGAGTTGCGGACGACGAGCGTCCACGCCAGGTCGAGGAATGCCCCCGGCCAGCGCTCGGTCGGCACGAAGAGGGCCGACAGCGGCTCGGCCAGCTGCTCGAGCGACCGCTCGGCCCGGGCGGCCGCCTGCTTGACGTCGACGCGGTTGGAGGCCACGCCCATCAGCACGTTCGAACGGAACCCGGACCGCAGCTCGCCCCGCCACTCGACCAGCCCCTCGGTCGAGGTCGTGGCGAGGTAGTCCGCCAGCGAGGTGATGGTCAGGTCGAACTCGTCCTGGAGCGCGTTGGCCTCGCCCACCACCCGACCGAGCCAGGGCTGGGGACGGAGGTGGTCCGACCCGTTCATCAGGAGCATCGGCTCCCCGGGGCGCAGGAACGACGTGAACTCGGCCTCCATGGCCCCGAGACGGCGCACGAGCTGCTTGGCGTCCTCCGGTAGGGCGGCGCCGTTGCCGTACCCGGCGACCAGGTACTCGGCCCGCACCCGGGATCCGTCCGGCGCGGTCCACACGAACGCGGTTCCGTCGACGGCGGACGGCACGCCGCGCCACACGACGGCGTGCTCGAGCCCGGCCTCGGCGAGGAGCTGGGGCATCTGGGCGACGTGCCCGAACATGTCGGGCAGGTAACCGACCTCCATGACGCCCCCGAAGGCGCTGCCACGGAGGATCCCCTTCTGCAGGTTCCGCACGATCGTCTCGCCGGACACCAGGAACTCGTCCATGAGCACGTACCACGGACCCACCGTCAGCCGTCCGGCGGAGGCCAGGGCCCGCAGCCGCGGCTCGTTCTCGGGACGGATCTCGAGGTAGTCGTCGACGACGGCCAGCTGGCCGTCGAGCAGGAAGTGCCGGTACGAGCTGTTGGACTCCATGAGGTCGAGGAGGTCGTCGATGAGGCGGACGAGCTTGAGCCGGTAGGTCTGGAACGGGTCGTACCACTCCCGGTCCCAGTGCGTGTGGGGGACGACCGCGACCGTGCGCCGTGCGCCGCCGGACCCGTCCCCCGACCCGTCACCGTCGATCGGCGACGGGTCCTTCACGGTTGGAGGTTCCCGTACTCCGCCTCGTAGGCCTGGAGCTCGCCGACGAGCCGTTCGGCGTCCGCGGTCGTCTGTTCGGTGCCCCGGCCGACCGACTCGGCGTACAGTGCGGCACCGAGGTCGTGGAGCAGGCCGTCCGCCCGGTGCTTGGCGGTCGCCTGGTCCAGCTTCTCCTGCCCGGCCTTTGTGGCCTCGCTGGCCTTGGCCAGTCCGATCTCGGCCTGGGCCTTGACCTTGTCCATGAATCCCACGACGCCTCCTCGGTCTGCTCCGACGACGATGGGCTAAGACTAGGGCGCGGGAACGAGCCCCGTCCCTGCCCCCTGTCACCCCACCCCGTCCCTGCCCCCTGTCACCCCACCCCGTCCCTGCCCTGTCACCCCACCCCGTCCCAGGAGGAGCCCGCCCTGCATCCCTGGCGTGACCACCTCGAGCCCGACGACCCGCTGGTCCTCGGCGCCGGCCCGGACGCGCCCGGCCTCACCGCGGGCGGCACCCTGGTCCGGTCGTGGGCGGAGCGCTGGGCGGCCACCCCCGGCGCGCCCCTCTGGCGGGAGGGCGGACGGTGGTGGTCGGCGGGGGAGTTCGATGGGGCCACCCGCCGGGCGGCCGGGCGTCTGCGGGCCGCCGGCCTCCTGCCGGGCGACCGGGTGGTGTGGTCGGCGCCGACGTCGGTCGCCGCCCTGGCGTCGCACGTCGGGGCGCTGCGCGCCGGTCTGGTCGTCGTGCCCGCCAACACCGCCTACAGCGAACCCGAGTTCGTCCACATCGTGCGCGACGTGCATGCCGCCGGTGCCATCATCGAGCGACCGGAACATGCCGCCTGGGTGCGGTCGGCAGCGCCGGACGCCCGGATCACCGTCGATCCGGACGCCCTGGTCACGGGTGCCGGCCTCGACCTGCCCCACGGGGGCACCGACCCGCTGGACGCCGCCGGTCCCGACGACCCGGCGCTGATCTGCTTCACGTCGGGCACCACCGGCGCCCCGAAGGGCGCGGTCCTCCGCCACCGGAACCTGCTGGCCGCCACGCGGGCGGTCACCCGGGCGTGGCGGATGACTCCCGACGACCGGCTGGTGCACTGCCTGCCGATCTTCCACGCCCACGGCCTGGCCGTCGGCGCCTACGGCACCATGACGGCCGGAGGATCGGCCGTCCTGCTGCCCGGGTTCGACCCCGACGCGGTGGCCACGGCGGCCCGGGCCGAGCGGGCGACCCTCTTCTTCGGCGTCCCGACGATGTACCACCGCCTGGTGGCGTCGGGCCGTGCCGCCGATCTCGCCGGCCTGCGCCTGTGCGTCTCGGGGTCCGCCCCCCTGCCCGCCGAGCTCCACGCCGCGGCCACGGCCGCCATCGGGTCGGCGGTGCTCGAGCGGTACGGCATGACCGAGACCCTGATGAACACGTCCAACCCCTACGCCGGGGAGCGGCGCGCCGGCACCGTCGGGTTCCCGCTGCCGGGCGTCGAGGTGGCCTTCGACGACGCCGGCCAGATCCTGCTGCGGGGTCCGAACGTGTTCGACGGCTACTTCGGACGGCCGGCGGCCAACGCCGAGGCGTTCCGCGACCTGGGTGACGGCGGCGGATCCTGGTTCGCCACCGGCGACCTCGGGGAGGACGTCGACGGGTACCTGGTGATCCGGGGGCGGTCCAAGGAGCTCATCATCTCGGGCGGGTTCAACGTCTATCCGAGCGAGGTGGAGGACGTGCTGGCCCGCTGCCCGGGGGTGGCCGAGGTGGCGGTGACGGGTACCCCCTCGGACGAGTGGGGGGAGGAGGTCACGGCGTGGGTCGTGCCCGACGGGACCGCTCCGACGCTGGAGCGGCTCCGCGCCTTCTGCGGCGGACGGCTCGCCGCCTACAAGCAGCCCCGCCAGGTGCGGGTCGTGGACGCGCTGCCCCGCAACGCGCTCGGCAAGGTGGTCCGCAGCCGACTCGGGTGATCCCGCACCGCCGCCGCGGGCGGCGGTAGGTTCCGCGCATGGCCCGTGCCGCCCCCGCCGATCGTGCCGCCCCCGCCGGCCGCCGCGGCCGGCGCGCCGCGCCCACGCTCCGGCTCGAGCGCCGGCTGCTCCGCGAGGGTGCCGTGCGGGTCGGGGGGATGGACGAGGTCGGGCGCGGGTCGCCGGCCGGCCCGGTCGTCGTGGGCGTGGTCGTGGTCGACGCCACCACGCCGCCGGCCCCCGCCGGTGTCCGCGACTCCAAGGCGGTCGTCCCCGCGGCGAGGGAGGCGCTCGTGCCGCGGGTCCGGGCGTGGGCCGCGGGTGCGGTCGGTGCGGCCGGCCCGGCCGAGGTCGACGCCCTCGGGGTGACGGGCGCGCTCCGGCTGGCCGGCCTCCGTGCGCTGGCCGGGCTGGACGTCGCTCCGGACCTCGTCCTGCTCGACGGCGACCACGACTGGCTGACCGGACCGCCGGCGGGCCGCGCCGACGGCGAGATCCTCCCGGGGCCCGTGCGCGTGGTCACGCAGGTGCGGGCGGACCGGACCTGCGCCTCGGTGGCCGCGGCCAGCATCCTGGCCAAGGTCGCCCGGGACGCGGTCATGACCGGACTGTCCGCGGACTTCCCGGACTACGGCTGGCATGCGAACAAGGGGTACGGCACGGCGGAGCACCTCGAGGCCCTGGCCCGCCTCGGTCCCACCCCCCACCACCGCCTCACGTGGCGGTTGCCGGTGCCCGCCGGACCGACCGCACGGGCGGACGCCACCGATCCGGGTGACAATTTCGGCGAGTAGGTGTCGATCCGGGGCGGCCCCGCTCGTCACTCCGGTGACCGACCACCGTGACCGACCACCGGCCACCGGAGACCCGAGACCGGAGACCATGAGGAGGCAGACCATGCAGTACATGATGCTGATCCACCAGGGCACGAGCCCGACCCCCCAGCGACCCGACGAGTGGGCCACGCTCACCGAGGACGAGCAGCAGCAGGTGTACGCCGACTACGGGGCGGTCAACGCCACGCCGGGCGTCACACCCGGCCTCGGGCTCCAGCTCCCCGAGACGGCGACGACCGTGCGGGTCCGGGACGGCCGGACGCTGACGACCGACGGGCCCTTCGTCGAGACGAAGGAGGCGCTCGGCGGGTACTTCGTCTTCGAGGCGGACGACCTCGACGCGGCGATCGCCCTGGCGGCGCGGGTACCGGCGGCCCGGCTCGGCGGTGCCGTCGAGATCCGGCCGGTCATGGCGTGGTGACCGGGGAGCTCCCGTGAGGGGCGGCGGCCGCCCGTGAGGACCGGCGACGAGGAGCGGTTCCGGGAGCAGTGGAGCCGGGTGGTGGCCGTCCTCGTCGGGTACCTCGGGGACTTCGACCTCGCCGAGGAGTCCGCCCAGGAGGCGTTCGCCATCGCCGTCGAGCGGTGGCCGGCCGACCAGGGCCCGGTACCGACCGGCTGGCTCGTCACCACGGCCCGCAACCGCGCCATCGACCGCATCCGGCGCGACCGGACGCTGTCGGCCAAGGCCCACCTGCTCGTGGCCGACGAGGAGTCGGAGGTCCCCGTGTACACGTCACCCATCCCGGACGAACGGCTGGAGCTGATCTTCACCTGCTGCCACCCGGCGCTCGCCGTCGAGGCGCAGGTGGCGCTCACCCTGCGCACGCTGTGCGGACTGACCACCCGGGAGATCGCCCGGGCCTTCCTCGTGCCGGAGTCGACCATGGCCCAGCGCCTGGTGCGGGCGAAGCGCAAGGTCCGGGCGGCGGCCATCCCGTTCCGGGTCCCCCCGCCCGAGCTGCTCCCCGAGCGCCTCGACGCCGTGCTCGCCGTGGTGTACCTCGTGTTCAACGAGGGCTTCGCCGGCCGGCACGAGCTGGCCGACGAGGCGGTCTGGCTGGTCCGGGCCCTCGCCGACCTGCTCCCCGGCGAGCCCGAGGTCCACGGCCTGGCGTCCCTGGTGCTGCTCCACGACTCGCGCCGGGCGGCGCGCCACCGCGACGGCGAGCTCGTGGTCCTGGCCGACCAGGACCGCTCGCTGTGGGACCGCACCCGCATCGACGCCGGACTGCGCGAGCTCGAACTCGCCCGCGCCCTGGGGGGACGCGGACCGTACGTGCTGCAGGCGGAGATCGCCGCGTCCCACGCCGTCGACGGCAGCGACTGGTCCCGGATCGCCGGTCTCTACGCCGAACTCGGCGTGCGCACCGGATCCCCCGTGGTCGAGCTGAACCGTGCGGTCGCGGTGGCCGAGGACTCGGGTCCCGAGGCCGGCCTGGCCGTGCTCGAGGGCCTGCCGCTCGAGGACTACCGGTACCTGCACTCGACCCGTGCCGAACTGCTGAAGCGGCTCGGGCGGACCGCCGAGGCGGCCGCGTCCTACCGGCGGGCGCTGGACCTGACGGACGAGGCCGCCGAGCAGCGCCTGCTGCGGCGTCGGCTCGTCGAGCTCGGGGAGCCGTAGGGCGCCGGGGACCCGGGGCGAAGGGACCCGGGGCCAAGGGACCCGGGGCCAAGGGGCGCGGCGGGACCCACGCCGGTCGCCTCCGGGACCCGGTTACTGCGGGGCCGGCTCCTTCGGCAGGCCGAGGACCCGCTCGCCGATGATGTTGCGCATGACCTCGTCGGAGCCGCCCGCGATGCGCATGCCGGGCACGCCGAGCAGGAACTGGGTCCACGCGTAGGTGCCCCACTCGCCGGTGTCGACCACCAGCTTCGGGCCGAGCATGGAGGACAGCGCCTCGTAGGTCCGGACCATGTTGGCGGTCAGGGACAGCTTGGCCAGCGACATCTCCGGTCCGGGCAGCTGGCCCTGGGCGATCTTGGCCATGGCCCGGCGGTTCGTGTAGCCGGCCACCCGGTCGTTGATCACGATCTCGGCCAGCTGCTGTCGGATCAGCGGGTCGGTGTTGGTGCCCGTGGCCCGGGCCACCTCGATGAGCCGGGTGGAAGTGGGGAGGCCCACGCCGCCGCCCCCGCCCCCGATGGCGGCCCGCTCGTTCATGAGCGTGGTGAGCGCCACCGTCCAGCCGCCGTTGACGTCGCCCAGCCGGTGGCTGTCGGGCACGCGCACGTCGGTGAAGAAGACCTCGTTGAACGACGCCCCGCCGGTCATCTGGCGGAGCGGGCGGACCTCCACGCCGGGGGCGTGCATGTCGACCACGAACCCGGTGAGCCCCCGGTGCTTGGGCAGGTCGGGATCGGTGCGGCAGATGATCTCGCCGATGTCGGACACCTGCGCGCCCGACGTCCACACCTTCTGGCCGTTGAGCACCCATTCGTCGCCGTCCCGGACCGCCCGGGTCTGGAGGGAGGCGAGGTCGGATCCCGACGACGGCTCGCTGAACAGCTGGCAGGCCACGATGTCGCCCCGCCACATCTTCCGCAGGTAGGCCGCCTTCACCTCGTCGGTGGCGTGGGCCAGGATGGTGGGGGCCACCATGCCGAGGCCGATGCCGTAGATGGAGAGGGACGGCGTCTGGTAGTCGGCGGCCACCCGGTTCCAGGCACGCTGGTGATCGGCCGAGAGTCCCCGGCCGCCGTACTCGACGGGTCCGGTGATCCAGCCGAACCCGGCGTCGAACACCTGCTGGGCCCAGGCACGCGAGGCGGCCAGGTCGGCGGCCTGCTGTTCGGGCGTCCGCTCCGGAAACAGGCTGACGTTCTCGGACCCCTGCCCCCAGACGAAGGTCTCCTCGGGACGCCGTTCGGCGTTGGCGTCCAGGAACGCCCGGGCCTCCGCTTCGAGCTGTTCGGGTGTGATCCCGCCGTCGGCGGTGCTCGACTCGGCGTGCTGCGTGGCGGTCATGTCCGGTCCCCTTCGTGTCCGTGCCCTCTCCCTCGGGCCGGCCCAGCGTATCCGGGGGCGCGGTCCGGGGCAGGGGCTCCCGGCCGCCGGTGACCCCGGCCATCGCCATCGCGGGCCCCCGGCACCGGGTGGGGTAGACACTGGGCGTGGCCTACGTCCTCGCCGCACTGGCCGCGTTGGCCAACGCACTGAGCGCCATCTTCCAGCGCATCGGGGTGCAGAGCGCCCCGGCCGACACGGTGATGAGCATGCGGCTGATCCGCCACGCCCTGTCCCACGCCGTCTGGTTCGCCGGCCTGGGGATGATCGCCGTCGGATTCCTGCTCCAGGCCGGGGCGCTGCGCTTCGGCCAGCTCAGCTCCGTCCAGCCGATCGTCACGACCGAGCTGCTGTTCCTCGTGCTCATCCTGGGCGTGTGGTTCCGCTACCACCTCACCTGGCGGGAGTGGGGCGGCTCGGCCGCGGCCGCCGGCGGACTGGCCACCTTCCTCGTGGTGTCGGCACCGGGCGGTGGCGGCGTGGTCCCGGGCGGCCGCGCCTGGATCGCGACGTTCGTGGTCATCGGGCTGGCCTCCGCGGGGTTCGTCGGCCTCGGGTTCACCGGGCCACGTTGGTTCCGGGCGGCCATGTTCGGTGCGTCGGGCGCCGTGCTGTTCGCTCTGTCCGCCGCACTGACCAAGCAGTTCACGACGCTGGTGTCCGAGGGATGGGGTCATGTGTTCACCGACTGGGACCCCTACGCCCTCGTGGCGACGGGCGTGATCGGGCTCTTCCTGATCCAGAGCTCCTTCCACGCCGGCCCGGTCACCGCCTCCCAGGCGTCGCTGACCATCATCGACCCGGTGGTCAGCGTGCTCATCGGCGTCTACCTGTTCCACGACCGCCTCCGCACGGCCGGCTGGCGCCTGCCCGTCGAGCTGGTGGCGGTCGTCGTGGTGGTCGCCGGCGTGTTCCTGCTGTCGACGTCGCCCCTGGTGGCGGGGGCCAAGGACGAGTCGGGTGCCGGCGACACGCTCCGTCGTCAGCAGCGCCGGCCACGGGGCACGGCCGCCCCGGCTGCGTCGGGCGACGGGCCCGCGTGACGGACGGGGGCGACGGGCCCGCGTGACGGACGGGGGCGACGGGCCCGCGTGACGGACGGGGGCGACGGGCCCGCGTGACGGACGGGGGCGACGGGCCCGCGTGACGGACGGGGGCGACGGGCCCGCGTGACGGACGGGGGCGACGGGCCCGTGTGATCGGGGTGGCCGGTGAGCGTGGTGCACCACCGTGCACCGTGCTGCACTCCCGCCCCGGAGCGTGCCCCGCCTGCCGGCCTACCGCCCGGCGAGCACCGAGCGCACGGCCTCGTCGAGTTCGGTGTGGGCGAACTCGAACCCCGCGGCCGTGAGCCTGGTCGGCAGCACCCGCTGGCTGGACAGCACCATCTCGGTCGCCATTTCGGCACCCAGGACGAGCTTCAGCGCCGGTGCCGGCACGGCCAGGAACGACGGGCGGTGGAGGGCGGCGCCCAGTGCCTTGGCCAGTTCGGCATCGGTGGCCGGATTCGGCCCGGTGGCGTTGACCGGGCCCGACAGCGAGTCGTCCCCGAGGCAGTACAGGATCGCAGCCACCTGGTCGTCCAGGGTGATCCAGCTCCGGTACTGGCGACCCGACCCGACCCTGCCGCCGACACCGAGGCGGAACAGGGGCAGCTGCTTGGCGAGCGCCCCGCCGGTCGCGCTCAGCACGATCCCGGTCCGGAGCAGGACGGTGCGGATCCCGGCGGCCGACGCGGGGGCGGTGGCGCCCTCCCATGCCACGCACACGTCGGCGAGGAAGCCCGTGCCGGCCGGAGACTCCTCGGTCAGGACGTCGGCCCCCCGGTCGCCGTAGTACCCGACGGCCGACGAGCTGATCAGCACCGGCGGGGGGGAGGGGAGGGCAGCCAGCGTCGTGGCCAGGAGCGCGGTGCCCTCGGTCCGGCTGGAGAGGATGGCCCGTTTGCGGCCCGGGCTCCACCGCTTGTCGCCCACCCCTGCGCCGGCCAGGTGGACCACTCCGTCGAACGGTCCCGCGGCGCCGAGCGCCCCGTCGTCGATCGTGCCCCGGGCCGGGTCCCAGCGGACGTCGGCCACCCCGTCCGGGACGGGGCCGGGAGCCGACGGGCCACGGACCAGGCGGGTGACCCGGTGGCCGTCGGCGGCGAGCGCGTCCACCAGTGCGGATCCGATCATGCCCGAGGAACCGGTGACGAGGACGTGCATGTCGCCCGTTCTACCCGCCCGCCGGCTCCCACCGGTCGGTGCCCGCCGGGGCCCCGGCCCCGGGAGCCCGGGCGACGACGGCCCGCACGAACCCGGCGAACGCGTCCGGGTGGGTCAGGTGGGCACCGTGGCCGGCCCCCGCGATCTCGACGAGCTCGGAGCCGGCGACGTGCTCGTGCAGCCAGGTGACGGCGGCCCGGTGGTGGGGGAGCGAGGCGGTCCCCCGTCCGAACACCGCCGGAACGGCGAGCGACGCGACGTCGAACGGCGGCCGGTCGACGCGGATGGCGGCGAGCTCGGCGGCGAGTGCGGCCCCGTCGGACCGCCGCGCCGCCTTGGCCGCCTCGGGGAGCCGCTCCCACGCCGTGTCGCCCACCATGCGCCGGAAGAAGCGCTCGGCCACGTCGGCCGGGTCCTCGTCCGCGGGTCGGGGCGATCGGCCGGGCCGCGTGCCGCCGCGCGTGGCCCATGTGCCGAGCCAGGGCAGCGGGGGCTCGTAGGCGCCGAGCGCGAGGATCGGGTCCGGACCCCCGGTGCGCGTGGCGGCGCCGAGCGCGATGGTTCCGCCGTAGCTGTGGCCGATGACGACCGCGGGGCGGCCGTCGAGCACGGCGAGGAGGTCGTCGATGTGACCGTCGAGGGTGTCGTGGACGGGCCGGTCGCCACGCGACCGGTGGTAGCCGTAGCGGTCGTAGGCGATGGTGTGCAGGTCGCCGAGCCGCCGGGTGATCCGGGCGAAGCTGCCGGCGCGGTCGAGGGAGCCGTGGACGAGGACCACGAGCGGACCCGTGGCGTCGGGGTCGTCGGGCAGGTGCTCGGTGCGCGCCAGCTGGTGGTCCTCGGGCATCCCGCACCAGCCTGTCAGGGTCACCCCCCGGGGGCCAGTTGCGGCGGCGGCGGCCGGGCCCGACCCGGCGCCGGCACCGGGTCGACGGGCGGGAGCCGCCCCGTTCCGGGCTCCCGCCCGTCAAATGCGCACATCGGACCGCCAGATCGTGCATTGTTAGGGCTTCCATTTGACCAAGGAGAAACTGTGCCCCTTACCAAGACCGATCTCATCGCCGCCGTCGCCGCGCACACCGGTACGACCTCCAAGGACGTCGCCACCGTGCTCGGCGGGCTCGAGGACGTCATCACCGCCAACGTGGCGAAGGGCGAGAAGGTCGTCATCACCGGCTTCCTGACCTTCGACCGGGCCCAGCGTGCAGCACGTACCGGCCGCAACCCGCAGACGGGCGAGACCATCAAGATCAAGGCCTCGAAGAGCCCCAAGGTGACCGCCGGCGCCTCGTTCAAGAAGGTCGTGAACGGCCAGGCCCCGGCCCCCAAGATCGCCAAGGCCAAGTAGCCGGACCACACGCCGTCCCGACACGGGGGGCGGTCCGGGGTGCGCTCCGGGCCGCCCCTCCGTCGCGCCCGGGCACGGCCGGGGACGCTCCCGGCCGGGAAGGACCGGGACCCCTAGAGCTGGCCGATGGCCTTGTGGGTCTGGGGGACGACCCGGACCCGGGGGTGCCGGCGGAGCGCGCGTTCGTGCAGCTCCAGCACCTGGTCGGGCGACGGGGCCGCCGAGGCCGCCCCGAAGGGCGTGAGCGGCTGCAGGAAGACCTCGATCGGCCGTGCACCGCCCGCCGCGGCGGCCGCCACCCGGTCGATGCCGGCGTCGAACTCGTCGGGGTCGGTGTCCGGCCCGATCACGACCTTCACCCAGGTGGTCGCCCCGCCCGCCAGCGCGGCGGCCAGGAACTCCGCCTGGGTCGCGGGCGACACCGTCCCGCCGTCGACGCTCGGCAGCTTCAGGTCCATGCTCACGAAGGCGACGGCCCCGGCCAGCCGTCGCATGGGGGCCACGAGTGTCCCGTTCGTCTCGAGCATGACGGGCCGGCCGCGTCGGGCGAACGCTTCCACCAGCAGCTCGGCCCGACCGCCCTGGAGCAGTGGTTCGCCGCCGGTGACGCTCACCGAGTGGTGGGGGACCTGGCCCCACAGGCGGTCGACGGCGTCGACCACCCGGTCGATGGCGAGCGGGCTGGAGGCGACGTCCCAGTCGCGGCGGCCGGCGGTCCGCTCCACCCGGCACGGCCCCGGTCGGCGCTCGAGCGCCTCGGGCTGGTCGCAGTAGGTGCAGCGGATGTTGCAGCCGGTGAGCCGGACGAACACCTGCCGTTCGCCGACGAGTGCCGCCTCGCCCTGGATGGCGGAGAAGATCTCCGAGACGAGGATGTCCACGGAGGTCACGACAGCGCCGGGTCGTCGATCCCCGCCGCCGCGAACCCGCGGGCCCGCAGCACGCACGCGTCGCACGTCCCGCACGGGCGGTCGCCACCCCGATAGCAGGACCAGGTCAGCTGCAGGGGGGCACCCCGGTCGGTGCCGAGCCGGACGATCTCCTCCTTGGAGCACCCGATCAACGGGGTGCGGATGGCGATCGGGTCGCCCTCCACGCCCCGCCGCTGGCCGGTGGCGGCCACACCGCGGAAGGCGTCGATGAATTCGGGCCGGCAGTCCGGGTAGCCCGAGTAGTCGACGGCGTTGACCCCGATCCACACGTCGTCGAGGTCGCGGGCCTCGGCCACCCCCAGGGCCACGGCGAGGAAGATGCTGTTGCGGGCCGGCACGTACGTGTCGGGGATCCCCACCGTCGACCCCGCCGGGGGCACCCCGACCGCCGGGTCGGTCAGCGCCGACCCGCCCCACGCGGAGGTGTCGAGGTGCACGACGAGGTGCTCGGACCGGTAGTGGCCGGCGACCCCGGCGGCCCGGTCGAGCTCGGTGCGGTGGCGTTGTCCGTAGTCGAACGTGAGGGCCAGGGGTGGCACGCCGGACTCGTCGGCCGCCAGGGCCATGCACACCGTGGAGTCGAGGCCCCCCGACAGCACGACCAGCTGGCGGGTCACGGTCCGGCCCCGGCCACCGGGCCCGCGCCGGCGCCCGGCAGCAGGTCGACCCAGGAGTCGGACGTCTCCCACAGCCGGAGCGCGGCCAGGTCGAGCCCGGCGTCGGTCAGGAGCTCCCACGCCCGCAGGGCCAGGAGCTCGGCGGTCGGGTTGTCCAGCACCTCGTTCAGGTCCCGGTGGTCCCACCGGTCGATCACCCGGGTGCGGACGACGTCCTGGAGGGTGTCGAAGTCGAGCACGACGCCGTTGGCGTCGAGGGGCCCCTCGACCGACACGTCGAGGCGGTAGGAGTGGCCGTGGAGGTTCCGGCACCTGCCGGGGTGCCAGGCCAGCCGGTGGGCGGCCTCGAAGCCGAACGTGCACGTGACTCGGGTGCGCGGCGCGGTCATGCGGCCGACGCTAATCGACCGTTCGCGGGACCCGGCCCGAGCGGGCCGCGACGTGGGGTCCCGGTAGTCTGGAGGGCAATGGACAGCCCCCGAGGTGAAGACGCGACGGTGCAGGGACGGGACGAGGCGGGGCGGCTGGCCGCAGGAACGGGGGCGTTCGGCCCCAACGCCTGGCTGGTCGAGGACATGTACGAGCGGTACGCGGCCGACCCGGACTCGGTCTCGGCGTCCTGGCGGGAGTTCTTCGCCGACTACCGGCCCGCGGGGGCCGCTGCACCGCCGGCCCCGGGCCCCGTGCCGGCCGCTGCGTCCGCGCCGGCCGCCGACGCCGGACCGTCCGCGGCACCCGCCGCCCCCGCCCCGGCACCTGTGACGGTCCCCGCCGCATCCCCCGCGACGGTCCCCGCCGCGGCATCTCCGGGCGTCGAGGGTGCCACGCCGCTGCGTGGCGCCGCCGCCCGCATCGTCTCCAACATGGAGGCCTCGCTCGGGGTGCCGACGGCGACCAGCGTCCGGGTGATCCCGGCCAAGCTGCTCGAGGTCAACCGCACGATCATCAACGACCAGCTGCGACGCACCACGGGCGGCAAGGTCAGCTTCACCCACCTCATCGGCTACGCCGTGGTCCAGGCGCTCGCCGCCGTGCCCGCCATGAACGCCGCCTTCGTGTCCGACGCCGACGGCAAGGGCACCCCCGGGGTCCTGCGGCACGCGCACGTCGGACTCGGTCTGGCCGTCGACGTCGAGAAGTCGGGGGGCCGGACGCTCCTCGTCCCGTGCATCGCCGAGGCCGACACGAAGGACTTCACCGGGTTCGTCGCCGCCTACGAGGACCTCGTGCGGAAGATCCACTCCAACAAGATCGCCCCCGACGACTTCGCGGGCACGACGGTGACGCTGACCAACCCGGGGACCATCGGAACCGTCCAGTCGGTTCCCCGCCTGATGCCCGGCCAGGGCCTGATCGTCGGCGTCGGCGCCCTCGGGGTGCCGGCGGGCTTCGAGGCGGCCGATCCCCGCAAGCTGGCGGAGCTGGGCGTCGGCAGGACCGTCACCGTCACCTCGACCTACGACCACCGGATCATCCAGGGCGCCGAGTCGGGCCTCTTCCTGGCCCACGTGTCCGAATGTCTGATGGGCGGACACGGCTTCTACGAACAGGTCTTCCACGCCCTCGGGATCCCCTACGAGCCCGTCGCCTGGCAGCGGGACGACAACTCGTCGGCCGAAGGCGCCGACGGGGGGCACGAACGCCTCGTCAAACAGAGCCACGTCCAGACCCTCATCAACATGTACCGCGTCCGCGGCCATCTCATCGCCCACCTCGATCCGCTCGACGCCGAGGAGGTGGACCTCCATCCCGAGCTCGATCCGCTCCATTACGGACTGACGATCTGGGACCTCCCCCGGCGGTTCGTGACCGACGGGCTCGCCGGCAAGGAGGTGGCGACCCTCGACGAGATCCTCTCGGTCCTGCGCGACGCCTACTGCCGCACGCTGGGCGTCGAGTACATGCACATCCAGGACCCGGAGCAGAAGCGGTGGATCCAGCAGCACGTCGAGGGGGTGGCGGCGACCACGGACCGGGACGAGCAGCACCACATCCTCGACCGGTTGAACGCGGCCGAGGTGTTCGAGCGCTTCCTCCACACCCGCTACGTGGGCCAGAAGCGCTTCGGACTCGAGGGGGCGGAGTCGGCCATCGTCATCCTCGACGCCCTCCTCGACGAGGCGGTGCGCGAGGGGGTGCACGAGTCGGTGATGGGGATGTCCCACCGGGGCCGCCTCAACGTGCTGGCCAACATCGTGGGCAAGTCCTACGGCGAGATCTTCGAGGAGTTCGAGGGCAACCTCGATCCCGAGTCGGTCCAGGGTTCGGGCGACGTCAAGTACCACAAGGGGGCGACGGGCGTGTTCGTGGCCCGCAACGGCGAGAGCATGCCGCTGACCATGGCGTCCAACCCGTCCCACCTCGAGGCCGTCGACCCGGTCGTCGTCGGCATGGCCCGGGCCCGCCAGGACGCGCTCGGCGGCGAGCGCGGGACCGGGTCGCGCCTGGTCGAGGGCGCCGGTGACCCGTTCCCGGTGCTGCCGATCCTGCTGCACGGCGACGCCGCCTTCGCCGGGCAGGGCGTGGTGGCCGAGACGCTCAACCTCTCCGGCCTGGCCGGCTACCGCACGGGCGGCACGGTCCACGTGGTCATCAACAACCAGCTCGGGTTCACCACCGCCCCCGAGGCCGCCCGTACGTCGGTGTACCCGACCGACGTGGCCAAGATGGTCCAGGCCCCGATCTTCCACGTCAACGGCGACGACCCCGAGGCCTGTGCCCGGGCCGCCCGCCTGGCCTTCGGCTTCCGCCAGGCGTTCCACAAGGACGTCGTCATCGACATGGTCTGCTACCGCCGCCACGGCCACAACGAGGGGGACGACCCGAGCTACACCCAACCGCTGATGTACGCCCTCATCGACGCCAAGCGCTCGGTGCGCAAGCTCTACACCGAGGCGCTGGTCCGGCGGGGGGACATCTCGCTGGAGGAGGCCGAGCAGGCCCTCGACGACTTTGCCGCACGGCTGCAGGCCGCGCTCGACGAGACCCGGGCCGAGGCCGAGGGCGCCCCGCCGGCCCCCGTCCGCCTGCCCGAGTACGTCCTGCCCGACCTGTACCTCCCGCACGTCGACACGGGCATCGACCCCGAGACGGTGACCCGGCTGGCGACCGCGGTGCGCTCGGCACCCGAGGGATTCGTCATGCACCCGAAGCTGGCACGCCAGTTCGAGCAGCGCGACAAGGTGGTGGCCGACGGCGAGATCGACTGGGCCCTGGGTGAGGCGCTGGCCTTCGGCTCGCTGCTGCTCGAGGGCACCAACGTCCGGGTCACCGGCCAGGACACCCGGCGGGGCACGTTCTCCCACCGCCACGCCGTGCTGGTCGACCACCAGACCGGTGTGGAACACGTGCCGCTCGAGGGGATCGGCACCGGCCGGTTCACCATCCGCGACTCGCTGCTGTCGGAGTACGCCTGCGTCGGATTCGAGTACGGCTACTCCGTCGAGGCCCCGAACGACCTGGTGGCCTGGGAGGCCCAGTTCGGGGACTTCTGGAACGGTGCCGAGATCATCGTCGACAACTTCCTGGTGGCCGCCGAGGACAAGTGGGGCCAGACGTCCGGCCTCGTCCTGCTCCTGCCCCACGGGTACGAGGGCCAGGGCCCGGAGCACTCGTCCGCCCGGATCGAGCGGTTCCTGACTCTGTGCGCTCGCGGGAACGTGCGGGTGACCCAGCCGACCACGTCGTCCCAGTACTTCCACCTGCTCCGCGCCCAGGTCCGGCTGCCCGACCGCAAGCCCCTGATCGTCTTCACCCCCAAGTCGCTCCTGCGGGCCCGACAGGCCCGATCGCCGATCGCCGCCTTCACGTCGGGGTCGTTCGACGAGGTGCTGGACGACCCGGCCGCCTCGGACGGCCTGGACCGGTCCGGCGTCCGTCGGGTGGTGCTGTGCTCGGGCAAGGTGGCCTTCGACGCCCTCGGGCGTCGTGACGAGCTCGGCGACGCCGGGTCCCACGTGGCCGTGGTGCGGGTCGAACAGCTCTACCCGTGGCCCAAGGACGGCATCGAGGACGTGCTCCGGCGGTACCCGCAGGCCGACGAGGTCGTGTGGCTCCAGGAGGAGCCCGAGAACATGGGCGCCTGGAATTTCGTCCACAGCCGGCTGCACCGGATCCTGCGCAGTTCGCACACGCTCCGCCACGTCAGCCGGGCCGAATCGGCCAGCCCGGCGTCGGGGAGCGCCGCCCTCCACCGGCTCGAGCTCGAGGACCTGCTGGTCCGGGCCGTGGGCTGAGCCGGGAGCCGGCCGGACGTCCGAGTCAGGCCAGGAAGTCGCGGGCCAGCGCCATCCACATCTCGGTCGACAGCCGGAGCGACTCCACGTCGACCCGCTCGTCGATGCCGTGGAACATCGCCCCGTACTGCTCGAAGTCGATGGCGGGGCTGTGGAGGCCGAACCCGTAGGAGGTGGAGCCGAGGGTCCGGGTGTAGCGGGCGTCGGTGGCGCCGACGGTCAGGAACGGCACGGTGCGGGCTCCGGGGTAGAAGACCCCGCTGACCCGCTGGAGCGCGTCCCACAGCGGTGTGTCGATGGGGGAGGTCGAGGCGGGCTCCTCGGACCGGAAGTCGATCTCCACGTCGTCGGCCAGGTCGCCGAGGACGTCGGCCAGCATGGCCCGGACGTCGCCCGTGTCCCAGCCGGGGAGGGCCCGGATGTCGACCTCGAGCTCCACCCGGTCGGGGATCACGTTGGTCTTGGAGCCGGCCCGCATGACCGTCGGGGCCAGGGTGGTGTGGGTGCAGGCATGGGCCTGGCGGGCGAGGCCGAGGAGCGGGAGCTCGTCGCAGAAGCCGTCGATGCGGTCGGGGTCCAGCAGCGGCTCGGACAGCTCGGGCGGGAACCCGAGCCCTTCGATGAACCGGGTCCACGCCTCGTGGAGTTCGGCACGGGGGCGGTACTCGTCGAGGCGGCGGACGACCTCGGCCGCCTTGACCAGGGCGTTGTCGGTGCGCAGCGGCTGGGAGGCGTGCCCCGGCGTGCCCCGGACGGTGAGGACGCACCAGAAGACGCCCTTCTCGCCGACGATGACCGGCAGGCGGGGGTGTCCGTCGGCCCCGTACATGGGGAAGCCGCCCGACTCGGTGATGACGTAGTCGGAGCGGATGTCGTCGGCGGCGGTGGCGCACAGCCACTTCGCGCCGTAGGTGGAGAGCGCCTCCTCGTCGGCGACGGCGATGTAGGTGAGGTCCCCCGCGGGCCGGAAGCCGGACAGGGCGAGGTGGCGGAGCCCGGTGGCCATGGTGGCGGTCAGGTTGAGCATGTCGATGGCGCCCCGGCCCCACACGACGCCGTCGAGGAGCTCGCCGCCGAAGGGGTCGTGGGTCCAGTCGTCGGGATTCGCCGGTACCACGTCGGTGTGGCCCAGCAGCAGGAGCGACGGTGCCGCGGGGTCGGACCCCGCGAGCTTGGCCACCAACGACGTGCGGCCGGGGGCCGGTTCGTAGGTCTCGAGCTCGACACCCGAACCCTCGAGGTACGTGGTCAGGACGTCGGCGCTCCGCTGCTCCTGCCCCGACCCCGGGGTACCGTCGTTGACGCAGGCGTTCCGGATCAGGTGCTGGAGCAGATCGGTGGCCTCGGCGGCCCGGTCGGTGTCGGCGGTCACCTCCCGATCCTACGGTCCGCCGGTGCGGTGTGGCCGGGCGACGTGTGCACGTGCGGGCCCCGGGGGGTGGGGGCCGGCACCTCCCGGCCGGGGGAGGCGGGTGGACGCGCCGCCGCACCCGCTGTCGCCCCGGGTGCCGCACCCGTCGCCGCCCCCGCCGTAGCCCCAGGTGCCGTCCGGGGTGCTGCCCGGGCGGACCCGGTCCGCTCCGACGGGCCGGAACCCGACCATACGTAGGGAGGGTGTCCGCCAGGTGGTTGACTGGTGGCAATCATGGACGCTGAAACCTCTGCCCGCCGGCGAATCATCGTCGACGGCTCCAATCTCGCAACCGAGGGTCGCACCCTACCGAGCCTGGCCCAGCTGAACGAGGCCATCGAGACCTTCCTCGAGGAGTACCGCGGGTTCACCGCCGAGGACGTCACGGTCGTCGTCGACGCCTCGTTCGGACATCGGATCGACCCCTCGGAGGTCAAGGAGTTCGAGTCCGCCATCGAACACGGCGAGATGGTCACGCCGCCGGCCGGAGCTGTCGGCCGGGGCGACGGGTTCATCCTGCGGATCGCCGAGAAGTCGGGCGCACTGGTGCTCTCGAACGACTCGTTCCAGGAGTTCCACGCCGAGCGGCCCTGGCTGTTCGAACCGGGCCGGCTCATCGGCGGCAAGCCGGTGCCCGGGGTGGGTTGGGTGTTCACCCCACGGACCCCCGTGCGGGGTCCCCGCAGCCGGTCGGTGACGGCGAAGTCCAAGCGCGAGGCGAAGGCGGAGGGCGCAGTCGACCAGGGCGACGAGGCGGTCGAGGAGGGCGCCGTCGCCATCGCCGCCGACGACGCGGTCAATTCCCGGCGCTCGCGCCGCCGCCGCGGTGCACGCGGGTCCGGGACGCGTGCCGGTGCCGCGGAGGCGACCGGGGCCCCGCAGGACGGGGTCGAAGGCGACGAAGGGGAACTCGAGGTCGAGGAAGCCGGAGTGGTCGGGGGGTCGGCCGGCCCGACCGTGTCGGACACCGTCGACACCGGCGATGCCTACGAGGAGGTCGGCGGGCGCCCGATGAGGGCGGCCCGGACGGCCACCAAGGCCACCAAGGCCACCAAGGCGGCGAAGGCGACGAAGGCGACGAAGGCGACCAAGGCGACCAAGGCCACCGAGGCCACCAAGGCGGCGAAGGCGACCAAGGCGACCAAGGCGACCAAGGCGACGAAGGCGGTGAAGGCGACCAAGGCCACCAAGGCGGCGACCACGGCCGAGGCCACCGAGGCCACCAAGGCGGCGAAGGCGACGAAGGCGACGAAGGCGACGAAGGCGACCAAGGCCACCAAGGCGGCGACCACGGCCGAGGCCACCGAGGCCACCGAGGCGACCAAGGCGACCAAGGCGGCCAAGGCCACCAAGGCGGCCAAGGCCACCAGGGCCACCAAGGCCACCAAGGCGGCGAAGGCCACCAAGGCCACGACCAAGGCCACGAAGGCCACCAAGGCCACCAAGGCCACGAAGGCCACCGAGGCGGCGGCCACGACCAAGGCCACGACCAAGGCCACCAAGGCCACCGAGGCGGCGGCGAAGGCGGTGCCCGCTGCGCCGGCACCTCCGATGCCCGAGCGTGGGGGGACGGTGGGAGAGGCGCTCAATGACGCCATGACGTTCATCACCTTCGTGGCCGAGCACCCGATCGGCAGCACCTTCGAAGGGGAGGTCGTCTCGTTCACCTCGCACGGTGCGCACATCGACGTCGGGGGGATGCTGTGCCACGTGCCGCTGCGGAACCTGGGCGACCCGGCCCCGCAGAAGGCACGCGCGGTGCTCTCGAAGGGCGAGTCCCGGGTCTTCGAACTCGTCTCACTCGACGCACCACGCCGTCGTGCCGAGCTCGCCCTTCCCGGGTTCGGCGCCTGACGTCGGCGCCCGGCTCCGGAGCGGACGTCGGCGCAGGAGCCGACCCCGGTACCGCTCCGTGCCGGTAACCTCGCCTTCCGTGCGAGCCGACGACTACCTGCCCCACCGGGAACCGTTCCTCTTCGTGACCGAACTCCGCTCGGTCGAGCCCGGGCAGTCGGCCACGGGGGCCTGGCAGCTGACGGGGGACGAGGCGTTCTTCGCCGGACACTTCCCGGGTCGGCCGACGCTCCCCGGCGTGCTCATGGTGGAGGCACTCGCCCAGCTCGGCGGAGTGGCCGTCCTGGCCGATCCGGCGTTCGCGGGGAAGCTGCCGCTGTTCGGCGGCATCGAGAAGGCTCGGTTCCGCCGGCAGGTGGTCCCCGGTGACCTCCTCGAACTCGAGGTCACCCTGGGACGGATGTCGGCACGGGCCGGGAAGGGGTCGGGTCGGGCGACGGTGGGCGGACAGCTCGCCTGCGAGGCCGAACTGCTCTTCGTCCTGGTCGACGCCGCCCCGGCCGAAGGGGCCTGAGTCCGAGCCGTGCGCATCGCCACCTGGAACGTCAACTCCCTCACCGCACGGCTCCCCCGGGTCGAGGAGTGGATCGCCTACGCCCGGCCCGACATCCTGTGCCTCCAGGAGACCAAGCAGGCCGACGCCGCCTTCCCCCACGGTGCGTTCGCCGCCCTCGGCTACGAGACGGCCCACCACGGCGACGGGCGGTGGAACGGGGTGGCCATCGTGAGCCGGCTGGGGATCGAGAACGTCTCGATCGGGCTCGGATCGTCCGACGACGACCAGGGGACCCGGCTGATCGGCGCCGACTGCGGCGGTGTGCGGGTGTACTCGGCCTACGTGCCGAACGGCCGCGCCCTCGACGACGAGCACTACCCGGCCAAGCTGGCGTGGCTGGCGCGCCTGCGCGCGCTGCTCGACGAGGTGAGTGACCCGTCGCGCCCAGTGGCCGTCTGCGGTGACTTCAACGTCGCTCCCGACGACCGGGACGTGTGGGATCCGGCGCAGTTCGAGGGGAGCACCCACGTCAGCCCACCCGAGCGGGCCGCACTCGCCGACCTCGAGTCGTGGGGACTCGTCGACGCCTTCCGACAGGTCTACCCCGACGACAAGCTGTTCAGCTGGTGGGACTACCGGGGAGGCTCGTTCCACCGCCACCGCGGCATGCGGATCGACCTGATCCTGGTGACCGAGGTGCTCGCCCGGAACACGACCTGGGCCCTGATCGACCGGCAGGCCCGCAAGGGCGACAAGCCGTCGGACCACACCCCGGTCCTCGTCGACATCGCCACCGGCTGACCGCGGCTCAGCCCTTCAGGTTCGCCCGGAGGTCGGCGAACCGCCGGGCGGCGTCGCGGGGTGCCGGCCGGACGTCACCGGGCCGGCACGTCCGGGCGAGGTCCTCGATCCACGGGGACGGGCGCCGATCCATCGCCCGTCCCCCGCCCATCGTGCGACGCCCCGCCCACGAGCACGCCAGGTCCCGGCCGGCCCGGGTGAGTGCCACGTAGAGGAGCCGGCGCTCCTCGGCCAGGGATCCGGGGGTGGTGGCGTGGACGATCGGGACGAACCCTTCCTCGAGCCCGACCACGTGCACGGTGGTCCACTCGAGGCCCTTGGAGCGGTGGAACGTGGCGAGCTCGACGGCGCCACCGGTCTCGTTCCGCCCGGCCGTCGACACCGTCGCGGGGCCGGGGCGTCCCACCGGCGCCGCCGGATCGGCCTCGGCGTCGGGCGCCGGAGCGAACCGGCAGGGGACCCCCGCCCGGTCGAGCGCCCGGCGGACCACGGCGAGCTGGTCGTGGGTGCGGGCCAGGACGGCCTGGTCAGACCAGGGTGCACCGCCCTCCGCCCTCCGGAGGATCGCCGTGGCCACGGCCTCGGCCTCCGCCCGGTCGTCGTCGTAGGAGGTCAGCGTCGGGACGGGGCCGTCGGCCGTCGCGGACCGGGGCGGTGCCACGTCGGCCGGACCGAGGGCGGCCGTGGCCGCCGCGACCACCTGGGGCGTGGACCGATGGTTGGCGTCGAGATGGACGACCTCGAGTCCGGCGACCACGTCGGGCAGCGAGGCGAGCAGGCCCGGATCGGCGCCGTTCCACCCGTAGATGGCCTGGTTCGGGTCGCCGACCGCCACCAGGTCGGCCCGTCGGCCGAGGAGGGCGCGGACCAGTCGGAACTGTGCCGGGTTGACGTCCTGGAACTCGTCGACGGCCAGGTGGCGGTAGCGCCAGTGGGCCCGATCGGCGAAGGGCGCGTCGTCGAGCAGCAGGTCGGCGGCCCGCAGCAGCACGTCGTCCAGGTCGCAGAGGCCCCGACGTGCGAGTCGGGCCTGGTAGTCGGCGAACGTCCCGGCCACCCGGTCGACGGGCAGCGCCACCCGGCGACCCGAGGACCGTGCCGCCTCCTCGTAGGCGTCCGGGGTCAGGCACCGTGCCTTCGCCCATCCGACCTCGGTGTCGACGACGGACGCCGCGCTCCGGTCACCCGTCAGGTCGGCGAGTGTCCGCCAGCGGTGTTCCACCAGGGCCGGTGGCGCCTGGCCGGTGTCGGCCGCCCGCCGCCGCAGCAGGGTGAGGGCGAGCTGATGGAGCGTCCCGGCCCGGACCCCGGGGGTGGGGACCCCACCCGGACCGGCCGGGACCGAGACGGTCACGCCGTAGCGGGCCAATCGGTCGCGGAGCTCGTGGGCGGCCTTGCGGGTGAAGGTGCACACGACGGTGTGGTCGGCATCGGCCGAGCCGTCGCGGATGCGCCGGGCCACCCGGAGGGTCAGGACCCGGGTCTTGCCCGATCCGGCGCCGGCCACGACGCACAGCGCGTCGGCGGGGGACCCGACCGCCTCGAGCTGGGCCGGCGTCAGCCCGGCCAGCGCCTGATCGAACCCGTCGCCGGAGGCGGGCGGCATCGGGTCGGGGGACTCCACAGGAGAGGAGGCTACCGCCGGGGTGTAGCGCTCCGGTTGGCCGGGCGTCGGTAGATTGATCCGGTGCCGCCCTCCGCCCGCCCCCGCGCCGCAGCCCCGGGCTGACGCTTGCCGACACGCCGCCCGCCCCTCCTCCCGGCCGAAGAGCTCCTCGTCGACATCCGTCCGCACTGGACCTTCCTGACCGGCCCCCTGCTCGTGGCCCTGGCGGTCGTCGCCGTGGGGATCACCCTCGACGTGGCCATCCCGCACACGTCGGTCACCGTGCACTGGGTGGAGGGCGCGGTGGTGGCGGTGCCGTGCGCGTGGCTGGCGGTGCGCTTCATCCGGTGGCGTCGGGCGTGGCTCGTGGTCACCTCCTACCGGATCGTGGACCAGTGGGGGGCGGCCGGCGGCAACCGGGTCGAGATCCCGCTGGACTCGATCGAGCAGGTGCGCGTCGACCAGGGGATGGTGCGCCGCCTCCTCGGGACCGGCAGCATCGACGTCGTCGTGTGGGACCAGGGCGTCCTGCACCGGATCGAGGACGCCCGCAAGCCGGTGGTGCTGGCCAGGATCATCACCCGCCGGCTGGGGCGGGGACCCCATGTCCCCGACCACGGGGCGTGGAGCTGAGCGGGGGCGGCCCGGTGCTCCGGCACCGCCGGCCCGTGCGGCCCGTGCGGCCCGTGCGGCCCGTCACCCCGGTGGCTGCGGGCCTGCGGCCGCCCGCCCCCTGCGCTCCCTGGCCGTGACCGTCCCGTCGACCGCCTCGATGCGCCATGCGGGGCGTCCGACCGAGGCGGGATCGAGCGCTCCGGGTTCCCCCAGCACCACCACGCAGCCACCGAAGCCCGCTCCGGTGACCCGCGCACCGTGGACGCCCGGCAGTGCCCGCAACGATGCCACCCGCGCGTCGAGCTCGCGGGTGGACACGTCGAAGTCCCCGGACAGGCTCCGATGGCTCGCATCCATCTCGGCCCCGGCGCCGGCCAGGTCACCCCGGACGAGGGCAGCGGCGAAGGCGTCGACCCGTGCGCACTCGGACACCACGTGGCGGGCCCGGCGCCGGAGCACGGGGTCCCGCAGACCGGCCACGTCCTCGGGTCCCGCCGATCCCAGCGGCCCGACGACGGCGGCGGCCGCTTCGCACTCGGCCACCCGGACGGCGTAGGGCGACGTCCGCAGGTCCCGCCGCAGGCCCGAGTCCACGACCACGAACTCCGCCCCGGCCGGCAGGGGGACGTCCCGGGTGGCACCGGTGGCGAAGTCGATCCGCAGGGCATGGCCGGCCCGGCCGCCGGCGCACACGAGGGGATCCAGGAGCCCCACGGGCACCCCGATGCGGTGCTCGGCCTCGCGGCACAGCCCGGCCACCACCCGGGCGTCGCCCTCGACACCGAAGGCGTCGGCCAGCGCCACCGCCAGGGCCGCGCTCGACGACAGCCCGGAACCCCGGGGCAGCGTCGAGGTGATGTGCACGGAGACGCCGACGGACGGGCGGGCGAGCGCGACGACCGCGGCCACCAGGCGCGCCCACGCGGGTTCCACGACGGCCGGGGAGTCGGCGTCGGGCACCAGGGGCAGGTCGGCGCGTTCGCCGGGGTAGGCCTCCGAGGTCACGACGACCCGGTCGTCACCGGAGGGCACCACCTCCACCGTGACCCCGAGACCGATGGCCACGGGCAGGGCCAGGCCCAGGTTGTAGTCGGTGTGGTCCCCGATGAGGTTCACCCGTCCCGGGCCGGTCCGGACGACCGCATGTGTCATGGTGCCAGGGCGTTCGGGTGCACGGGACTCCTCGGTTCGGGCGTCGGGACACGTGCCCGACGGCCCGGAACGCTACCGTCCGGACCGACCGACGTGCCGACGGTCGCCCGGACGACCTACGATGTGCACTTCGTGATTGAAGAACTGCTTGCCGCCAACGAGACCTACGTCGAGACGTTCGCCCTCGACGGCATCGCGCCCGTGGCCGCCCGGGGCTTCTCCCTGGTCACCTGCATGGACAGCCGGATCGAGCCGCTCACGATGCTCGGGCTCCACCCCGGTGACGCCAAGATCCTCCGCAACGCCGGCGCCCGGGTCACCCCCGACGTGGTCCGGTCGCTGGTGCTCGCCACCCGGTTCCTCGAGGTCCGCGAGATCGCCGTCATGCAGCACACGAACTGCGCACTGGCCGACGAGTCCGACACCGGGGTCCGGGCCCGGCTGGCCGAACTGGGCACCGAGGGCGTCGAGGAGTGGGAGTTCCTGGCCATGCCCGATCCGGATGCGGCGCTGGTCGCCGACGTGGCCCGGCTGCGGGGATGCCCGCAGCTGCCGGCGGACGTCCTCGTCGAGGGGTGGCGCTACGACGTGCACACGGGGCGGATCCGGCGCGTCGTACCCGCCTGAGCGCCGGGCCGGTCCCGCCGCCGCACGCCCGGCCGAGCGGGGGGCCGCACGCACGCCCCCGCCGCCGCATTTGACCCCCCGGGCGACGGTGGGACACCATCCCGCCATGCCGTTTCCCGCTCGCCCCCACCGGAACCCGGAGATCGCCCCCGCCGGGGCCCACTCGCGCACGACCGCCGCGGCCGGTGCGCGATGAGCGGACCGCTCGAGGGGATCCGCATCATCGAGCTGGCCGGGCTGGGCCCGGCCCCGTTCGCCGGGATGATGCTGTCCGACGCCGGCGCCGACGTCCTCCGGATCGACCGGTCGGACCGGGCCCAGTACCCGCCCCGCCAGGACCCGCACGTGGACCTCATGAACCGCGGGCGCCGGTCGGTCGCCGTCGACCTCAAGCACCCCGAAGGCGTGGCCCTGGTGCTCCGGCTGGTCGAGGGGGCCGACGGGCTCATGGAGGGCTTCCGCCCCGGCGTCGCCGAGCGCCTCGGCCTCGGACCCGACGTGTGCCTGGCACGCAACCCGCGCCTCGCCTACGGGCGCATGACGGGGTACGGCCAGGAGGGACCCATGTCCCAGGCCGCCGGACACGACATCGACTACATCGCGCTGTCGGGCGCGCTCGAGGCCGTCGGGCGTGCGGGCGACCGGCCCGTCCCCCCGCTCAACCTGGTGGGGGACTTCGGCGGCGGCGGCATGCTGCTCGCCTACGGGATGCTGGCGGCCATCCTGGGCGCCCGGACGACCGGCCGGGGCCAGGTCATCGACGCGGCCATGGTCGACGGGGCCGCCGCCCTCATGACCATGACGTACACGCTGCGCAGCGCCGGGATGTGGCAGGACGCCCGCGGGACGAACCTGCTCGACACCGGGGCCCACTTCTACGAGGTCTACGAGACCGCCGACGGCGGATACCTGGGCGTGGGGGCGATCGAGCCGCAGTTCTACGCCGAGCTGATGCGCCTCCTCGGACTGGGGGACGAGGACCTGTCCACGCAGATGGACCGCACCACCTGGCCGGCCATGAAGGAGCGGTTCGCCGCCATCTTCGCCACCCGGACGCGTGCCGAGTGGGAGGAGGTGTTCGCCGGCTCGGACGCCTGCGTGGCTCCCGTGCTGTCGGCCACCGAGGCACCCGACCATCCGCACAACCGGGCGCGTGGCACGTTCACCGAGGTGGCCGGCGTGGTCCAGCCCGCCCCCGCCCCCCGGTTCCTCTCCACCCCGGGCGAGATCCGACGGCCCCCGCCCAACCCCGGACAGTACGGCGACGAGGCCCTGACCGAGTGGGGCCTGTCCGCCGACGACGTCGCCGGACTCCGGGAGTCGGGCGCCATCCGCTGACCCCGGTCCCCGGGTGGGGGCCCGGCGGCGCGGCCCCTACAGGTTGACGACCGGGCAGGTGACCGTCCGGACGATGCCCTCGATGAGCTGGATCCGGCCCACCACCATGCGGCCGAGTTCGTCCATGGTGCCGGCGCCGGCGCGCACGATCACGTCGTAGGGGCCGGTCACCCCCTCCGCCGACTCGACGCCGTCGAACCCCTGGACGGTGCGCGCCACGGTGGCCGCCCGCCCCACCTCGGTCTGGATGAGGATGTAGGCGCTGACGGACATGTCCCTCTCCTGTGGTCGTCGCCGCCTTCGTCGTCACCGTCGGACGGGGTGGACGGGCCCGACGGGCCGGGCGCACCGGGCGGTGTGGGCGGGGTGGTCCGTCAGTCTACCGCCCGGCTCCCGGCGCCTACCATGCGCAGATGGGCGTACGGGAGCGTGGAGACCAGTTCCGCCGCCTGGTCCGCTCCGCCGTCCACGACCTGTTCGACCAGCGGAGCCCGGTGGGACGGCTCGCCCTGACCCACGTGCTGATGACCGGGGGCGACACCCTGTTCGCCGTGTCGTTGGCCGGGTCGCTCTTCTTCTCGATCTCACCCACCGCCGCCAAGGACAAGGTCCTCCTGTACCTGCTCCTCACCATGGGCCCGTTCGCCGTGGTGGCGCCCGCGCTCGGTCCCCTCCTCGACCGCAGCCGGGGCGCCCGACGCGCCATGGTGGTCGTCTCGGCGCTGGGCCGTGCCGCGCTGTGCCCGTTCGTCGCCCGGGACATCCACTCGCTGCTGCTGTTCCCCGAGGCGTTCCTGATGCTCGTGCTGTCCAAGGTGTACCTGGTCACCAAAGGTGCCCTCGTCCCCGAGATGGCGGCCCTCGAGATGGTCGGCCGGGGAACCGGACCCGGGGTGGCGGCCCCGGAGTGGACCGACGGTTCCGGCGTCGGACCCCCCGAACGGACACCGCCCTACGGGACGCCACCCATCGTGCACGTGGACGACCCCGTGACGGGCGAGGACGTGGCCGAGCCCGATCTGGCCACGCTCAACGCCCGGCTCGGACTCCTCGCCTCCCTGGCCGGATTCGCGTTCGCCCTGCCGGCGGTCGCCATCCTGAAGCTGGCCGGGGCCCCCGACGTCCTGTGGTCGTGCACGGCCGTGTTCGCCGTGGCCGTCGTGGCCGGCACGCGGCTCCCGATCCGCCGCGAACCACGGGCCGTCCGGCGGGGGGGACGCACCGCGGCCCGCACGGGCGACGCCGACCGGGCCGTCGAGCTCGCCCCCGACGCCGACACCTGGCGGCAGCAGGAGCAGCGGGACCTGGCCGCCTTCCGGCCCATCGCCGGGACCCAGGTGATCCTCGCCCTCACCCCGATGTCGGTGCTGAAGCTGCTCCTCGGGTTCCTGACCTTCCTGTTCGCCTTCGGGCTCCGACGGGCGAACGCGGCCACCTGGTGGTTCGGACTCCTCGTCGGGGCGCTCACCGTCGGGGCCGTCATCGGCGTGCTCCTGGTGGGCCGGATCCGGCGGGTGCTGACCGAACAGCAGATGCTGACGGCCTCGCTGTGGCTGGTGGGGGCCGCAGGTCTGCTCGGCTGGTTCCTACCGGACCGATGGCTCCAGGCGCTCGTGGCGCTGTCCGTCGGGGCGGCCGGCGCCGTGGCCAAACCGTCGTTCGACGCGCTGGTCCAGCGTCACGTCCGGGAGTCGGACCAGGGGCGGGCCTTCGCCCGGTTCGAGACCCGACTGCAGCTGATGTGGGTGATCGGGTCGCTGGTGGGCGTGGTGCTCTCCCTGTCGATCCCGGTCGGCAACCTGGTCCTCGCCGGCGTGGCCATGGTCGGGGCGCTGTCCTACATGAGCGCCCTCCACGCCGCGGCCGGCGACCACCGCTGAGCGGCGGGCCTCCCGTCCGTCCCTGCTGCCCACGGTCGGACCCGGGCCCGGGCCGGGGGTGCCGCTCAGCCGAGAGACGACTCCAGCCGGTCGACCTCGGCGGCCAGCTCGGCGGGCAGCTTGTCCCCGAACTTGGCGAAGTGCTCGCGGATCGAGGGGACCTCGGCCCGCCACTCGTCGACGTCGACGTGCAATAGCGTCGCCATGTCGGCGGCCGACACGTCGAGGCCGTCGGTGTTGATGGCGGTCGCGGTCGGGAGGAGCCCGATGGGCGTCTCGACGGCGTCGCCCTTGCCGCTCACCCGCTCGAAGACCCACTCGAGGACGCGGGAGTTCTCGCCGTAGCCCGGCCACAGCCAGCGGCCGTCGGCATCCTTGCGGAACCAGTTGACGTAGAAGATCTTCGGGAGCTTGTCGGGGTCGGCGCCGGCCCCGATCTTCAGCCAGTGGGCGAAGTAGTCGGCCATGTTGTAGCCGCAGAAGGGCAGCATGGCGAAGGGGTCGCGGCGCAGGTTGCCGACGGCGCCGGCGGCCGCGGCCGTCGTCTCCGAGGCCATGATCGATCCGAGGAACACGCCGTGCTGCCAGTCCCGGGACTGGAACACCAGGGGGACCACCGAGGCGCGGCGACCTCCGAACAGGATGGCGTCGATGGGCACGCCGGCCGGGTCCTCCCACTCCGAGGCGATGGCGGGATCCTGGGCGGCCGACACGGTGAACCGGGCGTTCGGATGGGCGGCCGGGGTGTCGGACCCGGCGGTCCACGACTCGCCCTTCCACGAGGTGAGGTGGGCGGGGACGTCGTCGGTCATCGACTCCCACCACACGTCGCCGTCGTCGGTGAGGGCGGTGTTGGTGAAGATCGTGTTGGCGTCCATGGTGAGCATGGCGTTCGGGTTGGTGTGGGCGTTGGTCCCGGGGGCCACGCCGAAGAATCCGGCCTCGGGGTTGATGGCGTAGAGGCGGCCGTCGGAACCGAACTTCATCCAGCAGATGTCGTCGCCGACGGTCTCGACCTTCCAGTCGGGGAGGGTCGGGATGAGCATGGCCAGGTTGGTCTTGCCGCACGCCGACGGGAAGGCACCCGTCACGTAGCGGGTCTCGCCGGCGGGCGAGGTCAGCTTCAGGATGAGCATGTGCTCGGCCAGCCAGTTGTCGTCCCGGGCCATGACCGAGGCGATGCGGAGGGCGAAGCACTTCTTCCCGAGTAGGGCGTTGCCGCCGTAGCCCGACCCGTACGACCAGATCTCGCGGGTCTCCGGGAAGTGCACGATGTACTTGTTGTCGGCGTCGCACGGCCACGGGACGTCGGCCTGGCCCTCGGCCAGCGGCATGCCGACCGAGTGGAGGCACGGGACGAACTCGCCGTCGGTGCCAAGGACCTCGAGGGCGCCCCGGCCCATGCGCGTCATGATCCTCATCGACACGGCGACGTAGGGGGAGTCGGTGATCTCCACGCCGATGTGGGCGATCTTGGAGCCGAGCGGGCCCATCGAGAAGGGGACCACGTACATGGTGCGACCGCGCATGGAGCCCCGGAACAACCCGGTCAGCACGCCCCGCATCTCGTCCGGGTCCCGCCAGTTGTTGGTGGGCCCGGCGTCGGCCTCCTCGGCCGAGCAGATGTAGGTCCGGTCCTCGACCCGGGCGACGTCACCCGGGTCGGAGTGGGACCAGTAGCTGTTGGGCCGCTTGGCCTCCGACAGCTTGGTGAAGGTGCCGTTGTCCACCAGGAGCTGGCACATGCGGTCGTACTCCTCGGCCGAGCCGTCACACCACACGACGTCGGCCGGCTCGGTGAGCGCGGCGACCTCGTCGACCCATGCGATCAGCTTCTTGTGCTCGGTGGGGGGCATGGGCAGGATCTTCCTCCTCGGTTGTCCGGTGGCCCCGAGGGGCCGCCGTCCACGCGTCGGTGGCCGCGTGGTGGCTCTCGGCACGGCCCACCGATGATAGTGGGCCCGGGCCGGGCACAATGCTAGGCAGGTCGTGTGCGCAGACCCAATTCGGAGGGCCCCCGCCGCCCGGGGACCGTGGACGAGTTCGCCCTGATCGGCCTGCTCCGGGAGCGGTTCCGTCGCGGCGGGGTACCGCTCGTACCCGGTGACCTCGGGATCGGCGACGACGCCGCGGCCGTCACCCCGCGCCACGGCGGTCGGATGGTGCTCTCCACCGACCTGGTGGTGGAGGGGGTCCACGTCGACCTGGCCGTGAGCACCCCGGAGGACGTCGGCTGGAAGGCGCTCATGGTCACGGTGTCGGACCTGGCCGCCATGGGCGCCGCGGCCGACTACGTGCTGCTGTCGGTGGCCGCGCCGCCGGGGTTCGACGTCGAGCGCCTGGCCGACGGCGTGGCGGACGCCTCCGGGATCTGCGGCTGTGCCGTCGTCGGTGGCGACCTGTCCGCAGCGGCGGTACTCGTGGTGTCGGTGGCGGCGGTGGGATCGGTGCCCGACGACGGGCACGCGGCGCTCCGGCGGGGCGGGGCGCGCCCGGGCGACGCCCTGTTCGTCACCGGGCCGCTCGGCGCCTCTGCCGCCGGGCTACGGCTCCTCGGCGGGGACGCGGCCACGGGTCCGGTCCCGTCGGGGCCGTCGGCCGCCCACCGCCGGCCGGTCGCCCGCCTGCGCGAGGGCGACGCCGCCCGGCGCTCGGGTGCGACCGCCGCCGTCGACGTCTCCGACGGGTTGGTCGTCGACGTCGTGCACCTGGCCGAGGCCTCCGGCGTCGGTCTCGCACTGGCCGTGGGGGACGATGCCGTGGCCGGGGGCGCCACCAGGGACGAGGCGCTGACCGGGGGCGAGGACTACGAGTTGGTGCTGGCCACCGGCGACCCCGACGCCCTGCGGGCCGGATTCGCCGCCGAGGGCCTGCGGACGCCCGTCCCGATCGGGAGGTGCACGGAGGCGGCCGGGGTGTTCACCCTGGACGGTGGGGAACTGCCGGCCGGTGGCTGGCACCACCGGTTCTGACGCAGGGTGCCGGCGGGCCGGAGAACCGGCGGGCCGGAGAACCGGCGGGCCGGAGAACCGGCGGGCCGGAGAACCGGCGTCCGGTCAGGCCGGGAACGTGCGGATCGGGCGCTTGGTGACCTTGCCCGAGCGGATGCACGAGGTGCAGACGTTCAGACGCTTCGGGGCCCCGTCGACGACGGCGCGCACCTTCTGGATGTTGGGATCCCAACGACGCTTCGTCCGCCGGTGGGAGTGACTGATGTTCATTCCGAACGACGGCTTCTTGCCGCAGACCTCGCACACCGCTGCCATGACACTCCGACTTCCTCTAAGAACCTCTGGGTAAGTCGCAAAGGTTAGCATCCTGCCCATGGCCGCCCTCGACGCCCTGGATGCAGCGGAGCTCTGCCGCGTGATCGGCACGTTCCGGGACGGTCTGCGCAGTCACCAGCAGCTGATCAACCGGCTCAACGTCTACCCCGTCCCGGACGGGGACACGGGCACGAACATGGCCCTCACGCTGGAGTCCGTCGCCTCCGAGCTCGACGGTCTCGACCGCCCGGAGCTCCCGGCCGCCTGCCGGGCGATCGCCCACGGGTCGCTCATGGGTGCCCGCGGCAATTCGGGCGTGATCCTGTCCCAGCTCCTCCGGGGACTGTCCGACGGGCTCGACTCGCCGGGGGGGCGTCCGGGGGCGAAGGAGCTCGCCGCCGCGCTGACCACCGCCGACGAGCTCGCCCGCGAGGCCGTCATGCGGCCGGTGGAGGGGACGATCCTGACGGTGGCCCGGGGGGCGGCCGAGGCGGCCCGCACCGCCGCCGACGACGGGGCGTCCCTGCTCGGGGTGGCCGAGGCCGCCCGTGCCGGTGCGGTCGAGGCGCTCGAGCGCACCCCGTCGCTCCTGCCGGTCCTGGCCCGGGCCGGCGTGGTGGACGCCGGGGGCACCGGCTACGTCCTCCTGTTCGACGCGCTGCTGACCGTGGTCGACGGGCGTGCCATGCCGGTCCCGCCCGAGCTGCCCGACGTGGCGACGGGGGTCGAGGGCGCGGCCGGCGGCACCCGGGAGGAGAGCGACGCCGACGTCGCGCTGGCCGGACTGCGCTACGAGGTCATGTACCTCCTCGAGGCGCCCGACGGGACCATCCCCGCGTTCAAGGAGGTGTGGGCCGGCCTGGGCGACTCCATCGTCGTCGTGGGCGGTGACGGCCTGTGGAATTGCCACATCCACACCGATGAGGTGGGCCCGGCGATCGAGGCCAGCCTCGATGCCGGCCGACCCCGGAACATCCGGGTCACCGACCTGCTGGAGGAGGTCGAGGAGGAGCGGTGGGTGCGCGAGGGCGCGGGCGACGTCTCCTCCGGACCCTCCGAGGCGCCCCTCGGTCCGACACCGGTCACCGGTGTGGTGGCCGTGGCCAGTGGCGACGGCATCGGGAGGATCTTCCGCTCCCTCGGGGTCCAGCGCCTGATCGCCGGCGGCCAGTCGATGAACCCGTCGATCGCCGAGCTGGTGGAGGCCGTCGACGAGCTCCCCTCCGCGGAGGTGATCGTCCTCCCCAACAACGGCAATATCCGCCCGGTGGCCAACCGGGTCGACGAGCTCAGCGCCAAGCGGGTGTGGGTGGTGCCCACGGAGACCATCGCCGAGGGGTTCGCCGCCCTGCTCGCCTACGACCCCGAGGCGGGCGGTGAGGCCAACGCCGCCGCCATGGAGGCGACCGCCCGCAAGGTGGTCCCGGGCGAGGTGACCCGGGCCGTGCGCGACTCCGAGACCCCTGCCGGGAGCGTGCGCACCGGTGACTGGCTCGGCCTGTCCCGCGACGGCATCGAGGTGGTGGGGGAGACGCTGTCGGATGCCTCGTGCGCCCTGCTCGACGTGCTGGTGGGCGACACCCACGACCTCGTGACCATCATCGAGGGCGAGGGCTCGGGAGCGGCCGACACCCGGCGCATCACCGAGTGGCTGAGAGAAGCGCGTCCCTCGGTCGAGACCGAGGTCCACCACGGCGGTCAGCCGCTCTACCCGTACCTGTTCTCGATCGAGTGACGCGACGGCCCGGGACGGCCCGCCGGTGACCGGCCCCGCGTCCGGGGCGGGCGCCGCCGGCGCCCCCGCCGGGAGGCGCCTCGGCCAGCTGGCCGAACTGCCCGTCACCGTCCTGCGGGGCGTGGGTGCCGGGGTCGCCGCCGAACTCGCCGAGCTCGGTGTCACGACCGTCCTCGACCTCGTCACCCACTACCCCCGCCGCTACATCGACGGCACGCGCATGGTGACCGTCGACCGACTGGTCGACGGGGAGCGGGCGACGGTCCTGGCCACCGTGGGCCGGGTCAGCGCCCCGCCGCCCCGCGGCGGACGCGGGCGACGGGCTCCGGCACGGGTCCAGGTCGAACTGACCGACGGCGACGGGCGCATCGCCGCCGTGTTCTTCAACCAGCCGTGGCGGGCCAGGCAGCTGGCCGTGGGCACCCTCGTGCTCGCCTTCGGCCCGGTGAGCTCCTACCGGGACCGGCTCCAGATGGTGAACCCCACCGTCGAGGTGCTCCGGGGGGCCGACGAGGGCGCCACCGGGGACGACGGTCCGTCGTCCGGCCGGATCTACCCCGTCTACCCGCTGAGCGACCGGGCCGCCCTGACCTCGGCGCGCATCGGCCGCCTGGTCCACGAGGCGCTCGACCGCGCGGGCCCGTTCGCCGATCCCCTGGACGACGCTACCCGTGGGAGGTTCGGGCTCCTCGACCGGACGGCCGCGTTCGCCGGCATCCACCGGCCGGCCTCCATGGACGAGGTCGAGCCCGCCCGGAGGCGCCTGGCCTTCGACGAACTCCTGCGCCTGCAGCTCGCGCTCGTGCTCCGGCGGCAGCGGCTCCACGAGGACGCGCGCGGCATCCGCCACACGCTGGCACGGACCGACGGCTCGCCCACGCTGGTCGACCGATTCACGGACGGCCTCCCGTTCCCGCTCACCGGGGCCCAGGCCCGGGCCATCGGCGAACTGGCCGACGACCTGGGCGGGCCCCTTCCCATGCACCGCCTCCTGCAGGGCGACGTCGGGGCCGGCAAGACGGTCGTCGCCGTCGCCGCCCTCCTCGTCGGCGTCGAGGGCGGCCACCAGGGCGCGCTCATGGCCCCCACCGAGGTCCTGGCCGAACAGCACGCCGCCGAGGTCCGACGGCTCGTCGCCGGCCTCGACGTGCCCGACCCGACGACCCTCGAGGGCCGTCGCCCCCTGCGGGTCGCGCTCCTGACGAGCCGCACGCCGGCGGCCGAGCGGGCGTCCGTCCACGCCGGCCTGGCCGACGGATCGGTCGATCTCCTCGTCGGCACGCACGCCCTCCTGACCGACCGGGTCGTCTTCGGGTCGCTGGGCGTGGTCGTCATCGACGAGCAGCACCGGTTCGGTGTGGAGCAGCGGGCCGCGCTGCGCGACAAGGGCCGGGGCGCCGACGGTGCGGGCCGCGACCCGGACCTCCTGGTCATGACGGCCACGCCCATCCCGCGCACGGCGGCCATGGTCGTCTTCGGCGACCTGGACATGACGGTCGTCGACGAACTGCCCCCGGGGCGTCGTCCCGTGGCCACGTCGTGGCTGCGGACGCCGTCGGAGGTCGAACAGGCGTGGTCCCGGGTGCGGGAGCAGGTGGGTACCGGGCACCGTGCGTTCGTCGTGTGTCCGCTGGTCGAGGGCTCCGGGAAGGTGGAGGCGGCCTCGGTCACCGCCGAGGCCGAGCGGTTGTCCGGGCACGAGCTCGCCGGGCTCCGGGTCGGCCTCCTGCACGGCCAGATGCGTCCCGCCGACAAGGAGCAGGCCATGGAGGCGTTCCGGTCGGGCGACCTCGACGTGCTGGTGGCGACGACGGTCATCGAGGTCGGTGTCGACATCCCCGACGCGTCGGTGATGGTCGTCGAGGACGCCGACCGGTTCGGCATCGCCCAGCTCCACCAGTTGCGGGGCCGTGTCGGACGCAGCGGCGAGCCGGCGTGGTGCTTCCTGCTCTCCGGGGCCGACTCGCCGGAGGCGATCGCCCGGCTCGAGGCCCTGGAGCGCAGCACCGACGGCTTCGCCCTGGCCGACGTCGACCTCGAGCTCCGGGGGGAGGGGACCCTCCTCGGCGCCCGCCAGAAGGGCCGGTCGGACCTCAAGCTGGCCAGGCTGCTGTCCGACCGCGACCTGGTGGTCGACGCCCGGGGACTGGCCGTCGAGCTGGTCGAGGGAGATCCCCGGCTCGAGGTCCACCGGCTGCTGTCCGAGGAGCTGCGCCTGTTCGTCGACGACGACGAGGCCGAGTTCCTCTTCAAGAGCTGAGGCGGACCCCGGGGGACCGACCCGACGACCCCGTCCGGCCCGCCGGGCCCGGCCGTCGCCCCCGGTCGCCCGCTCGTCGCCCTGCGTCGATCACCGTCCCGACCGTGGTCCCCACCGGCTTCACCACCTTCTTCGCCACCACGGGCGCGGTCGCCGGCGCGCTCGTCGGGCTGCTCTTCGTCGCCATCTCGGTCGCGCCCCGTTCGAGGACCGGGGCGTCCGCGTCCAGACCGACGTGCGTGCCGGGATCGCCTTCTCGGCGCTCGTCGACGCGCTGGTCCTGTCCCTGTTCGCCCGGATCCCGGGCATCGACCTCGGCCAGACCGCCATCGTCGTCGGGCTGGTGGGCCTCTCCAGCTGCGTCGCCCTGGGTGCCCACCTCCTCCGCGTGGGACCGCCGGGCCGGACGCGCCGCCGCATGACGGGACGGCTCGTCCTGCAGGCCGCAGTGTTCGGCTACCCGGTCGTCCTCGGCGTCCAGTTGGCCCGCGACCCCCGCGCCACGGACCACGTCACCGGCCTGGCCGTGATGACGATCGTGCTCTTCATCGTGGGCATCGCCCGGGCGTGGCAGCTGATCGGCGCCCGCGACAGGCACCTGTTGGCCGGGCTCGGCGAGAGCCACCGCGCCCGGTCGAGGGGCCAGGTCACCCCACCCGGGGCCTGACCACCCACGTCCGGCCCGCATCCGGCGCACCGCATCCGGCGCACCGCATCCGTCGGCCCGCATCCGTCGGCCCGCATCCGGGCGGCCCGCCGTCCCGTGCGGGCGCCGCCGGCCGGCGAGGTGCCCCCGGTAGGGTGGACCGATGCGCGTGATCGGTGGCGAGTACCGGGGCCGGCGCCTGGCCGCACCGGTGGGCGCCAACGTGCGCCCCACCTCGGACCGGGTGCGCGAAGCGGTCTTCAGCATGCTCTTCAGCCTCGGCGGCGTCGACGGCATGCGGGTCGCCGACCTGTTCGCGGGCACCGGTGCCCTCGGCATCGAGGCGCTGTCCCGGGGGGCGGCTTCGGTGACGTTCGTCGAGCAGGACCCCCGTTCGGTCGAGGCCATCCGGGCGAATCTGGTGTCGGTGGGGATGGCCGACGCCGAGGCGGGCGGGGACGCCACCGTGACCCGCGCCGACGTCGACGCCTGGTTGGCCCGGACCGTGGCGCGCTACGACATCGTGCTGTGCGACCCGCCCTACGGGTACGCGGGCTGGGAGACCCTCGTGGCCCGGCTGCCCGCCGACCTCATCGTGCTCGAATCGGGTACCGAGGTCAGCGCTCCCGACGGCTGGGAGGTTCTCAGATCCAGGCGCTATGGGGGTACCATCGTCACGGTCGCCCGTCCGGAGCCCGCGACCCAGAAAGGTGCCACGTGAGGATTGCGCTCATCCCGGGGTCGTTCGACCCGGTCCACAACGGGCATCTCGAGGTGATCGAGCGGGCCTCCCGGCTCTTCGACGAGGTCGTCGTGGCCGCGCTGCGCAACCCGCAGAAGAGCGAGGCGCTCTTCGACGACGACGAGCGCCGCGAGATGCTCGAGGAGACCGTGTTCCACCTCGCCAACGTGCGGGTGGTGACCATGTCCACCCTGGTGGTGAACGTCGCCCAGGAGGTCGGGGCCAGCGCCATCGTCAAGGGCCTGCGCGCCGTCTCCGACTTCGAGAACGAGCTCCAGATGGCCCAGATGAACAAGCAGCTCTCCGGGGTCGAGACCCTCTTCATCCCGACGAGCTCGGCCCACTCCTTCATCGCCTCACGGCTCCTGCGCGAGGTGGCGCGCTTCGGCGGCGACGTCACCGCGTTCGTGCCGAAGGTGGTCGCCCAGCGGCTCGACGAGAAGTTCGCCGATGAGTGACCTCTTCGACGACCTGGACCAGGAGGTGGCCGACGGCGAGCAGGCGGACGCCGAGGCCTACATCCGGAGCGCACTCGACGTGGTCCTGACGGCGAAGCCGATGCCGCTGTCCTCGTCGGTGCGGGTCGAGCGCGACGAGCTCGTCGAGCTGCTCGAGGCCGCGCTCGAGCGCATGCCCGAGGAGATCAAGCAGGCCCGTTGGATGCTGAAGGAGCGCGAGGACTACCTGGCCGAGACCCACCGCAAGGCGGCCGGCATCGTGGAGGAGGCGCGCGTCCAGACCGAGCGCATGGTCCAGCGCACCGAGGTGGTACGGCAGGCCAACCACGTGGCCCAGCGCATCCTCGACGACGCCAACGAGGAGGCCCGTCGGCTCCGCCACGAGGCCGAGGACTACGCCGACAAGAAGCTGGCCAGCTTCGAGATCGTCCTCGACCGGACGATGAAGACGGTCCAGGCCGGTCGTCAGAAGCTCCAGGTCAGCCCCATCCCGGCCGTGGAGATCGGGGACCAGGGCGACACGTCCCTGGCCGAGGGAGGGCCCGGCTCCGACGACGAGTTGGAGGGGTTCTTCGATCAGGACCTCTCCTGAGCCGTCCCGTGGCCACCCCGGACGACGCCGGACACCCGGACGCCGGTCGCGTCGAGGAGCTGCGACGTGTCCGACGGCCCTTCCTGGTCCAGGTGGCCGCGCTGCGCAAGCAGAACGGGGCGACCCGGGTCGAGCACCGGGAGGGACTCATCCCGGGGCTCGGGGCGGTGTCGGTGGTCGTCCCGGACGACGAGCCGGTGGTCCTCGACGTCACCCTCGCCTCCTACCCCGGTGGGATCACGGTCGACGGCACCGTGACCGCGGCGTGGCTCGGCGAGTGCCGGCGCTGCGGTGGACCGGTCGCGGGCCGGACGTCGGCGAGGGTCCGGGAGCGCTTCGCCCCGGCGGGAGGCACCGACCGGGACGAGGAGGCCTACCCGCTGGAGCGCGACGAACTCGATCTCGAGCCCCTGGCCAGGGACGCCGTCCTGCTCGAGCTGCCGCTCGCCCCCCTGTGCGCGGACGACTGCGCCGGGCTGTGCCCGACGTGCGGGGCCAATCGCAACACGGAGACGTGCGGCTGTGCACCCGTGGGCGACCCGAGGTGGGCCGCGCTCGACGCGCTGCGCGACGAGGGCCCCCCGATCTGACCTAGGATGTACCCCTTATGGCCGTTCCGAAGAAGAAGACCTCCAAGGCGAAGAGCCGCAGCCGCCGGGCATCCAACCGGGTGCTGAAGGCGCCGGCACGCTCGGTGTGCCCCCAGTGCACGACCGCCAAGCTCCCGCACGTCGTGTGCCCCAACTGCGGCTGGTACAAGGGCCGTCAGGCCATCGACGTCGACTAGTGGCGCGGGGCGGGTCCCGGCCGGAGGGGGAGGCGTTCGCAGCGCTCCCGGTCGCGGTCGATGCGATGGGCGGCGACAGGGCACCCGGGGAGATCGTCGCCGGAGCGCGTCGGATCGCCGAGGCGGGCGACATCGGGGTGCTGCTCGTCGGCGTCGAGGGGCAGATGGGCGATACCGGCGGACTCCCGCTGCTCCACTGCACCGAGGTCATCGGCATGGAGGACGACCCCGGCCACGGTGTCCGCAGGAAGAAGGACTCGTCCCTGGTGCGCGCCGCCGAGGCGGTGCGCGACGGCCGGGCGATGGCCATGGTGTCGGCCGGGAACACCGGGGCCACGATGGCCTCGGCCCTGCTGCGCATGGGCCGGCTGCCCGGGGTGATCCGGCCGGCCATCGCCACACCGATCCCCGACCTCAAGAAGTCCCATCCGACGGTGCTGCTGGACTCCGGGGCAAACGCCGAGACCTCGGTGCCCATGCTGGTCCAGTTCGCCCAGATGGGCGCGGCCTACTCGACGGCACGCTACGGGGTGCGGCGGCCCCGGGTGGCGCTGCTGTCGATCGGCGAGGAGAAGTCCAAGGGGACGCCGCTGGTGAAGGAGGCCCACGCGCTCCTGGCCGAGGGCGGCCACGGGGACTTCGAGTTCGTCGGCAACGTCGAGGGCCGGGACTTCTTCGAGGACCAGGCGGACGTCATCGTCACCGACGGGTTCACCGGCAACGTGGCCCTGAAGACACTGGAGGGCACACTGCGCTTCCTGATGTCGGCGCTCACCGGGATCTTCGCCCTGCCCGAGGTGGCCGACGCCGCCGGCGTGCTGCTCCCGCACCTGCTGCCGCTGGCCGCCCGGCTCGACCCCGAGGAGACCGGGGGCGCCATGCTGCTCGGCGTGGACGGCGTGTGCGTCATCAGCCACGGGTCGTCGACCTCGGTCGCCATGGTCAACGCCATCACCGTGGCGCACGACGTCGCCGTGGCCGGACTGGTCGCCGCCGTCGCCTCGTCGGTCCGCCCGGCGGCCGACGCCGGGACCGCACCCGCGGACTGAACGGGCGGACGGCCGCGAATTCCGACGGGCCCGGCGGACGGGCCCGTCCCCCGACTCAGTCCCGGGCGAACGCGGCCAGGTCGCGTGCCGTGTCGCGGCTGATGTCGGGGCAGGCGATGGTGAAGATCTCGGTGCCGTGCATGGTGCCCATCTGCTGACGGCACCGCGCCGCCACCCCGGCCTCCAGGAGCAGCCGGTAGAACTCGATCCCCTCGTCGCGCAGCGGGTCGCACTCGTTGACGCCGACGACGACCGGCGGCAGCCCGGCCACGTCGTCGACGGTGGCGAACAGCGGCCACGCCAGCGGGTCGCCGGCCTCGAACGCCTCGATGCCGTAGCCCATGCGCCCCCGGTTGGAGTGGAGGCTCAGCAGGATCCCCTCGTTCTGGGTCGACGACGGGAGCCGGTCCTGGGGCCACTCGCCGGCGATGTAGGGGCACAGGGCGTAGAGACCCTTCACCCGGTCGATGTGGCCGGAGCGGAGGAGGGACATGCCGGTGGCGAGGGTGAGGTTGCCGCCGCCGCTCTCCCCGGCGATGACGATGCGGGCCGGGTCGACGCCCAGGTGGTCGGCATGGTCCACGGTCCAGTGGAACCCCGAGATGCAGTCGTTCAGACCTGCCGGGTAGGGCGCCACCTCGGGCACCGAGGAGGCGCTCACCGCGTTGCGGAAGTCGACCATGACGACGGCGACGCCGTTGCCGGCGATGATCTTGCCCCAGCCCCGGTACATCCCGTCGAAGCACGAGAGGCTGGTCATGCCGCCGCCGTGGATGTAGTAGACGCACGCCACCGTCGCGTCGGTGTCCGGACGGATCACCTGGAGCCGGATCGTGTTCCCGTCGGGCGAGGATCGGATCTCCTCGGTGTGGACCCGCAGGCCGGCGGAGGGGGCGGACTCCTCGGTGTCGCAGAGGTCCATGAACGCCCGGAACACCTCGGCCCCCTCCCGTGCCTCCGGCGTGTTGGCCTCGGCGATCAGCTCGTCGCGGCTGGCCACGTCGGAGGCCGACAGCGGAGGGATGGCGGCGAGGATCGCCTTGATGCGGGGATCGATGCGGGGGTCCCCCGCGATGTCGTGGGCCACGGTGTGCTCCTGACGTAGGACCCGCCCCGGACGGGCGGGTGGTCCGGTGCGCGCCGCCTACCGGCGGAGCAGGTCCTTCGCGATGTGCGTGACCTGGATCTCGTCGGTACCGGCGTAGATCTGGAAGACCTTGGCGTCCCGGGCCAGCTGCTCGACCCGGAACTCGGCGGTGTAGCCGTTGCCACCCATCAGCTGGACGGCCTCCATCGCCACCTCGCTGGCGGCCTGGGCCGAGTAGAGCTTGAGGGCCGAGGCCTCGGCGAGGGTCAGGTCCTTGCCGGCCGCCGAGGTCTCGATGTGGCGGAAGACGAGGTTCTCGACGTTGAGGCGGGCGATCTCCATCTTGGCCAGCTTGAGCTGGATGAGCTGGAATTCGCCGATCGGCGTACCCCACAGCACGCGGTCCTTGGCGTACTGCACCGAGAGCTTGAGGCACTCCTCGATGACACCGAGCGACATGGCGGCGACGCCGGCCCGCTCGGTCACGAAGTTGGACTTGGCCGACTCGCGTCCCGCCCCGCCCCGCTGCTCCTGCTCGCCGAGCAGGTGGTCGCGGCCGACCCGGACGTCGGACAGGAACAGCTCACCGGTCGGCGAGGAGTGGAGGCCCATCTTGCGCAGCGGCTTCGACTGCTCGAGACCCGGCGTCCCCTTGTCGAGGATGAAGGTGAGCACCGGCCGGTCCCGGACGGGGGTGTCCGACCCGTCGTCCAGCTTGGCGTAGAGCACGATGGTGTCGGCGTAGGGGCCGTTGGTGATCCAGGTCTTCGAGCCGTTGATCACGTACTCGTCCCCGTCGCGCCGGGCCATCGTGGTCATGCCGCCCAGGGCGTCCGAGCCCGAGTTGGGCTCGGTGATGGCCCAGGCGCCGATCTTCTCCGTGGTCAGCAGGTCGAGACCCCACCGCTCCATCTGGGCGGGGGTGCCGCCCTTCATGATGGTGCCGGCGGCCAGGCCGACGCTCACGCCCATCGAGGTCACGATGCCGGGGCAGTGGTGGCACAGCTCGATGATCGGGATGAGGGTCATGGCCGCCGCGCCGCCGTCGCCGGCCCGCTCGGCCCGTTCCTCGGGGGTCTCGGATGTGCCGGCGGCCTTGCGCTCGAGCTGCTTCTTGAAGCGGTCCCGTGCCATCTGGTCCATGCCGAAGGTGGCGTACATCTTCCGGATGATGTCGTAGGGGGGCACGCCCTCGTGCTCGACGGCGTCGATCTGCGGCACCACCTCCGCCTCGATGAACCGACGGATGGCGTCCCGCACCATCAGCTGCTCCTCGGACCACTCGAACATGGCGACCTCCCGTCGACGGGCCCGGTTCCCGGGGTGGAACGCGTTCTGCCCGGGGCAGAGGCTAATCGCGTACCGCCTACAGTCGGGATGTGCGGCTGACACGGAAGTCGGAAGGGACCCCGTTCGAGCGATGGGGCGGCCAGCCCTTCTTCGACGCGCTCGTCGAGCAGTTCTACGTGGGTGTCGCCACCGATCCGCTGCTGCGCCCGATGTACCCCGACGACCTGGAGGAATCCAAGGCCCACCTGGCCCTCTTCCTCGCCCAGTACTGGGGCGGCCCGGACGCCTACAACCAGGTCCGGGGCCACCCGCGCCTCCGGGCGCGCCACGCCCCGTTCGTCATCGGGTCGGCCGAGGCCGAGGCGTGGATGCGCCACATGACCGCAGCCGTGGACGCACTGGGCATGGCGCCCGACGACCGGGCCGAGCTCCTGGACTACCTGTCGATGGCGGCACGCAGCCTCCAGAACATCCGCTGACGCCGGGAACGGGGCCGGGCGCCTCCCCGGCTGCCGCGCCCGGGCGTTCGCCCGTGCCGGCCGGAACCGACCGGGCGCGGATGGGTAGACGCCACCCCGGCGCAGGGGTAGACACTGTTCCGTGCGACCCGCGCCACCGGACAAGCCGACGCTCCCACCGTTGCGGGCGGTGTCCGACGTGCTCGAGGTGGTCGAGGACGACCTGGAGTCGATCCAGCGCGACCTGGTCCTCGTGGAGCGGATCGGGAAGTTCGCACTCGTGGCCGGAGCGGTCCTCGTGGCCGGGGGAGTGGCGCTGCTGGTCGTCCGCCGGGCACGCCGACGGGCGGCGACGCGCGACACCCGTCCCCCTGCATCCGCCGCATGCACCGTGCCCGATGAATCGGACGAATCGGACGATTCGGACGAATCTGCGGAGTAGGCGGGACCGGAGCGACCGGAGCGAGTGGCGGAGCCCGTCACCGGCGGTAGCGTGCGGTCCATGAACACCGACGAACTCATGGCCCACGCCTGCCCCATCATCCGCGACATCGGCTGGGCCCACTACTTCGCCCCCGAGGCCGAGTCGGCCGCCGCCCGGCTCGGGATCGACCTCTTCACCCTCTATGCGCTGGGACGGGGCGGCGTACTGGGCGACGTCGAGCCGGTCGTGATCGCCAGCGCCTTCGGCTACTTCAACCCCGAGGTCGTCGACGCCCTGTGGACCGAGGGACGCAAGCACATCGCCCCGCGGGAGGCGGCCCGCGTCTACCTCGACTGCGCCGCCGAGGTCGGCCGCCGCCGACTCGCCGGCATCGAGGGCCTGGAGGCCATGGTGGACGCAGCCGACGCCGTCAACGATGCGGCGGATCCGGTGGGCCTGTCACTCTACGCGGGGTACCGGGGCGAGCTGCTCGTCGACGACGTGCCCGGCCGGGCCATGCAGATCGTGACCGTTCTGCGCGAACTGCGGGGCAGCGCCCACCTCCTCGCCCTGCGCGCCTGCGGGGTCGACGCCCGCACCGCACACACAATCAAACGTCCGAACGACCTGGCCATGTTCGGTTGGCCGGTCGACGACGTGCCGAAGATCAGCGACGAGCAGCGGGCCGCGGTCGACGCCGCCGAGGTGCTCACCGACGATCTGGTCCGACCCGCCTACGCCGTGCTCGACGATGCCGGCGCGGCGGCACTCGTCCAGGGGCTCGACGACATGGCCGTGGCACTCAGCGACTGAGTCCACCGATACCCGGAGGGCGTCGGAGGCGGCGTGGGGGTGCCGCTCAACCGCTCCCCGGCGCGTCCGGGGGCCGGTCGAGCCCGAGGCCGGGCTCCTGGCCGAAGGGCGGCTGGGGTGTGAAGCGCCACCGGGGGTCCTCGTCGGTCGGCCCGGTGCGC